>Ga0078972_1005625_pt1 | contig 31428 bp, 31 predicted proteins | sample YelNatPaOPGAMG01_FD_67568 | JGI IMG/M metagenome (GOLD analysis project Ga0078972, IMG submission 67568) | Hot spring thermophilic microbial communities from Obsidian Pool, Yellowstone National Park, USA - OP-RAMG-01 (SPADES assembly) (version 2) | ecosystem: Environmental > Aquatic > Thermal...
TTAATCTGCTCTGATCTGCCGACAAAAAGTTCTACTGGGACAGGATTCCCCGGTGTAAACGGGCTATTTCTGTTATTATTCATAGATTACCTCCTGATATCTTCTTTCTCAAAACCGCCATCTCATATAATTCGTTCATATTCAAACCAAGTTCAGATATTCTTCCTAATTTGGTGGTATAGAGGGACTCGGTTGGGATAAATCCAAGGCTGAATTGATGAAATTCTCTATTCTTTACTAATTTCCTCATTCCGCACCATTTGTGTTTTAGAATTTTAAATTTCATACCTGTATTATTTTATATATCTTCAATTAAAAGTCAAGTAAATTTTAGAAAATAATTACATCCTACAGGCAACCGACAATTTCGGAGACAATGAATTTAATAACTACAAATCTCAAACCAGGCCCGAGTTAATAATGTGCGAAGCAATCGCTACTCCAGAAAAAAATAACCTGTTACAAATTGTTTATGAAGTTTTGACTTTCCTATATCGCAAGAAGGTTAAGTCCGGTTTGGGTATCTCTCTTCCTTTCCAATACCTTTCCTAAGGGAAGAACAACAATCTCCAGGGTTGCGGGGACATAGCCCGAGAATAGATGTCCACCATAGGCATTGAATTTTTTGTCTGTAATTGTCACATGGATGTGTATCACTGGTTGTTTTTCAAAATAAGAAATATTGCCGAGGAAACTTGTGAACTCATATTCGCCTTTGAATTGCTTTTTTATATAAGACTTCTTATGGGCTTCAAAGTACCCCAGGGTAAGATTCTTCCCTACACCCAGACCATAAAGAAAGGCACCTTTGAGTTTCATTTTTTTAACAAAATCTGTCAGACTCTGTATAATTTCTTCACCTTTTTTAAGTCTCAAGACATAATAGGTATTGAATTTCTTTATATACATAATCATCTCCTTTTTGCAGACCATCGGTGTGCATTTAAAATTTTATTTTGATCCTTCAAGTAATCCCTGCCTTACACTCTTTTACTATTATACACTCACCTGCCAGAACCTTTTCAATCTTTCCATCTGGTAACATAATAACCAGTGCACCATTCCCTGCTATATCAATTACCCTGCCCTTAACAATTCCTTCAGGAGTCTCAATCTTCACAGTCTTGCCAAACATAATCGTATAATTTCTCCACTTTTGAAGAATCTCGCTTGCTTTGTTATCTTTCAACATCTGGTAGTTATCTTCAATCTCACGGCACAAATCATTATAAACCATCATTTTATCCAATCGCTTTTTCGTTTCAATAAAGATTGAACTTGCAGTTTCTTTCAATTCCTCAGGAAATTCTGTTATATTCAAATTTATCCCGATACCAACTATTACAGCAGGTTCAACGATTTCAACAAGCACACCACTGACCTTCTTCTCGTTCAACAGAATATCATTGGGCCATTTTATACCCAAAAGAACATTATAATTTGTATAAAATGTATCACAGATTGCCACACCCGCAAGAATAGGAATTAAGAGGGGTTTATCAGGGAATAAGATTACTGATAGATATATTCCACCTTCTGGTGAATACCAGTACCGGTCAAGCCTACCTTTACCAGCAGTCTGGACATCAGCAAGAACGACCGTCCCTTCGGTTGCCTTATCCAGAATCCTCTTCGCATATTCATTGGTAGAATCTACCTCATCAAGGTAGTAAAATTTTGAACCGATAATCATCTGGTTAAATGGCAACTGGTTAAATCATTATCAATCCGGTTTCTTAAATATCATCACAACCACGGTCTTATCATTACCACCCATACTTGAGATCATACCGAATGGACGGTCAGAACTGATATTCACCTGGCAATCTCCTGCCTTGCCCAGTAGTTGGTGAACCACATCAACTGCCTGTCTCACCCCGGTTGCACCGGTTGGATGGCCATATCCTATTAATCCACCCGTAGTATTGGTAGGTATTAAACCATTTGATTTTGTCTTTCCCTCTTTAACGAAATCTGCACCCTCTCCATAACCAGCAAAACCCGCAGCTTCAATCGCCATTATTCCCGCAATGGTGAAGCAGTCATGAACCTCAAGCACACCGAGGTCTTTGGGTTTAATCCCGGCCCTTTCATATGCCCTCTTTGCTGCAATTTCACAGGTCGTTAGTTTTGTCAAATCTGGTGGAGGTGTGGTGATATTGTCCTGAACCTGGGCGAAGGCAACTACCTCTACAGCATCTTTTTTATCTACACCGATCTTCTTAAGTCCTTCTTCTGAGGCAAATATCAGGGCGCTTGCTCCATCTGATACCTTTGAGCAATCATAAACATTTAAATATTCACAGAATGTCTTTGGATCAGGCTTTGTCATTGCGGTATTAAACAAATCAGGATTTGTATTGTGATATTCCTGTGCCTTGGGATTTTTCCGTGCATTCTCTATGGCATTTACATACCACTGTGCCATTGCCTCCCTTGTCTTTTGTTCTCCAAACTTTTTCATATACGCACCAGCACGCTGAGAAAATTTATCAGGGAAGAAATAGGCATGGCCGCTCTTCCTTTCCCCTGCATACCAGCCAGCAGCAGCAAGATAATCAGCACCATAGAGTGCCTTCACTGTATTCTGCACTTCAACTCCAATACAGAGGACAACATCTGCAAGGTCAGAAAGGATATTTTTTACCGAAGTCACTAATGCAAGCCCACCTGAATCACATGCACCTTCAACATGGATACAGGGTTTATACTGAAATGTGGGATGGACATAGGGGAAGAATCCCCCAAGATTTCCCTGTCTGCAGAATCTATCTGCAACAAAATTTCCTATCACACCTTCATCAATATACTCCGGGTTCTTTATCTGTTCAATTGCACCAAGGCCAGCCTCCTTTATATAATGTTCAATTCCTGGCCTTGGTTTTTTTGGATGGAATTCCTTCCTCCCTGTGCCCAGGGCAATTGTATTATATCCTGCACAGGCATAGACCTTCTTTCTTAAAAAAGGCATAACCACTCCTTTCAATCAAAATGAATTAATCAAATATCATTGCATTTGCAGTATCGCCTTTGGCTCGTATTAAAAATTTATGCAAACGGATTGATACTGCGAGTGCAATGATACTGCGAGCGAGGCGATCCGGCATCTTTTAGATGTAGTCATTTATCGGTCCGTATAGCCAGTAAAATCCATTAGTCAATACTGCATTTACGTCATCTGCCGAGTTTGCAACCTTCTGCTTTACAAGATTCTCCGCAATCTCCTTTGTCTTCTTTAAATAATTAAGGGCAAGTTCCGCACCAAGCGTATTCATATTCTTTAATGCAGAAAAGTGATTTTTCAACTTTGCTTCTTTATCCTTATCTCCCAATAATCCCTTCCAAGGAGTGAATCCTGCTGGCAGCGGTCCGATTTGCTTATCAATCTTATTCTTCCATTCATCAGTGATCATAAAATATTCATTCTTTCTTATGTCGTATATTCCAACCGGGCGATTCTTATCATATTTTAAGAAGCCATCTTTCTGTGAACCATCTGGATACTGACCGCCTTTTATACCACTCTTAATCATACTATCAATAAGTTTATGTTTCAAGGTCTCATCACCAAGATGTTTTCTCATCACCTTAAGGATGCACTGGAAAACATCTATACCAACATAGTCTATCAACTGGAATATCCCCATTGGTCTTAAAAGAAAATCCTGGCTCACCCGATTCATTATGTATATTGATCCAGTTAACTTATACTTGCCTTTCAAACGCATAACCTCATCAAGAGCATATAAACCGTCGCGCATAAAATGCCCATTGCCGATGAAACCTGAAATATCATTTGAAGGAACGACCGTCTTGCGCAGGCGTTTACCCAATTCAACTGCAATCTCTTTTAACTCATCTTTAGTCCATTTTGAATGAATAACCTCAACAAGTTTCTGGACAACTGGGGGATTATAGAAATGGTACCCAATCAATCTCCCATCAAGTCCTGATTTCTCATCAAGGTAACCAATCGGGATGCTTGACGTATTGGTAAGAAAGAATGTGTCTTTTGAAACAATCTTCTTCAATGATTTATAAACCTTTATCTTTGCCTTTTCATCTTCAATAATTGCCTCAAAAATGAGATGGCTATTCTTCGCCATTACCAGATCCGTGCCAAAATTCAATAACTTAAATCCATCATTTATATATGCATCCACTATCTCGGCATTCTCCACGAGGTCCTGACGGTCTTTATACCTTTCTCTTAAAGATATGATTGATTTCTCCGCAAATCTTAAAAACTGGGACTTTATGTAATCACGCAAACCATCGAGCCTTTTTTCGCTCACATCAATGAGATTTAAACGATAAATCCTATCTGGATTCTCAAATTTTAATCTCAGCATCTCCTGAGCAATCAGCACCGCAATTCCGCTGCCCATCTTACCTGCGGCGCCGATTACCGAAACATTCTGAAGCCTATCATCAAGATTCATCAAATCCTCCCTTCAATTAAATGGCTCATTATCGCCCTACTTTAAATAAACTAATCGCTTCTATTCTAATAAAAATCTTTCAAAAGTCAACAGGAAGAAATCACCCATCAATTTAAGTTACCTTCAAAGAATTTTTTGACCGCAAAGTTGTAATAAGTTAAGAATGGCAAAAGCACCCCTCACCTTTCCGCCAGGAAGCGTGGCGGCTCTCTCCAGAGCGAGCGGAGGAAATTAGTGGAGGGAGGATTAGTGCCAAGAATGGAAGAATTTGATTGTTGATATTGTAGTGTTCAATCTTGTCTGGCTTCCTGTCCCAAAAGACTAACTCTCAAAGTAGAGAGGCAGAAAAAGTGGGGGATGGTGAGCCTATTCGCTTATTGACTTTATAACAAAATTGGTTAATCTTTAAAAATGGAACAGACAAGGGTCTTCTGGGACATTGAACGTGAGAAAACAACTTCAATATACTTCATTTTTATTTTCCTCATTCTCATTTATTTTGTATCATTTTTTTTGCTCTGGACTATATTAAAATTATTCTATTTTCTCAGGGTATCACTTGAAAACCCTCATTACAAATTTTCCCTTTTCGGGACTGATACAATAATCGTTTTAATTTTTGCCTTGATTATTGGTATAATTCACTGGTGTTATACAAATTCAAATGCTGTCAGAAAAATTTTAAAATTGCTCAATGCACACACAATCGATAAAAACGACCGATACCACTATATCTTTCAGAACATTGTCAACGAAATGTCTGTTGCCTCAGGTAATCTCAATGTGGAGGCATATATCATACCCACAATTGCGATGAATGCATTCGCCCTCCAGGATTTATCCGGGCGAAGGATTATCGGCGCTACCGAAGGTTTAATCTCCCGCCTTAACCGTGATGAACTCCAGGCAGTCATTGCCCATGAAGTAGCACATCTTGTTTCAAATGATGCCCTTATAACGACTATCGCCAGTTCTATTTTTGGAATATTCAGCGAAATCTTAAATGGCATTGCGAGTAACTTAGAACGATTGAGCAAGACAGAGATTGAATATGAGGCATACTTTCAAAAAACCCGTCAAAATGCGTTGACCGCAGGAATTCTATCCATTCCCATTTTTTTAAGCATTCTCTTCTTCAGTCTTCTATCACAACTTCTTTATGTATCTATATCCCGGGAAAAGGAATATCGTGCAGATGCCAATGCAATAAAGTATACAAGAAATCCTATTGCACTCGCCCGCGCCCTTTATAAAATTGCTAATCATTACCGTGGTAGTACATCCCAACTCGCACCGATTTTTATCCTCAGCCCTGAGACAAATCCCCTTGAAGAAAGAGAAGATTTCTTCTCCAACCTATTCTCTACTCATCCTCCCCTCACCAGAAGATTACAGATAATTCTGGAACAGGCACATACAGATGTGAGCATATTATATGAGAAGAACTATAAGCAAAAAGTTGCTGAACCAATTCCTGATACTGGTTCTCAAATATTTTTTATAAAAAAAGAAGATAAAATACTCGGGCCATACAACCTCCTCCAGTTACAGACCATTGAATGGCTGAATCCTGATTCTGAAATTCTTTTTGGAGAAAATAAAGAATCAATAACCGCGGATAAGATACCTGCATTAAACCACTTTTTTAAGATTAGAAATGAACCAATCTGGAAGATGCGCCGACTCTGTCCAATCTGTAACGAATGGTTGGTAATCCAGGAATACGAAGGGTTATATGTATGGCGGTGTGCATTCTGTGATGGCTTACTTGTGGAAAAGGAGAAATTACCGAGGATATTTGTGAGAAATGAAAAGGGCTTTTCTGAAGAGGTAATTCACCGTGCAGAATTGATAATGGAAGAATCAAAACAAAAGAAACCGCATTTCAGACTTATCATAGAAACCCTTGAAAAACGAAAATGCCCAAAGTGTGGTAAACAAATGATCAGGAAGTTTTACAGTTATGCATATCATATTGAGATTGATGAATGTCCTGAATGTAATCTAGTCTGGTTTGATAAAGATGAACTCGAAATTTTACAATATTTGTTAGAAAAGGAGGAAAATAATGGAAAAGGATAGAGAAAAATTGGCGGAGAAGATCCTTTCAGGCATAAAAAAACATTTTCCCGAACCCCGGATAGAACTTAACTACCGGAATGAGTTTGAACTCCTCATTGCGGTTTTGCTCTCAGCCCAGACAACAGACAAAAAGGTAAATGAAGTCACACCCATTCTATTCAATAAGTATCCCACGCCCCAGAAACTTGCCCGGGCAGCAATCAGCGACTTGTGTAAAATAATAAAACCATTGGGATTTTTTAAAAGGAAGTCTGAACTCATAAAGAAATGTGCCCAGGCAATAGTTGAAAAATTTGATGGAAGGATTCCCTCAACGATTGAAGAATTAACACAACTTCCTGGAGTAGGTAGGAAGACTGCATCTGCAGTCCTTGTTAATGCTTTTAATAAACCTGCAATCGTTGTGGATACACATGTCATCCGTGTAGCAACCGAAAGGCTAAAATTGAGCAAGGCGAAAGATGCGGATAAGATTGAGCAGGATCTCGCCAGCATCTTCCCTGAAAAGGACTGGCAATTTCTTTCAAATGGAATGGTGCTCTTCGGAAGATATATCTGTACCGCCAAAAATCCTAATTGTGCCTCCTGCCATCTTTATGATTTATGTCCGTATGAGAAAAAAGGGGTTAGATAGTTAAATAACCGTAAATGAACCAGGCATTTAAAATCAATCCTGAATGATAAAAAAACTATCAAAAAATTTTCTTTTCTTCACTTTTGGAGAAGGGTTTAGTCATATAATTGGCTTTGTTGCCAATGCCTACATTGCCCGGATATTGAATGTTGAAGGATTTGGCTTGATAAATTACTGCCTCGCCTATCTGACCTACTTTTTGCTCTTCAGCAACATGGGTCTAACAACCCTTGGTGTTCGTGAGGTTGCAAAGAATACAAGTAATAAAAGAATCATAGGTGAAATAGTCTTTACAAGATTAATTCTGACCTTTATCCTCTTTTCCTTATTTACGATATTTACAACATTGTTTCTTGGAAATCCTCTTACCAGAAAGATAATAATGTTATACCTTCTGACCGCCTTTCCCAATGCACTCTATCTTGAATTTGTATTCCAGGCGCGAGAAGAAATGGAATTCATAGGTGCGGGAAGAATAATCCAGTATTCAATCTATTTCATTCTTATCTTCATCCTTTTAAAATCAAGAGAAGATCTGATTTATATTCCGATCTCATTTTTTTGTGCCAATCTTTTATCATCACTCTTCCTGTTATTAATTTTTATAAAGAAATACGGGATATTGCCCATATCCCCGGCAAATTCTTATCAAACCCTCGTCAATGCCCTTCCAATAGGTTTTGCTACAATCGTCTACCAGGCAGGGATAAACTTTCCTCCAATCTGGCTTGGTATAATTCATAAAGAGGATGATGTTGGACTCTTCAGTGCAAGTTTCAAAATCATCCTTTTACTTTTGATTGTTGAGCGTATATTTTATTACTTATTCTTCCCCATCTTCTCCCAGCAGGCAAATCAGGGCTCAACCAGACTCAAAAAAATGTTCACATTTTTTTCACAACTTGGATTTGCTATCACCATATTTATCACATCTATTGGTATATTATTTTCAAAAAAAATCCTTGTAATGATTTACGGTTCCAGTTTTGCTCCAGCACAATGGATCTTAATAATCCTTTTCTTTTATTTCTTATTGGCACCAATGAATACAATCTGGGGTTACGGACTCGTCGCCCTTAATTATGAAAAGAAATTTTTTAAAGTAGTTACAATCACTGCAATATCAAATCTGATTCTCTCAATCCTTTTGGGCTATTTTTTTAAAGGGATCGGAACTGCCCTTGCAATCTTTTTCAGTGAATTCCTCGGTCTATTATTGATGAAGAAGGAACTAAATGCGATCGTGAAATTTTCCCTCCTCACAATTCCAAGCAGGGATATTATAAAAGAAATCCTTCTTAACAAAAAACTGTAACATTCTTGACAAATTAAATTTTTTGATTATAATATGGCATCGCGGGGTAGAGCAGCGGTAGCTCGTTGGGCTCATAACCCAAAGGTCGCTGGTTCGAATCCAGCCCCCGCTATTTATAATTAAAAGGGGATAAAATGGAAAGAAGAAAAGCCGGTGAACGGAGAAAGGGTGAAAGGAGAAGGTTACTCACCGAAGAAGAATTTCGGAAACTTATAGAAGAGGGTAAATTAGGCCCTGATGACCGTCGTTCCTGGGTTGAAAGGCGCAAAACGAAGAGAAGAAAGAAACAGATGGGAATATAACCTATGCCAATTTTTGAGTTCCTGTGTAAGAAATGCAGTAATAAATTTGAAGACCTTATATTAAAAAATGATGATTTAAAAGATATCCAATGCCCAAGGTGCGGAGCTAAAGAGATTGAGAAATTGTTCTCGTTATTTGGATTTTGTGGCACAGGCAATGGTGATTCAAAGAGCAATTCATTGAGTTCTTGCTCTGGATGTCAGCGCACAACCTGTGCAGGATGTAAATAAACAGGAGGTTATAATGCGCAGGGAATATCTTATTGAACAAATATCCGCAAAATTTGGTTCTTTATATCCCAAGGTAGATATTGAAAGACTCATTGATGCATTCCTTGACCTCATAATTGAGACCCTTATAAAAGAGAAAAGGGTTGAAATAAGAAAATTCGGAACTTTTGAATTAAGAAGGAGACCAGGGAGGTCTTCAAAGGCACCTAAGACAGGTAAAGAATTTACCCTCCCTGATCGCTATGTGCCATTCTTCAGACCTTCAAAGGTTTTTAAAAAGATCATAATGGAAAGGGTAAAGCCATAGCGGTGAAATAGTTAATGGATGTATTTGAGGCAATAAAATGGCGGAGGAGTGTTAGAAAATTCTCGCCCAGGAAGATCGAGAAAGAAAAATTGCTAAAGATTCTTGAGGCAGGGAGGCTTGCTCCTTCCTCAAGCAACAGACAGGCATGGCATTTCATCGTAGTGGATGACGAAGATTTAATAAAAAAGATACCTGAGAAGGTAACTTTGGGCACAAAACGCATCATCTCCTGGATCAAGGATGCACCCCTCATCATTGTTGGATGTTACACAAAGGCATTAACCCATTTCTTAGCCGGATTCTATGGGCATGAAAATCATCTGATTGATATCTCAATTGCAATGACCCATATGGTTCTTGAAGCGACCGAATTAGGAATCGGAACCTGCTATATTGGCTGGTTCAACGAGAAATATTTAAAAAAACTTTTAAATATACCCAATCATTATCGCATCGCAATGCTTGTAGTAATGGGCTACCCGGCCCAGGAATCAACCCCTGAAGGCATCGGAGGAATCCCGCCAAGGCCGAGAAAACAACTTAAAGAGATTGTCTCCTATAATCAGTGGGGTATTGAATTAAAGTAGCACTGATAAAATATATAGTTGACGGGATATGTTTTTTTGTTTATAATATGAAAATGAATTTCAAAATCAAAAAGAATTATGATATTAAAAGATTAAATGATTACATCGCCACCCATGGTTTAAAGTCCTCAAAAAAAAGGCAATTTATTATTGGATATTTTCTAAAGCAAGACAGCCACATCAGTGCTGAAGAATTATATAATCAAATAAAAAATAAAATCCCGGGTATTGGTTACTCAACAGTTTACAGAACATTGAAATTGCTCGCCGAATGTGGTCTTGCCATCCCCCAGTATTTTGAAAAAAGACTGGTCAGATTTGAACCCATTCACAAAAAAGAACATCATGACCACCTGATATGTATAGAATGCGGTAAGATTATTGAATTCACATGTGGGGAAATTGAAAAGATGCAAGAAACTATTGCACAGAGATATAAATTTCATATCAAAAATCATAAACTTGAAATTTACGGCCTCTGTCTAAATTGTGCAAAAAGGAGAAGGGAATAAATGGCAATAGTGAACCTCGCAATGATGAAACCGGGTGAGAAGGGAAAAGTTGTGGAGATTCTTGGCGGAAAAGGGCTGGTAAATCGTCTTGAGGGATTAGGAATTATACCGGGCACAGAGGTTACAAAAGTAAGTGAACAGATCCTGCACGGCCCTGTTGTTATCAAAATCGGGAATACCCAGGTCGCAATTGGATATGGTATGGCACGAAAGGTTATGGTAAGTGTTGATTATAGGATAAAAAAGATTCTGCTCGTCGGCAATCCCAATGTGGGGAAGAGTGTCATATTTTCAAGATTGACCGGGGTTGATGTGATTGCCTCAAATTATCCAGGAACCACTGTTGATTATTGCCGGGGGTGTGCAGGATACGGTGACAAGAGGATTGAGGTTATTGACGTCCCCGGAACATACAGCCTTGAACCTGCAACTCCTGCGGAAGAAGTAGCGGTTGAAATGTTGAATAGATCCATTGAAGAGGGTGATAGTATAATAATAAATGTCGTTGATGCCACTAATCTTGAGCGAAATTTGAATTTGACTTTACAATTACTGAAGAAAAATATCCCGATGATAATTGCCCTGAATCTCTGGGATGAAGCGAAACATACCGGGATTCAAATAGATGTGCAGAAACTCCAGGAAATTCTTGGTGTCCCGGTGATACCGACGGTCGGCGTCACCGGAGAAGGGATAAAAGAACTGGTAAATCGTTTGGATGAAGCAAAGAAAGGTGAGTTAAAATTTAAGGATGAAGAAAGATGGCGATTGGTCGGGCAGATCATCTCCCAGGTCCAAGTAATCAGACACCGACACCATACATTTTTAGAAAGAATAGGTGATTTGACAATTAATCCGTGGACGGGATTACCCATTGCCTTAATACTTTTATTTCTGATATTCCAGTTGGTAAGATTTATCGGTGAGGGAATAATAAATTTTATAAGTGACCCATTCTTTTATTCCATCTACAAACCTTTTATGTTAACTATTTCCAGATTTCTCGGTGGTGGAATTTTACACAACATCCTGATCGGAGAATTGATTAATGGGGATATTGATTTCACCCAATCATTTGGGATATTAACAACGGGTGTCTATGTAGAATTTGCTCAGGTTCTGCCCTATGTCCTTGCATTCTATTTTGTCTTAAGTTTTCTTGAAGATTCTGGTTATCTACCAAGGCTGGCAGTCTTGGTTGATAAATTCCTGCACTTCTTCGGTCTGCATGGTATGGCAATAATTCCGCTGCTCCTTGGCTTTGGTTGTAATGTCCCGGGGGTATTGAGCACCCGGATCCTTGAGACAAAGAGGGAAAGATTTATTGCCGCAACCCTTATGGGAATCTGTATACCCTGCATGTCACTCACTGCAATGATATTTGGACTTGTTGGTAAATTCGGAGCAAAAGGGTTGTTTCCAGTATTTGGCACTTTATTTATCATGTTTATAATAGGCGGGTTTCTATTGAAAATCATATTCAAAGGAGAGAGCCCAGAGATATTCACTGAAATTCCCTCTTATCGCATGCCCTATCTACCAGCCCTGATGAAAAAAATCTGGATGCGTATAAAGTGGTTTATTGTTGACGCAACACCTTTTGTTCTCTTAGGCGTCCTCATCGCAAATATATTATATACATTCGGTATCTTCAAATTTCTCTCAAATGCAATTGGCCCAATTGTAGTAAATCTCTTTTCCTTGCCCCCAGAGGCAACCATTGGCTTGCTCATCGGATTTCTAAGGAAGGATATTGCAGTGGGAATGCTCGTTCCGTTAAATCTATCACTAAAACAACTGATCATTGCCTGCACAATTCTTTCAATGTATTTCCCCTGTGTTGCTACATTTTCAGTATTTGTAAAAGAATTGGGCATCATTGACACATTAAAATCTACTGGAATAATGATTCTCACCGCATTTTCAATAGGTGCATTATTGAACCTGATTTTGTAGTCACCGTTTTGTTATACAGTTTCGCAACCAGTATCATACGCCTTCCCCTCACCCATTCCTCCTCCCAAAAGGGTGGAGATAAATATTCTTGAAGCCAAAAAACCATACTGATACCATATCCTTTAACAAAATTACTTGATTCAAAAATTTTTTTATTTATAATATTTTATGAAAGAATGCAAGGTATTCTATAAAACTTTTGAAACGAATATTGGTGTTTTGGGGATAGTGTGGCGATTGGAGAATAAAAAACCCATAATAATGGAAATCCTCTTGCCACAATTTTTAATGACTGGTATAAAAAAGAACTATCCTTTCATTTTACAGGGGAGTAATAAAATAATTGATAAGATTATAAAAGATATCAATCTCTATCTCAATGGGAAATCCGTAAGGTTCACACTGGACAGACTTGATCTTTCAAGGTTAGGGAGGTTCCAATTAAAAGTCCTTCTGGAGACGAGGAAGATACCAAGGGGTAGCGTGAGGACATATGGTGAGATCGCAAAAAGACTCAAAAATCCCAGGGGTGCAAGGGCAGTTGGTCAAGCACTCGCGAAGAATCCATTCCCCATCATCATCCCCTGCCATCGGGTTATTGGAGCACATCGCACCCCTGGGGGTTTTGGTGGTGGTATTGAATTAAAGAGGAGGCTGTTATCTATTGATGGGGTGGAATTATGAAATTTGTCTATTCCCCAGATTATTGTGTTGATTTGAAAGGACATATCTTCCCAACGGAAAAATATAGATTGATTTATGAAACTTTAAAGAAAGAAGGGATCATCACTGATGATAATGTCCACACACCTGAATTGCCTGAGATAAATGATCTGAAAAAAATTCTTACACCTGAATACCTTGATGACCTTTTGAACTGTAGGACAACATTCAGAACCTGGCGCTCTGAACTCCCGGTAGAAGAGGAAATAATAAAATGGCAGATGCTGGGATGTGGTGGTTCTTATCTCGCTGGAAAACTCGCCCTCCAGTATGGTGCCTGTTACCATATTGGTGGTGGTCTCCACCACGCATTTGCTGACCATGCAGAAGGTTTCTGCTATTTGAATGATGTCGTATTCGCTGCTGTTAAATTGATTGAAGATGGGTTGAGCGGCATTGCAATAATTGACTGCGACCTTCACCAGGGTAATGGAACTGCGAAATTTTTCCAGAATGAGGAGCGCGTATTTACCTTTTCAATACACCAGGAGCACCTTTATCCTGTAAAAGAAAAATCTGACCTTGATATCGGCCTTGATTTTAATACAGGTGATGATGAATACCTTGAAAAACTTGGATATGCTCTTGAAAGAATCTTCACCGAATTTAAACCAAGGTTCATAATTTATCTTGCTGGTGCCGACCCTTATATGTTTGACCAGTTAGGGAACTTAAAACTGACTATCCAGGGGTTGATAAAGAGGGATGAAATGGTCATCAAATATGCCCATAATAATAATCTACCAATTATGGTCGTCCTTGGTGGGGGGTATGCCCAGGAACTTGAGGATACAGTTGAAATCCATTGCAATACCGCAAGGGTTCTAAAAAGGATACATGAAGGGGGATAGATGAATCTTTTCTCATTAATTTTTTTGATCATTACAAAAGGGGATGATATGATAGCACTTCCACCTCCAAAATTTACAAATGCCCCAATTGAAGAGTGCATCCTCAGGCGACGTTCAATAAGAAGTTTTGATAATAAAGAACTGAGCCTTGAGCAGATATCTGCTCTCTTATGGGCTGCCCAGGGAATAACCGACTCCTTAAGGGGTCTAAGGGCTGTGCCCTCTGCGGGTGCTACCTATCCGCTGGAAATATTCATTGCCAGAGGTGATGGTGTATACCGTTACATACCTAAGGGGCATAAATTAAAAAAAGAGATTAACCGTGATTTGAGAAAAGATATCGCCTGCGCTGCATTGAATCAGATGTTTATTGCAGATGCAGGTGTCGTAATTATCATTACCGCTGTCTTTAACCGAACTGCCTGGAGGTACGGAGATAGGGCTTATCGTTATATAAACAACGAAGTAGGTCACTGCGCCCAGAATATACATCTTGAGGCAGTAGCACTGGGGCTCGGTTCGGTTCCGGTCGGTGCATTTGATGATGAGAAGTTAAAGAAGATATTAAAATTGGGAGATGAGGAACCACTTTATATAATCCCGGTAGGATATAAAAAATAAAGTCTTACAACACCTTCCCGCCTGCCTGAGAAACTCTGTATTTTAAGGGAATATTTTTCAAAAATCGTTGTATATATAAGTAGAAAGGAGGCTAAGATGCGGGACCATAAAGAGATGTATGGTATCTATATCAGGATAGGTTTCCTCATCGCCCTATCTCTAATCATCAGTTTCTTCCTCACCATTCCTTATGCCGAGCCTGAGCCCTATAGATTAAAATCACAGACAGTGGGTTTGATAAACGAAATCACCTCAATAATTGATAAGGAAGTTGAATCCATTGACAATACTGAACGTCCCAAACCACCTGTTGCTACGCCCGGAAATAATACAGGTGATGATGTGACAACTATACCATCCACCGACCTTCTCCAGAATATCATCCCTGTAAATCCAATAGGCCCGGAGATTGAAATTGTTCCCTATTATAAGGTGGAGGTAAAACCCAAACCCGTATACCTTGCCCGGCCTGATTACCCGGATCTTCCAAGAAAAGCCGGTATTGAAGGTAAAGTCGTTTTAAAGATGCTCGTTGATGTTGATGGCAGGATATCCAAAGTTGAAATAATCAAATCAAGTGGGAATGCCTTGCTTGATGAATCCGCGATCACGGCAGCGAAAAGATGTATATTCACTCCGGCAAGACAAAGGGATAGTTCTGTGCGTGTCTGGATTGTCTGGCAGGTTGAGTTTAAAATAAAGGGGTGAACTTCAGATTGACTTTGATAGCCTGTTCTTTAAGTAGTCTATCCTCTTAACTGGAATCGGGTCAATATTGGAACCAAGGGCAAGATAATAACTTATAAAATCACCAAGCATAATCGTCCAGAATGCGTATTCAAGAGGATTCCTTCCCCTGGGATTTATATCAACGCACCTCAACCCTCCTGCCTCTTTCTTTATAATCTCTTTGACTATCCTCACCCTCAGTGCATTCCTGTTTAAGGCACCCGGATCATTGAGGAATATCGCCACCATCTCATTGTTCAACTGCTCGGGCCTGCCTATACCCACAATCTCGTTGTGATTCATCTCTGGGATTATGTTTGTGTGACACAGAATTTTTGAATTCTCATTAAACTGACACTGCCATCTCTTTGCCACTACACCGAATAGCCCTGAATTCGCATAGATTATAGGGAGTTTATCTTTAATAATTCGGGTTAGTGTCTTAGCCCTTTTTTCAATATCTTTTATATGACTTTTTAAAAATAGTGCAAGGCTTAAAAGTTCCTTTGCAGGGTTATTTTTTAACAGACCTGCACGATAAAGCAAAAGGGGGATTGGTGTGAATAGATAACCGAGTGCTCCCCTTGGAGGTAATCCTCCGGGGATTTTAATCTTCAATAGTGCATCCTGCCTCATCAATTTTCCATTGGATGAAATTACAACGATAAAAAGTCCCTTCTTTTTGAGAATCTTATAATTGCTCAATGTCTCTTCTGTATTACCAGAATAACTTACCAGAATACTTAGTGCAGTCTTATCAAGATATTCAGGAACTTTATAATCCTTATTTACAAGCACCTCAATCCCGGGGTATAACTGGGAGGTTATATCACCACTTATCCCGGATCCACCCATACCACAGATAATAACCCTTTTGAATTTTTTGAAATGTTCTTTATGCGGAAAAACACTCCACAAACAATCAAACAATTTGATTGACTCTACAATCTGATCAGGTAATGAATAGATTATCCCCCTCATATTCCTCACTTCAATACCTCCTCAATTCCGGGGAATTTCTTCCTTACGACCCGATTGAGATATTTCTTTACCTCAAGGGCAGTTCGGAAGTTGATAGCCTCTTCAGCTATTGCCTCACACTGGGGGATTGTCAGGGTTCTTAAGACAAGTTTTGCCTTTGGTATGGAAGAAGGTGACATTGATAACTCATCAATACCAAAACCAACAAGGAGGGGTATTGCGATTGGATCACCTGCAAGTTCACCACATAACCCAACCCAAATATTGGCATTATGCCCTGCTGAAATTGTCTCTTTTATCAACCTTAAAACTGCAGGGTGGTAATGGTCAAATAACTGGCTTATTCTCTCATTGCCGCGGTCAACAGCGAGTGTATACTGGGTCAAGTCATTGGAACCGATGCTAAAGAAATCAACCTCCTGGGCAAGGAATTTGCTAAGTAATGCAGCAGATGGAGTCTCAACCATTATACCAAGCTGGATATCATCATCAAAATCAATCTTTTTAGATTTTAGCTCTTCCTTTACCTCATTAAAGATCAACTTTATCCTCTTAATCTCTTCATAGGTTGCGAGCATCGGGAACATAATCTTAACATTCTTATTCACCGATGCCCTTAATATTGCCCTTATCTGGGTTTTGAAAAAATCTTTTTCCTGGAGGCAGACCCTTATCGCCCGCCAGCCGAGGAATGGATTGGCTTCATGATAATCAGCGAAGAGTTTATCTCCACCAAGGTCATAGGTTCTGATTATCACAGGATGTGGCTTGACCTTCTTTGCCAGAGCGTTGTAGACCCTGAACTGCTCTTGTTCTGATGGGCTCCCCCTTCGGGCAAGGAATAAGAATTCGGTTCTAAATAGACCTATACCCATTGCTCCATATCTCAGTGCATGATCGGCTTCAGCAAAGAATTCAATATTTGCTGAGATATCAATGTGTTTCCCATCCCTTGTTTCAGGTTTAAGTTCACAGACAGGTAATAATGCCTTTTTTAACTGGATCGCCTTCTTCTGCAGATTCTCATAATAACTTATCCTGCCTGCACTGGGATTGAGGATGGCAATTCCCCTATCTCCATCAACTATCATATCATCACCATTATTAACCATGGGCAAGAGTTCACCAATGCCGAGTATCGCTGGTATCTCAAGGGCACGGGCTGTAATAGCGGTATGTGATGTCCTTCCACCAAGTTCCATTGCAATACCTATCACATTTTTAGGATTGATGAGTGTGGCTTCAGATGGTGGTATATCACGCGCGACGATTATTGACCCTGGTGGTGCCTCAAGGACCGAGGTGTGTGATATTCCAAGGAGATTTTTCAAAACTCTTTCCCCCACATCATATATATCAACAACCCTTTCTTTGAAATATGCATCCTTACTCTCGCCAAGTTTCTTCGCATACTCATTTATCACCTCGTGATATATAAACTCCGCATTTTTCTTCTCATCAAATATTCTCTTTTTAACAGTATCAATTATTGTCTCATCTTCAAGCATCATAATCTGGGCATCAAGGAACTGGCCAAAATCTTCGCCAACTTCCCTGTTTATCTGCTCTTTTATCTTTTTTAATTCCTCTTTTGTCTTCTCAATCGCCTTTTCAAATCTTGCAATTTCATCCTTGAGATAAACAGAAAGGATTGGTGTCTGGAAGACCTCAGTCTTCTTTATTTGATAGATGAATACCTTACCAATAGCAATCCCCTTTGATGCAGGGATACCACGGAATATCTTCTCTTTTCGCATCAGTCCTGGCCCTCCAGAATCTTTCTCAATTCCTCAAAAGCCTCCTTTTCATCCGGACCATTACAAATCAATGTTACCTTCGCCCCTTTTTCGCAAGCAAGGGTTAGAACCCCCATTATTGACTTTCCGTTCACTTTTATCCCATCCTTCACCAATTCAACCTTTGATTTAAACCTCTCCGCAAGTTTCACAAACCTTGATGCGGGTAATGCATGGAGCCCATTCTCATTCAATATCGTTATGACTTCTCTTATCATAAAAGCACCAGGTTAATTATTATCAAAATGAAGACAAAAGTCAATATTAAGATTGGTGCTACTCTTTTCCATAAGAGTATTAAAAATACACCAGAAAGTGGTATGAGGAATATCAGATTCAAATCCTTATTTAATACAACTGGCAATAGCCCGGTGAGGAAGGCACCAACAGTTTCAAAGATCCTCTGTGTCAAAAGAAACTTCTTTCCTTTAAGGGTATAGATAACATCCCAGCCTTCATTATATCCCGCAACGAATCCATAAAAGCGAAAATATAAATGCAGAATGTTATATAGGATTAAAGATATTATCGGCCCAATTATTCCGAATTTCAATCCAAGGATTACTCCCAGAAGTGCAGTTGCTGGTCTGATCGTCTGCCAGAATAACATATCACCGGTTGATGCAAATGTTGATTGTCCCACCATTATATGTTTTCTCAAACTTTCCGCATCCTCATTATTCTCATATCCTTTGATAACGGCTCCGATTATAAACCCTGCCATATAGGGGTGGGTGTTAAAAAAGATACGACTGTTCTGGGCGAGAAAATCTTCTCTTTTCTTCCTCTCAATTCCGGTTAAAACAGTAAATAAAAAACCCAATGACTGGACCGAATGGAATGACCAGGATGCCTGGAGCAGGAGACTGGCAAAGAATAATCTTAAAAGATGAAGAAGATTAAGGCGCATATTACACCTGCAAAGAAGAAATAGATTGCGGGTTTCCTGAGATATAAGTATATCCCATTGGCAATACCCAGTGCAATGATTATGAGAACAAGGATCTCTTTATTCAGACCTTTTATTCCGGGAGGGAACTTAATCATACTGATTATACTAAATATGAAGAGGAACAGTATAAAACCCCTGAAGAAGGAGGTTAAAATACCGAGGAGGTGGTAAATTATGAGTTTCCTCTTATCCCTCAAGAAAAGATAATATAGTTGCTCATTGGTACGTCTAACAAGCACATCAAAAAAATTCCCTAAGATAGAACCAAGGATTCCTACTAAAAATACCATCATCAAATTTGGTTCAATCTGATAAATCAGTTTCTGGATGAAGTAGGAACCACAACCTGCAATGGAACCAGCCTGGGCATCTGGTGGGACATCCTTTCCGATAGGAAGGTTTGCAAGAAAGAGAAGCTGGAAGAGTGAACCGATCAGGATACCTGTTTTAATATCCCCGCACAATGCCCCGATTATTGTCCCGGATATGATGGGCTGTGATATCCCAAATTCACCAATTGCATATTTATCCATAAGGATTATTGCACCGATTAATGTAATGGGGATTATCATAACTCAATCCTTATTTTTGGAGATGCATCAAATACCAGAAGGATTGAAAATCCCTGAAAGATCTTCTCAAAACCTGATTCGCTCGAGGAAATTGTCTCAATTGGATAAAACAGGAGATCAAATTTTTCTGAGGCACTAAATTTAATTGGTTTGAGATTGTCCCCATTGATCGTAAATGTATCAAGTGTTTTCAATTCCTGGGGTTCATATATGGAAAATTTTTCATTGATCCTTAAGTTGGGATTAAATATGCCAAGAGAGAATTCAATGCCGAGTTTATTTATTATACCCTCATATTTTAATTCAATGACTGGATCTGATTCATCTATTCTTATGAACTTTTTAAATTCCAATCCCTTATTCCTCCATTCAAATTCATAGGGCTTGTAATTGACCAAATCATAAGTGATAATCTCACCGAGATTATTCTGATGATAAAAATCAGAAACAGAAGGTATGGTATCAAGTCTGTGCTCAATTCCGAATGCCCTTTGATATTTGTCATATATCAAATACTTATCAAGGTCCTTTCCTTTGGAACGGATAACCTCGTGGATTGATTTAACCCCCTCCTCATCTGTAGAATGGGGGATAAGTTCATGGTATTTCTCCTTGCGCCTTGTCAGATAATTTAAAATATTAATGAGCCGATTGCGGTCATCAATTTCTAAAAAACTGCCTGTTTTTGTATTTATAATACAGAAAAGAGCTTTAGTATTGACAACTAATTCATCCTCACCATTAACATCAATATCAAACTTCTCCACACCAATCTTTATACTTTTTAATTCTGCCTCAATCAAATTTTTATAAACTGCCTCCCTGAGGTGTGGTAAATAAAGCCCGCCGAATATCCCATGCCAGTAAGCACAAGAACACTGCCCTTTCCATAAACTCAATTTTGTCTGAATATCATCACTTATGTTTTTTGAAACATAGAGCATCCTCTTGTGCATCAAATTCGCCTCTGAATAGCGGCTCAAAAAGTTTTTAAAATAACCACCATGAATGAGGTAATAATATTTGGGGTCCACATTCCTCTTTAACTCCATATAATCCTTACCCGTATTCAGAGGCAATACCCATTCACCCATCTCTTCATAAGAGGCGGTTGGAATATATACCCTCCCTGCAGGTGGCTCTCTTTCAATCACATCCCTTAAATGAACAGTCTCAATCCAGGTTTCCTCATTTAAAAATGATATGAATTTATCAAGCCACTGTTCCTTATAGACCCAGTTATATGTTCCAGGCCAGACCCCAAATTTTTCTCCATCATCTCCAAGGACCTTTAAAATTCCTTCCATCTTTTCGTGTTCGTTCTTAAGGTAACTTTTTACCTCTTCCACAGGATGGAATGGGATGAGGTAGCGCAACTTCATTGATATCGGAAAGAGCCTCAGAATTTTTCCATTATCCTCAGTCAGGAAATACGACTTCAAATCCTCATCACTCAAACCCGCGTATAGAAAATGTGTATCATCAAGGAGTGTATAACTTATCCCTGATTCTACAAGCAATTTTATCAAACTCGGTTCCCACACCCGCTCAGTCAACCAGAGACCCTTTGCCTCGTAATCAAAGATTTTATAGATATAGTCCTTATAATATTTTATCTGTTCAATTGCATCCTTTTCAGGAATTAACGAAAGAATTGGTTCACTATAGGCAGATACCAGAATTTCAGCCTGATTATTCCTGATTGCCTCTTTAAGATAATCAAAGTATTCAGGATGGTTCTTCATCAGCCATTCACACAATGGTCCGGAATTATGAATCCCAAACTTTATTTTAGGATATTTTAACAAAGTCTTTATTAGAGGGAGATAGGAATGTTCATAGGCAAACTGGAATACCTCATCAAAATTGCCTACAGGTTGATGATTATGAATATATAAAGCGAGTTTTGCCATTTAGACTCCTGTCAATTTTTTAATTACATCAATAGGCTGGGAATTCGGCAATTGTTTGCCAATGACCTTTATCCCCAGTTCGTGTAACTTTACCAATGCATTAATATCTTCTGGTGTAAGGTATATGAAATGGGCAATCGGCCGCGCATTCTCTTTATACCCAAGGCCTCCTACATATACCTCCTTTACCTGTAGACCACTCTTCACAAGATTATATGCATCAGCAGGCTTCTCTACCACCACCATTATCCTCTTCTTTTCCATTCCGTTCTTTAAATGCTGGACACAACCAGCAATATCAAAACAATGGAATGTAATATTCTCGGGCACAGCAAGCCGGTATGCACTGCAAACCCAGGCATCCTGGCTTATTGTATCCGAGGCAATTATCAACTCCTCAATCCCAAGTGGCCTTGCCCATCCCGCAACAACCTGTCCGTGTATTAGACGGTCGTCAATCCTTAAGATAAACATATTAATCCCAGAACTCCCACATCACTTCCATACCAAAATGCCGGTTAAGGTTTGGGAAATCAACCGGTTTTGTATCAAATATATTATCAAAGGATATTCCAAGGGTCAGAGTGAGGAATCTTAAACATCCGCCAGCCGAGGCGATCAGGAATGGTTCATAAGAAACCCCGGACTGGTCATTGCGCGGACCGATGAACTCACTTCGGATGAAAAACTCCATAACTGAGCGTACGGTTCTTCGCTCCCAATTCAGTTCCAGTTTCATAGAAGCATCAGGAAAAAGGAGTGGGAGGTCAGACATTGCTATAAAATTGAATGCAGCCCTTGCTGAAAGATTCTTAAATGGAGGAGTTGTAAAAAAACCTTCAACTCCTCCAATCTCACCTTCACCAATGTTAATTGCTGAATAACAGTGAGCGCTATCCATCTGGTAAAAGATATAATTCTTTATGTTATAATGGTATAGATTAAGTTTTGAATTTCTGAAATGTAAACAAAATTCCTTCTGGAGATGTTCCTCACCCTTTATCAATGGATTTCCAATGATATCCTCCCATTGATGATCACTCCCATAACGGGAGGTAAAATCGGGCATTATGTGAAAAAGTCCAAAACTCCCGGAAATTTGAAATTCATTAAAAATCAACCAGGTCAAAGCCACCTGGGGATTAAAGACTAATCCCGCATCGGACCTGTGTTCCAGTTGATAACCCAATCCAATCTTCAGGGGTTCAAACTTATGATTTACCCTGTGGGAGAATGATAACCCCCTCTGTCTGAAAGTACCTAATCCTCCTGTCTTATAATTGCTATCCAATACATAGAGTTTTAGCACATTCTCAAAACCCCTAATAATAAATAAAGCCTTTTGATTCACTCCATATGTAATGAGCCTATCCCCTTTGATATAATCCCTTTTATAGGTCCTGAATACTGCAGTTTTATAAAAATCATCACCAAGGGTAAGTGCTATATCATTAAATTCAATATCTGCTAATGTATCATAATCATTTTCTGAGAATATCATATCAACACGCCCAGGGATCAGGTGGTTATCATAAATGTTTATATAACCAGAGTTCGTCCTGAGGTAAGTTCTTTCTGACCATTTATATCTCCTTGAATAGAGTCCACTCAGATAAATACCTGAAAAATTTGTAAGGGCACGGGTAAAATCAATGTTATAGATTGTATTGGGTCCTAAGAGGGTGAAATAGAGGTATGAATATGGCTGGTCAAAATTATTAATTTTTGTGACGAGATCTAAAACGCCAATACCTGAATTGGTATATTCCTTAATAAAAGAGACCGATTTTATAAAATTCAATGGTATCAGGTAGGGGTTGAAATCCTTTAAAAAATAGTGATCAAGGGTGTGGCCATTGATTAAAAAACAGACTGGATAAGGGGTTAATAATTCAAACTCATAACCTTTATCTTTTAAAAGGAATGGTGTATACTCCATAACTCGGGAAAAGCCTTTAAGATAAGAGTATCTAATCTCCTGGTTCTGATATAATGAGGTATCAAGCAGACCTATCTTGCTGAAATTGGTGATATAAGGAACAGTATCTCTTACCGGTATTGAATCGGTGTTGAAAGAGTCATTATTCGTAAGCAGGATAAATAACCATAAAAACACATTTGATTATAGGTAAAATAACGCATTTTGTCAAGGCATTGACTTATGCAAATTTCTGGTTAAAATCCTCTATGCCCATTTTAAACGATCTCATTGAAAAACTCCAGTGGTTACCAGGCATCGGTAAAAAGACTGCGCAGCGCCTTGCATTCTTCCTCTTGAGGATGGATGTATCAAGGGTGAAGGAGTTTACTGATGCAATCCTCAGAGCAAGGCTTGAGTTAAAGGAATGTTCAATCTGTCATAACCTTGGCGAGACCGACCCTTGTGAGATCTGTTCTGATCCAAATCGTAATCGGGAAATAATCTGTGTCCTTGAACAGCCATCAGATGTGATGGTGATTGAAAAACTTGGAGAATATAAAGGAGTTTATCATATCCTCCACGGAGTGATATCACCCATTGATAATGTGGGTCCAGAAAATTTACGGATAGAGAGCCTTGTTGAACGGATAAAAAGAGGGGGGATAACAGAGGTAATAATTGCCACCAATCCCACATCTGAGGGTGATATAACTGCCCTATATATTGCGAAATTACTCAAGCCTCTGAATATCAAGATAACGAGGATTGCCCGTGGACTACCAACTGGTAGTGATCTGGGACTTGCTGATGGAACGACGATTCTGCGCGCACTGCAGGGCAGGAGTGAAATTTAAAATTTATATATGACCCCTTCCCACTTTTTCCCCTTCCTTGATTCCTACAACTTTTCTGGATGTAAAAAGACCAGCCCTGTATGAATTAGCGCGCCCACTCCTAATAAGGAGTGGTCAAAATTCATATTTATTGACATTGGAGAATTTTTATATATAATTCCCTATGGCAAAAAAAACACCATTCTATGAAAAACATATAGAAAATAATGCAAAGATTGTGGAATTTGCAGGCTTTTTAATGCCCATCCAGTATGAAGGAATAATCCCGGAACACGAGACCGTGCGTAATAATGTTGGCGTCTTTGATGTCTCCCATATGGGTGAGATTGAAATCACAGGTCAGGATAGGATTAAATTTGCCAATTATATAACCACAAATGATGTCTCAAAACTTGCACTCAATCAGGTTCAGTATTCAACAATGCTTTATCCTGATGGTGGAATTGTTGATGACCTCCTTGTGTATAATCTCAAAGACCGGATATTGTTAGTCGTAAATGCTGCAAATACCACAAAGGATTTTGAATGGATTCTTCAGAACAAAAGATTTGACGTGAATATAAAAAATCTGAGCGATGAAATTGGACAACTTGCCATACAGGGTCCAAAATCAGAACCTCTGATGCAGAAAATAGTCAATATTAATCTTGCGGATTTGAAATATTATTGGGCGATAGAGACCGAGATAAAGGGAATTAGTGTTCTGCTCTCAAGGACCGGATACACTGGAGAGGACGGTTTTGAGGTATATATGGATGCAAAAGAAGGTCCGAAGATATGGGATATAATCTTTGAGGCGGGCAAGGAGTTTGGTTTAAAACCCATTGGGCTCGGTGCCAGGGATACATTGAGATTTGAGATGAGATATTGCCTCTACGGGAATGACATAGATAAAACGACCAATCCCCTGGAAGCAGGATTGGGCTGGATTGTAAAGTTTGACAAAGGTGATTTTATTGGAAAAGATGCCTTATTAAAAATAAAAGGGGTAGGGATAAAGAGAAAACTTGTTGGATTTGAAGTTATTGAAAAGGGAATACCAAGGCCCCATCAAAAAATATTCGCAGATAATCAAGAGATCGGTTTTGTCACATCAGGGACGTTCTCTCCTTCTTTAAAAAAGGGAATAGGAATGGGTTATGTTTTGCAGTCATTTAGTGAGCCAGGAACGAGGTTCAAGGTAATGGCGAAAGAGCCCATTGATGTTGAAGTCATAAAAGGACCTTTTTATAAAAATGCATCACATAAATGAAAATTGGGAGGTTAAATGGCTGAAATCCTTGAAGGATTGAAATATACAAGGGAGCATGAATGGGCAAGGATTGAAGGTGATATTGCAATCACCGGAATAACCGATTATGCCCAATCTGAGCTCTCTGATATAGTTATGGTTGAACCGCCAAAGGTTGGAACAAAAATTAAGGCCGGAGATGCCGTAGGCACGATTGAAGCAGTTAAGGCAGTCAGTGACCTCTATGCACCATTGAGTGGTGAAGTAATAGAAGTGAATGAAAAGGCGATTAAGGAACCAGGAATTATAAACAAAGACCCTTATAACGAAGGCTGGTTATACAAAATAAAGTTAAGTGACAGGTCTGAGATAGAGAAACTACTCTCAGCCGAGCAATATAAAGAATTAATCGCTGGACATTGATGCATTACTTACCATTAACCCCAGAGGACGAAAAGAAGATTTTGAGCCGCCTTGGTGTAGGCTCTTTTTCTGAATTACTTGACAGGATTATACCCCCGGAGATACAGTTCAAGGGAAAGGTCGGATTACCGCCAGGCATTTCTGAGATTGAGGTAAGAAAGATCCTTTATTCAATTTCAGGGCAGAACATAAATACCAATGATTTTATCTCATTCCTTGGGGCTGGTGTTTATGACCATTATATCCCTGCAATAGTTGATAGTATTATATCAAGGAGCGAATATTACACTGCCTATACCCCGTACCAGGCAGAGGTCTCCCAAGGCACGCTCCAGACAATATTTGAATACCAGAGTGTTATTTGTGAATTGACGAAGATGGAAGTGGCAAATGCATCAATGTATGATGGTGGTTCTGCACTCGCTGAAGCCTGCCATATGGCATGTGCTATAAATAGTAGAAAGAAGATTATCCTCTCTTCTTCAATCCATCCGTTTTATCAGAAGGTTGTGAGAACATATACCAAGGAATGCGGTGTTGAGATTTTATTCGCACCACAGAAAGATGGTGTTACTGACCTTGATGCCTTGAAGGCTATGATTGACCAGAATACTGCCTGTGTTGCGATACAGCATCCAAATTTTTATGGCATCCTTGAATCACCAGAGGAAGTTGCAGATCTTGCCCATAAAAATGGGGCATTATTCATTGCGGTCGTTGATCCACTCTCCCTCGGCATACTCTCACCCCCTGGTGAATACAATGCTGATATTGCAGTTGGCGAAGGGCAAGGTATGGGCATAGCCCAGGGATTCGGTGGACCTCTGTTAGGTGTGTTTGCAACGAAGATGGAGTATGTGAGGTTCATGCCTGGAAGGGTTGTTGGAGAGACGGCTGATGTAGAAGGTAAAAGGGGATTTGTCCTGACCCTGCAGACCCGTGAACAGCATATCAGAAGGGAGAGGGCAACTTCCAATATCTGCACAAATGAAGCACTCTGCGCATTGAGTTCATTGATTTATCTTTGCACAATGGGCAAACAGGGAATAATTGAAGTTGGAAAACAGTGTTTATCAAAGAGCCATTATCTTTATAACCGTCTCAAAGAATTAAAGGGGATTAAACCATTATACGAAAAAGAATTCTTTAAAGAATTTGTTGTCCAGATAGATAAGCCTGCAAAGGAAGTCGTGGAAAGACTGCTGGAATACAAAATCTTTGGTGGTGTGCCATTATCTCTCTTTGATAGGAATCAGGAAAATCATCTACTCATCGCGGTTACAGAAAAGAGGACAAAAGAGGAGATGGATAGATTTGTGGACTCCCTGAGTAAAATACTTTAAGGACTCCCCTGGTAAAAAACACTAAAATTGATATGAAGATTGATCCATAAAGGTTTTATGCGCCTCCTCTTTATCGGTGATGTAATCGGAGAACCAGGAAGGGAGAAAGTCATCAGAGCCTTGCCAGAGATAATAAAAAGAGAAGGAATATTCTTCACCATTGCCCAGGGCGAGAACCTTGCAGGTGGGATTGGTATTACGGAAAAGACCGCGAAAGAATTATTTAATTGCGGGGTGGATTGTATAACAACGGGTAATCATGTGTGGAAGTATAAGGAATTCTATGAATACCTTAATTCTGAACCAAGGATATTAAGGCCTGCAAACTATCCTGATGGTGTTCTGGGAAGGGGTTATAATATTTATGAGAAGATGGGTATAAAAGTTGGTGTGATTAATCTTGAAGGCAGGATTTTTATGAAACCCCTTGAAGATCCGTTGCGCAGAGGGAGGAGGATTGCAGAAGAGATAAAAAAACAGACGAATAACATATTCATAGACTTCCATGCAGAGGCAACGAGCGAAAAGAAGGCACTCGGGTATTATCTATGTGATATAGTCACTGGGATAATCGGAACCCATACCCATATTCCCACTGCTGATGAGCAGATTATAAACCAAAGATGCGCATATATCACTGATGCTGGTATGGTTGGGTCAACAGATTCCATAATCGGTGTAAAGAAGGAGGAAATACTTGAGCATATATTATTCCAAATTCCAAAGAGGTTCAAGGTTGCAAAGGATAATATCATAGGGAATGGAGTAATAATAGAATTCAATGAAGTAACAGGAATTGCAACAGGGATATGGAGGATAAATTTCTAAACTCCATCCACCATATATAAAAGTTTACATAGAGTTATACTTTAGTGTAATGTTGGGTTAGATACACTTTCAAAAACTATTGATATTTCTAAGACTTAAGTCTCGTTAGGGTGGTATGATTTTTGCATATAGATATAAGTAGAAAAAGGAGGAAAAAATGAAAAAGGCGACTTTATTGATTTTTGCGACCATGACAATTGGTATCTGTGGCAGGTTTGGGGTTGGAATTGCCGGGTTTTGCCAGTACGAAAACGACTATTCAATCAAGAATTATAATCAGTTTGCGAATACTTTTTATGGGATAAAATGCCATATCTCAGCCGAAGCCCTCCCCTATATGTTCCTTGAACCAGTAGGGGTCCTCATAAACAATCCCTTAAGGAATGAACTCGCCCCTGGTATTGGTTTAAGGGTTAATGTGGCACCAAGATTAGGAAAGTTTTTCCTGGGACCGTTCTTTGGGTTTGAAGGTGATATACTATTTTATAATCCATCTATCCAATTTAGAGATGCAGTAACCACCCATAGATTAGAACAATATTTTGAGGACTCATCACCCAGAGGGATAGGTACTGGGTTTGGTGGTTTATCCATCTATCTTGGTAAAGCAACTTCGCTTGATTGCCATTACCAGTATCTCTATATTGCAAAAGGCATAGGTATTGAAATGGTATGTGCAGGTATTACATTCTACCTTAACTGGTGACCATTTCAGACTAAACCTAAATAAAAAGTAAACCAAGTTTGCCCACTCAAAACTCTGCCCTCTGTTCTCATTCCAGAAACTGAGTTATGCAACAACCCCTGAACCTACCGCCCCTCACCTTATCCGGCAAGAAGTATGGCGGGCAACGCAATCCCATCTGTTCTTGTAATGTAGTGGCAGGCCGCCACACCTCTTGGCGGTTTACTCGGCATAAAGATGTCAAGCAAGCTTGACCACTACAAAAACATTGGCAGGATCGTCCGCCACACTTTTTGGCGAACGAAGAATCTCATACCTTAAATTTTGAAACTGAAGGCTCTACTTCCGTAAAACTTTTAAGACCGACTTTAAGTTTTTGATGTTTTTATTTAATAATCGCCAATTTCCCGGTTGAACTCAAATTTTCTGTAACGAAATAGTAGAAGTAAATTCCTTCCCTAACTTTTTTCCCATTATCATCTTTGCCATCCCAGATTATAGTATGAGTGCCTTCATCAGATTCCTTATTAAAGGTTTTAACTAATCTACCAAATAAATCGTAAATGCGCAATGATATATTACTCTTTAAGGGTAAATGATAAATAATATTCACATAACCAGCGCTTGGATTTGGATACACATTTAACTTTAAACTTTCAACTCTCAACTCTGAACCTTCTTCCACTCCAACTGGTGAATACTTAATTGTGGTATAGTCATAACCAGTGCCGGAACCCCAACTATATCCAGTAACATAAACATTACCACTTGCATCAACTGCTATTGCTTTTGCCTTGTCATCACCACTACCGCCTTCTCCCATATATCTTGCACTCCAGATGATGTTACCATCTGAATTATACTTAATCGTAAAATAGTCATAATTAGTCCCAGAAAACCAGGCTTCTCCTGTAACATAAACATTACCACTATTATCAACTGTAATTGCATTTGCCTCATCATCACTGGGCCCATCATATCTTTTAACCCAAACTTCTTGTCCTGATGAATTATATTTGACTGTAGCATATCCATAATTATTATTGGAACCAACACTAAGTCCAGTAACATAAACATTGCCATTATTATCAACTGCTATCGCCCAAGCCTCGTCAATACCATTGCCGGGTCCATTATATCTTCTAACCCAAACTGTATCACCAAATGAATTATATTTAATTGTAGCATAGTCATAACTGGTGCCAGAGCCATAACTAAATCCAGTAACATAAACATTACCACTTGCATCAACTGCTATCGCCCTTGCGCAATCATTTTGATTGCTGGGTCCATTATACCTTTTAACCCACATCTCATCACCAAATGAATTATACTTAATTGTAACATAGTCAGAGCTGGTGCCAGAGCCAACACTCTCTCCAGTGACATAAATATAACCATTTGCATCAACTGCTATTGCTCTTGCGTAGTCACCGGAATTACCGCTTCCATTATATCTTTTAACCCAAACTATATTCCCCGATGTATTATATTTAATTGTAGCATAATCCTTATCGGTCCCTGAGCCGACACTCCATCCTGTAACATAGACATTACCACTATTATCAACTGCTATTGCATCTGCCTCATCATGGTCATTGCCAGGTCCATTATATTCTCTGACCCAAACTTCTTGTCCTGATGAATTATATTTAATTGTAGTATAGTCACAACTAATAGTGTCAACACTGCTTCCAGTAACATAGACATTCCCACTATTATCAACTGCTATTGCTTTTGCCTCTTCAGGGGAATAGTCGGGTCCACCATTATATCTTCTAAGCCAAATTATATCACCTGATGAATTATACTTAATTGTGGCATAGTCATCAAGAGTGCTAGGACCACCATAACTGAATCCGGTAACATAGACATTACCACTTGCATCAACTGCAATTGCAGTTGCCTCATCGGTGCCATTTGCGGGTCCATCATACCTTCTAACCCATACCTGTGCCAATACCTGATTTATTGTAAGCCACAACATTATAAATGCAAACCTCTTCATATTTTCCTCCTTTTATTCATTACCTCCAACACGATTTTAATTTTTTATCCACCCCGTCCCTGGCCGGTGGCGCCATCCATTCCTTTGAGCCCGGGATGCCGGGTTCTTCTTCACTCATAGGCACCTACCTTACCATACACACATTTTACATAGGTTCTCAAATCTAAACCAATTTCCGCTTCTAAGGCAGGCCTGAGTGAAGCGAAGATATGACAAAGAATACGACTTGAGAACAGACACCTTACCAGTATTCTGATTTCCACATGTTTTTCAAAGAACAAACAATAATAAAATAATATAAAAAACTAATGATTTGTCAATACCCATATTTTTTTAAAATTTTTTGTAGCGGTCGGATTTATCCGACTTTTTCACCGTATAACGAAAGACGATTTTTTGTAAGAGCGGTTTCCAACCGCGATAAAAACCCAAAGTCTTGGCATAAACACATAATAATAAAAAATGTAGTTGCCGGCCGCCACACCTCTTGGCGGCTTACTCGGCATAAAGATGTCAAGCAAGCTTGACCACTACAATTTTATTTTTTATGTCAAGCAAGCTTGACCACTACAAAAACATTGGCAGGATCGTCCGCCATCCGCCAAGTTGTGTGGCGGATGCGTGGCGGA
>Ga0078972_1005626_pt1 | contig 31426 bp, 23 predicted proteins | sample YelNatPaOPGAMG01_FD_67568 | JGI IMG/M metagenome (GOLD analysis project Ga0078972, IMG submission 67568) | Hot spring thermophilic microbial communities from Obsidian Pool, Yellowstone National Park, USA - OP-RAMG-01 (SPADES assembly) (version 2) | ecosystem: Environmental > Aquatic > Thermal...
TTACATTTTCAAAAGTAGCTGTACCATGAGCAATTGTATGACCTGTTGCTGTTGCTGTGAAGGTTGTTTGTTGGTTTGTTGATTTTGAGAATGTTCCTTGGTTTGTGAAATCTCCTCCTATAGAAAGATTATTACTTTCCATATTTAGAGTTGCTGTTGATTGGATTAAAATATCTCCATCTGTTGTGTTTGTATCAGATGATGGTGAAGTTGTTATTGTTCCTCCTGGTTGATAAGTTACTGATGATTTGACAATGAGTTTATAACCATCTGCCAAAGTAAGGTTGTTGGAGGAAACTTCATAGATAATGTCTGAATCATTTGAAGAATCCCAAGTATCAAGGTCAGCGTTTGTGACATTGCCAGAACCTGACATTATCATTAACCTATCTTTTCGAAGTTCAAGACCTGTTGCATCCCCTGAACCAGAGTAACGATAGACAGTTGATGCTTTTGATGATTGACCATCTATCCAAAGTATCATTGGAGTGCCTTGTGAAGGTGGAATTACATCAGTAAAAGCAAATGAACCATCAGATGCAGAACAAGAAACAGGACCATAGGTTGTGCCACCCACTCTTAAAGCAATCATATTTGTTGTACCATTGCAGATAGAAAGAGGAGTTGATGTTTCATTTTCATAGGCGTTGCCAGAGACTGTCAAAAAAGGGACATCACGTACCTTCCAATAATCGGTCTTTAAAGTTTGGCTTCCTGTTGCCTGATAAACCCGCCAATAAGTATAATATTCTACGGTTATATTATTTTTCTGTTTTGTTGAATCATAATTATAACGAGGAAAATAATAGTAAGAAAGATTCGAGGTGATTGATCCATCAATTATACAATCAGTATCAGCAGAACAAGTTGAATTTGTTGTAATTGTTTCCCAAGAATTTGTATTCCAGTTATAAATCTCAAGTTTAATATTGTCTGTTGAAGCCGCCACTGTTGATTGACCTATCCATCTTGCGTATATATTGTTTGTATTTGAAGAGTGCTTATCTATAAATTCATAAACCGGGGCCTGAGTAGAAGCGCTTGTAATTTGATCAAGACTTGCATCATCTATTAAAACATCATCATAACCTTTTTTATCCAACCAATACAAAAGTCCATCCCTTGCCCAGGGCCAATGTTCTAAAAACTGAGAACTTGCTGCATCAGACTTAAATTTAATTTGTCTATCATTTTTTATAAAATTACCAAAGTAAGATATTGCTGTTTTGGGCAAACCAACTCCTTTTGCAATCCGGAGATCGCCATTAGTGGTATCATAATAAGAAATTATAGGCCAACCATCAATGCTTATAGCCAGGGAATTAGTTGCTCCAACATTATTTGTGGAATCAAGTGTAATACAGTTATTACCCGAAGAGCAAGAAGTATTCCCGCATTTACAAAATCGTAAATCACCATTAGTATTATCATAATGAGCAATCATAGGAAAACCATCTGTACCAATAGCAATTGAGGTATACCAACCAACATCATTAACAGAATCCACTGTTGTAATAGTATTAGTGGCAGAACAAGCAGAATTACTACACTTAACTACTTTAAGATCCCCATTGGTAACGTCTGTATAAGAAATCACTGGATTTCCATCAGTACCAATTGCAATTGAAGTAAAACGACCAACATCGCCTGTGCCTGAATCATCAACCATTGTAATTGTATTCCCGGAAGAGCAAGAAGGGTTTCCGCATTTTGCCACTTTAAGTCCGCACTCTCCGGTAGCATCACAAGTACCATTTCCGTAATCATAATAAGAAATCACTGGATTTCCATCAGTACCAATTGCAATTGAAGAATAATAACCCACCCAATTAGTGGGATCATCTACTGTTGTAATTGTATTCCCGGAAGAGCAAGAAGGGTTTCCGCATTTTGCCACCCTTAATGCTCCAGCATCACCATCCCAATAAGAAATCACTGGATTTCCATCAGTACCAATTGCAATTGAAGAATAATATTGACCTTTATTATTGCCAGAATTATCTACCATACTAATTGTTTCATCCCCACCGCTACATTCTGGATCATTGCATTTTATAACCTTTAAAGCGCACTCGCCAGAAGAATCACAAGCGCCATCGCTAGAATCTTTGGAATAAGAAATCACTGGATTTCCATCAGTACCAATTGCAATTGAAGAATAAGTTCCAACATAATCTGCTGAATCAATAGTTCGACAGGTAATCACAGAACAAAAAGTACTCTTGCACTTACAAAAACGAAGATGATGATTAGTAAAATCATAATTTGAAATTACGGGATAACCATCTGGACCAATTGCAATTGAAGAATAACGTCCAACATTATTTGTAGTATCAACTGCTCCGCAAGCATAATCAGTAATACCAGTAGCGCAACCCGAAGCAGTAGTTGTTACTGGTATTTTAAAATAACGTTTTGTATTGCCACTTTCTGTGACAATTGTAAATGTGGGGTATTGCGAATAACTATTAAGAACTGTCCCATCACTTTTAACAAGTCGCAATCTATACTGAACCCCAACTGTTGCTCTTGAAGTATCAATTACAAAAGCAATTTCTGTACATTTGTTTGCTCCAAGATTTATCTCGCCGCTCTGGCCCGTGGCTTCATACCAAGCTCCATTTTGCCAAGTGGTTCCGGTGTAGCAAGTACCGGCTTTGGCTGACGTTAAAGAATCACCACTTGAACCAGACAATCCCCAACTTGCCTGAATTTCAGAAACGGGCAACATCTTGGCAACCTTAAGATCGTCATTTACCTTATCATAATAAGCGACAACAGGATAACCATCTTGACCAATTGCAATTGAAGCATAACGATGAATAGAGGTATCGCTGGTACTACCAGAGTCTGGTACTTGATAAAATTCATTTGGGTATCCTCCACTGCAAGCTGCATCGTTGCATTTAACATATCTTAAATTCACGCTTCCATAGCTTCCATGAACAATTATTGGAAAACCATCTTTTCCAATTGCCAGGGATGTTTCAGGACTACTATAGTTACCAAGTTGGGCCTGAGTATAAATGCTATTGCAAGTATTTCCCGAAGTACATGTCGCATTGCCACATTTGCAAAGACGAAGGTTATCCCCCCAGCTTGTTGTACTGTCTGTAAAATGCGAAATTACAGGATTACCATCTTTTCCAATCGCAATTGAGCTTCCATCTCCAGAATTGTCTGAAGCGCCTTCAATTGTAACTGGCGTGTCAAAAGTAGAACAAGAAGCATTTGTACAATGAACAAACATAAGATTTAAATTGGACCAGTCGTCAAAAGAAATTACAGGATAACCATCCTGACCAATTGCAATAGATGTCCATCGAGCAGCACTAGTAGCAGAATATACCACTGTACAGGTAGCATTTGAAGAACAAGAATCATCTGCGCACTTGCAAACGCGAAGTGCATTAGAACCATTATTAAATGCGATAACTGGGTATCCGTCAGTGCCAATAGCCATTGAAAGCCGATTATCACCACATCCAACATCAGTAGCGCTTTGGTCTTTTACAGTTGTGCACACATTGCCCGAAGAGCAAGAAGTGTTCCCGCATTTACATACTTTTAACTTAGAGTTTGTATTATCACGATAAGCAATAACTGGCTTTCCCGAATCATTGCTTATGGCAATTGCAGTATACTTACCAACATCACCCGTAGAATCTAAAGTAGTACAAGTTGGTGTTTTAATACAAGCGGTATCTTGGCACTTGCAAACCATCAAGTCGGCATTAGTAGAGTCATAAAAAGAAATAATTGGAAAACCATCTGTACCAACAGCAATAGAATTATAATTACCTACGCTTCCAGTGCTATAAACTGTTTTCAGGTTCCACTCACCAAAATTTCCACCACTATTTGAAGAAACTCCACCACCCATCCAAACATCAGTCCAATTGCCATCGCCATCTTTATCGTATTGAAGCTTATAAGTTTTTAAACCAGTTGCAGTGCTATTTGTTTCATCAATTTGAATCCTGGCAATAAATCTTTGTCCGCGCAAAACATTAGTAAGAGCAGTATTTGCTGAAGCAATATTACTGTTTGAGTTTACATTTGCTCCGTCATCGTTTTCAAAAATATAAGCTCTTTGAGTAATAATTGATGGTTTTGTTGTGAGTTTTGGATAGTTTGTGTAAACATCTAAAGGAGTACCATTACTCTGAACCATCCGAAAACAATATGTTGTATTTTCTGGCGCTCCGTTGTCCTGTATTACCCAATCGTATTCTGTGTAGTCTGACATTTGAGCTGTTACAGGATTAGTGGCTGAATTATTTGCTTCTTCGTAAGTTCCTGTTTTTGTGGAATTACTTAATAAATTTGCAGTTACTGTAGCTCCATCAGCTGGAGTCGCATTGTTATAACCTCGCCAAATAGACGCCGAATCAATTGCTCCAACATCAGTCCATGTACTAATACTTGAACAGGTAGAACCTTCACCATATTGAAGTTTAAAGGCTTCTGTGTTTTGATTCATCGCGCCCTTAATATTCATTCTTAACCTCAAAACATCTCCGCTTGTTGGCGGACTGTCTGAGGTTGTAATTGGAGTATTCTCTGAAAGATTTGTTGCTCCTGCGGGCCATGGATCATCTGGTTGAACATTGTCTTTGTTAACATACCAACGATAAGTATGTTGGGTAAAATCCCCGCCAGTGTAATAAACTTCTGCATAAACCTCATCAAAAGCAATCTTGTCTCCGCTTTCAGTATTGCCATTGCCGTCTCCTTGGGTCCATGTATGAACAATAATATTTTCGCCTCCTGATTGTAAATTACTAACTAAACTTTGCCACTCAGTAGTTCCTGCAGCAGTACCATCACCGCTTGCAACATATGTATAAATACTGCTCGAACTAATAGTAAATGTTTGGGTTGATGCTCCATTTAAATTAGTTGTCCAAGCACTACAATAATAAGTACTGCTTGTTCCAACCTGCCAGCATCCTTGAGCTTTGGGTCCTGCTCCGCTCTGATTATTTACGGTTGCTGATGTAAAATGAACCCTCACTCGTAATTCCTGAACCGTAACATTTGAGGGAGTAAAATCAAAAGACCCAGAAGAATAAGTATCACTCCAATAAGAATCACTATTATCATTGCCAGCGCCAGAAGCTGGATGCTGAATTGTCCCACTCTCTTTATCTGGGCTTGTCCAAGTATAAGAAGCTGTCCAGCGAGAACGTCCTTTTACAAAATCGTTTGTTTTGTGAAAAAAAATATTTGAAAAAGTTTTTCCGCCCGTGGAAAATATTAAAAAGTTTGTAAAATATACTGCCCACAACCAAACAAAAATTAAAGCAAAACTGATTATTGTGGTACGCAAAACAAAACTCCTGAAGGTAATTTTTTTAAGCAAAAAAATTCTTAAAAAAATTGATAAAAAAAGACAAAAAACAGTAGCCAGCAAAGCGCAGTTTGCAAAACCGGCGGGTTTATTAAAAAGTCTTAAAAAGTTATTTAAAAAAATTGGTATATCTTCTAAAACAAATCTTCCTAAAGGGGGTAGAAAAACAGAAAAACATCCAGCTAAAATCAGTTCTTTCCTTTTAAATTTTAAGATATCTTTTAAAAAGAAAAAAGTTAAGATGGAAAAAAGAGGAAAAACAAAAAACCAGGAAAGATGCGCCCCCCTCCCCAAAATATCTATCATCGGAATTTTAAATAAAAGATGTGGCAAATCAAAAAATGGCATTATTGCCCAAATCATCCAAAGATAAAAAACTCCTATCTCGATTTTATTTAAAAAGACTTTCTTCTTTAAAATTTTTGCAAGAGAAAAAAATATTAAACTACCTCCAAACCAAAGCAAAAAACTATAAATTGCTTGAGAAATTAAGGTTATTGGCGCGTGACCCCATTGAAATATCCAGCTTCTTTGCGCAAAAGCAAAATTTAAAATTATAAAAATCGCTCCCCAAATTAAAGTTAAAAGAATAACAATTTTATAATTTATTTTCTCTTTTGGGGAAATTTTCTTAAAAGCCTTATGGGGTTTAAATATTGCCAAAAAAGCATTTTTAATAAGTTTTCTTGTGGAAATTGTCTTCATCTTTTTTCAGCGGGGACAGTCCCCCCTTCAAAGCCGCTGGGAAGCCTTATTTGATAAGGCTTCCCAGCGGCTTTTTTAAATTTGGCACGATTTTGATTATCGTTTTGATTGATTTATTTTGTCTTGCTGACAAAGTTATAATATTAAAAGCAATTTTTGAAATTAATTGATATTTGGAACCCAAAAGCCGTTTTAAAATTCTTTCTTGCAAAAATTTATAAGTTAAAATATGTTTTATTCCAGGACAATTGTAATCAGGATTAATAATCTTCTTTGCAACTTCTTTTCCTGACAAAATCGCCTGAAAAATCCCCTCGCCAGTCAGGCCCGAAGCAAAGCCGCCAGCATCGCCAATTAAAAATTTATTCCCAAAATCAAAACCTCTATAATCATAATTGATAATCCCTGCCATAAATTTACCATTTTTAATATTAAATTTCATTTTTTTAATCCAGTTGTCAAGTACTTTTCTTGCTTCTTTTATAGTATAAAAATTAGAATCTATCGTTATGCCAATTTGAGTATAATCTTTATGAGGAAAAATAGCGCCGTATCCATCACCAAAAATTTTAGAATCAAAAAATATTTCTAAATTTTTATATTTTTTTGGAATATTATAACCAAGAGAAAAAAGGAACTTTTTTGAAGGAATATTCAAAAATCTTCTTACTATTGAATTGCTTCCGTCGGCACCAATTAAAAAATCAAAATATATTTTTTTGCCATTTACAACCATAAAGCCATCTTCAATTTTCTCAACCAAAAAACCTAATTTTATTTTTGCTCCTGCCTTAGTTGCAACATCTGCCATATACTCTCCTAATTTTTCTCTTTCTGTAATCACAATTAAAGGATTTTTTGATGAAACTTTGCGTTTTTTATCTTGATAATAATAATTCACTGAATCAAAAAATCTATCGCCAATTTCTTTTATTGGATATTTTGATTCTAAAAACTTACTTGAAAGCCCCCCTCCGCAGACCTTTTTGCCAATTATTTTTTTCTTTTCTAAAACTAAAACCTCTTTTTTATTTTTTGCTAAAACCTCTGCCGCTGCTAATCCGGCAGGTCCTGCGCCAATAATTACAATTTCATATTTATCGCTCTGCATATTTTTAAAATCTTTCCTTTGGGGACAGTCCCCCCTTCAAACCCGCTGGGAAGCCTTGTAAAACAAGGCTTCCCAGCGGGTTTTTTAAATTTGGCACGATTTTGTTCAAAATTTCAAATCATTTGTTTATTAACAAAGCCAGGCTCCTTCTTTAATTTTAGACCATCTTCAACAAATTTTAAATAATCTAATCTGGATTGCTCTATGTTTTCTCCGCTATATTCTAAAAACCTTTGCCAGTCTATTAATTTTCCATATTTTCCATTATAGTCTTTTTTATAGTAAACCGAATAACTACTCCAAGGATAATCTTCTGGTTTCTCAACCAAACCTGCTCTAACGGCGTTAAGATCTATATAACGAGATGCTTCCCAGAAATAAGAGTTTTTATCAATTAAACTACTATAAAATCGATCCTGAAAAAGATGTCCAGAAGTATTATATCGCTTGTGAAAATATTTTACATATAGGAAGTTAATACGCTGCATAATTTTTGAGACAGAAACATCTTGACTTTCTACTTCTAAATGATAATGATTCGGTAAAAAAATGAAGGAATATAAATAAAAAGGGAACTCTCTTTTAACTTCTCCTAAAATTTTTAAAAGCTTGCTATAATCCCTTGCGCTTCTAAAAATTCTCCTTTGATTATTCCCACGGCAAACAATATGATAAAGAGAATTTGGAGCAATAGTATGTTGTCGAGCTTTTCTTGGCATAGTTTATCTTTATACCCCAAAAAGAAATTTTAATCAAAATCGTGCCATTTTTGAAAAAATCTCTAAAAAAACCTTGTTTTTATTGGCTTCTCAGGGGTAATTTTGTGGGGACTGTCCCCTTTAAAAAAATAAATGTAATGTTCCGAAAATGCTGTAAATTAAAAATTCATATAAAGACCATCTTGGAGAAAAAAGATTTCGTCTGGCTTTTTTAACTTTGTCTACGGTAAAATTTCTTAAAAATAAAAATCTTATTATTGAAAAAAAACTTGTAATGAGAAAAACAGGGCTTATAAAAATTGCAAAAGCCAAAGATAAAAAAAATGTAAAAATTGGAAGGGTTTTAATAATTTTTAAAGAATCTTCTGTTTTCATTTTCTTGATTTCTTTTTTGGAAAAAGAGTCTTCCAATATGTGCAACATTTCAAAATAAAGCTGCAGGAAAAATAAAATTACAGAAAGTGCAATTATTTTGAACGTTATAAATCTAAAAATCAAATATCCTTGTAAAAAAAGAAGTGCAGCACCAGTTGAAGGAATAAAAATTCCAATAATTTTTTTTGTTTTTAATCTAACAGGTGGTAATGAATAAAAAAAAGCAATAATAAAAAATATTATAAAAAGACATATTGAATTTAGGCTTTGTTTTTGAACCGGAATTAAAAATCCTAAAAATAGTAGCGGCAAAAAACAAAAAATCAAAACTTGCCATTCTTTTAAGTTTTTATTTTCAATTTTTAATCCCAAAAAATTTTCCTCTTTTTGTAGCTTCCAATCAAAATAGTCGTTTACAGAGTATAAAAAAATTAAAGCTCCAAAAACTGCAAGCAAATTAAAAATAAATATTTTCCCAATTGAATTAAAAATAAATAATTTGGGATGTAAAAGACCTGTCATTAAATAAGCAAAAAGGGTGTATCCTATTGGCCTTATCCCGGAAATTTTATTCTTCCAGTTTAAAATTCTGTAAAAATATAAAAATTCTTTTGGTTTTAGCATAATTTATTTTTAATTAAGGTGAAAACTATTTTAAAACCATCAATGAATGGGTTGAGTTCTGATTTCTTATTGTTTTTATAATTAATCGGTATGTGCTCAATTTTTAGATTTTTCTTTACTGCCTTTGAAAATATTTCTGTTTCAATTTCAAATCCCCTGCTTTTTGGATTAATTTCAAAAATTTTTTCTTTTTTAATCGCAAAAAGACCAGTAAGAAAATCTGTTTTTTTTTGATAAAACAAAAACCCTAAAAATGAAAAAAACTTATTCCCAATCAATCTTAAAAAATTAATTTTTGTTTTTGATTCTTTTAAAAAACGGGAACCATAAACTATATCTGCTTTGCCGCTCTGAATTTTATTGATTAAACTGGGGATAAACTCTGGCGAATAACTATTGTCTCCATCAATAAAAACTAAAATGTCCCCAACCGATTCTTTAACACCTTTTCTTATGGCATTTCCTTTCCCTACTTTCTTTTCAAAAACTACCTTAACATTAAATTTTTTTGCAACCTCAGGGGTTCTGTCTTCGCTTTTATTATCAACAACAATAACTTCACTATCTTTTATTTTTAATTTTTCTATTTTTTTTAATAAATAATAAATGTTTTTTTCTTCATTATAACAAGGAATGATAATACTAATCATTTTTTTCTCTTAAATAAAGCTTAATTATTCTTTTTCCTTTATTGTCCTCCCAATGATTTTCTAAATCAATGTGTCTTATTTTTATAATATTTGTGTCTCTTGACACATTGCCCAAAGATACTATCTCTTTTACATCTCGAAAAAATTCAATTCCTCCAAATATTAAATCTCCAAAAGATAACAACGCGCCGGAACCTCCCTCTCCACTCTCTACAACTTCTGCTATCAATTCACCGCTTTTTTGGTTTTTTAAATTAATTTCTTTTTCGCCCCTTTCTTGCCCCTCAAAAACAGCTTCTCCTAAAAACTCAGTATTATCTAAAGATATCTCTTGAGGAGAAAACGATAGCTCTAAATTATCTAAATTTACCTCTTTCCCTTCCTTGTCTTCAATAATAGGAATATATTCAATTCTTATTTTTGTCTTGCCCCAACTTTCTTTAACATTTATCTGGGCAGTGGACTCTTCTTTGCTTTCAAAATCTTTTGAATAAAAATTTCCCGTTTTTATTTCTGGCAAACTGTATCCCTGAAAATTTTTCATAAAACCGCTCATTATCCAAAGTGTCCCTACCGGTTTATTGTCTTCTGAAAAAAAATAAATACGAAAAATCCCCCCTATCGTTCCGTCCAAATTATTTATTTTTGCTATTATTTTCCCGTCCGAGGGAATTTCATATTCAATCTCTTTTTGAATGTTCGCTGTTTTCAGAGATAATTCTTCTTGTTTCTCCTGCCTATCAAATATTGAAATAATTTTTTGAAAAATTTCCCCAGGTACGACTTCTTTCTTTTCCACTACACCTGCTTCAACCCAAACACTATCCAAAAAAGCAACAATGTTTTGTTCGCCACCAACTGCTCCTTCAAACATTACTCTTAAGTTTTCAATATCTTGCCAACTTTTGATAAATGGAGCGTCAAAAGAGATGTATCCTTGGTTAATATAGTTTGATAAAGGAAGAGTGGTAATTTTTCCAAAAGAGTTCCAGGTTTTGCCATGATCGGTTGAATACCAAAGAATAATTTTTGTATCAAGGTCAGAAAATTCTTGAGTTTGGTTTTTAATCCCTTCTGTTTCTGTTGGTGTGGCTGTCAGAAAAGTATCTTGGTTTTGAATTTCGTTTTCTTTTTTTTCTTGGCTTTCCTCTCTATCAATTGCAAAAGAAAGATATATTTTTGCTTGAGAAATTTTACAGTTTTGATTGTTCTCTTGACAAAGATTTTCAGTTTGCTTTTCTTTGTCTTTTGGATTTTCATCAAACCACTTGCACATTAACTCGCTTGCTCCTCCCCTATACACTGCTGAATTCCTTTCAGAAAAATCGCTGAGGGTTCCTTTAAAAGAAACATCTGGAGTGCTCGCTGCGTTTCCTGGATTTTGCCACTCGCCTTCACATCTTGTTGGATAGAAATTTTTTGTGAATTGTTTTTCTGCAAAACCAAAATGCAATGTCAAAAACAAAATACCCAAAAAAAAAGAAAAAATTCCAAGTAAAAGGATTACTTTTTTGGTTTTGTTTTTTTGCAAAGATAACTTTTTTTCTTTTTCTATCTTTTCTTTTTCTTCTTTTTCTTTCAATGATTCAATCTTTCTTCCTTCTTTTTTTGGTGGGACTATATCAAAAATTGGCATAATCTAAATGATGCTTTTTTTTGTTATTAAGGTTTTAAAAATTATAACAAAAAAAGTAAAAAATCCAAAATTTTATCGCTCAAATTTATCAAGGAAAAATCTTTAGTTGAAATTAAAATCAAAAAAAGAATTAAATTTGATTTTATTTAGCTTTTTGAGATTGCCTTTTGGTCTATTTTTACCAAAAACAGTCGCCGAACTAAGCTTGTTCGATTTCCTCGGGTATTAGTTCTGTCTCGAAGTTTTCGGGATTAATTTTAAAAGTATCTCCTGCTTTTATGGTCTCGGCAATGATTGCTTTTGAAATATTGTTTTCAACTGTTTGCTGCAACACTCTTCTCATCTCTCTTGCTCCAAATTCTGGATGAAATCCAATTTCAGCAATTTTCTCAACTAATTCTGGTGTAATTTGAAAATCAATATTTTTTTCCAAAAGCCCCTCTCTTATATCATTTAACATCAAATTTGCTATTTTTTGCAAGTCATCCTTTGATAAAGTTTTAAACAAAACAACGGCGTCAAATCTGTTTAAAAACTCTGGCCTGAAAATTCCTCTTTTTAAAATTTCATTTATAAAATCTTCTTTATAATCTTGGAGGTTCTGTCCTTTTTTTATTGCTTCTCTTATGAGATCTGCTCCAGCGTTTGATGTGGCAATAATAATTGTATTTTTAAAATCAACAATTCTGCCAGAACCATCGGTTAACCTTCCTTCATCCAAAACCTGCAAAAATAAATTTAAAATATTTGGATGGGCTTTTTCGATTTCGTCAAGCAAAACTAATGAAAATGGATCCTCTCTTACCATCTTTGTTAAATAACCTGGCTCTGTGGCACTTCCAATCAATCTTTCAATTGAACTAACCTCTTGATATTCTGACATATCAAGACGAATAATTCTTTTTTCGCTTTTAAAATAAACTCGGGCTAAAGCCTTTGCAGTTTCGGTCTTCCCCACTCCAGTTGGACCCAAAAAAAGGAAATTTCCCAAAGTCCTTTTTCTTTTTTGAATATCAGCACGGGCGCGACGAAGAGCATTAGCAATTTCAGAAACCGCTTCTTCTTGATCTATTAATCTTTCATGCAAAAGTTTTTCAAGGTTTAAAAGAATATCTTTTTCTTCTTTGGCGATTGCACCAACTGGCACTTCAAATTTTCTTGAAACGAACTCAGCCACATCTTCTGGCAAAATAATTCTTCCATCCCCTTTTCTTAGCTTGTAAATAAAAACTTCATTTAAAAGATCAACTGCCTTTTTTGGAAAAGGAATGTCTCCTATAAATCTATCGGTAAAATTTATTAATTCTCTAATCGCGGGAAAGCTCATTAAAATTTTCGTTTCTCTTTCAATTGGCAATATTTTTTCCTCTAAAACCAAAAGAGTTTCCTCGGGGGTTGCTGGAGGAACTTCAACTTTTGAAAGTCGGTTCATAATGATTGAACCCTGAGTCATTGCTTTTTGATATCCCTGAAATGTTGTAATCCCAATAAGCCTAAATGTTGGATAAGCAATAAATTCTGATAAAATTCCTGAAATATCTATTTTGGTTACTGCTTGTTTATCTTCTTGAAGGCCAATATAATTTTCAATATCTTTTATAACTAAAATAATGTTTCCGGCATTTGTTGCTTCAACAAAAATATTTTGTAAATTTATTTCAACTTCTTCTAAAGAAGGAGAAGCAGCAAAAAGATTTGGTAAATTTAACTCAAGAACTCTTGAAAAATTAAGCTGGGGATAACTTTTTTCTTCAAGAATTTTTCTTGCTAAATTAAAAATTATTTCTTTTCTTCCACTACCAACTTCCCCCACCAAAACTGCACAATTATCTCCTTCTTTTACAAGAACATCTTCAAGCTGACTAATTTCTTTTTCATGCAAAACAACTCCGCTTGGAGTCTTCGCCCTCAAAGAGTTTGTAATATCAAAAGAAAATTCATCTAAAAGGGGTGTGTATCCTGCAGTCCAATCTCTGGCAAGCGGTCTTTTTTTTCTTAAATTTTCTTTTGTCCAGAACTTCTTTTTCTCATCAATAATATTTTTAAAACTTTCCTGCCACATTAAAACATGATAAAAATCATCTTTTGAAATATTAAATTTTATTAAAATTTTCTTTATTAAATTGTCTGACTGGCAAAGACTTGCTAATAAATGAAAGATAGAGATTTTCTCTCTCCCCAAGGAGGAAGCAATATTTAAAGCATTTAAAATTGTACTTTCTGCTTCACTTTGGCTATCTGAAGAATCAAGGCCTTCTTTCTTCCAAATATTTTCTGTTTCTTCAAAAACCTTTTCTTGAGAAAGTAAAAATCTATCAAATGTAAATCTTAAATCGCTTCTTCCAAGAGCAAGCAAAAACAAAGAAAGATTAAAAGAATACTTTCTAAAAGTAAGGGCCTGAAGAACTAGTTTTGCGGCTTCCAAATCTAAAAAATCAAATAAATTTTGTTCGTTTTCTTTAATTGGTGGATTTTTAATTTTTTGATTGTAAAAAGACAAAATAATAGTGGAAAAACCAAAAAGAGAAAAAAATATTAGAAAAAGTCCAAAAAAATAATTCTCTTTTTCGCCAGCAATCCCAATAAAATGCAAAGTTAAAAACAAAACACTCAAAACAAAAGAGAACCATTTTATTACCAAAAGGATACCCGGTCTTATTATCTTTGCAATAAATATCGCTTTATAATTTTTTGAATTCCGAATATCAAGCATAAGTTAAAAAAGAAGGCTAATCCCAAAAGCAAAAAGACCAATTAAAATAAACGGAAATAACGGCCAAAGTAAAAAAAATAAAATTGCAAAAAGAAAAGTTAATAATTCAAACAAAAGACCAACCAAAATTAAAAGCAACCTTAAAATCATTCCAATAAATCTTGAAAAAAGATTAATGACCAAAACTGAAAACCACTCAGAAATGCCGCTTCCCTTTTTATATTTCAAAAGAACCCTTTTCCAAGGAGAAAAGAGGCTTAAAAGTAAATCTTTTAAAGAAAAATAATAGCCCCAAAACCAAAGAAAATTTTTCCAAAAATCAAAAGCCTTTTTGGGTAAATCTTGATAATACCAAGAAATAAATAAAAGAATTGTTGCCATAATTTAATAAAAAATATTTGTGGGTGAGACAGGATTTGAACCTGTAACCCCTGCGATGTGAACGCAGTGCTCTGCCATTGAGCTACTCACCCATTTTAAAATTTTTTTTATGGTCGCCATTTTATTTTATTTATAACTATTTTGTTTTTACCAAAAAGAAGGTCTCTTAAAAATCTATCATTTATTTGATAACGATATTCAAATTCTTTTAGACTCATTAAGGTCCATCTTATTTCTTTTCCTGTTTCGCCTTCAATTTTTCTTATTGCTCCTGACGCCTTTAAAGAAGGAACATTATCTCCAACAATTAAAATATCTGTTGGAGCCTTTTTTTCATTTAAAAAACAACCACTAATAAATAAAATTTTAACACGAGGAATTCTTTCTAGAATTTTTTTAATCTCCCCCAAAGAGATTGGTGAAGCACTTACAATAAAAGATTTTAATTGTTCAAAAAATGGCCAGCTTTGATTTAAAAAATAACGAATCTCCTTTTTCTCTTTCTTTTTTGAAAGAAGTTTAATTTTTAATAATTTTTCGATTTCTTTTTTAATGGTCCGTGGGGTTTTTTGAAGTTTTTTCGAAACTTCTTTTAGGGTAAAACTTTTTTCCTCGTTTTGGAAAAACAAATTCAAAAGGCGAGGCATTATTTTTGAATTTAAAAGTACCTCAAGTTCTTTTGCCATAGATTTTTTATTAGTTTATTTTTAATATTTTAATATTTTATCAAAATTAAGAAACTATTGTCAAAAAAAATGAAATGATATAAAATAGAATAATTGTCTATCTTAATAAAAATTCCGCGTTGCTTAACGCACCAATTTGCGTAGTCTCGCGGAAATTAAAATGCGAATAAGAGAAATAATTATAGACAAAAAAGAACCAACGGTTTATTGTGAAAGCTTTGTTTACGAACCAAGCAACGTAGAGGAAGAAAAGTTTGGAAGACTTTTTATGGTCGGAAGAATAAGAAATGTTCCGGAAAACTCCTTTTATCTTGTAAATCTTTTAGCCTCTCGAATAAAAAGAGAATATTTTAGCTTGCATCACAAATCTCCTTCTGATGCCCTGGAGGCGGCTTTAAAAGAAGGAAACAAAACCCTGCAAGAAAACCAAGAAAGAATAAATTGGCTTGGAAATCTTGATTTTCTAATAGCAACAATAGTTGAGGACAAAATTAACTTTACTTTCTTGGGTAAAATGAAAAGCTTGATTTTAAGGCAAGAAGAGGTTATAGACTTGGCAAAGGATTTAATTTCAGAAAAAGAACTTTTCCCCTTCACCACTGTCCTTGAAGCAAGATTTAAAAAAGACGACATAATAATATTTTCCACCTCAAATATCTTCTCAAAAGAAATACTTCTTGAAAAAAGCAAAGAAATTTTACCAATAGATGAAGAAAACCTCGTAAAAGTAATCAGGCCCGAAGAAAGCGGTGTTGCTTTATTAATCGAAACCGGAAAAGTCTCTCAAGTAATTGAAAGATTAGAACCAAGCGTAGAGGTTTTAGAAAAACCAATGCCCCTTTCTTCTTTTGATTTTTCTGTAAAAGAAAAAGTTAAAAAAGGAATAAAAGGGGGCTTTGAAAAAAGTAAAATTGTTGCAAAGAAAATTGCCCAAAAAGGAAAAGAAAAAATAAAGCCCTCTGTTGAAAAACTTGGTGAATCAGTAAAGGATAAAAAAGAAGAAATTGCTCCTCGAATTGCAATTGAGAGAATTCGTTATTCCCAAAAAATAAAGAGCAATTTAAATAAATTTTTAAAAAACAAATTGATTGTTATATTGGCAATAGCTTTGATAATTGGGGGGATTGCTTTTGGTATTCAGCAAAGAAACAAGGCCCAAGCTCTTAAAATTATTGAAGAAAAATTGAAAGAAGCAAAAAACAAAAAAACAGAAAGCGAAAATTATTTAATAGCCGGAGAAAAAGACAAAGCTCTTGAAAAGTTAATAGAAAGTATCGAAACCTTAAATTCAATTCAAAATCCGCTTTCCAAAAAAGAAGAAGTAGAATCTCTAAAAAAAGATATCAATGCTAAAATAGCCAAAGCAGTAAATCGAGAAATTTTAAAAATAAAACCACTTTTTGAAGTGTCAAAAAATGAAACCCAAAAAGACTGGCAACCAAGTGAAATGGTGATTGCTCAAAATTATATTTATGTTTTTCAAAAAAACTCTTCTTTGATTTATAAATGGAACATTTATACTAAGGAAGGTGATTTTGAAACTCAAAAATCAAATATTTTGGCGGGAACAAATTTAAACAATCAACCATTTTTCCTTTTATCTCCTACCTCGGTTTTGCTTAAAAAAGAAGAAAAAATTCTTCCCTTAAGTTTGCCTTATGAAAATTTAAAGATTGCAAAAATGGATAGTTTTTTTAACTTCTTTTATCTTTTAGATAAAGAAAAGGGAGAGATAATAAAATATAATTATTCTGGAAATGAAATTAGTGAACCAGAATTTTGGTTTAAACAAAGGAGAGCAGGAGAAGGTGCGGTTTCTTTTGCAATTGATGGTAATATTTATCTTTTATATAAAGACGGGAAAATCAAAATTTTTACCAATGGTGAGCTCAAAAAAGAAATAGTTTTATCAAAAACTTATCCAAAACCAACAGCTTTGGTAGATATTTATACCTCACCAAATAATAAATATCTTTATATATTAGATTCCCAAAACAAAAGAATAATTGTCGCTACAAAACAAGGAGAAATTATTAAAGAATACGAAGACGAAGAATTTCAAAATTCAACTAGTATTATTTCAAATTTTCAAGACAAAAACATTTACGTTCTTTCGAAAAATAAAATTTTCAAAATAGAGACTAATTTCTAGAGGTTTTTATTAAAAAAGCTCCTTTACTTAATTTAAAAATTATTTAATTATTTTTTTATTTTTTTTCTTCAACTAAATAGCCAATTACAACGCTCATCAAAATTAAAAAATAACAAATAAAATAATTTATCTCAGAGACTATTGGATTTACTTTTAAAAACGGTACTACTATAAAATCAAAAAGTGCTGGTAAAATAACCCAAAAAAAGACGAGCGCTAATATTAAAGATCGGACTTTAATCTTTTTGTCTCTAGCAAGATAGGCTTCTTTTAAAAAAATAAAAATGGCAAAAATACATAAAATTAAGATATAAATAAAGTTTAAAAAAGCAAAAACTACCGGAATATTTTCCCAATCCAAGACTCCGTTTTCCCTTATAAAATAATGGGGCGGATTAAGAAAAAATCCAATAATAATAATAAAAGAAATTAAAAGCAAAAAAACAAAAATCTTATTAACATGCTTTTTAAGAAATGTTCCCAAAAAAATCGCATAGCCCAAAAAAGCAAAGCCGATAACTAAAGAACTTCGTTGTATAATTTCGCACCAAAACCAAATTACTTTATCTTCCAAAAATAGAAGCGCTGGAGTTGCCAAAAACAACCTACCTAAAGCAAGTAATACAAATCCAATACCAAAAAATAAAGCTATTTTTATATTTTCTTTTTTTGCAATAAAAAGAGATCTTAATCCAAAAAGTAAAATTACAAAAAAACCAAAAAGATGAACAATCCCGCTAACTGGTAATACCATATTATTAAACCATTATCTATTTTTTAAAAAATATTGTCAAGAAAAAAGCAGCCTTTGTTTGGCTGCTTAATTTCCCCTGTCTAACAATATATTAAAAAAGAGTTCTGAAAATTCATCAATAAAGGTGTCAATGTCTTTTATTCCCCATCGCTGAAAAAATTCATCTTCTTTGATGCAACAAAGAAGCGCCTTTCTTATTTCTTTTTTTGAAAAAAAACCAGAGTGGCGAAGTTTTTCTGAGTTAATAATTTGGGCTCTCGCAAGAGCTTCCCTTGCTACAATTCTATCAAAATCTCCTTTCATAATTTCCACCTCCCTCCTTTGAAAAATTCCAAAAACCTCCAAAAAAAATTTAACATAAAACAAAAGATAAAGCAATAAAAGAATATTTAAAGTCCGAACGTTTTCTTTTTCTCAAGGTTTTCTATGATTTTTTTTGAATTAATAAAAATATAACCGGCAAGAGAAAGTATTAAAAATATTAATAGAAAGCAAGAGATATAAGCAATTATGGAATTTTTTAATATTTGTCCCAAAAATATAGCTGTTTCTAAAATGAAAATAAAAGAAAGAAATGTAAAATGATGTTTTTTAAAATGTCTTTTCATAACACAAAAACCCGAAGCATGGTAAAACCAAAGCCCCAAAAGAATCATTATTAAAACAATAACCCTAAGAAAAAGTATGTCAGAAATAGCATTAATTGTTAGAGGAATTGATAAAATAAGAAAATAAACCCCTAAATATTCAGAAATGGTTGTCCCCAAAAGAATACATCTTTCAAATTCTGATTTATTTAAAATTCTTTTTGCAAATCTTTTTGAGGCAATTTTTAAAAACTTACCAGTAGCGTTTGCATAAATCAAGGTAGAATATAAAAATCCAGAAACGCTCAATATAAGAAAAATTATTGGAATTTCAATAAAAGAAGTGTATTTTAAAGAAAGTTCTTTAAAGTCTTTTAATAAAAGTCCAGTAAAAAATAAGGTAACGGCGGTAAAAAAAGCAGTAAAAGAGATATCAACTGAAACTTCGGCTTGGTAAAGGCCTAGATATTTTATTAAATAATTTTTTATTTTTCTTGTGGCTTTTCTGACCACAAATTTCCAAAACCTTTTTCGTTCAAATTATAGTACAAAAATATCAAAAAGTCAAATTTTAAAGAACTCCTACGAAATTACAAATCTTTACGAATATACAAATAAAGTTTATTAAGTTCGAAATTCTAAACCCTAAATTCTAAACAAATTACAAATTCTAAATTACAAACTTCAAACTTTTTTATTTTTGGAATTTGAATCATTGGGATTTAGTATTTGTTTTTGGATTTCGAATTTCGGATTTCGTGTTTTTAATTTTGGTTATTCCATTTTTTTGTCTTCCCGAAAGAAAATGAAACTAAAGCTTTAATTAAGGACTGCCCTCGGTCAATTTAGACCGAGGACAGTCCTTAACCAAGCTTAAAAAACTATAGAGGGTATGGGATACATCCCATGTTTTGGTTCCAGGGGAAGATAGGAGGGAGCGTAAGCGACCGACGTAAGAAACCCTGAAAGGGTGTCTTAAGGGAGGTCTGGAACCAAAACTGCGGGGACGATGGGATTTGAACCCACGATCTCCTGCGTGACAGGCAGGCGCTTTAAACCGGACTAAGCTACGTCCCCATCTTTACTTTTGCAAACCGTTGCCAGTTGTTAGTTATTAGTTGCTGGTTTTTGATTATTAATATCACACTAACATTATAAAATAACAATCACAATTTTCAAAGAAATTTTTATGCCGACGGCAGGATTTGAACCTGCGACCTTGGCCTTATGAAGACCCTGCTCTACCGCTGAGCTACGCCGGCGTATCTTTGTTTATAAAAATATTTGATCAACAATTTTTAGCAATTGATTTTATATTTTTAAAAAAACAAATAAAGAAAATTTTTTCTATTTCATCCCCAATAACAAAAAACATAAACCAATAATTAACTAATAATTAACTTTCAGAAAAAACTTGTCGCGGGGCCAGGATTTGCACCTGGGTCTCAGGCTTATGGGACCTGCGAGATACTACTTCTCCACCCCGCTATGTAAAAACAAAATATTTTTAAACTTGCAACATTATCTTAATCCTTTATAATATAATAAAAATAAATATTTTTTCAAGATCAAAGGTCGGAAAAAAATAAAAAAACTTTATGGAATATTTAGACATAACCAACATTTTAACAAGTTTAAAAACTTTAGAACCTCTTATTAGGGGTCTTGTTGCAATTTTGATAATTTTTGGTGGGTGGATTCTTGGAATAATTGGAGGAAGATTAGTAAAAATTTTTCTTGAAAAAATTAAATTCAATAAAGTTATAAAAAGACTTGGTTGGCAAGAAATTTTAGAAAAAGCAGAATTAAGTTCAGATGGTGCCAAATTTTTTGGGAAAATAATAGAATGGATTATTTTTATAATTTTTTTAATGATAGCTTTTGATGTTGCTGGAGTAAACTATATTTCAGATCTTCTTGAAAAAGTAATTGGTTATTTCCCAAATATAATTGTCGCTTCTTTGATTTTTATTGCAGCAGTTTTTGCTTCTGACTTTTCTTATAGGATAGTAATCGCATCGGGCAAAGGAAAATTTTCTTATTCAAAACTTATTGGAAGCGCTATCAGAACCCTTATTTGGACCTTTGCAATTTTAGCAATACTTTTGCAACTTGGAATTGCTCCTGATATCGTAAAAGCAATTGCCTATGGAATTATTGCAATGGTAGCAATTGCCGGCGGACTTGCTTTTGGGCTTGGAGGAAAAGATATTGCCCAAGAAATTTTAAAAAATTTGAAAGATAAATTTTCTTAAAAACTTGATAAACTTTATGGAAGTTAAAAAGAGCGATTTTAAAAAAATCAATGATTTTTTATGGGAAATCCCAAAAAACTTTAGAAAGTCAATGAGGGTTCCTGCAAGAATTTACGCCACAGAAGAAATTTTAGAAGATGCTTTGTCTGATAGATCTGTTGAACAATTAGTAAATGTTACAAGTTTGCCTGGTATTGTTAATTTTGCAATTGCAATGCCAGATATTCATGAAGGTTATGGATTTCCTATAGGTGGAATTGGTGCAACTGAATATCCAGAAGGAGCTCTTTCACCAGCAGGAATTGGTTTTGATCAAAATTGCGGAATGAGAATTTTGCTTTCTGAATACAGTAAAGAAGACATTGAGCCTTTTCTTGAAAGTTTGGCAGATGAAATCCAAAAAGAAGTACCTTCGGGCCTTGGCAAAGGAAGAAAAGTCGAGCTTGCTGACAAAGACATTGAAAACATTTTAAAATATGGTGCTGAATTTTTAGTGGAAAATGGCTATGGCGAAAAAGAAGATTTAGAAAATTGTGAATCAAATGGGAAATTAAAAAATGCTAATCCCTCTTTTGTCTCAACTCTTGCCAAAAAAAGAGGAAAAAATGAGGTTGGAACACTTGGTTCGGGAAATCACTTTCTTGAAATTCAAAAAGTAGAAAAAGTTTTTGATGAAAAATTGGCAAAAATTTTTGGTCTTTTTGAAAATCAAGTTACTCTTATGATTCATACTGGCTCAAGGGCTACGGGCCATCAAATTGCTTCTGACTATATAAATATAATCTTAAAAGAAATGCCAAAATATAATTTCCACGTTCCGGATAAAGAATTAGCATCAATCCCCTTCTTTTCTGAAATTGGTCAAAGGTTTTATTCTGCAATGTGTTGTGGAGCAAACTATGCTTTTGCAAATCGTCAAATGATTTCTTTTTATGTAAGAAAGGCTGTCAAAAAAATCCTTGGAGAAAATATAAAACTAACCCTCCTTTATGATGTGGCTCATAATATTGCCAAAATTGAAACGCATGAGGTAATAATAAATAATAAAAAAGAAAAAAAGAAACTAATTGTCCATAGAAAGGGTGCCACAAGGGCTTTCCCGGCAGGTAATAAAGAAATCCCAGAAAAATATAGAAAAGTTGGCCAACCAGTGTTAATTCCGGGTTCTATGGGAACTGCTTCTTATGTATTGGTGGGTAACGAAAAAGCAAAAGAAAGTTTTTATAGTGTTTCTCATGGCAGTGGAAGAATAATGTCAAGAAGAGCAGCTTTAAAAAGATTTTCAGCAAATGAAGTTATTGATGGGCTTAAAAAGAAAGGAATTTTAATAAAATTTGTCTCAAAAAGGAGTATAGTTGAAGAGGCGCCAGGTGTTTACAAAGATATTGATGATGTGGTAAATATAATAGAGAAAGCTGACCTTGCAAAAAAAGTAGCCAGATTAAAACCATTAGCAGTAATAAAGGGAGAATAGTGTTTTTAAAATTAAAATTTTATTTTGATTATTTTAATTAAAAGGTCGAGATAAAAAAATAATTTTTTAAAAAAATATGATAACACAAGTAACTTTAATTATTATAGGAGTTGTTGTGTTAATTGTGGCTGCTGTTGCCGGGATGTATAACAGTTTAGTAAAGTTAAAAAATAGAGCTCTTGAAGCTTGGTCTGATATTGATGTTCAATTAAAAAGAAGATATGATTTAATTCCCAATCTTGTTGAAACCGTAAAAGGATATGCTGCTCACGAGAAAGAAGTTTTTGAAAATGTAACAAAAGCGAGAACAGCGGCACTTGAAGCTCAAAAATCTGGAAATCCTCAAAAAGTTGGAGAAGCAGAAAATGCTCTTGCCGGAACTCTAAAAACTCTTTTTGCCGTGGCCGAGAATTATCCCGATTTAAAAGCTTCGCAAAACTTTCTTGAGCTTCAAAGAGATTTAAGGGATACGGAAGATAAAATTCAAGCAGCAAGAAGATTTTATAATGGCAATGTCAGAGATTTAAATATAAAGATAGAAAGCTTTCCAACAAACATTATTGCTTCAATTTTTGGTTTTAAAAAGATGGAGTTATTTGAAATAGAAGAAGCAGAAGAAAGAGAAACACCAGAAGTAAAATTCTAAATAAAAAAACAAGGGGGGACACAATTAAAAGTGTCTCCCCTATTCAAATTATGCCAACTTTATACACTCAAGCAGAATCAAATGTCAGAAAAACTTTTCTTTTTATGACGTTTTTTTTGATTTTTGTAATATTAATTGGCTGGCTTTTAAGCCAGGCTTTTGATAGTTATTTTCCATTAATAATAGCAGTAGTTTACAGTGTTTTTCAAAGTTTTATTTCTTATTGGTACTCTGATAAAATAATTCTTAGTAGAATGAAGGCCATTCCTGTAACCCAAGAAAACGCAAAAGAACTTTATAGAATTGTTGAAAATCTTTGCATTACCGCAGGTCTTCCCGTTCCTAAAATTTATATATTAGACGAAATGCAGCCAAATGCTTTTGCTACAGGAAGAGATGCAAATCATGCAGTTATTGTCTTTACCCGAGGACTTTTAGAAAAATTAGAAAGAAGTGAAATTGAAGGCGTGGCAGCGCATGAATTATCCCACATTGGAAATAAAGATATGCTTTTACAAACAGTTACAGTAACTTTAGTTGGGGTTATCGCTATTTTATCAAGAATTTTTTTAAGATTTAGTTTTTGGGGTGGCGGAGATGATAGGGGGGGAGAAGGTTATATTTTGTTTTTCTTGGGAATAATAGGTGCAATTTTAGCTCCAATTGTGGCAATGCTAATTCAATTTGCAATTTCAAGAAAAAGAGAGTTTTTGGCAGACGCTACTGGAGCACTTCTTACACGCTATCCTGAAGGACTGGCAAGAGCCCTTGAGAAAATTTCAAAAGACCAAGAACCACTTAAAGTAGCAACAACTTCTAATGCTCACTTGTTTATTGCAAATCCTTTTAGGGGAAAACAACAAAAAAGTTTTATTACAAAACTTTTTATGACCCACCCACCAATAGAAGAAAGAATAAAGGCTCTTCTTGATATGAAAGTTGGATAAAAGCATCTTGATTTTTTGATTTTTATTTTTTAAATATAATTTATATTTGTGTCCGTAAAAAACGGATTTTATTTTTTAAAAGAAATAAAAATATGAAAAGAAAATTGCCAAAATCTTTAAAAAAGTATATAAGAAAAGAAAAAGCCAGAATAAAAAGAGAGTTTTTTGATGAAAAAGAACAAAAAGAAAAAATTCAAGAATTAATGGAGAAGCTAGAAAAGATATACAAAATCTCGGGTCTATCCAAAAACAAAAAAGTATAAAATTAAAATTAATATTATGGATTTTTTAAAATCTAATATTCTTAAAATAAAACAGAAAAAAAGCGGTTTTGATATTGTAATAGTTGTCTCTTCAAACAATAATTCAAAATATTGGGAATGGCGTCTTTCAAAAACCAAAAAATTTATTTTGCCATCAAAAACAAAAATAATTTGCGTAGAAGAAAATTGGAAAAACAAAGAAGGAGCAGGTCAACTTCTTGGAACTTTAAATGCAATCTTAGAAGCAAATAAAAAAATTAATATCAAGAAAGCTCTTTTTGCAAATAAAAAGATTGCCATTTATCACACCGCTGGCAAGGGAAAAAGAATGGCACCATTAACTGGCAAAGAAAAAAACAATAAGCCCGCAATAAAACTTCCAATGCCGATAAAAATAGAAAGCAAAAATAATCTTATTTCCTTGCTTGAAGCAGTCATTTTCTCCACTCAAATTTTCTCAAAAAGCCGTAAAGGAAGGATTTGTGTTTTTTGGGGAGACCAAATCATTATTCCCTCAAGAAAACCACAAATAGAAACGAATTTTCCTGTTGAAATATTTGCCACCAAAAAAGAGTTTTTTCTTACAAAAGAAGAATGGGAAAAGAATTGGAAAATGTATGGAATTTTAATCCCTCAAAAAGAAGGAGTGCTTCAAAGAGAAAAACTTTCTTTTGAAAAAATAAAAGAACTTAAAAAGAAAAAAATATTGCCTTTGAGAAAAAATAAAGTTATTCTTTTTAAAAGTTTTGGATGTTTTTCAATAAGCGCTCCTTTGCTTTTTGCTTTAATTGAAGAGTTCTCAAAAGAACTTAAAGAAAGAAAAGAAAAGCTTGATATTGACCCTGATTTGTGGACACCCCTTACAAGTCCAAAAAAAGATTTCGAAAATAAATCTTATTGGGAAAGAATTAATAAATTTAAAAAGGCTTTTGAAGAAAAAGAAAAAACCCCATTAATAATTGAGGGAAAAGACTTGGGAGAAAAAACAATATTTTTTGATTTTGGAAATCTTCAATCTTATTATGAAAATTTGATAAAAATCACAGAAAAAAGTTCCCAAGCAAAATTAGTAAGAAATCTTTTTGGTATTGAAAAATATTTTAAAAATGGCTCTTTAATTATAAATTCAAAAATAAATGGTAAAATTAAAAATTCAGTTGTTTTAAATTCAAAAATTAAAAAAGCGGATATTAAAAAAGCAGTTATTATTAATAGCGAAATAAAAGAAATCATTGGAAAAAATATTTTACTTTATTATATTAAAGAAAAAAACACTTTAAAACCCTTGCCAAACGAAGTAATCACTGATATAAAAATTAAAGAGGGCGAAATTATAAGAATGAAAACAAATATTTCAAGAGATGGTAAAGAAGATTGGAAAATTAAACTCCCCCAAAATCCTTTTTCTTACGAAGAACTTGAAAAATTAATCTCGAGAATTGAGATAAAATAATTTACAAAAATACGTATCTTTTGGCGTATTTTTGTAATCTTTACTATGAAAATAAAAGAAATTTACAATTTAGCAATTAAAATGGGAATGGAAGCTGACTTTCGGGGAAAAGAAAAAATCAAAAAAATCCTCGAAAAAAGAAAAAAAGATTTTGAAAAATTACCAAAAGAAGAAAAAAAATATTTTGATAAAGAATCCCTCATAAATCCTTATTCTGATACAAGAATTTTGAACTTGGCAAAGGATAAAGAAATTAAAAGCGTTTTGGTTGGTATTGATATTGATATTGCAGAACTTTTAATAGCAAAAGAATTGAACATTGACCTTGTTATATCTCATCATCCACAAGGAAAAGCGCTTTCCGGACTTCATGAAGTAATGGAACTTCAAGCAGATGTTTTATCTCAATATGGTGTTCCAATTAATGTTGCAGAAAAATTATTAGAACCTCGAACATCTGAAGTTTTCAGGTCTCTTTCTCCCAAAAATACTCAAAGAACCGTTGATGCTGCAAGAATTTTGGGCATAAATTTAATGTGTTGTCATACTGTTTGCGATAACTTGGCAGCAGATTTTCTTAAAAAGAAAATTCAAAAGAAAAAATTTGAAAAAGTTGGAGAATTAATTGAAGAAATCGAAAAAATCGAAGAATACAAAAAGGCAAAAGAAATTAAACAAGGACCAACTTTATTTGCTGGTAAAAAAGAAAATTACTGTGGAAAGATTGCCTTAACCGAAATTACGGGCGGAACAGAGGGAAATCCAAAAGTTTATGAATGGTTGGCAAAAGCCGGCATTGGAACAATAGTTGGAATGCATGTTTCAGAAGGTCATCGCAAAGAAGCAGAAAAAAACTTTTTAAATGTCCTAATTGCAGGCCATATGTCTTCCGACTCGCTTGGAGTAAATTTGTTTTTAGATAAACTAGAAAAAAGAGGAATCAAAATTATCCCCTGCTCTGGGTTAATAAGAATAAAAAGGTAGTTGTAACGTAAAATTTTTGGATTTTGTATTGTAAGTTGTAAGTTGTGAGTTGTAAATTACTTTTTATAATACTCCTCAACCAATTTTTCAAACTCTTTTATTGTTTTTTTATCAATCTTTAAGTCTGGATCATCTTCTAAAGGAAGCCAATTAAAAATAGGAACTGGCCATCCTTCTTTTTTTGATTTGGAAAAATAAGGGGGTGAAACTATCCTAAAATACGGTTTTTCCTTTGGGGTAATTATTAAAATTTTTGCCTCCCAATATTTTTCTAAATATTCTTTTTCTATTAACAAAACCTCTTCCAAAGATTCAGGGTCGGTTCTAAATTTTACCTCAATAAAATAGGGTTTTCCCTTTTTTGTAAAAACAATAAAATCAGGAATCGATGAAATTTTCTTTCCTGCTTTACTTTCCCAAAAAGAAAAATTCATAGCGTTTTCTATTTCTTCAAGCAATTTTTTTTGACCAAGCTGGAAAACCCGAAAACCATTTTTCTCAAAAATTTCTCTTGCAAGCCCTTCTGCTATTTTGCCTTTTAAAATACTTTTTGGATCCATAATAATTTAAAATCACAAATAACAAATTACAAATATCAAACAATTTCTAAATTCAAATTTTTAATTATTAATTTTCAATTCTTACTTTATTTTACCAAATTTTATTTTAATTTAAAAAGAGTGATTGCATTTTTTGTGGTAACCTCTTCAATCTTTTTTGCTTTTGTTTTTTTGATTTCTGCAATTTTCTCTGCAATATATTTTACATTAACTGGCTCGTTTCTTAAAAAATCTGGCTTTGTTTTTTTAATTTCTGGTTTTTCGCTAATTTGTGGTGGGACCAAGTAAGGACAATCAGTTTCAACTAAAATTTTCTCAAGCGGCGTCTTTTTTATAATTTCGTTAAAATCAATTCCTTCTATCTTTTTAAAAATTATTCCATTAAAACCAATATAATATCCCATTTCAAGAAATTTTTTTAAATATTTTATGCCGCCGCAAAAACAATGAATCACTCCCCCGTATTTATAATTTATACTTTTTAATTCTTGAATTAAATCTTCATATCCCAAACGACAATGCAAAATTAAAGGGAGTTTAAATTTTTCTGCAAGGGCAACTTCTTTTCTAAAAAGCTCTCTTTGTTTTTCTTTAAAAATTTCTCTTTTTGCCTTTGATTTTGGCCGATACCAATAATCAAAACCAATTTCGCCAACTGCAACTACTTTATTTTTACCATCTTTGATAAGCTTTGCGTATTTTTCAAAATCAAATTCTTTTTCAAAATATGCCTCATTACTCTCGTTGTCGTCTCTTTTCATTTTTATCAGTCCTGTATCGAAATTTATTGGATGAAGCCCAACCGAAGCAAAAACCCCCTTTTTATATTCTTTTGCAATCTCAAGAGCAATTTTTGAAGTTTGATAATCTGTCCCAATATTTATCATCCAAACATTTTCTTTGAACGTTTTCTTTATTGTCTCTTTTCTGTCTTTATTATAGATTAAAAAATTTAAGTGGGCGTGAGTGTCTATTAACATATATACTATTCTACTTCATTTTTAAAATTTATACAAAAAAGAAGAGGAAATAACTTTCCTCTTCTTAATTTTATTTTTTTGCTGACTTCTTAGCCTCCTAATTTGCCTCCTGATTTTCCAAAGAAAATCAGGAGATAAAAATTCTTCCTCTATAGAATATAAAATAGCTGCTAATATAACCAATACAACAAAAAAGAAAACCCACTTCATCCTGTCTCACCTCACTTACTCCAATAAATTTTCTTCTCAAGCTCCCAAGGGGGAGGCATAAAATTCGTTATAAAATTGCTATGGCGATGAAATCCGTGCTCATAGTAAACATAAAATTTCTTTACGTGTCTATCAAAAGCTAACCAAAATTTAGTAGGCTTTTCAAAGCCGTTGGGCTGACGTTTTCCAATATAGCAGGCGCCAAAAATCCTAGCTACTAATTTTTGAAACCAATTAACTTGAAGTCCCATTAAAGGATTGTTCTTCCATTCAAAAAGATCCATCGTCCTCCCTCCTTTCTTTTTTTAAAGGTCCCCAAAAATCTATTTTTATTATATCAAAAAAACAAAAAAATCAAGAAATTAAAAGCCGCTCGGATACAAAGCGAGCGGCTTTTTTGTTAAAAGAACAGTTTTGGGAGCTATTATCTGTTAGGATGCTTTTGTTTGTACTCAGGAGAATCCATAATGGATTGGCGTACCTGGGCCTCGGTCCATCCGTGGCTTCGCATGTGCTCCATATAACAGGCAAAGCCCGACGGATCCGGCTCCCTATCTAAAAGTTCTCGATAAACGCGGTAAATTACCGATGCCCGGTAAAACTCCCACCAGACATCGCTATCCGACCATTGCCAGGAGGTAATAAGATTGCAATACATATCATGCCCTTCTTTGTCCTGGTGGTGACCAAACCAATAAACAAAGGCAAAATCCACATAACCCCGGCATTTAACACCATTTATCTCAAATGGTGCTTCCCACACATATTCGGAGGAATGCCGGAAGTTCTGAGTCAATTGATTAATGGTTGTTCCAGAACAAAGGGCGTGAATTTGAAAAGCTTTCCCTCCTGGATCAGGTGCTCGATGGAGCCAGGTTTTGTACTCAAGCTCCACCAAATATTCAAAATTAATAATCCCTATTGAGCTTACGCCCCGAGGATACAAACAAAGAGTGACTGAAGTGCCGTCAACATTCCAATAATCTATCCACCCCAAATCACTCTTTTTTATCATTCTTTCTATATCAGAAATAATAGTATCCTCGAAGCTATAAAATCCTTTAACAATAAAATAATCATTTATAATCTTGGCATCTAGGACCTTTGAAAGCCATGTAGCGGAGGTCGAAGATGTCAATCTCCAGCCATTACTCGCTTTGCAGTTTTGCAACGCAAAGTAATGGGAGGGAGAAACAGTACACAAAAGATCGTCAATTAGGGGATCTTCTGTACCTGTAATAATAAAGTACAAAAGCCCCTCAAAGTTAATGATAGCTTGATCATTCCAGCCAGGTTTTGAGGCATCCAAGGAAACCGGTAAATAACCAAAATGCTTGTAGGCGTCTTTGAGTGTATCGGAAATCCTCTTGGCTAAATCATAATACGAATTTTGACTGCCGATTGCTTTTTCCATTTTTTCAGCAGCCAAAAATGCACCGAATTCTTTGATACCAAGATAGACATTCTCTTTACCCCAGCCAAGAGCGCTATAACCCCAATCATAGTCGTAAGTGGTATAGCCCGATTCTTGATCTACAATCCCGTTTCCATTGGTATCCCGCCTCTTCAGAGAATTTACAAATTCTCTGACAAGGGGCATTTTTTCCTTAACAAAGTCTATATCCCCTGTCTTCTTCCAGTAGAGGAAAAGAATTAAAATATAATCTACTATTTCTTCTGCCTTCATATCGCCAGGATAAGCCTGGCTGGGTTCAATGTTTCTCCCAAATCCCATATCATGCTGCAAATAGGCACCATACCCATCGTAACGTACGTACTCGCTCCACTCTTCAAGCTGCAACTTCAATGCCCAGGGCATATATTTTGCTTCAAACACTGCCGTCTCATAAGCTACATCAACGGTAGACAAAAACTGACAATTCCCCTCGCTCACATAATAACGAGGGGTCCCGTCTGAGGGATCGTAAACCAGCCAAGTATTTCCCATATAGGAATGAATTGCCTGGCTGGTTATAAAATCTAAAACATAATTACCAGTTCTCAAGCCCTGAGAAAATTCATCTGCTTTCTTTGAAATGCGCTCGTAATTACAAAAAGCGTAATCAATAACTTCTTCTACGTTCGAAAAGAAATTAGTATAGTAAAATCTCAAACCTTTTTTAATGCGTTTGTCAAACAAAGCATTGCCGCCATAATAAGCAGCATAAACAAGAACCTTCTTCACTTTCTGATGTGGCGCCAATACAAAGGGGATAGCAAAACCACCGGCATGCCAATTTTGGCTTCCAACCCGTCCACACGGCAGGCTGCCAGTGTTTTTAAAATAATCGAAAATACCATCGCCAATACCCCAGGTGGCTTCTGCTTTTAGCGCCAAGGCGCGGATTCCCTTATTGTCATTTGGCGTCTGAAAATAAAGTATGTTTGTATCGCCAATTTTTTTATAGTCAACCGCGTAATCCAACACAAAAAGAAGCTCACCTGTTTGAGGCGACTCAGTGTAATTTTCAATAGTCACTTCTTGATAAAAAAATGGTGCCACTAGATCTTTAACTTCTTCTTCGTTCCAGTTGGCCACTTTAAAAAAGTGGTTCTTAAGTTTTGAATTAACACTCAAAACAATTCTATCTCCCACAACATGAGCAGCATTTGCTTCAAAAGTATTTGCGTTCAAATCTAGTACATAATGCTTGTATTCGGGAAAACTATGATCTGACGGTCCCATCCTCATTACAGAACCGTCAGAATCAAGTCTTGTTGCCGGAAAGAACGAGACAGCATCGTCCATCATCGCACCAAGAGATGATGTCCAGCACTTCCGTCTTCCCGGATCGAAATGAAAATTCATATTAAATCTGCTCCCAAAAATACCATTTTGTATTCCAAATGTTATTGGACCGTTAGATACGACCACTCTTTTTTCTTCAGCTCTTGCTTCAATTCTTACCAAAAAGGGCATAAGTAAAGATCCCAAAAAAATAATTACAACTGCTACCCCAATAATTCTTTTTGCTCTTTTCATCTCTCATCCCTCCTTTTTCTTCTCTCTTTTTCCTTTAATGTTTACTTTTCAAGGTGCAAACATATTAATTTTTATAATATATTATTTAACTTTGTCAAGTAAAGTTTTCTCTTGGCTACAATGATACTGAACACTTCTACATAAGCAAGGTTGAGGCTTTTAAGAAGGTAAAGAATGTTTGGAAAGAAGGTAGGAGGCGCTCTAAAATTAAGGTTAAAGGTCGAA
>Ga0078972_1005627_pt1 | contig 31426 bp, 26 predicted proteins | sample YelNatPaOPGAMG01_FD_67568 | JGI IMG/M metagenome (GOLD analysis project Ga0078972, IMG submission 67568) | Hot spring thermophilic microbial communities from Obsidian Pool, Yellowstone National Park, USA - OP-RAMG-01 (SPADES assembly) (version 2) | ecosystem: Environmental > Aquatic > Thermal...
ATACGCAGCAGATTCCCCGGCTTTCTTTATCTCCACATTCACTTCCTTCTCGGCCTTGGCTACCATCTCCTCTATTCTTGCCGGATGTATCCTCCCATCTTGTACAAGCGATTCCAATGCTCTCTTTGCAATTTCACGTCTCACCGGATTAAAGCTGGAAACCACCACTGCTTCTGGAGTATCATCTATGAGAATATCCACACCAGTCGCGGCCTCCAGCGCGCGGATGTTTCTCCCCTCTCTTCCAATAATCCTTCCCTTCATTTCATCGTTTGGAAGATGGACGGTTGAAACAGCAAACTCGCTAGACACCTCGCTTGACAATCTCTCTATACAGCTTGCAATTATATAACGTGCCTTCTGCTCGCCCTCCTCCCTTGCCGTATCTTCTATCTCCTTTATCTTCTTTGCAGCCTCAATCTTGGCATCTTCCAACAACCTTTCCTTAAGCATCTCTTTGGCATCTGCGGCAGATATTCCGGCTATTTTCTCGAGCGACCTCTTTGCTTCATCTACAAGTTGCAAATACTTCTTCTCCAAGGCCTCTACATGCTTCCTTCTATCCTGAAGACTCTGTTCCTGTTTTTTCAACTCCTTTTCCTTCGCATCAACCAAGGCAAGTTCTTTTTCAATGTTTTCCTCGCGGCTTATAAGCCTCTTTTCTATGAGTTGGATTTCTTTTTGCCTCTCCTGCACCTCCTTCTCAAACTCAGCCCTAAGTTTTAAAACAATATCCTTGCCTTCAAGTTCTGCTTCCTTCTTGATTGTCTTCGCCTCTTTTTCTGCATCCTCTATAATGGCTGCAGCAGTCTTTCTTGCAGCAGATATCCTCTTTCTCTCTATGAGAACCTTTATGATCGCGCCGCATGCAAGGCCTACAAAAAACGCTGCTAGAGGAAGTGCATATATTAACGATGGTTGCATCTGACACCTCCTTAAACCTAATAATGTGCAGCGTTATATTAAGGAAGACTGAACTTAAAAGCGGATCAAAAGGTATGAAGAAGATTGTAAGAGATGGATTTAAATCATACAATAAAAGATATCGGAGGGGTTGTAAAACGCCCTGCTATAGAACAATACCTGAAACATATTATCCTATTCTTATCATTAACCCTCTTCGATATCTCTTTCAAAAACCACTCTTCCATACTCCCATATCCCTTCATCTTCTGACCCGTGGGTGCATTCCTTAAAAACACCGCACAAATATCATTCCCCAGGGTGCCGTGTGGCTAGACTATTTTTGAACCCTGTTCTCCACAGGGGGGCGTCTTATTACTGCTTTAGGCTTCCCGGTCCCGCACCCAAAGATGGGCGCGGCGGGCCTGCACACCACAGTAAGGGAAGACTCCCATTCTTATAATATCGGTTCCAAAATAAGTCAAACCAAGCTCGCGCACCCCAGGGAAGTCTTCAAAACCTATTAAAACTTATGTACAAAGAACAAATTATCCTTAACAACTTTTATAACACACCTTGAATATGTAAATCAATATGCTCTATAATTGACTCTATCTTCTTTGCCAATGCCTCTCTTCTTCCCTCCTCGCGCTTCCTACACTTAAAGTATTCGTCTACAATATTCATCGCCGCAAGTATCAAGACCTGTGTAGATGCCACGCCCTTTGTCTTGCTTAAGACATCCCCTATCCTCTTGTCAACATACTTCGCTATCTCAGCCACATATGCCTCATCGGCATCTAGGCTCCTGATCTGGAGCTTCTGCCCCATAATCGTCACTTCAATGGTCTTTGCAGTCGTCATCAAAAATAGATATTAAAGAACCACTTTAATAAAGTCAATATAATTTGGTGTTTCGCTAAGGGTTTTTATCACACCTTTTTTAATAGTCTCTCTGTAAGAATTTCATCTATCTGTCTACGAACCTTCGACTCTTTCTCAAGCATCTCCTCCGCCTCGCGTCTAACCCCCTCCTTCCATCCTTCATCACCTATTCCACCAAGGTTTATAATAACATTATAGTATGCACCATGTATTGCTGCAGAGGCGGCTAGTGCGGCTACACCAATATCGCTCATTACATTTGTATCCCCCATCCCTGCCATTCGAGCCAATACCTCAAGCACCTCCAGCCCCTGTCTCATTGTATCGAGCGGTACCAGCGTCGCTTCCTTGTTCGCCAACAGGCACGCCTCTTCGCGTCTTGTCCTTTCCTCATCGGTCTTTTTTGGAAGCCGCATCGCAGACAACACGCCATCAAACGCCTTTGCATCCCTATCAACGAGTTCTGCGAGCCTGGCCTTAAGTCCCGTTGTCACCATCCCAATCTCTTCAAGCTGCAACCTAGTCCCCTCATCAGAACTCTTTCCATATGTAATACCCGCCGCCATACCAGTTAGGGCAGCGGCGAGTGATCCAAGTAGGGCGGAAACAGAGCCGCCACCTGGCGTAGGTGAGATAGAAGCAACCTCCTCTATAAAATCGGCTGCCTTGCGCTCCAAGAGGGAATTTGGATCCTTAAAGTTATACTCTATAACCTTCCTCCCTATATCGAATGGGGTAAGCTCAGAGAGACCCATGGATATAACAGCCGTCTCTATAAGCTCCATCTCGCCTACAGACGAAAATCGTCCTTGTTTCTTGAGATAATATCTCCCTGCCTCAACCAAGGCGGCCTTTGGCACGAGGCCTACGATTTCACTTCCAGTAACCCTCACGCCCCGCTTCTCCGCCTCTTCACGTACCGCCTCATATACATTGTGTATAGGCGCCTCATAGAGGTTCAGGATGTTAATCGTCACCTGCGCCCTCTTGTATTCAGGGATAAACCAACCATCTGCCTGAACGTGCTTAAAGAGGCCTGGGATGTAGACCGGGTTTCCATCCGCGTCATACACCTTGTTGCCATGCTCATCCTTCTTTATCCTCCCCTTCTCTCTTATAATCCCTGCAATTTCCTTTGCTACCTTGACATCCTTAGTATTTAGGTTCACGTTGTAGGCAATCAAAAAGTGTCTAGCGCCGGTCGTAAGCGCACCGAATTTTGGATCAAATCTGGCCGGACCATAATCAGGTGCCCATTCTGGCTTCTTCAGTTTGTCTGGGAGTGCTTCATACTCACCTTCCCTAATATCTGGCAGCCTCGTCCTCTCTGGTCTCTTTGCGGCCATAGCATACAGGTAGACAGGGACCTTGAGCTCTCGCCCAACCCGTTCACCAAGCCTGTTTGCAAGATGGATACATTCTTCCATAGTAACATTAGATACCGGCACAAACGGACAGACATCGCATGCCCCCTGTCGTGGGTGCTCCCCTTTGTGTTTAGACATGTCGATTACCTCATATGCCTTTTCTATGCCCCTAAATGCTCCTTCCAGAACTGCTTCGGGCTCACCGGCAAACGTCACAACCGTCCTGTTTGTTCCATAACCAATATCTACATCTAGGAGTTTTACACCGTTTACAGAAGAAATGGCTGAAACAATTTCATCTATCTTTTTCTTATCTCTGCCTTCGCTAAAATTTGGAACACACTCAACTAGTTTCTGAAACATATCCCCTCCCAAAAACTATCCAAGTTCTTAAAGCCAATGCGAGACCCAAAGATATCATACTTCAATACAAAGATAAGCTGATGTTTTTCAATAGCTATTTAATTTTCGGAAGAGAAAAATGACTTGCAAGACACAAGCCTTTTATGGTAGGGGAGGTCTCAATTTGTAAAAGCGCGGAGGAGGAAGTAATGGCTAGGAGATGTGAAATATGTGGCAAAGGCGTCCTTGTTGGGAACAAGGTCTCGCATGCCAACAACAGGACAAAAAAGAGGTCGCTTCCAAATCTACAGAATGTAAGGATCAAGGTAAACGGAAGGGTAATGAAGGCGCGTGTTTGTACAACCTGCATCAAATCGAATGCGGTGCAAAAGGCTTAGAGCTACGTCTACTCACGTCTTACAGAAACTACCCCTTTTATACCTTCAAGCGATTTCATAACCTTTTTTAGGCGATTTACATTGTCTACTTCCAATTCAAATAGATTGACAGATAGCTCCCCCTCTTTATCTCCTGCAACAGCCCGCGCTATATTGACTCCATGGCGTGTTATAACATCTGTCATTGCGGCAAGCATACCGGGTTTGTCGACGCACACTACGCGTACCTTCGCAGTCCTCAAGAAGCCAGCATCGCCGCCCCACTCTACCCTTACCTTCCGCCCCGCATCATACTCCATCGCCCGTGGACAAGTTGCTATATGAACGCTTATGCCTCTGCCCTGTGTGACATAACCGACTATCGGATCGCCTGGAATAGGGTTGCAACATTTGCCGAAGTGGATGAGGAAATCGTCATATCCGTCAACTTTTATGATACCTTTTTTCCTGCCAACCAATCTCTTGACCACTTCGGCCAACCTAGATACGCCGGACGGTTGTTCCGTCTTCTTTTGTAGGTCTGGATAAACATATTCGCAGACAGCATGTGGAGATATCTTTCCATAACCAATAGCAATCATAAGGCTGTCCACATCTTTATATCCCTTGATCTTTGCAAACTCCTTCAGCTTAGGTTCCTCAGCGAGTTGCGTAAAGCTCTTATGGTATAATTCGCACTCTTTCATGAGGAGCCCCTTCCCTATTGAAACCCCCCTCTCCCTCTCAAGTTCCTTTAGATACATCCTTATCTTTGTCTTGGCGCGGCTGGTCTTTACAAATTGGAGCCAGTCTTTATTTGGATGCTTGTTTTTCTGGGTCAGTATCTCAACGGTATCGCCGCTCCTCAACTCATACTTAAGCGGCACTATCCTGCCATTTACCCTCGCCCCTACACAGGTATTGCCCACACCAGTATGTATAGCATATGCAAAATCTACCGGCGTAGAACCCCTCGGCAGTTCTACCAAATCCCCCTTGGGGGTAAAGACATATACACTATCTGCAAAGAGGTCTAGCTTTACTGTCTCCAAAAACTCCGTAGGATCGGCAAGTTCAGAATGCCACTCCAACAATTGGCGAATCCACCTGAATTTCCTCTCATCTACATCCTTTATCTTTCCTCCTTCCTTGTATTTCCAGTGCGCTGCTATTCCATTCTCAGCCACCTCATTCATCTCTTTTGTCCTTATCTGAAATTCCACGCGTTCTCCGTGTGGACCAATGACGGTTGTATGAAGTGACTGGTAGTTATTTACCTTTGGCATCGCTATATAATCCTTAAATCGCCCAGGAACAGGTCTCCACATAGAATGTATGATACCAAGCGCTTCATAGCATTCAGAAATCTTTTCAACTATAATCCTAAAGGCTATTAAGTCATGCACCTGATCAAAGGTTAAATGCTGGGTCTCCATCTTCCTGTGTATACTATAGTAATGCTTTATCCTCCCTTTTACTTCCGCGTTGATGCCATGACTTGACATCTCTTTTTTTACAAGATCAGCGACCTCATCTATATATCTCTCGAGTCGTCCCCTTCGGCTTGCTATCTGCTCATCTATAGCTTTATAAACCTCTGGTTTTAAATATCTTAAAGCAAGATCCTCAAGTTCTACTTTCATCTTCTGCATTCCAAGCCTGTTGGCTATTGGCGCATATATTTCAAGTGTTTCTTTAGCTATTCTATCCTGTTTTTCTTCAGGCATATATTCAAGTGTTCTCATGTTGTGCAGTCTATCTGCCAATTTGATCAGTATGACACGCACATCCTTCGCCATCGCCATGACCATCTTCCTAAAGTTCTCTGCCTGCTTTTCCTCGGAGCTCGTAAACTGAATCTTCCCCAACTTCGTCACCCCATCTACAAGTTCCATTATCTCCCTTCCAAAACAGCGCTCTATCTCTTCAAGAGTAGTGAGCGTATCCTCAACCGTATCATGAAGTATGCCGGCAACTATACTCTGAACATCTAACCTCATCTCGGCAAGTATCCTAGCTACACCCAGAGGATGTACAAGATATGGTTCGCCTGAAAGTCTTGTCTGCCCCTGATGCGCCCGCCCCGAAAAGACGTATGCCCTCCTTATCAGATCCAGATCGGCATCTGAGTCATATGAGGCAACCATCTCCAGTATGTCATTTATCTTTTCCATCTTGCTCCACACCCCTCACATACTCCACAATCTCTGCTATCTCAGAACATGCCTCTAAGACATCTTCATTTACTACCTGATAATCATATTCGTGCCTCCGCTCATACTCTGCCGCAGCGCCCTTCAATCTCTTCTCTATCTCTTCCTTGTCCTCCGACCCCCTCTTGATAATCCTCTCTTTAAGTTCCTCAAACGACGGCGGCAGCAAGAATATGAGAACGGCATCTGGATACATCTTTTTGATATTCAATGCCCCACTTGTATCCAGGTCCATCAAAACATCCTTCCCGAGCGCCACTATACGATCCACCTCCCCCTTCGAAGTGCCATAGAGATGTCCATAGGCCTCTGTCCATTCCAGAAACTCACCGTCTGTCAACATCTTCTGAAACACCTCCTTGGTTACAAAGTAGTAATCCCTTCCGTCCTTTTCGTTTCGCCTCATGGGGCGGGTGGTGTGAGATACCGACAGGGCTAGGTCGGGGATCTTATCTAAGAGGCATTTTATAACAGTGGTCTTGCCTGTGCCTGACGGGGCAGATATCACAAAGATTCTTTTAGTACTACTCCCCATGTATTAAAATATATCACAAGAAATGCGCTTACAAAATGGAAAATTCTCATGGCTTCGGGCAATGGTCATGATACATGGCAATGTCAACTCAAGATCTATTCTGGGAATACGTTCTCTTTTTCAGACAGGTCCAGACCAAGGGCAAGGAGTATCTTTCTCTTGGTATCCATACGACATGGCATACCATCCTCCACCCTATCTATCGTAAGCGGAGAAAGCCCCGCCCTCCTCGCGAGCTCTGCCTTGCTCATGAGGAGTCTCTCCCTATATTCCTTCACACGATTTGGCCTCTTCTCCAACCCTCTCCTCCGTCTATGTATGTGTAAGTATCTCTCATTAGACCAAAATCGTCAAGCACTTTTATAACTTTGAAGCAAGTTTATACGATAATATCTAGTTAATTAGATATAATTTATATTAAATTATATTAAACTCGTGTACCACAAGAGGATTGCTCGGCCAAAGAAGAGATATATGAAGGCGGCTACAGAGAGGAATGGACCATATGGAATGGCGTACTTCGTATCCTTTTTGAGGACAAAGATTAGAAAGAGCCCTACAAGCGATCCCAAAAACGAACTCACAAGGAGGACGAATATCGCACCCTGCCAGCCAAAAAACGCCCCCAGCATCGCAGCAAGCTTCACATCCCCTCCACCTATCCCCTCTATCTTCCTCAGGCGGTAGTAGAGATACCCGGCAACGGCAAGCATCCCGCCGCCAACAAGGATGCCAAGTATGGTGTCTATGGCAACATCCCTGAAGGTACCGCTCAGGGAAACGCCGTCCGCAACTAGAAATCTAGATATGATACCGAAGAATATCCCGGGGATGGAGATGAGATCTGGGATGATCTGATGTTCTAAATCTACAAATATAATCAATATAAGCGGCGCAGAGAGAAATATATAATAGATGACGTAGAGGTCCCATCTCCCAAATTTGTAATATACCAGAAGCGAGATCACAGAAGAGAGCGCCTCTACTATGGGATATCTCACGGATATCCTGCCACCACAGTCCCTACACCTCCCGCGAAGCAGTACATAACTAAGGAGTGGGACATTGTCATACCACCTCACACCCTTACCACAGGATGGACAGAACGAACGCGGCCTCACAATAGAGATGCCGCGGGGGAGCCTGTATATACATACATTCAAGAAGCTCCCCACCAAGAGCCCAAGTACAATGGGGATTATATACACAAATCCGGTCTCCAAAGTGGGGTTAGGTGTAACACAAACAAGGCTAAGAAGGCAAGGCGATTTGAAATAGAAATTTGAAAGAGAAATCAGCGCCTCTTCTTTAACTTCTTTTTAAAATCCTTGAGGAGGTCCTTAAATGGCGACGATACCTCTGTGTGGCAATCGCACTCTCCTGTATTTAAGTCCTTTCCACACCGAGGACATAATCCTTTACAATTCTCATCGCATAGGTGGACAATCGGCTGGGCAAGGAGGATCTGTTCCCTGATGAGGTCGCCTAGGTCTATCTCATCGCTGTCATAGTAGATAACGCCCATCTCGCCAGACTCTAAATCATCATCTTCCCCAAGGCCGCTTGACCTCGGCTCGATGAGAAATCTAAAGGGGATTTGTTGCTCAAATGTAAACTGACCAAGACAACGGTCACAATTTAGGTCAACCTTGATATATATCCCACCTACCATGTCCACCTTATCGTCGACGCGGCAGAGCGAAAACGAAACCCTGCCTGTCCGAGGTAAGTTCCCATTCTGGATCGCATCGGCAAGCACCTCCGCAAACCATCTATCATGCTCTGTATCGGCAGAGATGTCTGTACCACCAGGATCTATCTCAGATATCCTTACTACAAGGCGTGACATCTAAATCTCCCCATAAAAGGTATACCAAAGGCACTGCATTTAGATACACAACTGCTAACGACGAAATGGTAGATTGTCAATCAAAAACAAAATCCTCGCTTCCCATTTCAAGGCTTGTTAATGTACTTTATCCTTGCCTGCCCAGGTGATAAGAGGTACGGAAAAACTTGGGGGGGTTAAAAAGGGGGGGTTATTTATGATGAGAAGACCGGTTGTGGCGGGCCAATTCTATCCCTCATCAAGGGATGTGCTATGCTCCACTATAGAGGCCTTTTTTTCAAAGTGGGGCGAGGGAGAAGGCGAGGCAAAGGTCGTCATTGCACCGCACGCAGGATATATGTTCTCAGGCGAGACGGCAGGCAAGACATTTGCTGCGGCTAGGATACCAAAGAGGTGCATCGTCATCGGACCAAATCATACCGGGTTTGGCGCACGCGCTGCCCTATTCGCCGCAGGGAGCTGGTATACACCGCTAGGCGAGGTGATGATAGATGAAGGGCTTGCATCCTCCCTCATCAAAGAGACGCCGCTGGTATCGGATGATTCAACTGCACACCTACGGGAACACTCTATCGAGGTTGAAATCCCCTTTCTGCAGACAAAGAGGCCAGAGGTATCCATACTTCCATTGTGTCTCAAATACCTCACAAAGGAAGAGTGCCAAGTAATAGGAGAGGCGATAGCGCGGGTGGTAAATGGAGCAGGAGATGTGTTAATAGTGGTAAGCACAGACATGAACCATTATGAGAGCGAAGAGATAACAAACAAAAAGGACGGTTATGCCATCGAGAAGATACTATCCTTAGACCCGGAGGGGTTACTCAGGGTATGCGAAGAGAAGGATATCTCCATGTGCGGTGTCATTCCGACTGCCGTCGCACTCCATGCCGCCCGTAAACTTGGGGCAAAGGAGGCAAGGTTAATCGAGCACACCACGTCTGGAAGGGTAAATAAAGACTTTGACTCTGTTGTAGGATACGCAGGCTTTGTCATCAAATAATTGGTGCGGATCTCTTTGCATCACCGAACAAGGCTACACCATCCCCTCTTCTTCGTAGACTCGCTCTTCTTGACACAGGTCTGCGTCTCTAGATCCAATGTCTGGTTTAACGGACATACAAGGTCTGTAATAGCGTTATAGCACGCCTTTCCGGTCTGATCAGAATAATATCCTGTTTTGCACATACATATATTCCCGCAGGCCTCGATCGGTGCAGAGTTTACCGGGCATAGCGGATCTTTTCCTCCCTTACATGAACCCTTCTCACCACCAGCTGCCTCATCCCCACCAGGGCAGACCCAATCTACCGGACTTAATGAGCTGCATGGCATGCACCACCCATCAATACATGCAGTCCCTGTTTGGATCAGGGCGCAGTTTTCGTGGCTGATGCACGAAATCTTTTTGCAGACCTTCATCTTTAAATCAGGATCCTCCCTACACCACTCGCCCTTCCCTTGATCACAGTTTGAATCATCCTCACACGGCTTCCCTAACTTACATTCAAAGGTGCTTGTGTCGCAATAGTAACCATCTTTGCAATCTAAAAGGGTCTCACACTCTTTCTTTGTACATACGCCTGTTTCTGAACCGGAATCCTTCTTACAGAAATATCCACTGTCACACTCGGCATCAGAGGAGCATGCCTTGAGTTGTTCACACTTACCGGTGGTCTTATTACAAACCTCGCCCTTCTCGCAATCGTCATCATTTTTACATGCACTACACTCGCCGTAGGTCGTACCTTTGGATATCTTACATATGCGCCCAGTGGCGCAGTCATTCCGCGTCCTGCACCCCTTAACACACTCGTCTGAACCATTTACTACATGCCCACTCCCGCACTTAACACAAACTCCGTTTGGTGATATCTTAAAACCGTCACCATTATTGTCATTATTGTAATTACAATCGCACATGGAAGATAGCAGGGTAGTTGGGTCAGAGGTGCTGGTAGGGGCATTGGCGATATCTCCCCAGTTGCTTAGATCCCAACGGCCACCAGATCCTTCGCAATTCTCCTCGAGAAGCATAAAATATTCGACCCAAGTCCTATACTCTAACCAAACCGGGCAAAACCAAGTATAAGGCAACTCCCAAAGCTCCGCATAGTCATCCAAGCTGTTTCCATTGGTATCCAGATTGGTGAATATGTACTTATCTTCAACATTATACATATCAAATATGTCCTTCAGGTAAGAATACGGATCAAATGGATAGGTGATGCCAAAATCTCCAACCTTGATAAAATTAGTGCACGCCAGATCAAGCACGTACTTGTTGAACAGTCCTTTTTCTTTAAGCGCGCTCGTATATACACCTTCTTTACCATCCTTCGGAGCCATATATCGATCAAAAGGTATGACAAATGTTGGGTCTCCTTTGGGGATTATTGCTTGGTCCACCATAATACCTGAGTTATAGGCATTATAACTACCACCCTCCAATCTTATCGTGTTGTCTATGAAACGATTTGGGTTTTTTAGGATTTCTACCCCACCGCTGCCCCTCTCATTCTGAAATGAGAGCCCCATTATCAGGTTGTTTTGCCCAGCTAACCACACAAGGGGGGCTATAAATGGCCAACTTGCACTTGTCTTAAAACCGCACTCCCTTTTGGGATCTCCAAACTGGCAATAGTCCGGATGAGGGAGTATCCTAGCACCCTCCACGTCTATCAAAAGCGGTCGGTCCAGTTCTATCATCCCCTTCACATACACCCTTCCACCTGGGCACTTTTGTTGGAATTCATTTTCACCACTTAGAATCGCTATATCTTCTGCTTTTGATATGACGCACGATTTTTGAGTGGATGCCCAAGCAGCAGGGGTGTTTGAAAGGAATAGAAGGAGGGCAAGCGAAACACCCAAGACCATCTTTGTCTCCCTCTCTACTACCATATTGTCTTTCATGCCGCTCTACCTCCTCCGCGCCCCTACCCCCTTAAACACACAGATACAGCAAGATGATAAGCAAAGCGCGTGCCGAAATCATAATAAAAGGCGGGTCTCAGACTACGCATATGGGTATGATGCGCCAATCTAAGGCAAAATAAAACCCTTGCAATCATGGAGCGGATCTGTCATCCTCTTTGAGGCCTTTAGGGGCCTTAGGTCTGCTCTTTGACGGGGGTGAAATAGGTTCGACGGGGCAATGCCTTAAAGATGGCGGCGCGCCGACCTTCCACACGGTCGTAAAACAGGTGGAAGACCACAAATGCCAACGAATCGCTGGCACTGGCTGCCTGATGAGCAAGCCACGTCCACCGGCTGACGCCTTCTAGGCCGGACTGGGCGCCAAAGAGAGGGCTGGTCCCCACCGATCTCCTCCTAAGATGGGGACGAGAACGAAGGAGGATAGTCCACACAGACCCTGCCCCTTGGGGGATGGGTGGACAAAATAAAATACAGGGGGCTACGCGCGTAGATGCCGTCTATAGAAGGATGCCTCGGACCCGGGGGCGGTACCCGGCACCTCCACACTGCATCACCAAAAAACCTATTGGAGGTCCATAATCGTAGGGCACTATGGGGACTTGAGTCGCCAGACCTACAGGATGTGTCACCACCTCAATGCCACGAAGCATGTAGATACCTGCAGGCATACTGGTAACTATTTGTAATCCATCAAAAAAATCTATCCACATCCGCCTCTATATCTCAAAACAACGGCACATGTTTTGCTTAGATACCTCTAAAAGAGGCATGATTATGAATAGGGCTTTTAGGATAATTGCCATAATCTGTGTGGTCTTAGGGGTCGTGTTTCATCCACGCCCTGGATGGGTGGGGGATAGCGGTAAGCAACCTGTTCAAGAATCGGGAGTAATAAACATAGAGAAGTGCCTCGGCGAATCGGAAGGAGCCCTGCGCATCTTCCTCGCTATGTTTGTCTGCGGACCTGCAGCAATCGCTGCAAATATGTACGCGGATGTAAGTGGAAAGGACCCGCAAGAGGTTTTCGATAACATAAGTGATTATTATAATGACATAGTAATGGACTCGAATAGCAATGGGATAATGGATGTGGCAGAGACGTACTGTACAAAACACCCCGAGGAAGATATCTGTAAAAATGCAGCGGAGCTAGACGATGATAACGACGGCGTTCCAAACAAGGATGACAACTGCGCCTTTGTCCAAAATCCGACGCAGGTGGACACAGACGGGGACAAGATAGGTGACGCGTGTGACGACGATAATGACAATGATGGCATTCCAGACAAAAGAGACAACTGCCCTACCGTATCTAATCCGGACCAAAAAGATACAGATCTGGATGGGATCGGCGATGCCTGCGACAGGTGCCCAAACCTGATGGATACGACAAACACCTGTGAAGATGCAAAAAATCTCTCGCTATCTACTGTAACCTCAGGCAAGGGCGGAGGTGGTTGTAACATTTCGCCCACAGGCAGGGATAATATTTCGATCTACACCATAGTCGCTCTGGTGGCCATTTTCTTGGTCAAGAGGTTTGGAAGGGCTAAGGCGCGCCAATAAAATCGCGCTAATAAAATCTAATAAAATATCGTCTTCCCTACAGAAACGCTCCCATCCTTGGCGGATACATATACATACGCAGGTCCTATAGTAAACTTGTAGTGGATATCGTCCCTGCCATGTGGAATGACCGGTGTTGCCGTGTTGAACCAAAACGTCTCCTGCATGGCCACCAAAATCCTCGTTGTCACATATTCCTCCAGCGGCTTTGGAAGATTAAGCCTCGCCACGGCATCCTTAATCTTTTGCGACCTTATTAATATGGCTGCATCTGCTGGGGTATAGTTCACGGTACCGTCTATCTTCTTTTTGGGCGTATGTCTCGCAATCACCCTCTTTGCACCATCAACAAACATCTCCGTCCATCCACAACCCTCTACCAACACCCATGTATCTTTAAGTGGCCCTGATGGAACCTTCTGGAACTGCCTATGCCGTGCAATGACAACCCCTTTCCCAACCGGAACCTTGGTGCCAGGATATCTCACATCCTCATCTTCTGCTGGTTCACCTATCGGAAGCCATGCATCCTGCAATAGGTTTGTAGGATAAGTGGTGTACTCCTTCATCCTCACGATGCCGCGTCTTATCCCATTTTGGATGAGCTCCATAAAGAATTCGTTTTTCCTCACCTTGTCACCTAATAACCTCTGAAATCCCTGATCACCTGAGAGGCGCTCCAATGCCTTTAGAGAAGACCGCACCACATCTTCAGGTTCCAGCTCCTTTGGGCTGTAATAAAGCGCGTGTTCTAAGATAAGCATCTCAACTGCGGTTCGCGCATCTTTAAATGGAACACCCTTTTTTACTAGGAATTTTACAATATCCCAAAAATAGCCGCTATACACAAGGCTCCTTGCATGCGGTTCCTCTGGCGTAGCGTCTTTTAATACCTCATTATTGTTCACGCTCCTTATATATCCAATACGTTGGAGCTCTGCGTTCCCAGAAAACCTAGCCGCATCCTCACCAATAGTAGGCCTTCCGGTATAAAGGGCTACCATGAGATCGGCAAATGCCTCATGAAGTGCCGCACCTTCAATGTCCTGAGGCGATGCGCCTACATCTTCATTTAGACGAGCAAGGACAGCGTGCCCACTTTCATGGGAGACAACTGTGCCGTCATATGAAAGCGATATTGAATTACCAGTGGCCTGATTCCCGCAACTGCCGACAAGTATCATTTTGTCTACTCTGGCATACCCCGCATTACACCCTATATATGGGTTGTCTAGCAAGATGGATATCCGATTACCGGTCTTTGTCTTCTCCTCCCCACCATCTTTGAAGATGAGCTCGTCTGCCCTGCTCAACGTACGTGTGGCATGAAAGTAGGTGTTTATATAACCAAACAGCTTGTTTGTAACATCCACGCGAAAATTGTTATAGCTTCGAAGAGGGGCAGAAAGAGGAATGGTAACATACCTACCTTGGAGATAAAAATAATCCTCCGGGGAATCCGGCCTTTGAAGATACGGAAGCAAAACATCGCTTGGCTTGTTGTTGCACACGGTACTATTGATACAAATGGTGCCATCGCCCAAAGTGCCATTAAATGCCCTCCCCTGAGGGGGCGGATCGATGTATGTTGCAAAGGACCCTTCCTTCCCCTCAGCGCCGGCAGTAACTCCGCCCATGGTGTTAAATGGGGACGGCGGCATCGCCTGCGCCAACATCACACCGTTATCATCGCTCATAGACCCTCCCTATACCCCCACACCTCTATCGCACACACCATGCATAAAGTTGCGTAAATAATCTGCGGGTCTGGGAAAAGTCTTTATAAGTAATCTAATGCTTAAAATGCCTTCTTCCGGTAAAGACCATGGCTATCCCGTGCTCATCTGCGGCCTTTATGGACTCCTCATCCCTTATTGAACCGCCTGGCTGTATAATGGCAGTCGCGCCACGCGAGGCCGCTTCATCTACCACATCCCTGAATGGGAAAAAGGCATCCGATGCAAGCGCGGAACCGTGGAGGGGAGTCCGCGCCTTCATCGCGGCTATCCTTGCCGCATCTATCCTGCTCATCTGTCCAGCGCCAACACCCAAAAGTCTCGTGCCACTTGCATATACAATTGCATTTGACTTGACGTGCTTTACAATCTTCCATGCAAATGAAAGCGATTCATACTCCTCATCGGTTGGACGGCGTCTCGTAGGAACACTACACTTCCTTATGTCTAAATCCCCCTCGTCCCTATCCTGAATGAGTATACCCCCTAATATGCCCCTTATATCCAGATCATACAACCCTTGGTCTTGGTCAGTGGGTGCTGGATGTAGAGAGCGGTCTAGTTCAGGCAGGGCAAGGATCCTCAAGTTCTTCCTGTTTTTAAGGAGTGTGACGGCGCTATCAGAAAATTCTGGGGCTATGACTATCTCAAAAAAATGAGAGGAGACTATCCTAGCCAACTCCTCATCTACCATGCGATTTACCACTACAATCCCTCCAAAGGCACTATCAGGATCTGTCTCAAACGCCATACGAAAGGCGTCAAGGATCGTATCAGATGAGGCAGCGCCGCACGGATTCGTGTGTTTTATGATTGCGGCAAACGGGCTTGTAAAATCATAAGCAAGGTGTAGGGCTGCATCCACATCAATCATGTTGTTATAAGAAAGTTCCTTGCCACCGAGCTGTCTCAACTTGGCTATAGAAACAGGATGGCTACTAGGGCTGATATATAGTGCTGCGCGCTGATGTGGATTTTCCCCATATCTCAAGCTAAGCATCTTGTGATAAGAGAGATTTAAATCAGTGGGGAATATGTCTTGCTCCTTCCCGCTGTCAAGCATGCCTCCGAACCAGTTTGAAATCGCATCTTCGTATCTGGCAGTCGTAGCAAACGCCTTCCTCGCCAACTCAAAACAAGCAGATTCAGAAAGCTCCGAATTGTTTGCCTTAAGTTCGTTTAGTATGTGGTCGTAGTCCGAAGGATCTACAACGACCGCCACATGCCTGTAATTCTTGGCGGCTGCTCGTATCATCGATGGACCGCCTATGTCTATATTTTCAATCACCTCATCCAGTCCGGCACCTTTTTTCACAGTCTCCTCGAATGGGTATAGATTTACAACAACCATGTCTATCGGCTTTATGCCGCACTTAGACATCTCCTCTTCATGCCCTCTATTGCCACGAACAGCAAGGATGCCGCCGTGAATAAACGGATGTAGCGTCTTGACGCGGCCAGATAAGATCTCAGGAAAGCCGGTATACGACGACACCTCTATCGCACGCACGCCATTCTCCAAAAGGAGACGATATGTACCACCTGTTGAAAGTATCTCTATATCCAAAGCGGAGAGACCTTTTGCAAAGTCTACCACACCTTCTTTGTCAAATACGCTTATAAGCGCCCTTTTTACCTTCATCTCACCCCTCTATCTTGTATTCATAACTCTCTATTAAATTATTGGTGAGCAACTTATCGCACATAGCCTTTGTATCAGCATTTGCCTTTTCTTTATCGGCATGTGCAAACTTTACAACAATATACTTCCCAACCTTTACATCGTCTATATCCATGAAACCAAGCGACTTCAAAACACCAAGCACCGCCTTGCCCTGTGGATCCAACACGCCCTCTTTTGGGGTTATATATACCTTCGCAATCACCTAGGCCTCCTTCCAAATACCTTCCCAAATATATAATCCATGTACCTTGTATGTCTACTCAAATCAAATATCTCCTCAAGTTCATCTCTCTTTATCAACTTGCAGAGTTCCTCATCTTCTAGGATCTCTTCCCTTATGTGCACCCCTTTCCTCATCGCAGACATTGCAAGCCTTTGCACCAACTTGTATGCCTCTTCGCGCGTCATACCCTTTGAGACGAGGAGAAGTAGGATGTCGCCGGAAAAGATAGCCCCATGGGTCTTGTCTAAATTCTGTAGCATCTTCTCGGGATAAACGCGGAGTCCTGAAAGTATAAAACAGAGCCTATCCAACATGAAGTCCATAAGTATCGTGGCGTCTGGCGCAATCACCCGCTCTACAGATGAATGTGAAATATCTCTCTCGTGCCAAAGCGAAACATCCTCAAGGGCTGCAATTGCGTAGCTACGCACAAGCCTTGCTAGTCCTGTAATATTTTCGGAAAGGACCGGATTTTTCTTGTGCGGCATGGCGGAAGAACCTTTTTGTCCCGCCCCAAACGGCTCTTCTACCTCACCAACCTCCGTCCTCTGAAGATGTCTTATCTCAATAGCAACCTTCTCGCACGAGGAGGCTATAAGGGCAAGGGCAAGGAAAAACTCGGCATGGCGGTCCCTTGAAAGCACTTGTGTGGATATATTTGCCGGCTTTAGGCCAAACTTGCGCGCAACCATCCTTTCTATCCGAGGTGGGATATGCGCATAGGTCCCAACTGCGCCGGAAATCCTGCACACAGAGATAATATCCCTCGCCCTATTTAGCCTTTCAAGCCCCCTTAAAAACTCATCATAAAAATTTGCGACCTTAAAACCGAATGTAATGGGCTCGGCATGTATACCATGCGTCCTACCAATTGTAGGTGTCTTTTGATATTTAAAGGCGAGCCTCTTCAAAATCCTAAGCAATCTCTTGATATCGTCTATTATAATATCTGCGGCCTTTCTAAGCTGGATGGAAAATGCAGTATCCACAAGGTCATAAGAGGTCATGCCAAGATGGACGAACCTAGAGGATGGACCAACCTTTTCGGCAACCGATGTCAAAAAGGCAATGACATCATGTCTTACCTCCTTTTCTATCTCAGCTATCCTTTTTACATCGAAGCTAGCGCGCCTCTTGATGACATCAAGGTCACGCTTTGGAATCCTTCCCAACCTGTGCCACGCCTCACAGACCGCAAGTTCTATATCGAGCCACACCTGAAATCTAGACTCCTCGCTCCATACCTTCCCCATCTCAGGCCTTGTGTACCTAGGTATCATAAATACCCCCAAAAGGCTATCCGATCTGACTCATAAACCAAGGACTTGACGCGTAGACTATAATTACCCTATTAAATCGTCAAATACATTTTAAGCAGGTGTGGTTACTATTTTAAGCAGGTCTTCAACTTACATTTGCAAAAAAGTTACAAGATGCTACAATAAGTAGTATGATGGCAAGAAGCGCAATAATATTCCTTACATTAGTTGTCCTCACGCTCACAAACCCTACGAAATTTCTAAGTGGCGGCGTAGCTGCACAAGACAAAGATGAGGCGCCTCAGACAAATCTCGAAACAAATGCCGGTGAAGGCGAAGATGAATGGAATTTGGAACAGGAAAATGGCGCTCCGGAAGAACCCAAGGCCGATGAAGTGAAGGAAAACGAGGAAGTAAAGGGGACTGAGACAAAGGAAGAAGGGACCCAAACACCTGCCGCTGGAACGGAAGAAGGAGATAATACACCAGTTAAGCTTAGTATGGATGCAGTAGTTTATGTTGACTATCAATTCTTTAACTCCAACGACGCTTTTAAGATCAAATATCACTTGAAGATGTCTGGAATAGCAAATCTTGCTCCATCGGTGGTTAATGGAGATGCAGAAATAGCTACGGAGGTAAATGGGCTCCTTGCCAAGTGGAATACAGGGCAATGCATACTGGATGTAAAGGTGGCAAAGGTGCCGTTCGAGATGAAATACAACAGATCTGGTGAAGATATAAGTATCAATACATCGCTAAAAGGCGAGATAAATGAAATATGGGAATCAAAATGTACATTCTTTGGAAAGAAAAGGCCGCTTATCTCGCAGGGACCGCCGGAAAAATGGTTAAACGAGGCGCTAGGAAAGACCATGCCTCCACTATCCTCATTAACCATCTCGGCTGAGAAGGGTACGGTGGCAAATATCACATTTGAAATACCAGAGTATGATGTCATCGAGGAGGGGTTGGGCGGCGCAAAGGTAAAGGGCTCCGGCGTGTTAACAATAGAACCTACAAGAAAGACCACCACGCGCCCTGCCTTCAGGGCAAGACTTCCATTAAGAGATGCTCAGAAAATGGAAGAATAATGGTCATAGATAACCAAAGATCTTAAAGAGGAGGCGGGAGAGTGTCTCATCTATCCCTCGCATCGCCTCCAAAACCTCTTTGTGATTCATCCCACCAGGATGAAGATCTGCGGCAGGGTTGGCAATGCACGAAAAGGCAAGTGTCTCCATCTTCAAAAACTTCGCCGCTGTTATCTCAGGTACAACCGACATGCCCGCCACATCCGCACCCAACATTCTAAATGCCTTGACCTCTGCAGGCGTTTCATAGCTTGGACCTGAGCTCGCAATATATACCCCCTCTTTTAGCTCCATACCAAGTTCGTGCGCAGATGTCCTTGCAATCTCTCTAAGCCTCTTGGAATAGGCATCTGTCATATCTGGAAACTGATTCTCAGGAAGGAGTGTTGAGATGCCGATCAGGGGATTGGTACCCATGAAATTGATGTGGTCTTTTAAGAGGACGATATCGCCAACTGAGAGATCCTTGTTTATGCCGCCGGTCGCGCTAGTGAGTATCAGTATCTTCGCCCCCAGTTTATTCATAACAAAGACTGGAAATACAATGTCGCTCATCTTGTGTCCTTCATAATAATGGAACCTTCCCTGAAATACAGCTACATCTACGCCAGAGACCCTTCCAAATGTAATCTTTCCTGAATGTCCTTCCGCTGTAGGCTTGGGAAAGTTTGGGATCTCAGAGGCAGTAATGGAAATTTTATCCTCGACCTTGCTCAAAAATTTGGAAATACCGCCGCTTAAGACAAGCATTACCTTTGGGCTTACCTTTGCTCGGCCAAGTATGTAATGAACTGCCTCATCTACCCTCTTGAAGTAATCTCTATCCATAAGACCTCCCTATAGCCTATAGATAGATAAATCCTATAGATGGGAGTGATGGGAGGCAAGTAAAAAAGAAGTTATAAGAAATATCTGAACTCGGGCTTGACAGCCACAAAAACTAATGCTACCACTCCCAAAAATACAGAAAACACAAAGATGGCAGGAAGGAGGTAATGCAAAATGGCTGATGTTCGTACCCAAAAGAAGATGGGTAAGGGAAGGCACGCTTCTGCGATCAAGCGGCACCGGCAATCTGAAAAGAGGAGGATGAGAAATAAGGCAATCAAGAGCAGGGTAAAAACGGCAATAAGAGGGGTAAAGAAAGGTCTATCTGCGGGAGATAAAGATACTACGCTCTCTCTTCTGAAAATGGCTGTGTCTGAGCTTCACAAGGCGGCATCAAAAGGGGTAATCCCAAAAAAGAGGGCTTCAAGACTCTCTTCCAGACTCACAAAGGCGATAAATAAAACCCTTGCTAGCGCGCCCCAAGGATAATATCACTTACGAGCTTGCTAAGCACAATCTTCTTTGGTCTGGCGCCAGACTTCAACACAACATCCGCCTCATGTATAAGGCTAAGTCTTCTCTTTAGTTCCTCTTTGGTAAATCTTTTTGCGCCATCGATGTATTCTGAAGCAAAATACGGATTCACACCTATCTCTGTGGCAATCTGGCGTGGCGACAAAAATCTATCTCTTTCTATCGCCTCTCTTGTCTTTAAAAGGAGCCTTATATAACGCGCAAGCATTGCAATTATAATAACAGGCAGCTCACTCTGCCTCATCAAGTTTGTAAGCTCCTTCTTTGCCAATACCAAATCTCGTTTCCCAATTGCAGAGGTAAGGTGAAATATACTATGGCGTGAGATATCTGATATTACTGCATCCACATCGTCTACATTTATCATCTTGCGGTCGTGCACATAGAGGATCGTCTTTTCTATTGCATCTGACAGAAGCGCCAAATCCGCACCTATGAGCTCAGCCATATAGTTTGCGGCATCCTGACTTATGCTGACGCCGCGCCTCTTGCATTCAGCATTAATCCATGACGGAACAGCATCGTCGTATATCTTCTTTGCCTCTATCACTACTCCGCTCTTAAGCACCTTTTTATAAAGCGAGGTCCTTCCATCACACTTTTCGCCCACCAACACCAATACAGAGGTAGGCGACGGCGAATCCAAATACTTCTCGATCTCATGTAATGCCTCACTCTTCAAGGCCTCAATCTCACTTACTACAACCGCCTTACCCCTTCCCCACATAGGGAGTGTATTTAGGTCTGCTATTACATCCACTATGCTGGCATCCTTAGCGCTATAGCGATATATCTCCCCCTTCGTCTCGGCAGCATAGACGGAACATATCTTTAAAACTGATTCATCCACCAAAAACTTCTCATCGCCATATATAAGATAGACAGGGGCAATGTCACCCTTCGAAATAGATCGCTTCAAGTCTGTAAAACTTAAGCGCGGCATAAATGACTAAACCACAAGATTTATCAACCTATCTGGCACATATATTACATTTTTAATCTCACTCTTGCCTATATGCGCCGAGACCTTTTCTGATGACAATGCGAGCCTTCTCGCCTCATCAGAACTTATACCACGAGGCGCCTTGATCTTATCCCTCAACCGCCCATTCACCTGAACTATGAGCATAACCTCTTCATCTTTTACGGCATCTTTATCATATAGAGGCCATTTCTCATGATACACAAAGCCTTTTCCACCTAACTCTTGCCATAACTCCTCTGCTATGTGCGGCGCAAATGGAGAGAGGAGGATAATCAGTTTTCGAAGCGTATCCTCCGCAATAGTACTTACATCCACCTGATAGAGCGCATTGGTAAACTCCATAATAGCAGCGATTGCGGTGTTAAAATGCATCCTCTCTATATCTTCCGTCACCTTCTTTATTGTCTTGTTTAGCAACCTGTACACTTCGGACGCAGTATCTCCCTGTGTAAGTGTTGGCTTTGAAGCCCTCTTCCAATTATACACAAGCCTCCAGACCCTTCCCAAAAACCTATATGCGCCCTCTACGCCCTCGTCCGACCACTCCAGATCCTTCTCTGGAGGCGCAGCAAAGAGTGAAAAGAGCCTTGCAGTATCTGCGCCGTACTTATCTAGCATCTCATCCACGCTAACTACGTTTCCCTTTGATTTGCTCATCTTTGCGCCATCTTTGTAAACCATCCCCTGTGTCATGAGCTCCACTGCAGGCTCGTTCGAATCCGAAAACTTAAATATGCCAAGGTCGCGGAGGACTTTCATGTAAAATCTAAAATATAGGAGGTGGCCAACCGCATGTTCAATGCCACCTATATATTTATCAATAGGCATCCAGTATCTAGCTTCTTCGGCATCCACCATCCATTTATCATATTTTGGTGAACAGTAGCGCAAAAAATACCAGCTAGACTCGACAAACGTATCTAATGTATCGGTCTCCCTCTTTGCGGGCTTGCCACACCTCGGACACTTTGTGTTTACAAAACTAGGGACTTTGGCAAGCGGCGAACCGCCAGTTCCAGTGAACTCGACATTGCGCGGAAGTACTACGGGGAGCTCGCTCTCAGGCACAGGTACAATTCCGCAATCATCACAGTAGATAATAGGTATCGGCGCTCCCCAATATCTCTGCCTTGAAACACACCAATCTTTCAGGCGCCAACTAACCGCCCTTCTCCCCTTCCCTATTTTCTCGAGATGCGCTGTGATGCTCTGGATTGCATCTTCGCTCCAAAGTCCACTAAATTCGCCGGAATCCGTAAGGACACCGTACTCCACATATGCCGATTCCATCGAATTCGGGTCTAAAGAAACCTTCTCTCCATCTTTGCAAACAGGGAGTACAACAACCTTGATCGGAAGGTTATATCTCTTAGCAAACTCAAAATCGCGCTGGTCATGCGCGGGCACTGCCATAACAGCGCCAGTCCCATAATCCATAAGGACAAAGTTAGCAATGTATATCGGAATCTTTTCCCTTGTAAGCGGGTGGATACAATATCTTCCGGTAAAGACCCCCTTCTTTTCATAATCTCCCTGCAGGCGCTTCATCCTATCCATCCGAAGCACTTCGTCCCTAAAACTCGCTATCGCATCTTTGTTGGGAGAATTTTTGGTTATCACATCTACAAGAGGATGTTCAGAGGCAAGGCTTAAAAAAGTGACACCAAACAGCGTATCGGCGCGGGTAGTAAAGATCTCTATCTTCAATCCTTTCAGGGAATCATCTCCTTCGCTATCTAGTTCGAACTCTACAATTGTGCCCTCACTCTTACCAATCCACTCCCTTTGCATCGTCTTTACACGTTCTGGCCATCGCTCCAAAAGGTCTATATCTTTTAAAAGCTCCTCTGCATAATCAGTAATCCTAAAATACCACTGTGTCATAGAACGTTGTCTAACCGTACCGCTGCACCTCCAGCAGGCTCCACCTATCACCTGCTCATTCGCAAGAACCGTTTCGCAATTGTCACACCAGTTCACAAAAGATTCCTTCCTGTACGCCAATCCTCGCTCATACATCCTTAAAAAAACAAGCTGCTCCCACTTGTAATAAGAGGGTTCGCATGTCGCAACTTCGCGGTCCCAATCATATGAACATCCCAATCTCTCAAACTGCTCGCGCATCTTTTTTATATTGTCCATTGTCCAATCGGCTGGATGAACGCCGTGTTTTATAGCGGCATTCTCAGCAGGCATGCCAAAGGCATCCCAGCCCATCGGATGGAGGACATTAAATCCGTTCATAACGAGATAGCGCGCGAAGGCATCGCCTATTGCGTAGTTTCTGACATGCCCCATGTGAAGATGACCAGAAGGATATGGGAGCATCTCTAAGAGATAAAACTTTTTCCTGGCCTTGTCCGGCCTGCTTTTAAACACACTCTGCTCAGCCCAAGCCTTCTGCCATTTTTCCTCTATCCTTTTTGGATCATACGCAAATTCCATAGACCCTCCATATACTCTTCTGATCCTAAACTACACATTTCGAAATAAACTAATGTCTTTTGCGGTAATTGGCAAGTGGTATGTAATAGTCTTGCAAGACAAAAGATTTAAATATAAGGTATGATCCCAAAGGAGGTCCCTATGAAATCTATAACGAGGCTCATTTCACTACTCGTAACTGCGCTTGTTATCACATCTATCTCGCTCGCATCGTCTGCGCAACAGAAACCCCATCATGCATACATCACCATCGTCCACTTTAACGACTTCCATGGCCACATAGAAAACGGGGCAAAGATAGCAAAAGGAATTGAAGACATAAGAAGAGAAAACCAAGAAAAATGTAAAACTAAAGATGAAATTTGTAAGGTCTTAGTCTTATATGGCGGCGACCTCATCTCAGGGACCATCGCCTCTAGGCTCTTTAATGGAAAGGCAGAGACAAATCTGCTAAATGCCATTCAAACCTCTGCCGCAGTAATAGGAAACCATGACTTCGACTTTGGATTAGAGGCGCTAAGGCAAAATATAAAGGATTCTTCATTTCCAACATTGGCCGCAAACATATATGAATCCGCATCTGGAGCTAGACTCGCTTCACCATACACTGTTTTGGAGGAGGACGGTATAAAAATCCTCGTCTTTGGGCTTACACACAAAAATACCCCGATGCTCACAAATCCAAAAAACACGGAGGGCCTCGTATTTAAAGACGAAATAAAAGAGGCGAGAGAGATTATGAATAAAGAGTCAGAGGGAACGGATATACAAATCGCCCTCACACATGAGGGCGTGGAAAAGGATATAAAACTCGCATCCAGTGTAGAAGGCCTGGATGCAGTGGTGGGAGGACATGATCATGTAAAGCCAAAGGACTACTGCCGCATGGTAAAGGAGGTACCGGTATGTCAAACGCCGGCATATGGAAAATACATAGGCAGGATAGAATTGGAGTTGGGCGGTGGAAGGGTTATAAAAAGTGAGTACTCGTTAATGCAGGTGGATGAGATTCAAGGCGTGGATGAGACTATAGAGAGACTGATGAAACCTTATCTAAACGCAGCAAAGAAAGAGGCGAAGAGGGTGGTGTTTCATCTAGACCGCGACCTACCACATGAAAAAGGAGGAAATTCTGAACTTGCCTCGGCCGTGGCGGCGTCAATGAGGAGCTATACGAAGGCAGACATAGGCATAATCAACACTGGAGGGATTAGGAGGGGCCTAAAGAAAGGGGATGTAACATACGGCGATCTATATGAAGTCCTTCCGTTTGATAATGTAGTGATGAAGCTTGAGATGAAGGGAAAGGATCTGATAGACCTAATAGAATCTTCAAAGAAGAGGGGAGGAATACTTGTCTTTGATGGAATAGATACCAAGAAGATAGAGGATCAAACAAGGTACACGGTCGCCACAGTGGATTTTCTAGTAAATGGAGGGGATGGATTCACACAATTCAAGAAGGGGAGTATAATAGAAAATACAGGGACATATCTAAGGGATGTATTTTTGGATTACATCAAGAAAAACATCTAGTCCTTCTTAAGACCCAAATTAGATCCCTTGGCTAGCCATCAGATCTAAGGTTGGCCTATACCTCTCTTCGCTAACAAACCTCTTCACCCCCTCCGTGATTCCATCTGCATCTAGAGAATACCTCTTCCTCAAGTAGGACTGACTCCCGTGCTCTACAAACAGATCTGGCAGTGCAATCATAGAAAAACGCCCTTTGTAGCCCGTCTCTAAAAGATGTCTAGACACAATAGATCCAAAACCGCCACTCATCACCCCCTCTTCCACAGTAACTATGTAGGGGCAGCTGGAGGCCATCTCAGCAAGCAGGCGCGTATCTAGCGGCTTTAAAAACCGCGGGTCTACAACGACAACACCTATCCCCATCTTCTCGAGTCTCTCCGCTGCCTCTATCACCTCTGCGAGAAGATGACCCACACCCCATATAGAAACAAGCGGAGATGGTGATTCAAAGAGGATCTCCCCTCTTCCGAGTTCCATCTCGCCGCAGGGTATGGAAGAGAAAAGTTTAGGAATGGCGCCGCGCGGATACCTTATAGAAGCGGGCAAACCGCTAGATAGCGCAAATGCAAGCATCTTTTCCATCGTCTTTTCATCCCTAGGCGCCATAACGGTCATATTCGGCACCATCGACATATAGGCAATATCGAACAGGCCATGGTGCGTAGGACCGTCCTCACCTACCAAACCAGCCCGATCTATAGCGAAGACTACACCAAGCCTTTGTATAGCTACATCGTGGATGATATTGTCGAATGCCCTCTGCAAGAATGTAGAGTATATGGTTACAACCGGTCGAAACCCGCAAACCGCAAGACCTGCGGCAAACGTAACAGCATACCCTTCCGCAATCCCAACATCGAACATGTTTTTAGGATAAAGTCTGCTGAATTCTTCGAGGCCGGTACCGGTCTTCATAGCTGCGGTTATTGCAACGACCTTGTCGTCCTTCGAGGCGGCGCTTATCATCGCATCGCTAAAGGCCCCTGAGTATGTCTTTCCGCTTTTTGAATACACCGTTCCACTCACACGGTCGAAGGGACCAACACCGTGAAATATGACAGGGTCCTCCTCTGCAGGCCTATATCCCTTGCCCTTCTTTGTGATCACGTGTACAAGGATCGGCCTTTCAGGGGCCTCCAGCTCCTTTACTTCCTTAAAAACGCGGACCAATCCCGCTATATCGTGACCATCCACAGGACCAATATAGTCGCACCCAAATGCCTCAAAGAGGGAGCCTGGTGTAAAAAATGCCAATGTGCTCTCACCAGCCTTCTCAACTAGGCGCCACATCCCCCTGCCAACGATGGGTATCCTCATAAGGAGCCTCTTAAGCCGCTTCTTAAGCCTCCCCGCCCTCTTCCCATGGGCATGGAGTGAGAGGAATTTGGAGAGGGCACCTACACTAGGCGATATGGACATCTCGTTGTCGTTCAAGACAATGACAAGTCTCCCGCTCTTATTTGTCTGATTTATGGCCTCAAACGCAAGCCCTCCGGTCATCGAGCCGTCGCCTATCACTGCTATGACCTTGCCATCTTCGCCGCTCATATCCATTGCTGTCGCAATCCCCAACGCTGCTGCAATAGAGGTGGAGGCGTGCCCAGTGCCAAATATATCGTGTGGACTTTCATCCCTCTTTGGAAACCCCGAGATACCCCCTTCCCTCCTCGCTGTGTGGAAGAGCCCCCTCCTTCCGGTAAGTATCTTGTGTGCGGCGGCCTGGTGCCCGACATCCCAGATAATCTTGTCCTTCGGGGACTCAAATACATAATGCAACGCCACAGCGAGCTCCACCACGCCAAGGCTTGGGGCAAGATGCCCCCCATTTTTAGACATAGTCTCGATGATGAGCTCCCGTATCTGCCTGCAGAGGGTGGAAAGGTGGCCCACAGAAAGGAGCTTTAGATCATCTGGTGACTCGACAAAATCCAATATCATATGGTGGATGTAAGACAAAGAAGGAGGAAAAAATCAAGCGGTATTTCTCTTAGCGTGGATTCCAGGTGCTTACATTACTGGTAATATCTGTAAGTCCTCCAGCACACATGTCTCCTAGTTTAAACGGAAACCCTGGTTTGTGACCGTTATCGTCCCCTATCCTGATTACGGGACGGTTATCAGGGTCATCCTTATCCGATTTGTAACTGTACTCACGACATGAATCTAGTCTATATACACATCCATCAAGGGTATCCGGATTGCAGGTTTTTGAATACTCATCTTCCACACCAGTGGGTATAATGGAGTAGACACGTAGACCATTAAGCGAGAAGTCGTTAATCTCGCAATGCTGACAGAAGAAGTCAGCCGGAGAGTCACACAAAGCCATTCTGGCCTCGGCAATTGCCGCTTCAGAAAATAAGTGAGGCCCTTTAAGCCGAAAGCCATAAGGCGTCACAAAACCACTTTCAAAATCGTTATAATTGTTCCAATCCAAGAAGAGGATTGTCCCCCCCAAAGAACCATACCCTATACCCTTATCATTACTTAATATACAGGAACACAGATAATCCACCTTAGGATCCGAACCAGTTAAGCAATCGATACTTGTTTGATGATTACTACTACACGACAAATCACAATAATCATTATAATGACACATAGTCCCAGGGAAAGGAGAATAGTAGTATCCGACAAGCAATCCCGGTCCGTCTACCCTAGGATAATAAAATCCGCAACCGCCGAGACCAGAATGGCCCAATAACATATTTGACGCATCGTTTCGTGGGCCACTACTGTATACGGGATATTCGGAGAAGGGAAATAACATCACAACCGTGTCATCCGTAGGATCATCACCCACTGTTGGAACAACACACAACACAGATTCATTATTTGGCACAATATCAATTTGCTTGTCTTTTACTGCCCACTCTAGGAAACAGGGGTTGTAATAGATGATCTTCTTGTTGTCCACTACAATCTTGACCGACTGTATCAACCACGGGTCATTACTATTATATCGAAATGAGTACTTAAATCCCTTTGCAACCTCTGCAAAATCTGTATAAGAATAGTCTAGCGGGGTATAGGTAACCTTGTAGAAAAGGCGATATCTTCCCTGATCTACTCTAAAGTTGCCTAGCTCAACGATGAGATTGGGCGATGTAACCTCGCCGGACTCACATATCATCTTTAGATTATTCCCCAAATCAAATATGGTCTTGCTACCGCTTACTGCATACGAAGCATTCCATCTATCCACGCACAGGCTATCTAGGTACCAAGACGGGATGAACTGAGGCTTCCCCGCACCACCATCCGCCTTCTTCGCAGTGGTAAATTCAATGTAGAGATCATGGTACTGCGTCGGAAATCCTTTGATGGGCGTGCCGCCAGTGCCCAACCAGAACCAGTAAGAACTACTTATCTCTTTCCCTTTGTTATTAATTCCCCTTGTGAAGTGGTCTACCCAAGAAGATGGGGGTTGATATGAAATCTCTTTGGCATAGACAAACATCTTTACATCAAGTATCCCTGGGGCAACCAAATTCTCATTACACCGCCTGTCCTTTGCCTTGATTCGAAAACCGAACTCGCCGATCTCTTCGGGCGACCCTTTTAGGATACCGTTTTCAAACCTCACGCCTTTAGGCAAACTCCCACTATGATACCATATATACCTGCCGCTCCCTCCAGTTGCCTTATATCCGATATCTACCTTTTCACCAAACTCATAGGAGATGTCCCCTGGTCCGGCGATGGAAATGGGGCTTGCGTTTTTACAAACATCGTCTGCCTTTTCACCGCCTCCTGCTCCAGATCCGTTGGGGACACCAGAACCACCTTCATCCTCCGGGATCTTACCGCCCCCATCTTCTGCTGGGTTATTCGATGGGGTGTCTGGCACATCAACAAACCATCCACCATTATTTGTATTACTTGTTGTATTACTTGTCGAAAAATCTCCCCGCGACCCACAGCCAAAGGACAAAGGGATGGCAAATATCAGCAATAACACTAGTTTTATTCTATTAATGCGCACTATAAACACGCTTCTTTCTAGCAAGAATACACAAAACGATCTCCTACGCCAAGTATATTTTCGGCAGGATAAACGGGTAATGTTGCTTGAGATACGGGAAAGACTCGTAATAAATGTGCCTACTTACACATAGAAAATCTCCTAACACCATTTTGCATCATACGAAATACCGTCTTGCGCCATCCACATATCATCCTGCACCAAAACGACGGCTCGTCTTGTCCTTCTCTCCGGATCCGTATCTCAGTACCATCAAGGGGGATACGATGTCTATTCCGAGGTCCAACATCAAACCATTTTGGGCTTGAAATACCACGTACATTTGTATAGCCTCTAATCCATACATCCAAGGAGGGGGGAGTATGAAAAAGGCCTTATATGTTGCCCTGGTAGGCATAATTATCATCGCTTTCATAGTAGCTCTCATAAAATTCAGGCAACGGACAAAAGACAAGGAGGCAATGAAGATGATAGACGAGATAGTAGCAAAGATAGAGCCCGTGATGAAGGAGTCTGCGCTCGCCTATTGGAACGCTACTACTACCGGCGAGCAGAAGTACTATGATGAATACGAGGCGAAGGAGCTCGAATATAGAAAGATACTCTCGGACAAGGAAACATTCGGCAAGTTAAAGGAGCTGAAGGATGGGCGATACAAGGACAGCACCATCAAAAGAGAAGTAGAGATATTATATCTGGACTTCCTGGCAAACCAAATCCCGGAGGAACTCACAAAAGAGATCGTAAAGAGGGAGACCGACCTCACAAAGAAATTTACCACCTTTAGGGCAAAGGTGGACGGGAAAGAGATGACAGACAATGAAATAAAGGAAGTGCTTCGCAAGTCGGTCGATCTAAAAGAAAGGGAGGCTGTCTGGAGCGCATCCAAGCAAGTTGGACGTGAGGTTGCAGCCGACCTCATAGAACTCGTAAAACTAAGAAACAAGGCGGCGGGTCTCCTAGGTTTCAAGGATTATTATGAAATGCAACTCTACATGCAGGAGTTTACTGAAGAAGGTCTCTATAAGATACTAGATGAGCTGGCAAAGTTCACCGAGGAGCCATTTACAGAATTAAAGGGGGAGATAGACAGATATCTAGCGCAAAAATACGGTATTGAACCTCAGGAATTGAGACCATGGCACTATGAAGATCCATTCTTCCAAGAGGTGCCCAAGTTGTATGAAGTGGACTTCGATAAGTTCTTCAAAGGAAAGGATATAGTGGAAATCACGCGCCGCTATTATGATAGCATAGGTCTCAATATCGATGATATCATATCAAGGAGCGATCTCTTTGAAAAGAAGGGGAAAGAGCAGCATGCATACTGCACAGACATAGACAGAAAGGGAGATGTTAGGATCCTTGCGAATGTAAAAGACAATGAGTACTGGATGGGCACAATGCTCCATGAATCCGGTCATGCAGTATATGACAAATTCCAACTCCAGACGACGCCATTCATCCTAAGGGAGGCGGCGCATATATTTACAACAGAGGGGATAGCGGAGTTGTTTGGAAGATTACAATACTCGCCAGAGTGGATAGCCTTCGCCACCGGCATAACGCCATCGCCAGAAGAGGCGGAAAATTTAAGAAAACTCTTGAGGGCGCAGATGCTCCTCTTTGCAAGATGGGTGCTGGTCATGACCAACTTTGAGCGCGAACTCTACAAAAATCCAGACCAAAACCTTAATGCACTGTGGTGGGAGCTGGTTGAAAAATACCAGAAGGTGCACGGCCCATACGGAAGAAATGAGCCAGATTGGGCAGCGAAGATACACTTCTCAACTGCGCCGGTATATTACCACAACTACATCTTAGGCGAGATGTTCGCATCGCAACTTACGCACTACATCCAGCAAAATATTGTTCCACCTGAAGAGGCATATTTCATGCTCAGTCAAAAGATAGGGCCGTACCTAAAGGAAAGGGTATTTGAACCTGGACGAAAGATGCGGTGGGATGAACTTGTGAAATACGCAACCGGCGAGGAGTTGACTGCAAAATACTTTGCAGATCAGTTTGCAAAATAGCATTTAAATCAAGTGGGGATTGAATATGAAGTATGCAGGTTATATCAAACAGGTTCTAATGGTGTCCTTTTCCATCCAGCTCATTGCATCCACGGCCGGGTGTAAGG
>Ga0078972_1005628_pt1 | contig 31426 bp, 22 predicted proteins | sample YelNatPaOPGAMG01_FD_67568 | JGI IMG/M metagenome (GOLD analysis project Ga0078972, IMG submission 67568) | Hot spring thermophilic microbial communities from Obsidian Pool, Yellowstone National Park, USA - OP-RAMG-01 (SPADES assembly) (version 2) | ecosystem: Environmental > Aquatic > Thermal...
GAGACCGACGTATTCAAAGAAGGATATAAGGGAGGGACGAAGGAACTCGTCACAAAGAACCCGGCAAAAGCCTGTGTTGATGACAGCGAGAAGACGCTCATGCTTGATTGTGTGTGGCCGTGTTACCTCGCTGGAACTCGTTCCGCTCTATAATGCCATGGATGGAAACATTTCATGTAGTGCACGTTCGATGCGGTTCTGGCGTCCATTTTGACTGCGTGCAGCAGCATTGGCGTTCGCCGGCAGACTGAGACGCTATGCAGCGACGTCCATAGTTTGCCTTTCGACTCTATTGCCTAGCTCCGAAAGCAGCATGCCAAAAGGTCTCCGGCGAAAAGGAGCAGCCCAGCGGAGCAACTTCCCTTCGACGAGCGCGAGCAAGAATACCTCCTGCAGGAGGAACACAAAGACTGGCACAGGTTCTGTGTATACGGAGTCTACGGAGACTGTTTATGACTTGAGCGTTTATAAACAGCTGCATCGGCTTACCTTGGAGTGGCCCTGTCTCTCTTTCGACTGGTGCCGCGTCCCCGAAAACTTCAAGGACGACGGTGAACTATGGCTCCTGCTAGGCTCGCAGGCACGCTTTGCAGACGCGAATGCTCTTTATCTCTTGCACTTGAGTGGACTAGCTTTAACCGCAAGCGACGGATCGAGCAGCAGTTCTGGCAGTGATTCTGAAACAGAAAGTGAAATCGTAGTTGACTCGAGTGATCTCGAGAGAGCGGATGACCGATCCACAAGGAGGCGACGACCGAAAATCAGCGCTGTAAGGATACCACGTGGTGAGTGCACGAATAGGGTCCGCTGCCTGCCGCAGGCGCCACACGTTGCAGCCTGTTGGGGGGAGTCTTCCGGGGTGTCAATTTTCAACCTTGCCGATGCTCTCACCGCGCTACCTCCACAAGCGGCGGATACGGTCCCATTCCGCGAAGCCTTACCAACTGAACCCGTCTTTCGGTTGCTGGATAGAAGTGGCCAGGAGGGTTTCGCCCTGGATTGGTCGACGCTCCAAGTCGGTATGCTAGCTGTCGGTGATATATATGGTCAGCTCGCTATCATCCAAAGCAACGAATCGGGCTGGGCAATTTTGCAACCGAACGGTGACAGGATGCTTAGATTACATGGTGCTTCAATCGAAGATCTTCAGTGGAGTCCAACGGAGCCGTCTCTAATTGCATCCTGTTCATGCGATCGTTCCATTAAAGTGCTCGATCTTCGGGCCGCGAATCGTCCCGCTATAGAACTGACGGAAGCCCATCCCTGTGATGTCAACGCCATCGCATGGAACCGCCGCTATCCAAAGCAAATCATATCAGGGGACGACCAAGGGCAGATTCACGTGTGGGACCTGCGGATGAGCGGCAGTATCGAAGGTTCGACGCCTGTGGCGAGCCTCTCATACCATAAGGATCCGATCTATTCCCTCGAGTGGAACAGAATCGAGCCTTCGATGTTCTGTGCGACATGTGGCGACGGCTCCGTTAGCATCTGGGACTTGTCGCTTGAACCACTATTTGAGGAAGACCCGGCAAGACTAGACCGGAAGTGTGACGGGTTGGCATCGTCTGACTCTGTAGATGACATTCCAGCGCAGCTACTATTTCTGCACGAGGGTTTGAAATCCGCGAAAGAGGCACATTGGATTGAAACATCCTCCCAGATGGACTGCTTGGCGGCGCTGGGGCAGGTTGGCCTTCATATTCTTCTTCCCTCGAATATCTATGCCGAAAACTCATAGACCCCAGCTGGCAGCAGCATTTGAGGATGTAAAGCATGAAAGTGGCAGTCGATGCCGTAGCATCGGGGAGTACGCTACAGTCTTGGTTCTGCATTGTACGCATTCAATCCAGTAGCGTTTGGGAGCTTTGCTTTTTGCAGTGAATAAAGAGCATTGAGGGCGAAGCGCTTATCAGTCCCTGTACCACAAGAGGTGCAAGAGTTCGATTTACAATTCTGCTCTATGATATGAATTTCAACCGTTAACAGGACAGCTCCGGGAGGCGTCTGAGTGAAACCTTCCGCAGCGCTCATTCATCCGAAGACGCATACTGCATGGGCTCCAGCACGCGTTTCAAGCTGTGAGCGATACGCTCTGTGGCCACAATGTGAGAGTGCCGGAGCGAAATACGTGACCAGAGTTGTGCTTCGAGTAAAACGAAGCCTGTTCCACCGTCCTGTGATTTCCAGTAGAATTGCCAGCGTCTTCATCGCAACCATCTGTAAATGCGGAGCGCTGAAGGGGAGGCATCAGCTCCCTTTCGTTGGCAAGGATTGATTGTTCGATGCGTACTAATCAACTTGTGTAAATGCTCAGCATCCGCTTACGAGCAGGATGTGGCATGCTAGGGACGGCGGCATGGACATGGAGTGCGTTATAGCCCATGCGACCGCAGTGCTAAACCCGTTTAAGATTTAAGTTAACCACTGAACAGCTCGCTCCATTCCGGACTTTCGATGTTTCAAGGAACTTTTATACAGCCTTGGCATACAACGGGCTACAATTAGGGCTTGGGAATTCATAAGTACTTCGAGGGATCTCTGTTCGCTCTCGATGTTGCTCCATCGATTTTTGCAGCTGAACTTTACAGCGTCACCAGAATCAAGATGATTTGGAATGCATTCGACCGAGCGTTCGTAAACTGACTGCTGTCATTATCCAATTCATCGTACAAACCTCCGGCATTCTTCTTTCCTAACGTGCAGTATGCGCAAACATCGCATTTCTGAATGTTTTTGATCTTTCTCTTTCATCTCAACTCGTGGGTGCAGCAAATTGCACCACATTATTGTACAAGAAAGAATTCAACACTACTTTTTACATGCGCTTCAGCATAACGATAAACGTTCTAGGAACATTGGGAGCACACATATCTACCCACGCGCAGACTCCTCCCAGTCATTTTGACCGGCAGCATGCTCTCCGCCTCAACTCCTTGTACAATTCGATCCAAGAAGGGCTGCTCCACAAAGTTCGTTCGCGTCAGCTCTGAGGGTCTCGTCTTCAGCATCGCACATCTCCTGGTGTTAACGGCGGCGGTTAAGTCGCAGCTCACGAATTACACGCGTTTCTAGCTACTGCTTGTACGCACCAGTGGAGGGATTCCTAGAACTCATGCCCTCTGTGCCACTACAGTCTCGTCATCGTCCCTTTGGGCAAAAATTTTTTTCTCGACCGCCTCCCTTTCAACTTCTTTTCAAGCACTGGCTCTTCTTTGCTCGATTGTTGGGAGAAAAGTTTTTTCCGATTTTTCACCGATCTGGCAACACCAAGCTTTCAGGAACCTCGACTTCCATGCCAATACCTTTCCCTTGGATTGTTAATTTTTGAAAATGAATGCCCATCGAATGCATCTGCCATAAACCGCGAGAAAAGCATTTGATTATTTGCACCTGGGGGTTGAGCACGATTGATTTGGGAGACTACAAGCGCCTTACGCAAGGAGCAACGATCAGGTCAAAAGTCTCCGCACGTGCCGCCATGGGGTTATAATGAAACTAAATATACATTTAGGTTCCAAAATGGTTCATACTGGTGATTGGGTAGCACATGGCGCAAGCAGCGATCTGTTTTTCCGCAAATTTAAGTATCCTCTTCGAGCGGGTGTAGTGGTCTTTGTTCCATGGTCGCTGCTGTCTGTGTGGAATGGTCGAAACTGCGCAGCAGTCACTACCCACTAGAGCCACGATACGGTCACTCAGCGCCCAGTTTCTTCAACGGAACAACAGACCTGGTCTATATATACGCCGGTCGCGGTTTCGACGCGACACCTTTTGGCGATGTATTTCTGTTCGACCCCGTGTCAGAGTCGTGCAGATCTGAGCTGGCCGATGGATCGGTACCTGCAGCTCGAAGTTTCCAAGCGGCGGTTGTTGCGGGCCACCGTCTCGTCGTTTTCGGGGGCCTCACAGCTGACGCGGATGCCAGCACCACCACTGCTGACAGCGAAGCGTTGACGAACAGTTTTTACTTATTGGACATTCTTCGACGGCCTATGAACTGGGCGGATCGAATGCAGGTCATCGAGCGTTCTCCATTGTACCGAATGAGCTCGCTATGGCCGTCAGGATGGGGTCGCGGCATCATTCCGATCCAGAAACAAGCCATATCTATGACGAGGCGCGGCCAACAGATACTCTACTTTGGTGGTGATATCGGAAATGGAGTCTACTCGCGGTGCGTGTTTATGTTCGATTTCCCGAAGAGCACCTGGAATATCCTTTTTCCGACTCGTATGGGGGCGAGCTGCGCAGAGTCTGGGCCTCCAGAGCAGGACTCTACCTATCCAGCAGCCAGGGCAGCCGCTGCTGCTGCTCCGTTTTCCGACCGAGATTCGTTATACTTCGGTGGCTCTCGAGCCTCAATCAATGGCAGCAGCACAGAATACAGAGTCTTCAACGATTTATGGATATTCCGCACCGCATCAGGAGAGTGGCAGAACGTTCCTCCATCTGCTGATTCACAAGCGCTGCCGCTGCCGCGCGAGGGGCATACCCTTACTCGCGCGCCCTCCTGGTTGTCGCAGTATCCGAGTTGGATTCTGTTTGGAGGCCGCACTTGTTCGGGTAATCGGACAGCGTGCCATCCGGGCGAATTGGTTCCTCTCAACGATCTCTGGTTGGTGCACATTGACGGCAGAGGTGCGGCAAACTGGCGAAGACTTCAAGAGTGTAACAGCTCTGCAGCTTCTGATACGCCCCTCGCGCGCAGCTTCCACACGATGACTCTCGTGAATGATGAGAGTCTAGTGTTGATTGGGGGCCTCGGCAACGAGACCGTCTTCGGAGATATTTGGCGAATGCGATGGAGGCAGAGGCCTTTAGAGGCACCTGCCCGCGCTTTGCGAGGAGGATTACCAACGACTCCCGGATCTCTGCCTATGTATGTTCTGATATACTTTCCGAAACTCTCGTGGTATGCTCCTGAACAATTTACCGTGGCAATTGACTCGTCCTTGCGACGGGGCGTACAGGAAATTCTTGCAAGTTCGTCGATTCCACTGCTAGACATCGTGCTCTATGAGACGGCTTCCGGTGGCGGTGGTCATGGGAAAACTCTCGCGCGCGGAACGCTCGCTCAGTACATCATGCTTATTGGACCTGCTTTCGCTGGTAGATTCCTTTCAAGAATTCAAAGCGCGGATCTAGCGAAATATCTGACCAGCGAAACGGGCACACCTGTACGTGTTATGGGCTGCTCCTCCCGCAATGCCCTCTCGATGAATTGGAAGCAACTTGGTGATAAGACTGCACCCAGCAGCGGAAACGCACTAGACACTGCTGCGATCGCGAGCATTGTGACGGTAGCCTCTGCAGCGGTCGCGGCACTGATTGTCGGCCTCCTGGTGCTCTTCATTCGTCGCAGGAGACGCCGTCGGCGAATGCGGCGAATCAGCAGAAACGACATGACCCCTGGCAGGATCGAACTCGGGAACTCGAGTCCTTCGTAGCGAGCAACCGCTCGATGACGGCAGCGCTTCGTTTACGAGCTGTATGTGCGCATCCAAAAGTGCTCGGCTTGGATGCTGTGCCCTGAGACTGGATGGAATTTCTGAGGCAAAGGCATCGGGCTTGCTGACAGGCACTGAAAGTTACGTTTCCGCATCAATTTTACTGTCGTGCGCTCACGAAGCCTGCTTGATGTTAGAAGCACCAATATGCTAGCCGTTGATCCGAGTAAGCAGATCGGGCCGGCAATTGCGTCCGCTAGCCACATCTCGAAATCTTCATGAACTGGTTGCTTGCGCTGTAAGATCCGGGCGTCAAACTTGCATCCCGCTTTCTGCGCAGTATATGTCGACCTTTAGGGGATGGTTCAGTCCTTCAGCAGCTGCTGTGCTTGCTGGTGCTCTCGCATGCACGCCGTGCACTCGTCGAAGAGTCTCAAGCATCGAACACCCTTCAACAATTTTGCATTCCATTTCTGGGCGACATCGGTGCACCATGCAAGCATTCCATGACTGTACGACATTTGGCGGTAGTCAGCGAGCGGACCATTATACCTTTTCAAATATTTAATGGTCCTCGAGTCTGTGTCACCCACTGGCGCGAGCAAGACGCTGTGATTCCACTGTGGCGCTCAAGAGCTGAATGGTGTTCCATCGGAGGCTTTCGCGCCAGTCGCCGCGGTAGAGGACGGCCTCGCTGATATGGAAGCGTCTTTACTGACTCGGATGGGGATCCCGTCGAAGCTCCGTCTTGGTAGCGGGCGTGCGAGTCCGGTTGCCATCTTTCTCTCAAACATCGATTCGCTGTGCGACTTGCATAGAACGCCAACAGAAACCATTCGTCGATCCGCGAGAACAATTGGTTTACACATCACGGCCTTTAGGGAGCAGAAGGAACCGCGCCAATGTTTCCGTCGTGATTCGCATCCCGGTCTGTGACTCGCGTCCATCCATTCATGACATTTGCTTTCGTCCTTTGGCGGAACCTCATACGCTTGGTCTTTCGCAAAAGAATCTGGATTTTTTGTACATATGTATTCCGCAAAGCATGTAAACGCATGCTTCTGAGCGACCGTGTCGTGCTCGATAAAGGTCCCACCACCACTGAGTAGCTTACCGTATTCATGGTGCGCATCTGCTTCCCAACACGAGCCGTTCTCGATATTTGTACATTTGCTGCACCATCAAGAGCACCTTAACCTCATCAAACGAGGGCCCAGGCCGCTCCAGGTTACGCAGCAGAGGAACGAGCGACACGTCATGCGTGAGCTGCGACCTGCGAGATCCCGGCATGCACGCAATGCCATTTCACGCATAGCGAGAACCTCGGCACGGATCACCAGATGCGTGTGCAAGCGCCAGCGCTCGACTCGAGGCAGTGCGCTCCCCGCGCGCACACACCTGAAGCGCAGAGGCAGCGCATGCACGACGGATCAGAGTTGCCATCAGGGAGATGGCTCTCGTAGCGCATCTACGGGCGCCCGACTGCGTGCAGCCATGTCACGCAGCTCGGACAGCACTGCGATGCGATCTCCAGTGCGTGCGTGCTTGTGTCGCACGCAGTGCGCAAGATGTTCATAGAGGCGAATCAGCTCTTCTGCGGACAAACCAGCTGATGTTGCTATGATCGTTTCCAGTGTATCGAGAAGCATCGAGTCGGGTGGTCTGATGTAAGGCGAGAGCATCTGGTTTGCTGTGGGCTGCGTGTTAGGGCGCTTTCCGTCATGCAGCGCTCCAGTGGCCGAGTTCGTTATTTCGGAATCTGTATGAGCAATCTCCTGCACGAGTTCCTTGGACGAAATGTCTACAATTCTGGGCGAATCACTGGGCACTCCCTTCAACGTCTGTTCTTGCACTTCTGGTGTGGAGGAGCGATCTCCAGCCGAAAGTCCGGTATCATGAGTGACGATTAACGCTGCTGGCGTCGCCATTTCGGATGTCGCGAATCCATCTCTCAGTGGTGAGCATTGCACATCGCGGGGAAAGCAAGTCGAGCTCGTCCCCTCTGACTGACGAAGACAAGGCGCGAACTCCGTAGCGCTCCCGTTGATATGCGGGTGCGCGTTGTCCATCGACGAAAGGTAGGCGTTTGGCTGCGTCTCGATATCCTCGAAATTTTTTTGGGACGCACGCATAGGGCCGTTCTGCTCATCTTGGAGAGATCCATGCAATGTGTCAGAGGCTCTTTCGTGGATGCGGTGGTGCTTGCGGGACTGGGAAACAAGGTGGGCAGCCTCCGAAATGCTCAAGACGCCATCGCTTCCGAGAGATCGGGTGTGGCGTCGTTGTAACTGCAGGATTCGGCGTTCGTGCTTCCTGCGCTCTACGATTGCAGCGCATTCGGCAATAATCGTGGACTCCTCCTCGTTCTCCTCGGGATCCATGAGAAGATCCGCCCAGCGGTGGACGATATCCAATAGAGCAGTCGCCTTCGAACGGATGCGCATTCCCTTCTCATCATCCGCCGGATTGTATTGCAGCGCATTTTGTGCCAACAGCTCAAATGCAGCTACTAGATCATGCATCGTCTGAATTTCTTGAGCGTTCACCCGGTCCAAAATTGTGGAAAGATCTATCGGATCTTTCACCAATTCGTAATAGTCAGGAGCCTCTGACGAGGACACTCGTTTCCAAAATGGCTTATACTTTCGATCGGAAAGAAGGCGCTCCACAAAGTCACGCATAAGAAGTCGCAGTTCGCGAAGAGTGCGTTCCTCGCGCTGTATGAGACGATCTTTTTCTCGCGGATTTGCTTTTGGGGAATTAGGAATGGGTGCGCGCGGTAGTTCCTCAAGCACCTGCGGGTCGACGGTGGCGGCTTCGCGCGAGTCCGCCTCACAGCTCGGTGGTGATGCTGCTTGCTGGATCAGGGGTTCGAACAGGCGCCGACGCGCATGTTCTGGTGGACTCCCTACAAAGTATGCAGCGTCGCTCTCTGCCACAAAGAATTCACAGATCTCTGCGAGGTCCGGTTCGACTTCATCATCGCATCTTGTTAGCGACGCGGATTCTTGAGTTGCTAAAAGCAAATCCCGGTCAGTTTCCGCAGTCGCGAACACAAAGAGAGGCGAGTCTCGATGTAGGTCCCGTAAATTCACGAGCAACAAACTCCGTAGGAATTCTCGATGTTGCCCTGCCCATAGCTCGAGGTGCGGTATATACATGACAGCAGCCGGGCATCGCAATGCTTCACGAAACGTCGTTACAAGTGCCTCTTCTGGTGTACGAGCCGACGCATCGGCAACCAGAGAGGGCAAATCCATGGTATACAGAACACGATCCTCCATTTCGTGCAGTAGGGCTTGCCCCAGTATCGTCTGTCCATTTCCTGGGGCACCATAAATCAGCAACCGCCCTCCTTTGCCTGACAGAGAACGCATGCTCATTTCACGAGTGCGCTGTACAATCATTTCCAGCTCGTGGCCAAGGAGGATGGATTGCTCCTTGTCGAGCGGTCGACCAAAAACCCGCAAAGAGCGGTGTGCAGTCGGTACGACCATGGACATCGCACTGATGAAATCGCTTTCACCTACCTGGACTCGTCGTGGATCAATGAGTAACTTTTCCACCGAATTGTATATTTGAGGATACCGACGCCGCAGAGCATAAAGGGCAGCCTCAGAGCAGAGCGCTTTCAGATCCGCACCGCAATAACCCGCAGTGTGCTTTGCCAGGCTATCTAGCAGTTCTCGCGGGGGCGGCTCCATCCAGTCACGGGTATGTATTTCAAGTATCCGTCTGCGGGCTGCGGTGTTCGGCAAACTGAAGACGAATTCACGATCGAAACGACCAGGGCGTCGTAGTGCTGGATCCACAGCGTCGATGCGATTCGTCGCTCCGATAACAATGATCTGCCCACGGGCGTCCAACCCATCCATGAGGCCTAGCAGCGTCGAGACGATGCTCGAATGAATCTGGTCTTGTTTGCTGGACCGTACTGGAGCAAGGCCGTCTATTTCGTCGAAAAAAATAATCGCTGGCTGGTGTGATTTGGCCGCCTCAAAGGTTAATCTCAGCTGGCGTTCCGCTTCTCCGACCCACTTGGAGAGGCAGTCTGCACCGTTCCGCATAAAAAATGCTACTGGAGTTCGTGTACCTGCCGCGCATGCTGCTGCAAGGACACGAGCCATCAAAGTCTTGCCAGTGCCAGGAGGTCCGTGAAACAGCACGCCTTTCGGTGGCTCCAGCTTGAACTGCTCAAAGACCTCGGGATACAGAAGTGGTAAAACAATCATTTCTTTGAGCGCTCGAATGTAGTCGTCCAGACCTCCAATCTGCTCCCAGCTAAGCGTTGGGTCTATCTTCACCGGTTCAACAGCAGCCTTACCCGTATTCTCTGAAGAGACACCACGAAAGGGGCTCCTTCCGGCGAGGCTACCACTCGTTGTACCGCCTAGCTCCATGTTGACGGGCTGTATACTGTTCTTGGAGGAGATAAGGCGGCGACGTTCGCGTTCACCCCATGTGTGTTCGTCGAGATCCACAGCGTCTGAGTCGGAGTCCAAGTCCACAGGGCGAGAGCGAGAAAAGCTACGAAGCAGTGGATTCACTCCAAACGCTCGTTCTGTCCTGGTATTGAGCTCTCTTATAGTCTTGTTTGATCCTCCTTTTGTGCCTCTTTCCACGGAGGGGGGCTCCCTACAAGCCTCCGCTCCACTTGCGGACAATGCAGGTTTTGCCGATATCATCGTATGTCGCGCTCTCAGCCTGGATCGTCGCGGCTCAAGGTATTTGAAATCGTCATCTTCAGGGTCATCTGATTCCTGCGACGAACCGTCACTGCTAGATACTACAATATGCTCGCGCTCCATCTGTTTCTCGAGCTCTTCCTCTTCTGCAAGTTCCTTCTCTTCCGCCTCAGCGAACATCGCATTAACCTCCTCGCTCGAAGTACATTCATTATCAATCAGATCAGAAGAGTCTCGAGCTTTCCGCCTACCTGTGCGCCTCCCAGATTCTTGCGGTTCGTAGGAGCTGTCCGACGAGTTCCACGTCGCACGTCGTCGGCGAGTCTGAGGCTCGCTGAAACCTTGAGACCACTTACGCATGGTTCTTCTCGATCTTTTGGTCCTTGCATATTTCATTTCCACTCGGGAAGACTCATTTGAAGAGCTCGCGACCTCCTCTGAAGAGGACTGCTGGTCAGCGTACCGCACGCGGCCGCGATTCCGCCGAAGCGTGTAGCGGCCGTGCTGAAGCGCAGAAGCTGAGCTCAAGTCCTTGCGAGAAACCTGCACTGAACCCAAGGAGCTTTCAAGACGATTCTGCGCGATAATGAGACTTCGAGCTTCCCGATTTCGAGGCAGTTTAAAGTGCAAAGGCCTCTGTCCAGTGGACACAGACTCGCGCGTTTCACGCACTCCTCTAAGGCTCTCATCCGGTCCAAAACTACCTGACTGGACATTATCGAGTCTCCTTAAGCGCTTGTGTCTTGCACAAGCATCCATGAGACGATCTATCGCCGTAGAAGTCCCTCAAGTTGCTGGGATGCAGACCCAGAGAGCGCACCTGAACCATGCACGCTTCAGCAAGGCGAAGATGCGCGCCATTTGGCGATTCATGCGTGACACCGCGATCGTGCTGTTTCGTGGCAGAGAAGGGGCGGGCTCCCATGATCTCTTCAGAGGGGACAACACCTGTGTCAGAAAAAAACGGAACACTGAGTTGTTCACGTTGTTCCAGCGGATCAGTTCTTTCCTATTTATCTTATAGAACTATATACACTTGGAATTCGAGGTGCAGCAATTACGCCTTACGAAATCAAAGGAATTCGAGCATTCTCAGACGTCTTTTCGCGGTGGCTCGTTTGATGCTTTGCTGCTGGAATTTGTTACTGCACCGGAGTCAAGGTGGATTTCGACGCAATCGGACAAGATTTCGTAAAATAATGGGAATAAGTACCCGATTCTAGTGTATTAGTATATGGTCCTCTCCACTCCTTACGTGTCGCCTATTCAAATCACCCATGCTTCAAGTTTTCGATCTTGGTGCTTCAAGACAATATGTGGGGGCAGCATTTCGCGCCGCTGGATTGGCGAGAATGCATACTCGACTAAGTTTATTGGCGGCTTGTTTACGAGCTCAAGCCGGAGGTTCTCGAAACTTGTCACGTTAAATGATTGATTCAATTCGTCAGAAAAATACGCATCCATTCATGGCTGTGCACCAAACGGCACTCAAAAGCTGCATAATAACTCTAAAGGGATATGCTTGCAGAGGCTCCCTCCTGTTCTGTTTGCATCGAGATTGGTCTTGAGTTGGGAATTGCGGCGTCGAGGTGATCGCTAACGGTGGAGGGTGCATCAGCGCTTAACACGAAGGGAGCATTAACGAATCGCAGTTTCTCGACTCGTTCTCGGGTCTGGTTTTTGCTCCCGTCATTTATTCCGTTTTGGACAACATCGCTTTCCGATAATTTTCTATCGAATGACGCAGCGTGTGCTTGTGTGTGCAAAAAACATGAATTTCAGTGAAACAAAAATGTCTCACGAACGTGGATGGTAAATACGTGTCCATTCACAGACACCTGCCAGCCTTTCTCGACCGGCCGCCCGCTATTGCTTTTAGTTTATCCTGGCACAATTCGAACCTGAGAGGCTATCCCATGGTGTTGGATCGCATCAGCTCTTTGAGCCTCGTCTTCAGGATCGCACATCTCCTAATGTTGATGGCAGCACTGAAGTTCCGATTCAAGAGCTCTATGTATTTATTGCCTCCGGTGGAACTCATCGATGCAAGGATTCATAGAACTCGTGCCCTCTGTGCCATTACAGTCTCGTCATCGTACCGTTGGACAAACATCTTTTCTTGCATATCCCCCTATACATTTCTTCTTCCTCTTCGTCACTCGCTCTTCTTCGCTCGATGGTCGGCGAGGAGAGGATTTTCACATTTTTTTTTGTGGAAATCCGGCGACACCAAGCCTCCGGGATCCCCGACTTGCTTCTCAATACTTTTCCTCGGGTTTTTGTTTCTTTACAATGAACGCACTTCTTTCTACTCTTACGTGAGGACCTTCCCGGGGGTGAAGGACTTGCGGAAGAAAGACGGAATGTACCTTGGCGTCACCTTGCGCTGAACGCTTTAGCGACTTTCCCAGTGCAGCGAATATTACTTTGCACAAAAAATGCCCTTCCGTGGACCCCCACCACGGAGTGTACGGAGGAATAAAAAGCTGCTGTTTTCCAAAAGAATCGGTAAAAGCTCAAACGCATGGGGAATTGAGAAATACAACGTTGTGTAGTAGAAGAACTTCGCCAGACATCAGGGAAAGTCTTCAATGATTCGGCAAAGTGGATGCGGTTGGATGAACCTTCTGTACAAGCGAAACTGAGGCCGCAACTTGAGTCCACTGCAGCCAGAACACAGGACGTGGTCGCTATCCACGAGTTCGATCGTACAGTGAACGGACTCCATCTCCTCGAATACCCTTTAACGCGCTCACCGTCTCGTCCGTGGGAAGTATCATCGACCGGGAAAACGAACTGACGAATCCCCGTATCGTGCCGACCAAAACGTTCCAGGAACAATGTCTTTTCGATTTCGGTGGAAGATAGCCGTGCGTGGACCAGGACTCTTGTTGGCGCTTGTATCCCAGTGTTTTCAGATCTACACGAACAAGCTGCTGGACTACAGAGACGACAATGATGGCTACTATCGTCCATTCTTGCTTTTCATTGAACTCAACGACACGTCGTTCTCCGCCATCGACCGAAATTAGTCTTCGAGAATATCAGTTTTTTACAATGGGGCGCAGGTTCTTGGTTCTGTAAGAGTTCCTCGACCATCTAAGTATCGCGGTACGGCTGAGCTGCACGAGGAATGCAGTCCTCCATGCGCTGTTCAGTGATAAATACATCCGACTGGCAATTCGTCTACAATCCATAGGGTACATTGCATCGTGATGTCGATCGCCTGTTACAAATTCCGAAAACGCATACGAATCCACACAGCAGTGTGAAACAGAATTGAGTTGAATGACGATAACCATCCAGACTGCCTTCGTTAGGGCATCCATCGCGATCGGCGCTCATCGAAAGCCGCGAAGTTTACCGAAGCGCGAGAAATGAGATCAAGCGTACCTTGGGGTGATGAGTCGGAAATACCTTGGAATGTCATGTTCCTGAGGGTCTCAGGAGTTATCGTTAAGGTACTGAAAAGCATTGGGAAGCTCCAAATAAAGTCTTATCGGTTTTTGTGCATCATTTAGGTGTAATGGACGAAAAACCTTTCTTGACCGACCCAGAGCAGCGTAGTGAAGGAGCAGCTCGAAAGCAGAGCTCCGGAGACAAGTCGGAAGCGGCCCCGCAGGGCGTTACGGAGCAGACGACGCCTTGTCTGTCTGTTTCTGATTCTGAAATCGAGCGCGGGGAAGCGTCATGTGCTGCAACTGTGCAGTGGCCCCAGACCGAACCGCTGCTAACGCACCTCCTCGTCTGGGGAGCGGTGTCCCTGGGCAACGTAGTTGCAGTTCCACGTCTGCAGCCTCCTTTCTCGAGCACCACTGAGTCGGCTCTAGCCTCCATTCCTGAGCCAGTATACGCGGTGGGTGGTACAAATTTTACGGTTGTGCTCACGCGCCCGGGTACCTTGTTTTTCCTCAGTGAGTCGGGGACCCCGGCGCGGTTGGCTCTGCCCACGGAGTGCGTTTCAGTAGCGTGCAGTGCGCACGTGGCTTTTGCTGTCGGGCGCGATGGGTCACTTTACTATATTCTGCAGTCTGAAGAAGGTAGGGTGCAAATCGATCGCGTCTCTGAACTCGGGGACTACAAGATCGTGCAAGTAGCCGCCGGACGGCATCACTTTTTGGCGCTCAGCTGGGCGGGCGAATGCTTCCTTGGAGGGAACCCCAATCCTGCCGAAACTAACCCGGACGGCACTGTGTCGACAAAGCCCAGCATTCTCACGAATATAAGGCGTATTCACGCTCTCTACGGTCAACCTGTGTGCAGGATTGCCTCTGGTGCGTATCACGTTGCGCTGATTACTTCATCGGGATCGTGTTTCACATTTGGAGACAACCGAGATGGTCAGCTAGGTAACCCAGCCGCAACCAACGGAGCAGCATTTGTTCTGCAGCCCACGAGAGTGCCGCTGGCCCTTCCGAATGACGTGTACGTGGACGTCGCATGTGGTGCCCGTCACACATTGATTCTCACGGCATCGGGAAAGGTCGTTTCCGTTGGTGGTGGACGTAACGGTCAGCTAGGCCATGGTTCTACGGCAGACATATCCACAGTGACCGTTGTGCACGGCCCGCTGGTTGAAAAACATATTGTAGCTATAGCGGCAGGCGACTCCCACTCGCTCGCCCTTGATGCCGAGGGGACCCTCTATGCTTGGGGCGCAGGCGAGTCGGGTCAGCTTGGTGACGGTGACGTCTCCGACAAGCTCCGTCCACTGCCTATCCAGGCGCCTCGTTTACGTGTAGCTGCTTTGCAAGTCGATCCAGAAAGCGAAGACGGAGAGCACCTGGCTGGCGCGACTAGAAACCTTCTCAGCCTAGCGTCAGATGCCGGGAAGCTCATCTGGTGCGGCGTAAGTGCGAGCGGTAATCGAACTTACGGCGTCGTATGTCCGAGCGATCGCCAAGTGCCGATACCTGTGTATCGCCCGCTGGCACCCAGGGGCTCGCCATTCTTACAGAAAGGCTCACCAGCGCCTTCGATAGATTTGCGGGCAGTGGAGCGATTCTATGCAACGCCCCAGAGATCCAAGGCAACACTCTATAACCTGGCGAGAGAGCAAGTCTATCTGGCGATCCTGGCAATGGGTGATGCCAAGATGCTGCAAGAGTACACTGAAGCTCCGAATGTGTCATCGACGTTCAACGAGAGCGTTCTCTGGACGCCACCTTTTCCTGTTCAACATCGTCCGCCCGTGGATGCACGAGAAGCCTGCGGTCGAGATCCTACCGCTCGTAGGTATCCCGAGGCAGCTCTAGCGATGCTGGCGCTGATTCAGAATCCTATCTTTGCGGACGCAGACGCACAGAACCGCTCACCGGCACTTCTATCGCGCGCACTGAGCTTGTTGATGCGTTGCACCACGGGCGCCTTGGAACGAGTGGTGAACTCGCTGCGGGAGGCTCCAGCAGAGCTGATTATCCAGCGCTTTGTAACACCGATGAATGATCTGATATCTATATCTCTGCGGGCAACGAAGCGCGTATCGCAGGCGACGATCACTGCGGCGAAATTTCTGGAACTAGTCCACCGAGCGGCTGGTGATCGCCTCCCGCGGACTGTTTTCTATAATGATGCAGTTTCGAATATAGTCGACCTTTGGACTGACTATGAACGTTGGCGTCGAGCCCCCGAGAGCTTCTCATTCTGCAAGGATGCTCCGTTTCTCATCGATCAGGCAGCGAAAGCACGCATTCTCCACGAGGAAGCACGCGTCACACAGCACTCGGAGCAAATGCAAGCATTTTTCCAGCACGTTTTGCCGATGCCTTTTGGAATCATCGGGCAGCCGCTCGGAGCTGACACCTTCTGCGTGCTGAGGGTGCGGCGAGAGCACATCGTGAGTGATACGCTGGTCTGCATCCGATCTCTAGATTCGCGGGATTTGTTGAAACCGCTTCGCGTTGAGTTCATTGGTGAACCGGCTGTCGATGAAGGTGGCGTTCGCAAGGAGTACATGATGATGCTCATGGAGAAACTCCTATCGCCCGATTACGGGATGTTTCAGTACGACGCCGAGACGAGATACATATGGTTTAATCCCCACAGCTTTGAATCCAAGATCGAATTCATGCTCGTTGGGTTGCTGATCGGGCTGGCTGTTTACAACGGCATCATACTGGAAGTGCATTTTCCACCGATTTTGTACAAGCGCCTGCTAGGTATGTCGGTGGACGTAGCGGACCTCCGAGATGCTTTTCCGCGAGTAGCGCAGTCGCTACAGCAGCTGCTGGCGTACGAAGGCAAGGAGCCTGTCGAGGACGTTTTCGGTTTGACCTTCTCCATTGATTATAACTACTGGGGCGAAATCCGCACTTACGATCTTGTTCCGAATGGCCGAAATATTCCTGTCACGAGAGAAAATAGGCAAGAGTTCGTGCGATTATATGCCAGATATCTCCTCGTTGACTCTGTTCGCGAACAGTTTGACGCGTTCGCGGCGGGATTTTCGATGATGCTTTCCCGGGGCGTAGCGCTCATGCTGTTTTCGCCAGAGGAACTGGAGATTGTCGTTCGAGGTGAACCAGAACTTGATTTTCACGCTCTTGAGCGCGTCACCAAATACGAAGGTGGATACACGTCGGAGTCGCTGGCTGTTCGGTGGTTTTGGTCCATTGTTCACGACAACATGAAGGAGGATGATCGGCGCAGGTTACTAGCCTTTGTCACTGGCTCCGACCGCGCCCCGGTGGGTGGCCTGGGCAAACTGCACTTTGTTATCCAGCGAGCAGGTGCAGACACAGACCGATTACCGACTGCGCATACGTGCTTCAACGTTTTGCTTTTGCCGGATTACTCGTCTCGAGAGAAAATGCGCGCAATGCTGGACACAGCGATAAAGAATGCGCAGGGCTTTGGTCTTCAGTGAATAAAAAAGACGGTCTAGCATTCTCTGTATAACCGAGTCATGCAGCGATCGGTAAAAGGAATCATGAGCCTGCAAAGTAACCATGAACAAAATGACTATTTCAAGCATGGTGCACTCGTGCGCTTCGGGTTCGCTGTTCAAGTCATGTGCCTTGCGCCGCAGTGCCGCTGGATGTAGGTGCTCGTTCGAATGCCTGGAGATCCATCCGGTTCTACTTGTTCCCGTTCCTGTACGATCTGAGGTGCGTGTGCCGGTCAGTTTCTATGTGCGACGGTGTGACGGATGCTCGACAGGGATCGGTGAGGTATCAGCGTAGTGCCAGGGTCTGGACCTTTTTTTCCACAGCAGTCACCGCATGAGGGCGGTTCTTCTGGCCTCGGTGTAAATTCACCAGCAGAGTGACTCTTTTCTCGCTTACAAGCCTTGCGTGCCGACTGGCGTTGGACCCACTGGGCATTCTCGCACTGGAGCTAGCGGACGACACGAGCTACGCCCCCTTCTGTGAAGCGAGCAACGGTGCGTGGCTACATCAGTGTCAAATGGAAATGAAACACAGAACTAATCACGATGTTCGTGACTTGTGGTATTTTGCTCGAATGATTTTTAGATCCGCCGCAGTTGTCTTCGATGTGCTGCTGTAGGAGGTCACGAACTAAAATGCAGTTTCCAAATTCTGCATCAGGTATGCGGGGTGACTTCCTCGAGTCTCCGCCACCGGAATTCGATGCCTTCCCGTCATCAAGATGATTCGCGACGCGCTCGAGCAAGGGCTCGTAAAATAACCTATAATACTAAACAATTTGTTCCAAAAAATGTCCTGTTTTCCTCGTTCCTCACGAGTCGCTTGCACAGATCATGCGTGCTCTCAGCTTTCGAACTTTCTATTTCAACGCAACTCGTTGGCGGGACAATTCGTGTCGCCGGATTTACGAGGAAAGAAAAAGCCCGAAGCCGCTCCTTGGCGACATGGTCTCAAGCTCATCTCGAACTTTCAAAAAACCCGTTATGCCAATAACTGATTTTACCTGATAAAGATATGCTTCTCTTTTTCTGGCTGTATACGAAAATGCTTTCGGCTCTTGCGTGATGCTTTCACAGGACATGATCCCGGAAGCTTGCGGTTCTTCTGTTTTTTATGGAGAAGAGCCGTGGAATGGACTTAAGACGTAATTGAGATAGCTTCCCGTGGAAGGTGCGTCCCAGCCTCGCAAGAAAGAAGCGTAGACAGATCCAAAGTTCTCGATCTGTTCTCCACTCTGGACTTACCTTCCGGATATTGGTTTAGAATGGGTGAAATCGCGTTCCACAAATCCTCCATCGAATAGAGCAATATGCGCTTGCACGTACAGCACACAGCAAACTTGCCGAGGGGTATGCTCAGAGGGAGCCCATGATCCAGGCGCGCGGCACTGGGTGCTGAAACAGAGGGCATCCAGGTGGTCTACACTGTTAAGGACTTTAAAAGTGATGAAGCAAGGATTCGCGCGCCGCAGAGCACCGTCCGGAGGAGGATTTGTAGTGGATGTATGGGAACACTTGGCCGTATCGATGTTTCACAGCTGCAAACGGTGCGCCAAGGCGTTATCTAAACATGATGAAAAAAGCACGTGCAGTGTAGAGAATAAATTTCGCCTGTGCGTGAAATGCTTCAAAATTAACCAGAAGCTATGAAAAGGCGAGTTAAACGCCGCTATTTGCACCCTTCAACTGCTGACAACGGAGTTGTCAGGACAGGAGAGGCCGCTTTATTTGAAGCTGGAAATCAGTAAAAGGAAATCGAAACAATTATGGAAAAGGTCAGCAAAGGCTGGTGTTGCCGGCAGCTGGACGAGGAACAAACTTTGCAGTGTTCACTTCAGTTAGTGAAACGGTTCCATTTTATGCTTACCATGTTGTTTGTGCAGGATGCTGTGCACGTGCCTTACAGTCATGGCAGTGCATTCCGGAACGCCTGCGCCAGTACGAACATATTTGGTTGTCTTCATCGCAGGTATTTGACGGCACGTATGTGTCCTACGGATTGCTGGACGGTTTGGAACGACTTTGGGATGTTACTGCTGGCTCGCAACAGAGCAGCATTACTTGTGCAATTCAGTCAAGTTTGCCTGCCAGGTGAGTTTTCTTGCTGTTTCTCGCAGTCCTTATCATGGACATCGTGCACCGCAAACAGAACCTATCAAACTCTACCTATACGACAATATCCTCACCATTCCCTTCCACTCCATTTCCTCTGAAGGATACTTTGCCAAAGTTGCCACAGGATACCAAGTTTCCGTGCCTTTATTTAGAACTGTGCTGGTGAGCCGCGGAGATGCAAAGATGAAAAACATGTTTGTCTTGGAGACTGCGTCGTGTTGAGCAACACACGAACCATATCCTTCTGAAATGCGAACGCCTCATGCGAGATGGAATGGTGCTCCTCTCACCCGATGAGACTTTTGGCGGCAAGAATGGTAGACCTGTACATGAGTACTGAAAATGGGCCAAACCAGTATTCAAAAATGAGCAATAAGCTCGCAATACCGACAATATCAGCACCAGCGGCAATTTAATCGTGATGTGGCCTCCAGATCGTGAAACAATCGACATCACTAGATGCTTCATCCTTCTGTGAAGCTCTTCATGGCTTCCTCATCCCATGCTCCTCTATCATAACCTTTGACAGCGACAACTTCTACTGTTCATAAGCGGTCAAGCAGAACGCAGCTGCTAGTGGCGTCGACCTGCTCTTTGTGCAAGTACGTTCTCCCAATTACTGTCGAGAGTGTCTGCGTTGATGTCGAAAGCTATCTCTAAGCTCACGGGCCCATAAAAGAATAGTTCGCAACCATTACAACGTTCTTCCGCAAATCATTCTTTGACGACTTGAACTCTACTACTTTCACCAACCCTAAACTGCTTTGTTTCTTCTCTGCTCGTGCGCGGCAGGGAGCGGAGAGACCCGCTCCGGTGCGTGCGCCCCCTCGCGACGTAGAAGGTTTCGAAAGGATGCTTAATGAACATGAAATACTTGCGTGGAGAAGATGAGATTCAGCCCCATCTCCCTCCGAGAACGTATGAGTCACTAGGAAAAAACAGATGCAGAGTATGGTGGCTACATTCATACTATTCGGCCAAGTAAAGGAGAAGTCGAAGGATGAGCTGGTCTCAGCGAACGACTACGAGGCGTTCGACCAACTTCACGAAGAGCATTGGCGAAGCTCCTTCAGGATTTCACGTGTCCATGGAGGAAATGGAACGAATCTCACAGATATCATCGAGACCGAAGTAAAACCAGTCTGCAAGCCATTCGTGGAACCTAGACCTGAGTCAAGCAACCATGCTTGTTCGCAACCACTCACTTTAAATGAAGAGAAAGACTTCCTTATGGGCGAAGATCCTGGGATCCAGGACATTGGAGCGGTCCCTATAACTCTTAATTAAAACGACGAAACCATAACCCGAACGGAAACAAGATGGAGCGGCTCAACTTTCCAGGGCACGGTCTCATAGGGAGCTGGGCATGATGGTTGTCATGAGGCGTCCCGAAACGCAGCATGACGACATTAGAACTCAGTTCGACACGCTCAGCGCCGAATCGAGCAGAGTCACATGCTTTTATACGATTCATTCGGAAGCAGGAGACAAGAGTTGTGGTGGCTACTGCGGATTATCCCTGACAGGTGGACATGATAGCGCTCTGGTAGCCGACGGTTCCGTTTGCACTGTAGCAAGAATCAAGCATCAACCAGATCGTTCAATGATATTGAAAAAGGAATGACCGATAGCTTGCGTCGCTTGGTGTTAGCCTATGGCGCTGAACGTACTGCAGGTCGTAAGCGTTGCGCTCTAGGTCCTCGACGAGAGCGTACAACGAATGCAAGAATCTATCCTGTACGATTCCCATCGATGCGTTCAGGACGATAAACATGCATTACGCACGCCGGTGTGCGCAAAAACTGGTAGAGCAGATGCGTCATTAACAGATACGGCTGCTCTAAGTGGTGTACGATAAGCTGATCAATTGTCGTGTGGCGAGAATATCGACTGCGAGCTGCTCGCCATGGTGTGATTCCCCCTGAAACGATGCTTGCAACCATTTTCGCCATCGAGCTGTAAACGATTCAATCAACACGGTAATGTGCTGTTGTTCCGGAGCGCCCGGCGGCTTTGTGTTGAGCAACTTTTCAAAATGATCATTTACTACACAGTGTCGGCATTGAGCTAAAACGCTGAGGTCTCCACCTGGACGACGCGGCTGCGAGGAGAGAGAGCAATGGATGTACACCACCAGGTGCAGAGTACATGTAAAGTACGGTCAGCATTCCTGTGACGCTAAAGCGCCTTGCAGTCCAACCGAGTACTGTTTTCCGTGGAAATTCGTAACCGATAACCACGCTCCATCAATCGACATTACTGAGCGATGAGCATGCTTCGATGCGCAACGTGCCCGCCTGCAGATCAGAGCGGTGTGCGGCTGTTCATCGAGGCGAGCACGTCGATATCAAGCGCACCATGGAGTATCCCTGGTTCATGTCAACGTCCTTCAGCCTCAGAAAGAACAGATGCAAGCGTGCACGTGCGTGCGCGGCAGCATATTGTGCCTGCACACAAGTCGCCGCGCTTGCACCTGTGCAAGCGCATATGAAACGGCGCCGCAATGCCCGCTTCCAGTGGGTATCCGATTTCCGGAGAGAAAATGAGGTGCATCGCCGCCGATGCCCGAGAAGGAAGCTATCTTGGGAGCGCCACATGCTGACGTTCCTTTCAAGCAACTTGTAAGCATCAGTCCAGCAGCAAATGCGCATCTACAGTGGACCAGGGTGTCAGTGTTGGTGCCTGTGCACCCTGATGAAGGCTTTCGTACAGGAAACGCTGATGAAAATGGAGGTATGCGTCCTGTCTTTTGGCGATGCATTCGAGATGACGCAAACCATTCGCGACTGTAGAGCGGATGTCCTCATAGATGCTCTGCGCTCGTTGCCGATCTCTTACAAGGGATGCATCGGGATATACCGGATCGAAAAACTGGAAGTAGAGTCGCAGTGGCGGCCGCGGTCGCAGCAGCGGGATCAACAGGTCTGCGATCGCCGCATCAGAGGGCTGCTCGGAAAGCGGCGAGCGCCAAGCACGCACAATATCAGCGCGAACACCCATTCTTTCAAACTGATTGCGAATAAAGCCGCCCAGAAAAGGTACGTTCAAGAGTTCTTCTCCGTCCGCCACGACGTCGAAGCTGTCATCAGGGCCAAAAGAGGCAAAAGGCACAATAACAGCATCGAGGCGTGCACAAAGTCTCACAAACTCTTCATCCTTCGGCCAAAAAATTTGATTATTTTCGCCACGTCTCTTATATGCTTCACGGGCGCCGCCTGGGAAAAGCAATAAAGAGTCGCCGTTCCGAAGGAGACTGTAAACCGTTCGCGGTGATACAGATACAGCGCCTAGTGCAGCGAGATTCGTCGCAAAGTCGCGGGCTCGCGTGCGCTGCCGATCTCCCGCACTTTCCCATTGAGACTGACCCCGCTGCTGCATCGCGAATATAATGGGATGTGCCAGACCCCGCACGAATACACCCCGGCTCTTCCAGACTTGGTCAATCAGAAATGGTAAATCGATGAGCCCCAAACGGGTATGATTTCCAACAAACAGAACCGGACGCGTTGATGATGATAAGGGTACCTTGTCGAAATCCAGAAAAATTGGCGAAAGCAGACGCCTCTGTCGTTGAAGCTGCCACCGCGTCTCGCCGAGCGCGAACTTGTTCCTCGGGAAAAACCGTGAGCCCGTGGTTGAATCCCGCACGGACGAGCCAGTCCTCTGCCGTATCGCATATCGATCCAGCTGTCCATTTGTTGGCGACCTGGCAACAAGTGTTTGGTCGTTGTCGAGGGTTTCAGTTACGAAACCTGAGCCCATTGTTTTGTCGGTGACGTCCGTTGTATGCTGGCTCGGAGACGAACGGGTATGTGAATCTTTCGCAGCTTTGGGTATTCGTTCCAAAAGACCTCTTCGAATGCGATCATGTGCGCGTTCAGCCTTAACCATGAGCTGCTGGTAAGCATCGAAGCTCCCCGACTGGAGCAGCGCGTGCCCACCTTGAGTTGCAACGTACCGAACAACAGTAGCAGGAAGGCTACTCATCCTCCGGACCCCCGTTTTTTGAATTTCGAGAAAAGGCAGCGTAAGCTTTCCAAGGAGACTCTCTGATTCTGCTAGAGAGGGCAGCAGAGCATCATTCGCTGCAACTGCGATTGTGTATTGCTCAGCACCGTACTCTGCTGCAGCCGCAAAGTCATCGGCTGCATAGCGAAAGTCGCGAATGAGTCGCACCCGATGACGGAGCGTCTCCTTGGGCAAGATTTCGCGGAGGACACCCATTCGCTGGAGTGACTGAAACGCCATACTGGGCTCTGCCAAAAGCTGGAGCAGATCGATCAGAATAGGGCTAAATATGTACGGAGCAACGTGGTAAACGGGGTCGGGTAATGCAGAGATATTTTCCCAAACTGGAGCGAGAGCTGATTTGCTGAAACTAGTTGCTGGGTTCACCAGCATGACGTGCCTTGCCAGAGCGCGAGTAGGGCTTTCGCAGGGGTCAACAGCGCCGCATTTGAGATTCGCTCGTCTGCGAAAAGCTCTTACACACTCAAACCACAATAAGCAGCCCATGCTCTCAGCGAGAACATCCGGTGCAACCTGAGGCTCGTGCGATACCTCTTTCGACATCAGTACCTCTGTCTTTTGTTTCCAGAGGCACTCCAAACAATCCAGAATTGTGTTCCCTAATTCATCCAGCGGCATTCGGTTGTCCCGAGGAATCACCAAAATGCGAACATCATATTTTGACTGAAACATTCTAAGCTGTGTAGCAATACTGATGCCAGTGCCATCTAGGCCGGGGAAGAACAGCAACAGCGGCCTAGTCGCCCGTGAGCTCTCGTCAAGCATCGGAGGCATGATGAATCGAACCGTTCCCTTGAGGTGGTGCATTTCTTGATAAAACGCCACAATCTGTTGGGGAACCTGTATGTCCTGAAGCATTTTCACCATGTCGCTCTGAGTATTATTCGTGGCTGGGAGCGCGGCAGAGGTGTACTCACCGGAGGCCTTGCGCAGAAGCGTTCGAACATACCGAATATCCAAGTGAAAGTAATTAGCGCCTTCCAGGATGAGCTCGAGGTAACGTGACGAGGGCTTTTGTGGATTCCGTATCTCCCATGATACATACGCGACTGTCTTGACATTTTCATAGAGTACGTTGCGGTAGGTGCGTACTGTGACGTTGACGACGCGCTGGCGCCCTAACCCGACCCCTTCCGATAATAGGATGCGGTCTAATTCTGCTTGTGTCAATCGAAACAAAACACCGTGAACCTCTGTATCATACTGCTCACGGGGTGCACCAGAATTGGCCTCGACGGCAGGCACAATGTTGGCGAATGCTGGTTCTCCGAGGGCTTCCACGCCAGGGCAGCTGAACTCAAGGCTGAACCCTTCCAGTACGGCCGGCTCTCCGGTTTCCCAGGACGACGACGATATTCGTCGCAACAAATAGAGAAGATCAGTGTCGGGTCCCAGTACTCGGGGGCACATATTGCTGCCGTAAGCAAAGTAAAGTGCTGCGGTGCCCGGAGCTTGGACTTTTTTCGCCGAGACTGCAGCATCCAGGACGCTCTCTTTGGTGCCTAATGGCTCCAAATTTTGAACAGCTTTGGTGCTTGTGAGTGTTTCGCTAACGTTCATGCTCACCAAACGACTGATTTTGTGAGTCCTGCGAAGATCCGACGCAGTCCTGTGAACGCGACCCTTCAAGGTGAACAGGGTTGCCTGGCGACTGCGAAGACGTGCATTACCTGTAGCGCACGACAGTTCCGTCGTGAAGACACTCAAATCGCAAAAAGCCATTTTGCACTCACGAAAACCACCCACGACAACGAACGCTGTTCGAAAGTCGAACGTCACCGGCAGTACACAGTAGCGGCGAGAAACCCGACCGAAACAAGCTATATCTAATTGATGAGCAGACGCCTCCCAGTCTTTTTGTACCGCTCACTCACAACTGGTTCAAACTGTTTCTCATATAGTCCCACTTTGAAAGGTTGCCCCACGAAATTCTCTCGTGCCAACTCTGGTGGTCTTCTTTCTATCACCGCACATCTCCTTATATTGATAGCGGCATTAAAATCTCGGTTCACATACTCCATGCGTTTCTCGCCATTGGTAGTTGAACTCACTAGTGCAAGCCATCCTCGAAGTCTCGCCCTCCTTTCCATTTGCTCTTCCGTCGGCCCTCTGTACTTTTTCATATCCTCAGGGCTCCGCTGGCACTTTGCCATCTCGACCCTCTGAAGCGTGCACCCCAATTTGTGGTTTGTATACGACGCTCGGAACTCATCTATCGGTATCGTGACGAAACGGCATGCGCACTCTTTGTACGTTCTTGTCGTTGGAGATCGCCTACACCCTTTTTTCGACGCCGAGCTCTATGCTTCGTATGCTACTACGAGCCTCTGACTTTCATTCTCCTTGAGAGCGCTAAACTGATTGAAAAAGTTCGCGAATGCATGCTGCTTCCCACTGTACGAGTTCATACGCAGACGGGCCCACCGGGGCTTTGTATATTCTTCCCACAGCGCCTTCCAATGAGCAACACAAACTTCCATGAATTTCAGAAAAGCCCGAAAGTCCGCTCCTCGGCGCGTCATCTCGCTCATAGCTTCTAGGTGCTCTTTCATTCCTGCGTTTCACGTCTCAATTTTCTTCCATGCATTCATGATTCCCGATTCTCGGTAATATCTAGCCCTTGAGGGCTTCACCAAACGCATGTCTTTCTGACGTAAGTTGCCGGTGTTAGCATCTTCCCTATACTTGGGTGCTGCGATGGGTATGATATTCGTGTTCCCGGGGTTCGCATCAACGACGAAATCGTTCTTCTGCACCTCCTGCGCGGTAGGGCTCGCCTTCTGGTCTGCATTCGGCTTCGCCCGCGACGAAGCGTGTAGATGAGAAGGAGGCGGATCCTACGACGCAGAAAGTGCAGAAGAACGATTTCGTCGTTGGTGCGGCGAGTCATGAACATGAGAAGGAGGCGGGTCCCGCGACGCAGGAGGTGCCAGATAACGACTTTGTCGTTGGTGCAGAGCCCGGGAACACATATATCATAACCATCGCAGTACCCACGCGCGCGGAAGATGGTACGAACTGCAACTTACGTCAGAAAGACATGCGCCTGTTGAGATTCTCGAGAGCAAGATACTATCGAGAATCGGAAATCATGAATGCGAGGAAGAAAATTGAGATGTGGAATGCAGGAGTGAAAGAGCACCTGGAAGCTATGAGCGAGGTGACGAGCCGAGGAGCGGACTTTAAAGCTTTTTTCGGGAGTTTATGGAAGTTCACATTGCGCATTGTGATGCGCTGTGGGAGGAGTATACAAGGAATCGATGGATTCGTCTGCGTATGATTCTGTACTGTGGGAAGCAGCGGGCATTTGCCAACTTTTTCAATCAGTTGAGTGCCCTTAAGGAGGATGAAAGTCAGAGACTCGTAGTAGCGTACGGAGTAGGGCAATGGAAGACCCAAACAGGGTGTACATCAGTTCCGTCAACAAGAACGTGCAATGAGTGCGCAAGACGTTTTGTTGCGATACCTGTAGATGAGTTTCGAACGTCCTACACACACCACGAGCTGGGCTGTACACTCCTGAGGGTGGAGATAGAAAAGTGCCAGAGGAGCCCTGAGGATGTAGAAAAGTACGGACCGCTGACGGAGGGGCAAATGGAAAGGAGAGCGAAAGTTCATGGGCTACTTGCATTGGTAAGTACAGGGAGTGATGGCAAGAAACGGATGGAGCTCGTGGATCGAGATTTTAACGCCGCAACCAATATAAGGAATTGTGCGGTGCTGGAGAGAAGACCTCCAGAGCTGACACAAGAGAACTTTGTTGGACAACCTCTAAAAGTTGAACTATATGAGAAACAGTTGGAAGCAGTAGTGGGTGGCCGGTCGGAAACGACGGGGAAGCCTCCGCAAATCAGTTGGAGACGTCCGGTCTAGGGCGGGCTTCTCGCAAGTACTGTACGCGCGCGACGTCGTTCCACTTTAGAACAGCGGTGGTGGCTGCGTGGCTTCTGAGCGCCAAGGGGACTATTTCTGGATTTGCAACGGAAATGGCGTCTGATCTTACGGCGGAAGTTGTTTCAGCTCTGGCAGTGCTGCACTGGGGAAAAAGCACCGGAGAGAGCCGCAGACAAGCCCATACGTTCCTCTGTAATGTGTCAAAGTTTTTCTCCGCAGACACGATTTTCGCGCTGGGACGGGACCTCATAGCAGCTAATCTATGCTATGAAAGTTTGACACGATCTGCTGTTCCAGATGCAGACTCGAACTTTGCTAGAGTAGTGGAAACGGCCGCTGTACAGTATGGGTTTCAGCTGTTGGTCGACCTTATCGAGCGTTCGCAGGCTGAGGCTCTAAGCGCACGTACGGACACCCTGGATATGTGTCAGACGCTCTGCGCTTTTGCAGTTGAGTTATGGAGTCACTGCCATGGCACACTAGCAGCTGGAAAGAGAGCATTTTCTTGTGGAGAGCGGAGAAAGGTCGCCCAGTTTCTCGCTCGAATTGTGGTGCAGTATTGGGAGAGCAGCTATGGTTCTCGGGTACTGGATCATTTGCTCGGAAGTCCTCTGGAAAGCGCTGAATCTATGGAGATTTTCTCTACGATAATTGAAGAAATCTTATCCGCAGTGGCTGAAGAGACGGGAATACGTCAGTCAGCAGGCGCGGCAACTGTTCAGCTGACTGCTGATGCGATCGGTGAGCGTCTTGTGCAGGAAGGCAGCCGTATCGTTCTTGTGGCGCTCCATATGTTACGCTGCGAATTCACGGACCCCGGACCGGCATTTAGGGCATCGCTTCAGCTTCTGTTGAAGCTGTTGGAAGGTTTTCCAGTCGAGCTTCTGTTGGAGGCGGACGTACCGACAAGCCTGGTGCTGTTTCTCAGGCGGAGATTTGAACAAATGTTTGGAGACCGGCTTGTAGCTTGTGCAGATTACGACTGGTTAGCCATCGAAGCGCTCGGTTGCTGGATCACCAGGGCACAGCCGATGCTGCCGAAGCAGCGTGACGTGCTGGGCTCTCTCTTGGAAACACTTATAAGCTTCGTCATATGTTTCGACGAAGCATATACAGGTGACGTCGGATTGCTCATAGATGCTCCGATCAGATGGGAGGAAAGGCTATCTTTGCTTCAAGCGGTCATAGAACTCACTTTTCTCGCGTTCGAGTCGACGCTCACTCATCTGCAAGAACGCCCTGCAATATGGTCATCATTCATACTTCTGTTAGGGCGACTAGTGAGCCACCCGTGGGCCTCGATTGCAGAACTTGCGCTGGCTTTTTGTTGCCGCGATCAGGTGCTGAAGACGGTTCTCACCGCGCAGTGCGTCGTTGTGCTGCTCGATGCGGCGTGGATGCGGTGCTGCATGGACACAAGCCTACCTGCCTATTTGTTCACAGGAAAGGATATCGTGGAAAATTCGGTCTTGGACGCAAATGATCCGCGCTGGCGCCTCATGAGTTTTGTTCTGTCGCGCAACGCTGAGCAGCCAAAACTGAATTCGTCTCTGAGGAGTCGAACGCGAGATTTTCTTCGAAAAATCTGTCAGAATTGGCGAGATGCGTGTCTGGACTGGGTCGTTACGCGTGCTGTAGACCGCATGGATTGCCACAGAAATCGCAGAAGCACAGGCCCGGTCATGGAGCAATTCTGCTTTCGCGAAGAGCCGGCACATTTGCATAGTTTCTGGAGGGGACTGCTTTCTGTTCGAAACGGGCAGTACCCAAGCGATGCCGAATCAGCCTTGTTTATCGAAATGCTGTTAGATGAGACACGAGAAGTAATGTTTTTCACAATGAGTGAGGTCCTCGCGCCATTGCTTCCGAGCCTTGGACGAGGATCTGGTGTTTCGAAACCTCCAGGGGTTTCTAAGACATCCTCGCGAGGCGCTAGCTCTGAGGTTGGAGGCGAGGAAAACGCTCGACTGACTCAAGTTCTGCAGCTTGGTGAACGAGTTGAGTTTGTCCTGAGCATGGTGGATACGCTTGACCTGGACCAAGATGCCAATAAGATTCATATGATTTTGCATGTTTTTTTCGGGTGTGCCCCGCTGCTCGCCAGAATCGAAGGCGCACAGATACGCACCATACAAGCGGCACTGCGAGTGCTTGAGCGTATGCAACAGCTACCATGCACAGAGCATGCTCGGTGGTCTGCAATGGGCTTGCATCGGAGGGAAAAGTGGTTTGACGCTCTGTGTAGAGGAATCTTAGCGCTTCTCTTGCGGTCAGAAGGGAGCGAAACAGTTTCGGGCGCACAAGTACTGCTGCCGTCCATCCAACAAGCGCTGCGTGAGGCACCGATGCCCTTTCCAGCTCGATGCTCGCTTTTGAAGTGCGTTCCAGTTATCATGCGTTCTCTCGACTCTCCCGAAAAGAGCATACCTGTTTTGAACGCGCTTTTAGAGGAGACCTTGGGAATCTGGAAAACAATGGCTCTTCAGCACGAAGTCCTTCGAGATCCGGAACGCTTCCTTATAGCTTTCTTGGCACCCTCAGCTGATGCAGACACCAATCGCACCTGTCTTCTTCAACTTTTGACCTTGTTTGAACAAATGCTAAGCGTAAGCATGAAACATAGCATATGGAAGCAAACCGTCATGTTTGGAGAACTGCTCCCAACGACGCTTCCTCAAATGGTAGCTGCTCTGAACCATTTATTCAGCCTACGCCCTGATGGTCGTGGAGACATTTCAGTGCTTGCCCCTTCTCGAATCGAGATCGCTCAGTGGTACCGGTTGGTCATGGAATGGATGCTCAGAGCCGGATTGCTTCCTGAGGCGATCGCCGACTCCAGGCAGCACCGAAAGGAGTTGCTGAAAACGCGTCGTTCGTTCATTCACATCTCCGCACGAGGCCTGCTTCTCTTCCAGCGGATGCTTGCGCTCGATCCTGATCCGGATGCCCTGAAATTTTATCGAGAAATCTGTCTAAGAGGGATTCCTCAAGTTGACATCGAGTATCTAGCCCTCATCGTGCGTCACGTGATGAAGACTCTGCTCCAATGCGAGGCACAAGCACACCAGGGCAGTGATATCTGGGAAACTGATGTGACGGAGATCTGGTTACCGCTGTTGCGGGCAACTGCTGAACGCATTGGTCAACTTGCTTATGAAGAGGTTTCCGATGAGGAATCCAGTACGATGGATGAGGTTCTCTATGGCGCTCCCCACGCGAACGAAGCATCTTCCGCAAACGAAGCTTTTGACCAAGCCGCTGTTGCGCTCGTCGAGTTAGCTGTCGCGATGCTGAAGCTCGAAAGCTGCAGCCGACGCGTGCAGTTATTCAATTGGGCCCGAGATTTTTTGCGCAAGTGTCTGGACTGGCATTTTGAGAGTGCGTCTCGGAAAGCTTTCGCGTTCCTGCGAAAGCACTTGAGCTTCTGGATACACCCGACGGAGGGTTATTTGGCAATAGACACGGAGGCGCTACTGCAGTTGGAAAACTCGATCGCTAGGGCCTTGACAGACGAGAGATGGTACAGCCGCCCCGAAGACGTGCGAAAGGTGCACGCCGCAGTCAACGATGAACTCTACAGGCGTGGCTTCAGTCCGGCATGTTTCACTACGAGCGAGCTCCCTAGTAAGCATCCGAACGCCTCGATGTTTCCCGGCGAAAATGGTGGCGAGCGTATGCGAGCTCTTGGTAACGTGGCTGTGAGACGCAGCTTCAATCACGGGGCGAGCACGCAGTTGAACGAAGCTGCGATGGCGTTCCCCTCATCGAAGATGGCGTCCCAGAAGCACAGGCCGCTTTCGGTAAGGCTACTGCAGAAATGGAAAAAGCGGACACAGTTGTATACCATGGATCTTGAAGATGAATCGATCAATGGTGACGACGATACTGCGCTGGAAGGTGTAGCTGTTCTTTTCGGGTAATCAAAGAACGCTTCCACGCGGAACCATTTTGCATATCATGCCGCTGTTCGTGCATATTTTTCTGCAGCTTATTCTCCGGAGGACTCGCAAAAGCATGATTTGTCGCTGACTGTTGAGCGGAGGCCTTTACCAATTGGTTACGAAACTCAAGACGTAGCTTTATGCAGATGCTCTCACGAGAAGGTTGATTCGCTCCAAGATGCGTTCCCAGTGCGACCTGTGCTGTACTGGCGCGCAGCGCTCGACGGCGTACACCGAGATCCGCGGCGCTAGGTGTACAGACGGCCATCTTCTGCCCGTGTCCAGCGAGGGGCGATTCTGAAGCAGGCACCCCGCACCCCAGTGTGCACATCCTGCATGCGATGGTAAATCGAACGTGCAGCGGATGCGCGCGTACGGCCATCACTGGCGCGTCTGAGCAGTGTTCCCGTAAGAGCGCCGTCTATA
>Ga0078972_1005629_pt1 | contig 31421 bp, 35 predicted proteins | sample YelNatPaOPGAMG01_FD_67568 | JGI IMG/M metagenome (GOLD analysis project Ga0078972, IMG submission 67568) | Hot spring thermophilic microbial communities from Obsidian Pool, Yellowstone National Park, USA - OP-RAMG-01 (SPADES assembly) (version 2) | ecosystem: Environmental > Aquatic > Thermal...
ACTTGAATATCAAAGGCTTGATTGGAATTAGTTTCAATGCCCGCAACATAGTGGACTCCTCTTGGTCAAGGTTTTTGCAGATGCTGTCTTACAAGGCTGAGAGAGCTGGTAAGACAGTTGTCAGAGTAGAAGCAAGGGGAACTACACAGAAGTGCAGCGGATGCGGAATGGAGGTCAAGAAAAGCCTTTCAACGAGGATGCACTGCTGTCCCTGCTGTGGACTTGAAATTGACAGGGATTACAATGCTGCACTAAATATTCTTAAGTTAGGTTTGGAGAAATTACCGCAGGAACTGCGGGAATCAACGCCTGTGGAGATGGAGCAAACTCTGTCGTTGAAGCAGGAAGCTCCCTGCGAAAGCTTGGAGTAGTTCACCCGGGTGAAGAAAGAAGGTACGGAGGCATGAACAATCTGGCGCGGGGCTGGAGAATGGTTTACACCCTAGTTGGCAACGAAGTAGAAATAATTTCAATCATTCTTGAATGGTTCGGGCATAAGGAGTACGAGCGGGTTTCGGTTATAAGGGCAGGTAGGCTTCTTACCTGCTCTTCTTCAATTCCTCAACAAGCTCCAGCGCATCATCAAAGTTGAGTATTGGTTTCTCAAACCGCATATAGTCATCAATAACTATTCTTGGGCAGGCAGTATTAACATAAGCATCAAAGCAGCGGAAGTTTGCGAGGGATTCAGGATTTATAATATCCGTTAAAAGTATTTCCGCCTTTCTTCCAATCCTCTCAAACGCTTTCTTCAATCCAACAGCAGCGCGCAGGTTCTCCTGCCCCGGTTTCACACTTACAATGATTCCAAACCTCTGCGCGCTGACTGCTGCCGCAAGCGCACCACGCCTCCTTTTTTCATAGCGCCTTTTCTCTTCATCCAGCCACATAATCTTCCCGAGGAAAGGGTCGGCGGACAGGACCTTTTTTGTGCATGCCAGCGCAGCGCCGATGGGATGGAAAAGCCCGCCGCCAACATATAATATGCAATCTACCTTGCCATCCACATTCACAGCAGCGGCGGCATCGCAGCCGAGCACCTGTCCATCATATTTCGCCTTCGGACCGTGCTTTCCAATAAGCACGGTTTTCCCGTTTTCCTCAAGCAGCGCTTTCACTTCCCTAAGTTTCCCTACATGCTGGACAGTGGTGATCAAGCCAACCTTCGCACATTTCCTGAACTCCGGGTCTTCAAGTGCCTTCAGAACCATAGGCTTCAAATCCACATCAGAACGGAATTCAACGTACTCCACCGGAATCTTAGCTTTCTTCCCCAATGGGAACTCTGCATGCCCGTAATGGATTATCTTGTCCGCCCTGCACGCCTCTGCCTCCGCGAGCGCGATGTCGCACGCACCGAAGCAGGGCGCTGCCGAGATGAATACCTCATTGCCCTCAGCCTCAAGTTTCTCCGCAATCTCGCACGCTTTCTCTTTCAAGCCCTCTGGGAACTGAAGAAGGATGCGCAAATGCAACCCCTCAATCCGTTTCCGTATCCCTAACATGCTCCGGGTGGGCAGCGGCAATCTCGGATAAGCGCTTCAGTATGTACTTCTGCTCTGCGCTGGCGACATTCCTGCGCGTGCTTTCAACTGCATCCGGATTTACGGAGATGGAATTGATTCCGAACTCCACAAGTTTTTGCGCAAACTCAGGGTAAACGGATGGCGCCTGCCCGCAGATGGAAGTAGTGACGCCGTACTTGTTACAAACCTTTATCACATGCTTTATAGCGCGCATGACAGCGAGATTCCGCTCATCAAAAGCCTCAGCCATCGTAGCATTGTCTCTGTCTATGCCAAGAATCAATTGCGTCAGGTCGTTTGAGCCTATGGAAATTCCATGGATTCCTTCCTTGCAGAATTCCTCAATCAGGAAGACGGTTGAAGGCACCTCAACCATGATCCACAACTTGAAGTCCTTCGTGAAATGTATCCCATTCCGCTTCAGGATTTCCTTCACTGCCCTTATCTCCCCAATCTTGCGCACGAACGGAATCATGAGCCAGAGGTTCTTCAACCCGTACGTTTCCCTTACCTTCTTTATTGCTTCAAGTTCAAGCTTGAATACATCCTCCTCTGCTATGTAGCGGGCACATCCCCTGTAGCCCATCATGGGGTTCGCTTCAATAGGCTCATATTTCTCCCCGCCTTTCAAATTCCTATATTCGTTGGTCTTGAAGTCCGTTGCCCTGTAAACTACCGGGCGGGGATAGAATGCAGCAGCAATCCTGCGCATTCCCTCTGCCAGTTTATCAACGAATTCCTGCGCCCTTCCTTCCTCAATCATCTTGCGCGGATGTTCGCCTATACCTGCAATGATGAATTCTGCGCGCATCAGCCCAACGCCGTCAACAGGCAGCGCAGCAACCTTCTCAGCCAGTTCAGGCTCAGCAATATTCACATAAATCTTCGTCCCGCAGATTGGGGCAGCATATTGGACAACGGCAGCAGCCTGCGCCGTAGCTTCCTTCTTCTTCGGAGCCTCTACTGCAACCTTTCCCCTGTAAACCATTCCATGCACAGCATCAACGGTCACGAGTTCGCCTTCCTTGAGAACCTCTGTTGCATTCTGCGTCCCAACTATGCAAGGTATTCCAAGTTCTCTACTTACTATAGCAGCGTGGCACGTCGTCCCGCCGGAGTTCGTAACGATTGCTGCAGCCTTCTTCATCGCCGGCACGAAGTCGGGTGTAGTCATCTCTGTTACGAGAATTTCGCCTTCATTCATCCTCTCTATGTCCTTGGGGGTCGGGATGTGCTTTACAGGACCTACCGCCACGCCCGGGGATGCGCCCAAGCCCCTCGCAAGAATCTCCGCTTTCTCAACGGGAACCAACTCTTCACCCATCTTAACACCCTCCTCTCTTTCCACGGGCTCAGCTTTGCCAGCTTTCGTTTCCTCCGCTTTAACTGGTTGCGCAGGTTCGCCCTTCAGCGTTGTTATAGCCCTGCTCTGAACAATGTAAACACTCTTGCCAACAACCGCCCACTCTATGTCCTGCGGTGCGCCGTAGTGCTTCTCAATCTCCTTCCCAAGCCGTGCAAGTTCCCTTATAACATCATCCGGAATCTTTTGCTTTTCGCGCAATTCCGGAGAAACAGTAACATGCTCATTTCTTCCCGCAATTTTTGTAATCATCCAGTCCTGCCTGACAACCTCCTTTTCTACTATTGTTAAATCGCTCTTGCGTACAAGATACCTGTCCGGTGTAACCGAACCGGATACAACAATTTCGCCAAGCCCGTATGCTGCTTCAATGGAGATGAGGTTTGGGTCGTTTTTCATGGGCTCAACAGTGAACATGACTCCCGCAGCCTCGCTTTGGACCATCTCCTGCACGCACACTGCTATCCCGACGCGCAGGTGGTCAAAGCCCTTCTCCTGCCTATAATAAATCGCACGCGGTTCAAAAAGCGAAGCCCAACAGTTCCGCACTGCCTTCACAAGTTCATCATGCCCTTTGACATTGAGGAAGCTCGCCTGCTGTCCAGCAAAGCTCGCGTTTGGAAGGTCTTCCGCAGTGGCTGAGCTCCTGACAGCAACATACTTCGCTTCTTCAAGCGATGGAATCTCCGTATCAAACTCGCACAAGCGATTATACGCCCTTATGATATCCGCGCGTATATCATTTGGTATTGGCGCCCCTATAATTGCCCTCTTTATCTCATCAGAAACGCGGTTGAGCTGTTCCGTATTCTGCACATTCAAGCCCGACGTTAACTCCGCAATCAGCTGCTTAATATTATTAACCTCAATGAAGTGGTAATATGCTTCAGCGGTTACCATGAAGCCAGGCGGCACGGGGAAGCCTGCCTTCGTCATTTCACCGAGGTTCGCTCCTTTACCGCCAACCTTTCCAACATCTTCCTTTCCTATTTCAGAAAACCAGAGTATGTTCGCCATAAAAAGAGGTTTGGCGCCATTGTTTAAAAGCGTTGCCAAACCATCTTCACATGGCACTTGGCATGGGGCTCATCTCTACGCGCCATTTGCCGCTCAATTTGCATTTTGCGCGCCTGAACGCTTCGGCGATGATTTCCGCATCCTTTGCCATATGCGCGACGCTGAAGATAACCTGCCCCTGCTTTATGATTGCGCCTCTCTCCGTTGGTCTGCCATATGGGTGTGCCATCCCGCTCTGCAGACGGTCTGCACCAGCGCCAGCAATCATTTTATTCTCCCTTATCACATTGTGCGGGAAGACCAAAACCTTGAAGAAGTATGAACCGGGCAGCTTCTTTTCAAGCAGTTTGTTGACTGCCTGCCTTGCGCTCTCAATAGCATTATCGCGCACCAAAACCTTCTCATCCGCAACAAGCTCGCTTAAAATCTCGTAGTCGCCTTTCTGGTTCCCCATGTTATAAATCAGCAGGGCATTGTGCGGCATGGATTTAACGAAAGACTTGCGTGGTTTCTTGCGGGAGAACCTTGCCCACGCTACCTTATTAGCATCCCTGAACGTTCTTGCAGGTCTCAAACCCATACGTGAACACCCCTAAAAATCATCAAACGCCTCAGAATAAGGCAAAACGGCGAAATTTTTTGGTAGAAGTAATTTAAATAGTTTCCTATTGTCTTGCCATAGGTGGTTATTGCAGGCGAAACAATTTCCAGCGCACTTTTTCAACCATCGGAATATCTGTCTGCGCCGCAAGTGCATCCGAAATCTTTTTAAATCCACGAATATAAAAAAGCGTTGCGACCAGTGGTAAGAGATGAGCCTGCTAGATTTGATAATAGGGAATGGCAAAAAGGAGAAGAAAGAGGAGTTAGCGCCAGTGCTGGAAAGGCTTGACGATATAGAGGAGATATTGCATAGCATCTGCATAAAGACAGACGACAAATTTGATGCTGTTTTCAAAGGCATTGACGCTATAATGCCGCATGAGAAAGGGCAGTTTATCAACAAGGTTGAAGAGAAGTTGGCGAAAGTGAAGAAGGAGATGGTTTACGAGGCAATTCTCGCAGAATGCGTGCGGGACGCCAAATCCTATTCAGAATTAAGGCGCGCAGTACGGGAAAGGACAGGTTTGAACGTTTCTGGTTCATTCCTGGATTCGTGCATAAAACGGCTTGCATACGAAGGAAGGCTTGAGAGAATCGGAAACCGGTTCATCTGTGCGGGAAGCGTCCAAAACGTCCAGCCTAAGGTGCAGCTGCTTGACAAGAAAGAGGAAAGCGAATTAATCTCAGAATTGTTGGATGAAGATGCGCCCACCAGCCCAAGCAACGGGGGCAATGGGAATAAGCTTGACTGGTCCGAAATGGTGCTGAATATTGTCAGAGAACTGGAAGGAAACAACGGCGGCGTGCCTGTTGAGTCCGTTCTCGCAGAATCCGAGAAGCGCGGAATTGCAAGAGAAGAGGCGCTTCAGTTAATAGACGAACACCTCATGGTAACCGGGAGGCTTTACGAACCAAAGCAAGGCTGCATAAAAACAGTTAAGCCATCCATCACCGCTTAAGCAAAACTTAGAATGCTTTATTAACCTTTTTTTCCAAAATCAATTCCGCCGGGATGTAGCGGCAACGCGCAAAACTCTTTTACGCGTGCTGAATCGGCTAACCTTTCTTTGGTTGCTCGCGCTGAGAAAGCTGTGAAGCGAGCATATCCTAAGAAAGCTTAACCAAAGAAGCTAACCTTTCTTTGGTTGCTCGTGGATGAAGTTGGTGAAGCGAGCATATCCTAAGAAAGCTTAACCAAAGAAGCTAACCTTTCTTTGGTTGCTCGTGGATGAAATTGGTGAAGCGAGCATATCCTAAGAAATAACCCTTTTCCCACCGCTCCGGGGCTCCCGCAGCCCGAGCGCATGGTAAAAGCGTTAACGGAAAATAACCCTTTTCCCACCGCCGCCCGATACCTCGGGGGCGCATGGTTGAGGTGTTTATAGACGTTGGAGGTAAGAAAGATGGGGATGTATAAGTTGGTTCAGGAGTCTTTCCAAAATGAGTACAAGGCACGTTCGCCCGAGTACAGGGAAAGATTGGCGAAATGGAGAAGCGAGTCAGTAGTGACCCGGATTGAAAAGCCCACGAATATTGCACGTGCGAGAGAGTTGGGTTATAAGGCAAAGCAAGGCGTAGTGGTCGTCCGCGTGCGTGTCGGAAGGGGCAGGAGAAAAAGACCGAAGCCTGACCTTGGAAGAAAGCCATCAAAAACAGGAAGATTCTTCTCGCCAGCGAAGTCGCTCCAAAGACAGGCTGAAGAAAAGGCAGCTGCAAAGTTCCCGAACTGTGAAGTAGTTAATTCCTACTGGGTTGGCGAAGACGGCACAAACAAGTTTTATGAAGTGATAATGGTTGATCGCGAGCACCCAGCCATCCTTTCAGACCCCCAGCTCGCGGACATCGCTCTTCAAAGAGGCAGGGCATTCCGTGGCTTGACATCCGCTGGGAAAAAGGGAAGGGGACTGAAGGTGAAGGGAACCGGTGCAGAGAAGGTAAGGCCCAGCATAAGGGCGCACATAAAGAAGGGTAAGTAAGTTGGCTTTCTATGACTTAGATGTGCGGTTTGGTGCGAAGAAAGAGGATGTTTCGGCACTTGGCTTCACAGCCTGTTATACGCCGCATGCAGTTGAGCTTGCAAAGCCAGGTGATCTGAGGAAGGTTCCTGCAAATGCGGGTTTGGTTGTTGCCTCCTCCCAAAACATCAATCTTCTTCGCGAAGCGACAAAATCAAGCCGCATTTCACTTCTTTATAACAAAGGTTTCCAGGCAGATGTAGGGTTGATTCGCGACGCAGCCATAAAGAAAAAGCCGTTTGAAATCCCCGTCCTTCCCTTCTTAGAATCCGAAGGCATACAGAGGGCTGCGCTCATGGGAAGGGCTAGGTTCTTCATCAAGCTCTGCCTGAAACTCGGCGCGCCAATCATTATCGTTTCCCACGCACGTGATATCTATAGTTTAAAATCACCTCATGAATTGATTGCGATAGGGGAATCCCTTGGTTTAGAATATGACCAAGCGAAATGGGCGATAACTGAGATTCCGGAGATGGTCCTGAATGCCAGTCGTTAAACCGACGATGAGGGAAAAACGCAGATACATTCTTTATAAAGTTGAATCAGATGCGCCAGTTTCAGAAGAAGAGGTTAAGCGCGCATCCTATAACGCGCTGCTTTCTTTTCTAGGTGAATATGGTTCCTCGCTTGCCAACCCAAAATTCATTCGCTATATGGAGGCTGACAGGTTGGCAATCCTCCGCTGCAACCATACGGAGGTTGAGAAAGCAAAGGCTGCACTCGCTTTATGCAACAATATTGGGGGAAAAAGGGCAGCGTTGCGCCTCCAACGCGTATCCGGCACGATTGCAGGGCTGTTGCGCTAAATGTGGAATACGCTTTTAAACCCTGTATAACTAAATTTAGGGTGTAAACAAGAGATAGAGAGGTGGTTTTTTGTACCCTGTTTCTCCGCAGGCATACGATAGGGCAATTACAGTTTTCAGTCCGGATGGAAGGCTTTTCCAAGTGGAATATGCGAAGGAGGCAGTGAAACGTGGCGCTACGGCGATAGGCGTAACATGCGCCGGAGGGGTTGTTCTCGTAGCCCACAAGGCAGTTGCATCCAACCTGCTTGTTCCGGAATTCATGCGCAAGATTTTCATCGTAGATGACCATATTGCAGCCACTGCCAGCGGGCTGGTTGGTGATGCGAGGCGTCTCGTAGATATTGCGAGGGTAGAGGCACAGAAGCACAAGATGACATATGGCGAGAACATCACAGTGGAATCCGTGGCAAAGCAATTAAGCGATTTGGCGCAGCTTTACACCCAATACGGAGGCATTAGACCATTCGGGGTCTCGCTTTTGCTCGGAGGCATTGATACCGAACCCCGCTTGTTTGAGGTAGATCCGTCCGGCTCGCTTTCCGGATATAAGGCGGCGGCAATCGGTTCTGGCAAGAATGAAGCAGAGGAAGTGCTTGAAAAAGAATACAAGGCAGGCATTTCACTTGATGACGCAATCGTCTTATCGCTACGGGCTTTGAAGAAGACCACAGAAGAAAAGCTTGGCACAGAAAATGTTGATGTGGCTGTTTTGAAGATGAAGGCAGAGCGGTTTGAGATGCTCAGCGCTTCCGATACCCAAAAATATCTCGCGAAGGTTTGACGTAAATGGTCTCGTTGGATAATGCAGTTGTAGCAAAATACGATTTCGCCGGGGAGCGTTTTGAGATATTCGTTGACCCGGATGCAGCATACCTTTACAAGACTGGGCAAAAGAAAGACCTTCTCAACATTCTCGTTGTGGAGGAGGTCTTTAAGAACGCCAGGAAAGGCGAGAGGCATACAGAACAGACCTTAAAGAAAGCATTCCAGACCACGGACATAATGAAGATTGCAGAAATAATATTGAATAAGGGCGAAGTGCCCCTGACGACGGAGCAAAAGAAGGCGCTTCTTGAGGAGAAAACAAAGAAGATTGTGGCGATTCTGGCGCGCGAGTGCATAGACCCCAGAACGGGCGCACCGCATCCGCCGCAGCGCATAGAAAAAGCGCTGGAGGAAGCGAAGGTGCACATTGATGCTTTCAAGGACGCGAACGCCCAGATTGATGACGTTTTGAAGGCTCTTCGCCTGATTCTTCCATTGAAGTTTGAGAAGGTGAAGATCGCAGTCAGGATTCCGGCGGAACATGCACCAAAAGTTTACGGTATGCTTAAAGAATTCAATGTAAAACAGGAGGAATGGCAAGGAAACGGTTCGCTTATCGCGGTTTTGGAAATGCCAGCAGGGCTTCAATCAGATTTCTATAATCGGTTGAACAAGCTCACTGGCGGCACAGCTGAAACGCGCATAATTAAGTGAAGCGTCTTCTTTCAGCAGGTGAATTGGATGTTCGGTGAAAAACGATTCGGCAAAGAGAGATTTGGTAAGGAGAGGGGTGGCTTTGCAAGGGGTTTTAAGCCCCGCGGGCAAAGGCAACCTGAAATAGGCCGTTTGCAAAGGGAAGCGGGGAAAGGAGGCGAGCACGTCTCCATGCACGATGCACACGTGGTAGTGCCCGGTGAACTCCTTTCCGAATCACCCCGCCCGATGCCGTTTGCTTTTATTGATAGAGGCAAAACATATTCAAGCGTCATGGGCTTGTATGACAAAACTTCGGGCAAACTCGTGCCGCTTGAGGGCTGCTACCTCCCCAATCTGGACGACATAGTGATAGGCATAGTCACAGAAGTGAAGTTTTCCGGCTACACGCTCAACATAAAATCCCCATATGAAGGATTCCTTTCAGCAAAGGATACGAGGGAGGAGTTTAAGCTCGGCGATGTAGTGGTGGCGCGCGTCAAAGATGTTGACGAGGTCAAAAACGTTGATTTAACGGATGCATCGCGGCTTGAAGGCGGTGAAATAGTGGAAATAAACTCCGTGAAGGTTCCGCGCGTAATCGGCAAGAACTCCTCAATGATTAATACCATCCAAAACGCGACGAAGAGCGAGATTATCGTTGGCAAGAATGGAAGAATTTGGATTCGCGGCGGGGATTCAGCGCTCGCAATTGAAGCGATATTGAAGATAGAGCGCGAGGCACATACGCGCGGATTGACAGACAGGATAAGCATGTTGCTGAAATCTGGTTCCGCTGGCTCTGCAAAGGGCAGCGGCATCTGATTTTTGAGGGTGTTTGTAAATGGAGAAGCCTAAACTTGTGATTGATGGCAAAAGGATAGATGGAAGGGGCATGGAAGATTTAAGGCCCATAAAAATTAAGGCTGGTGTTTTGGATAAGGCAGATGGTTCCGCATACGTTGAGTGGGGCAACAATAAGGTGATGGCAGCCGTGTATGGACCTAGGGAATGCATCCCAAAACACGACGCGAACCCCTACCGCGCGCTTGTGCGGTGCACCTACCGCATGTCACCATTTTGTTCAATTGAGGAGCACGGAAAGAGGGGACCTTCCCGCAGGGGAACTGAGATATCAAAAATAATCTCGGAAGTTTTTGAGAATGTGGTTTTGGCAGAATATTTCCCGAAGACGGCAATAGACGTTTTCATAGAGATTCTGCAAGCGGATGGGGGCACACGGGTTGCCGGCTTGACCGCGGCTGCGGTGGCGCTTGCGGACGCAGGAATACCAATGAAGGACCTTGTTTGCGGGGTCGCAGGCGGGAAGATTGATGGCCAGCTTGCCATTGACTTCGGAAAATATGAGGACAATTTTGGGGAATCCGATATCCCCATGGCTGTCTCACCGCGAACCGGGGAAATACTGCTGTTCCAGATGGACGGCCTTCTTACAAAAGAGGAGATTTCCCGCATCATTGATATGGGCTTCGCAGCGATAAAGAAGGTGCATGCATTACAGGTTGAAGCATTGAAGGAGAGGTATATTGAGAAAGAGAAAAGCGGCGCAGTTCCGCCAGCGCAGGAAAGCGCAGAGGAGGAAGATGCAGAAGATGTGCCAGCACAAGCGGCAAACCCGGCGCCAGCGGCAAACTCAACCAACGAAGAAGTGCCGAATGAAACACAAGCAGAAGTTTAGTGGTGGTTTGAATGGTAAGCATACTTGATGAAGTAAAGAAGGAATATATCCGCGATTTGGTTGCTAAGGGGAGGCGGGCAGATGGCAGGCAATTTGATGAACTAAGAAAAGCAATATCGGTGGAAAGAAGCATCATCCCAAATGCAGAAGGGAGCGCCCGCGTCCACTGGGGCAAAACACAAGTGCTCGTTGGCATAAAGATGGGGGTAGGCGCGCCATTCCCAGACAGGCCTGATGAAGGCGTCCTTTCAACCAATGCGGAGCTTCTGCCGCTCGCATCCCCGGTATTTGAAATGGGTCCTCCAGATGCGAATTCCATTGAATTGGCGCGCGTGGTTGACAGGGGAATCAGGAGCAGCAACGTAATAGACCTGAAGTCTTTGTTCATAGAAGAAAACAAGGTATGGAATGTCTTTGTGGATATCTATGTGTTGGACCACGATGGCAACCTGATTGACGCATCCGCGCTAGCAGCGATGGCTGCGCTTCAGTGCACAAGGATACCAAAATATGAAAACGGCAACATCGTTTATGGCGAATATTCCGGAAATCTTAATGTGACGACCAAATGCGTCGCCACGACTTTCGCAAAGATAGGTTCAAACATACTGGTGGACCCCACTTCAGATGAGGAGCTGGCGATGGATGCAAGGCTCACCATCTCAACAACGCCAACGCACGTTTGCGCTATGCAGAAAGGAGCGCCCGGTGGGTTCACAAAGGATGAACTTCTGAATTTGATAGACAAAGCCTTTGAAAAAGGGAATGAATTGAGAGCGCTTTTATAACGTTTTAAATATACGTGGTAAAAATTACATCATGAGTTTGGAGGTATTAGGATGGTTAAAAGAGGAGTAAGGTGCGGCGCTGAGTTGAGGAAGCGTACCGCGGCAATATCCAAGCAGAAAACCGCAAGGTACTCTTGCCCAAAATGCGGTAAAAAATCAGTGAGGCGCGAAGGCAATGCCATGTGGAAATGCAGGTCGTGCGGGGCTGAATTTGCCGGTGGCGCGTATTCCCCTTCAACTGCAGTTGGAGAATCCGCAAAGAGGTTGATGGAGAACATCAAAAAGGGCGTTATCGCCCAAAGCAAATAAAGGTGAATGTCAATGTATCGCTGCTCAAAATGCAATAAGTCAATAAAGCAACTGGATGAGATTTTTGTCAGATGCCCCTATTGCGGGAACCGCGTATTGTTCAAGGAGCGCCCACCCGTAGCAAAAGAAGTTCCGACAGATTGATTAAATGGGGGTTCTGTTCACTACAAGCAAGCGGCCCTGCGCAGAGGCGCGCATGCTCTGCCGTCATCTCGCATCCCTGTTGCCCCGTGCGGTTTGCGAGAACAGGGGAGAGAAAAGCGTTGAAGATGTTATTGCCCGCGCAAGGCTTTTGGGCAAGACGCGTGTGGTTTTCATTCACGGCGAGAAGGGAAGGGCTTCAGAGATGCATTTTGCCCGCGTTCGCGCGCTTTCATGGGAATGGCTTGAGCCCGTTATCCGACTGAAATCGGTGCAGTTTGCCCCATTGCCTCACGAGACTCCGGGGTACATAGTTTTTAAGGGCGCTTGCAGTGAGATATGGCGCGAGTTGCTTGCTGAGGAGGAATGCGAAGATACGCACGATGCGCTGGTAGCATCATGCTCAACGCATTCCTTAAAATTCATGGTAAAGCGAAAAAAGGCAGGGGTTGAATTGGTGTTTTGAATGATGTTCCGTAGCGTAGTGGAGATAGGTTTTGACTCCGAATCCGCAGCGCGCAAGGCGCTTGGTGCGATGAGCGCAGAGATGCCAGAACACAGTCGCTCAAAAGCGAAATTGGAGGTTGATGGAAGCACGCTCAGGTTGCAGGTTGACGCAAACGATGCGGTGGCGCTGAGAGCATCGCTCAATACATATCTAAGGCTTATATCAGTCGTTTTGGCTGGTTTACGGGAGGGCGTATAACATGGCGGAGATTTCAAAGGAGATGGAGGCAAAGCTGGTGGAATTCCAGCAGTCTCAGGAGCAGTTGCAGATCGTGATGGCCCAAAAGCTCCAAGTCAAGATGCAGATTGATGAGATAGATTCCGCATTGGCGGCATTGAAAAGCACATCAGGAAAAGTCTTCAAGTCCACTGGCTCCATAATCGTTGAATCCGACAAGGATTCACTTTCAAAGGAATTGGAAGAGAAGAAAGATGCTTTTTCAACAAGGCTGCAGGTTCTCGCGCGGCACGAGGAAAAGATTCGCAAGCGCCTTCTTGAATTGAAGAAGGAGTTGGAAACCGCATCAGGCAATGCCCCTACCAACGCAGGCGGGTGAGCCAGAGGTGAAGGCAGCAACCGGCTTCTTAAAGGAGTGCAGGGACAAGCCAGTCCTGCTCATCATCCATTCGCAGGCTGATGCAGATGCGGTTGCCGCAGCCGCCGCATTGGCAGATTATCTCCACAATGCAGTCATATGCGTCCCCGATGTGCTCAGTTCTCCCGGCAAGCGCGTGCGCGACAGGTTCGGCGTGAAAATCGTGAATTTCAAAGAACTCGCGTTTTCCCCATCCGCTCTAATCCTGCTGGATTCAAATTCCGCTGCGCTTTTTCCGGGCATAACGGATTACTTCCCCAATTTTAATGGAAGGACCGCGATAATAGACCACCACTCCCTGCACGACGATGCTTTACGCGCGGATGTTGTTTTTGTTGACAACCGCGCATCATCAACATGCGAGATTATATACGAATTATTCAGAGAGCTCAACTACCCGGTTTCCCAGCGCATTGCAGAAATCTTGTTGGCAGGCATACTTGCCGATTCCGCAGATTTTCTTCATGCTTCAACGCGCACATTTGAAGTTGTCGCTTATCTACTGAAGCGCACACCCCTCTCCCTCGCCCAGATTCGGGAGGTGGTGGAAGGGGTGCCAAGCCCGGAATATCGGCTTGCTATCCTGAAAGCGCTCGCTCATTTGCGCATCTCGCGCGCTGGCAATTTTCTAATCATCGTCTCAGCCACGAACACGCTTGAGGCGGTTTCTGCTGAAAAACTCATATCGCTTGGTGCGGACTATTCATTTGTCGCTCAAGTTACCACGAAGGAGTTGCGGATTTCTGCCAGATGCAGGCCCTCCTTGGTGGATAGCTGTGGCGCAGACGTGGCTTCTATCATGGGCGAGGTCGGCAGGTTCATTGGAGGCAGCGGTGGAGGACATCCGGCTGCAGCGGGCGCTAACGGGCCTTATATAGAGCGGCTTGATGATGCATTGAAGCTCGCCTGCACGCTCGCACGCGAACAACTGAAAAAGGCAGGTTGCATAAAAAGCAGCGGTGCTCGCGAATGCGAATACCTAGAAATTTGACTCCCTTCCAGTGCAAGGTTTTGGAAGCGGTTTCACAAATTCCCCCGGGAGAGGTGCGCACTTACAAGGAAATAGCCGCTGCGGTTGGCAATCCCAACGCGTGGCGCGCAGTCGGATTGGCACTTAAGCGCAACCCTTTCCCAGTTAAGATTCCATGCCATCGCGTAGTGAGAAGCGATGGTTCGCTCGGCGGCTACTTCGGAAAACGCAACAGCAAAGAAAAAGCCCTCCTCCTTCTCTCAGAACTCTCATTACTTCAACGAAAGCAATACAATTGCAACAAAAGCAAACAGCATCCCAGCAATCGTTTGAAGCGTTATCTTTTCTCCAAGAAACACGATTGAAAGGATTGCTGTTATACGCGCATCTTCCCCTCAGAACTCTCATTACTTCAACGAAAGCAATACAATTGCAACAAAAGCAAACAGCATCCCAGCAATCGTTTGAAGCGTTATCTTTTCTCCAAGAAACACGATTGAAAGGATTGCTGTTGAAACCATCGCAAGGCTCATCAGCGGCACTGCGATGCTCAGTTGCGCATCGGGGTCTGCGTATACGAGCAGTGATAGGACTGTTGCCAGTGCTATTGACACGAGCAATATAACAGCATAAACGAGGGTCTCTTCCGTAACTTTTATCTCTTTAAACGAATACGCATAGTACGCCAAAGATATTAACCCAATCACTCCTGCGACTGGGAGAAAAATGCGCCAGTCTCCTCCTTGGTAAAAGAATTTGCGTATCGCAACGCTATATATTCCCAAAAGCACAGTGACTATCAATGCAGCGGCTTTCCAATCAATCCCGTACACTTTCCTTCTACCTCGTTATATAATAAACGAATACAATGAGCGCCGCTACAAGTATCGTGACCGTTGCGATTGTGGAAACGACCTCGGGCGTCATGAAGTAATTTTAAACCATGTTTTTAAAATATAGTGCGCTACCACCAGCAATTTGTTGCAATATTGACAGTGGAATAAACATGAAACTCGCTATTCTCGCAGATTTCCATTTGGGATACGAGCGATTCCCAGACGATGCATTCAAGCAGGCTTTGGATGCAGTCGCCTCTGCTTCAGCGGAAGCCGACGCTATATTATTGGCAGGAGACCTGTTTGACACAAAGGTCCCGAAGCCTGAATCTATTGCACAGGCGCTGACGATTCTTAGGATACCGCTTGAAAAACATTGGCTTACCCGCATAGCATCGTTCTCCGCACGCGATGGAAGGCAGAACCTCTGTAATATCCCAGTGATTGCAATCCACGGAACGCATGAGATGAGGGCCAAGTCACTCCTGAACCCTATACAGGTTCTTGAAAAGGGAGGGTTCCTGATAAACGCCCACGCTGCGACAGTCACTCTGGAGAAGGATGGGGAAAGGGTGGCGGTCACTGGAATGGGCGGCGTGCCCGAGAAACAAGCGCAGGCTGCGATTGAGGCGCTCAACCCCGCGCCGGTTGATGGCGCATTTAACATATTCCTATTCCATCAAAGCCTTCAGGAATTGCTTCCAGTAACCGATGAATACCTCAGCGTTGACGACCTGCCTTCCGGTTTTGATTTGTATGTATGTGGCCATATGCACGGGCGATTTTTCAAAAACCTCAATGGAAAACAGCTGTTGATTCCGGGTTCAACGGTGATTACACAGTTCAAGAAGGAGGAGGAAGAGAGCAAGGGCTTCTTCATCTTTGATACAAAAACGCGCGACTGTTCATTTCACGCGATAAACAGCCGACCATTCTTTTACAGGGAGGTTGAATTGAAGGATGCGAGCGAAGATGATGCAGTTGAGAAGGTCAGGGATGCCTTGCGCAGTGTGCTCGCAAGCAACCCGCGCAACCCAATCATACGGGTTAAGGTGAAGGGCACACTAAGAAAAGGCATTACGCCATCCTCAATTTCATTTTCAAAAGTGATTGAGGAGTTTTCAGGTGTGGCTTTCGTGAGCATAGACAAGGCATTTGAATCTTACGAACTTGTGGAAAAAATACGCGAGTTCCGCTCCTTGCGCGAAGGCGCATCAGTTCGTGAGTTGGGCTTGGAATTACTGGAAGAGAAGCTCAAAAGGAATGGTTTTTCTTTAAAGCTTGACATCCGCGAGATTTTTGAACTGCTTTCAAACGCCAAACACAATGCGGCGGATTTGGTGATAGATGAGCTGCTCAAATCCGAACCTACACAACAAGTGCAAAATATGGATTCCAGTTAAATTTATTCTGCTTTATTACTCCTCAATTTGGCTCTGAAGCGCGAATAGCCAACCAGTTTTGCAAGCGCATTCGCTGCCGCAGATGGCGAATTATATGATGGAACACCGGAGCTTTCAAGCGCCCTCCGCTGCATCTCCGTATATTCGCCACCAAGCGTTATGTTCAGCACAGGTTTTTCTCTCCTGCTCGCAGCCTTTATGATTACATCAACAACCCGCGAGTCCAAGCTTACCGTTTGGAAGAGCGTTATCACCATCAGCGCATCAACATTCGGGTCATTATACAGCAATTCAATCGCTTTTTCATACCGCGCTGCGTCCGCATCCCCAACAAGGTCCAGCGGGTTGGTCGCATTCACAAGCGGGGGCATCACTTCGCGTATCTTCCTAGTTGTCTCTTCCGTGAATTCCGCGAGCCTCAGCCCCTTTTCAACTACCGCGTCTGCAGCCAATACCCCCATCCCTCCACCATTGGTTATAACCGCAACCCTATCTCCTGTGCATAACGGCTGCGTGCTGAAAATCTTAGCCAAATCAAATACCTCATCCAGCGATTTTGCCTCCACCAAGCGGTTCTGCTTGAAAACAGCAGAATAAGCAGCATAACTGCCGGCGAGCGAACCCGTGTGGGACTTGGCAGCGGCAGCGCCTTTCTCCGTTACCCCTGCCTTTATCACCACGAGCGGCTTTATTTTTGTCAATTCCTGCGTCAATTTGAAGAATTCCTTTCCGCGCTTTACACCTTCAATATAAAGCACAATCACTTTTGTTTTCTTATCTTTCATCAGGTACTCTAGCAAATCCGTCTCGTCAACCACAGCAGCATTCCCATACGATATAAATTTGCTTACTCCGAATCCTTCCCTCGCCACCAAGTCCAGTATCGTGCTTCCTACCGCTCCGCTTTGTGTTACGAACGAAACGCCCCCCACGTTGGGCCTGCCCATTTTATGTGTTGGGAGGAATATGGAATCAACTTTTGTGGCAGGGTTAACAACCCCAAGGCAGTTTGGTCCTATAACCGCCATATTATATTCTTTTGCGATTCTGGCGAGTTCGCGTTCAAGCTCATAATCGCCTATCTCCGAGAAGCCTCCGCTTATTACAACAACCCCCTTTACCCCTTTCTTTCCGCATTCTTCAAGCGCCTTCGGGACAAACTGGGCAGGTATGCAAATGACCGCAGAGTCCACGCGCTCCGGTATATCCATCACGCTCTTATAACATTTCAACCCGAGCAATTCCTCCGCTGAAGGATTTACTGGGTAAATATCCCCAGCGAACCCTCCATCAACAAAGTTTTTCAGCACCACATTCCCAATCTTTGAAGGATCGCGCGATGCACCAATTACCGCAACACTCTTCGGATAAAAAATATACTCCAGTTCACGCATTCATCTCCACCTGCTTTTGCAACATTAATCCTCGCATCTTATTACGCGCACGTCTACTGCAAGATAGCCATCTTTATATGCTATAATAGGGTTCAAGTCCAGTTCGCATATCTCCTCGTTCTCATAAAGCATCCTTGAAACATTTACCAGAAGTTCAGCGAGCTTCTTCCTGTCCACGGGCGCAGTGCCTCTTGCGCCTTTCAAGAGGGGCGAGCCCTTTATTTCATCAATCATCTCCTCAGCATCGCTCATTTTTATTGGGCATACGCGGATGCTCACATCGCGCAATATCTCAACAAATATCCCTCCTAAGCCGAATAAGATAAGCGGTCCGAATTGGGGGTCCTTCCTTCCGCCGACAATAAGCTCTATACCCTCCTTTACCATGCGCTGCACAAGCATGCCTTCTACTTTTGCATTTCCTGCGTTTTTCATAATCTGCTCATACGCAGTGCGCAACTCCTGTTTATTCATTATATTCGTTTTCACGCATCCCCTATCCGTCTTATGTATTATCTCGTCCGAGACAATCTTCAATACGACAGGGTAGCCGATTTTCTCAGCGATTGCGACTGCTTCATCAGGGCTTTTGGCTATGGACTCCTCCACCACGCGTACATCATATTTCTTTAGCAGCTGTGCTATTCCCTCGCGCGACAAATCTAAAGGCAAAATGGACACCTCAATGCATAAACAGGAGATAATATGCTACTGCAGCAACAACGGCCAGCAATAGCGCGAGCAGAATAAATGCATATTTCACCGCGTCTTTTAGGTAATACTCAAGTTTGGCCTTAATCTTCGTCTCCCTATTCAGCTTGACTGGTGCATCAGGGGCGTTCCCTCCAGACGCAGCGGGCGGGTGGTGCTCCTCAATTATCGCCTCTATATCCTCGCTTTCCTTTTTCCGTTCCTCTTCAGTGGCAAGCGGAGGATATCCAGCCAACTTGAATCCCGCATCAGTTACATTCAACTCTACCCTTCCGCTCTTGAACACATAACTTGCATAATCCTGCATCACAAGGCGTTGCAGATGGAACGCTACATCGCTGCTTCTCATATTCAGTTTCTCTGTAAGCGCTTTTGGATCCTTGAACCCATTCGCTATAAGTGAGATTATTACCTCATCAAGCTTCTCTATCTCCTGCGCGCCTTTCTCTTTCGCAAGTGTAAGAATTCCCTTGCCTTTTTCTGTTAGGACCACGCGGCTCGGGCCCGGGAATTGTGGTATAATCTCCACATACCCCTTTTGTTTTAATGTTCCCAACAGGTTTGCAGCGTCAAAGAACGACGAATTAATCACAGTGCCGAACTTCTCAACTACCGTCGTCTCATCTATGTGCTGCAGCAACGCCAAGTCTGAAAATGTCAGCTGTTCCACGATAAGACTTTTTATTACTTAGTTTAAAATCTTTGCGATTAGATGAAGCTTACTTTTTTAGGAGCCTCGCGTGAGGTTGGCAGGTCAGCAATACTTTTGGAGTCCGGGAAACGCATCCTTATGGATTACGGCGTCAAACTTGGTGAACATTCAAGTTATCCCATGCCCGTTCAGGGTTTTGTTGATGCACTCATTTTATCACATGCCCATCTGGACCATAGCGGATATTCACCAGCAATTTACCGCGATATAAACCCGCCCTGTTTTGCTACGCCCCCTACAATGGCACTATCCTCCCTTTTGTTGAACGACTCCTTGAAAGTCGCCCAGTTGCGTGGGGAGGAAGAGCCGTTTTCAAGCTTTCTGATAAAAAAGCTTGAGCGCGCATTCATCCCACTCGGCTACGGAAAACCATTCCCACTGATGAAAGACCTCTCCATAACATTGTTTGATGCAGGCCATATACCCGGAGCATCCATTGTGCAAATCTACGCTGAGAGGAAGCGTTTTGTTTACACGGGGGATTTCAAGATTCAGGCAACGCGCCTGCACAGCGGCGCCGAACCGATGGAAAAAGTTGATGTGCTGGTCATAGAATCCACCTACAGCGACAGGGAGCATCCGGACAGGAAGAAGCTGGAGAACAAGCTTGTTGCTGAAGTAAAGGAAACCATTGAAGACGGCGGAACGGTTTTGTTCCCCTCATTTGCAGTCGGGCGCAGCCAGGAACTTCTTATTTTGATGGCGGAGCGCTTGCCTGACGTGAACACCTATTTGGATGGAATGTCCAAAAGCGCAACAGAGATAGTCGCAGAGTATCCGAGTTATGTGCGCGATGCAAACGCCCTGCGGAAAGGGATAAAAAATGCAGAGTGGGTTGAAACAGACGCGCAAAGACAGAAAGCAGTTTCACAGCCGGGCGTCATCATCTCCAGCGCAGGGATGCTTGAGGGGGGACCTGCTCTCTCGTATCTTTTGCGCTTGAACCAAAAATCAAAGATAATCCTGACTGGATACCAAGTAGAGGGAACGAACGCAAGAAGTTTGCTTGAAAGCGGCGTAGTAAACATAGATGGGGTACCCCAAAATATCCGGCTTCCAGTAGAATATCTGGACATGAGCGCGCATGCGGGCAGGAGCGACCTGCTAAATTTCGTGAAGCGCGCCAACCCAGAAAAGATTTTCTGCGTCCACGGAGACAAATGCGAAGCATTTGCAGAAGAGCTGTGCAACATGGGATTTGAGGCATACGCGCCAAAAATGGGCAATTCATTTGAGGTATGACGATGAAGATATGCATGCTTGACCCGCTGTTTTATCCATACTATGGAGGGACTGAGAAGGTCGTGCTAGAGGTAGGAAAGCGCCTAGTGAGGAACCATGGCTGTGAAGTAGAGGTTTTGACCTCAATGATTCCGCAAGCAAAAGGCGTCAAGCAAGAGGAGATTGAAGGGATAAAGGTATATCGGACCCCCTCCCTCTATTTTGATAACCTCCCTGCATTTCTTCCACCGCCTTTTACCATTTCTCCATTCCTCAACCTATACATCCTGAAGCATGGGGATGCAGACATATACCACATCCATAATCGGTTTTGGTATTATTGGGGCACACTCGCAACAATCAAGTTGCTTTTGCGCAAGAAGCTCATGCTCACAATACATAACGCACGCCCAAAAGGAATCTCGCCGGATGTGGATTTCTGGGGAGGATTGTACGATGATACTCTCGGGCGCGTGCTCTTTTCCGCTTGTGATAGGATTAACTGTGTAAGCCGCGCTACTCTTGAAGCTACAATTCCCGCAGAAATGCACAGAAAATGCGCAGTGATTTACAACGGGGTGGATACCAAGAGGTTCAAGCCAGGGACGGGAAGGGAAAAGATACGCGAGAGTTTGGGGATTGGGGACGCGCCACTTGTTCTCTCAAACGGGCGCCTGATTACGCAGAAGGGTTTTCCATACCTCCTTGATGCATTCGCAGGAGTAAAAGAGCAGATTAAGGATGCCAAGCTCCTAATAATTGGCAGGGGACCTATGAAGGAGCAACTGCTCACGCATGCGCGCAGTCTCGGAATTGCAGATTCCTTTTCAATAACAACAGGTATTCCAGAAGATGAATTGCCCGCATATTATGATGCAGCAGATGTTTTTGTTCTTCCTTCACTATACGAACCAGGCGCAGTTGTACTATACGAAGCGCTCTCCTGTGGAAAACCCATCGTCGCCACGAACGTTGGAGGGAATTCCGAGATTGTTTCAAGCGAGTGCGGTTTTATTGTTCCTCCGTGCGATTCACGTGCACTGGAAGAGCGCATCCTCACCCTGTTAGCTGATGAAAAATTGATGGGGCGCATGGGTGCAGCTTCAAGAAAGCGCGCGGTTGAGAACTTTGACTGGGATATCATCACAGAGGAATGGATGAAATCCTACGAAGCAGCGTATTCTACCTAATCCTTACATACTCCATAGGCTGCCTAATTTTCTTTACATATATATTCCAGTAAGCAGCGGCGTATTTCATCGTGGTCCGGATATATCCTTCGCGCCTATATCTGCGGGTTGATGTGAGCACCCACACATCCGGATCAAACACAACCTTTCCGAAAGCCTTAATCCTATTCGGAAGCTCATTGTCCTCAAGGACGTTAAGCCGCTCGTCGTAGCCTCCTGCCTTGAGGAATATGTCTCTTCTGAATGCTTGGTTTGAGCCATGCGCTATCGCAAAACCGAACGCGATTGCGAAGCGGGGCAGGTAATCTGTTGCAATTGCATAAATCGCGTTGTCCAGCGGTCCGGGGTCTGCAGGTTTCACAGGCCCAAATACGCACGCTACCTTTTCATCTGAAAAATGCCCCATTATTTTTTCTATCCATCTGCTCGGATGCACAGTATCCGCATCCGTAAATATCAGTATCTCTCCGCGCGCTTCCGCTGCACCAAAATTTTTTGCAACCGACACCCCCAACCGCGGCTCGTATAATATGCGCGCGCCCATGCTCCTCGCAATATCCGCCGTTTCATCCTCGCTTCCCGAATCAACAACTATAATTTCAAAATCCTTGAAAGTCTGGTGCGATAGAAATTCAAAGCAGCGCGATATCCTCTTCGCCTCATTCAGCGTAGGTATTATCACCGATGCTTTCACCATTACACCATCTCTTCATAAAGCGCCAATAATCTCTCAGTGCATCTTTCTATTGAATACATCTCAGCAGTTTTTCTCGCGTTCGTTCGCAGCTTCCTCTTGCTGTTTAACGCCTCATTCAGCGTAGGTATTATCACCGATGCTTTCACCATTACACCATCTCTTCATAAAGCGCCAATAATCTCTCAGTGCATCTTTCTATTGAATACATCTCAGCAGTTTTTCTCGCGTTCGTTCGCAGCTTCCTCTTGCTGTTTAATGCCATAACAATCTTTTCGGCGCATTCTTCAGGGTCATCTGGATTGAAGAGGAAGCCATCTATCCCATCGCGTATTGTCTCCCCGGTTGCAAGGTAGTCCGCTCCAGCAACAGGCTTTCCGCAAGCCATAGCTTCAAGTGTTACAAGCCCTTGGGTTTCAAATTTAGATGGCACAACCACCGCATCCGCACACGCGTAGTAGTTTGGTATCCATTTATCTTCCACAAAACCGGTGAAAATGAATCGGTTTCCAACGCCTTTCTTATCGGCAAGGTGTTTATAATACGTGGCAGCAGGACCCGCCCCAACAATCAGGAACATGGCGTCCGGCTCCTCCTCAAGCACAAGAAGCGCAGAGTTGATCACGACCTCAAGGTTTTTTTCAAGCACGAGCCTTCCCATGTGAAGGATGACCTTTTTTTTGCGCAGATTCCACCAATCCCTTATTGGCCCACTATCTACTTTCGGGTTGAATCTTTCAATATCTATTCCATTTGGGACTACCTGCACGTTCCGTATGCCATGCTCCTCCATCAATGAGCGTATCACATTGCTTGGTGCGATGGAAACATCACATCTGTTGTAATACCATTTCAAGTATTCCCAAGCAATGCGCTCGGTTGCTTTGCTAATCGGCTTTACATTTCCGGCAACATAATGCGTTGCGTGCGGTATCAGCGTGTGGAATGTCCCAAAATATGGTACTTTTAAGGTGCGCGCAGCCCTGTCCGCAGCCAGTCCCATCGTAGCCATCCCGTGGGAATGCACAATATCTATGCCCAGCTGCTTTACCTTTGGAATGGAAAGAAACGGGAAAAGCGCAATCTTATACTGCGGGTAAGGTTTGAATGGCGCAGCGAGATGAAAGAATACGTGCGGGTCAGTATTCTCCTTCTTTGTTTTGCGGCTACCTGAAGCAAAAATAAACACCTCATGCCCTTTAGCCTCTAGCGCCCTCCTAAAGTTCATTATTGCCGTAACCACCCCATCACGGTTAGGCAAATACGTATCTGTATAGAACGCAATCTTCATATGCAGTATTCATGCTTAAGCAGGATTTTAAATCTTCATATGCGCGCCATGACCCACAGCGCCGCCGCAGTTGCGCAAATTAACATTATTGGGGCGATTATGCGCACGATAGCGACAATAGAGTTGATGGTTCCAAGCAGCTCCGAAGACTGCGCAACACCGAAAACCTTCACGCCTTCAATAGGCAGCAGAGAACCTGCGGCTTCAACATCCTCCAAATCCTCAATTGCTTTCTGAACTGCTCGGACTGTGCGTGTAATCAGCTCCTTCCTATTCTCGCGCCTTCCGCCAACAGGGTTGATCACCCCGCCAACCTTGTTCACGCTGTGGGTATCTGTGGTTAAAATTTCACACGCATCTATCCCTATTTCACGCACGGCGTCCATCACTTCGCGCCTGAAATCCGGTGTCGCGCCATTCGCATCAAATAGGATATACGCGAATCTTTTCTTGTTCGCCTCAAAGACAGCAACCTTCAATCCACCTCTGCCTATACCTGCGCGGAGCCCAAATTCATTTAGCGGGTCATGCGATATCCCCATTTTTAACCGGGATTCTTTGCCTGCGTTTGAAAGAACATCCCCCACAGCTTCCATATACTCAAAGGCGATTGGGTTTCCAGACTCCACCCGCATTATTTCCCCAGTTTCAGCATTGTGGGCATCCAGAATAAGCGCTTCCTTTGCGCCCTTTGCCAACGCATAATTCCGAATTGCAAGCCCCACAGAAAAATCAACATCTTCTGTGGTTCTTGGTGCGCGCGTAAGCGGGGCAAAAAGGATGCCATTCACCATCACCGCAGGGCTTTTTGATGTGTTGCTTTTTCCGACAGCAAACCATCCCTTCGCCTTTTCAAACTGCATTGATTCCAGCGCCTTGAACAGCTTCTCATTGAATTTCTCTATCTCATCCTTTGCAACCGGGTTGAAGTCATGCGTTGCGCACCCGTGGAATACAAACGCATGCGCCCCCGTCCTCCGCTTCACCTCTTCTGCAAATAATACTGGGAATTCGCTGCCCCCAAGGCTTCCGAAGGGGCCGAAATGAACGTGCGGCACCAAAAAAACCGCCTTGAGCTTCCCATTCGCCTTGAATGCGAGCACGCCAAGCAATGTGTTTACGCTTTCCCCCACCTCGTCAAACATGGCTTCAAGTTTTGGTGAAGCCTCAAACCATTGCGCAAGGAATAGGCTCGCAGCTTCCGTTAGCGATACGCCGAAATTCCGTTTCATAGGTGCGTTGATGAGCCAGAACAGACCATAGATTGCTGCAAGGAAGATTAACGAAGCAAAATACAGCTTCGTGAGCATGCTTATTGACTCGGCCGAGCCAACTGCCATTGATTTGTCCGCGAGAAGGAACATGACGTTCAATGTAGGGGTCATCAAACCAAAAAGCATGGAAGAATATTTTAGGTTGAACACTATTCTGGCAGTCACATACCATAGCGCAAATACCAGCGCATTTGCCAACAGCAAAAAGTGGAAGCTCGTCTCATAATCTACTCCTAAACGAACTGCAATCCCTCCGAAATGCAATGTGTAAAACAATCCATACAGCAACGAGGATATGAGCGCCAGAAACATGATTTGCTTATACCTGATTTTGCGCTTCAGCGAGATGCATGCCGCTGCCCCCAAGAGCGCAGGCACAGCGATCAGGAACACCGCACGCACCCCGCCATATGAAATATCTCCTTGGGTTAGCGCGCTTGTGGCAATTCCAAAGAAAAAGGAAGCAATGATTATAGAAACGAAACTTACTCGCGAAGGCGGGAGGCTCCCTCCGAGCACGCGCGTGAGCCCGACTGCTTTATCTGCCGATTCAGAGAACAATGCTTCACCCTTTTTTATTCAAGCCTCTTCTTCGCAGTGGATTCGGTCTGCGCATCCCTCTTTGCGCGTCTCCTTGCGCGCCGGTGCGCCTGTCTCGTTATCGCGCGCTTAAGCGTGTAGACATTTTGGATGAACTCATTGAGGACTTCCCTAAATGAGATCCTCCTTCTGGTAGCTATTTTCATGAGCTCTATGGCAATATACCTCATCTCCGAGTTAATCTGCGCGAGTTCATCCTCTTCCACGCTAGCCACCGAAGATAGGTTTTCTCAAGCAATGCATTTAAAACTAACCTGCGCTTAAAACAGCCGTGCGCAAAATTTGCCCGCGTTGCGGAGCGGATGACAGCAAAAAGAGATTCATTGGCCTTTTCTGTGAGGATTGCTACGCCGAGCGCCTAGATATAAGCATTGAAAGGAATATCACCATAAGCACATGCAGGAAATGCGGGCGGGTGCATCTTGGAAACGAATGGGTTCCGCCCACGCGCCAAAATATTGAGCGAATCCTGAAACGCAGCATCAAAGGAAAATATGAAAGCGTTCGTTTCATCATTCCTGAATCCGGAGAAGGCGACAGCACAGCCGTGTTCCTAATTCGCGCAGGGGATGGTTTTGTTGAGGTTGTGCGGCAGTTCACCCTCTCGCGCCACCTGACTCTTTGCGAAGATGATTCGCGCGCAACCTCGGGTTATTATGAAGCAATTATTCAAGTGAGATGCCGCGACCTTTCTAAGTCCGCCAGCCTTGCAGAAAAGATAAAGAACGAGATTTCCCGCAAATCCTTTGTCACGCGGTTTGAGGAATCCAAGTATGGCTTTGATATATACGTTGGCTCAAACAAGGTGGCAGCAGCTGCTCTTGAAACGCTCGGGCTCAAAGCAGAGCGTTCAGCCAAGCTTCATGGTGTGAAGGATGGGCAGCGCATCTACCGCATAACCTATTGCGTGAGGGATTAGATGTCCTTACTGCTTGAACTCGCATTTCAAGACGCACAACGCCTCTTCAATTCACTTTATTACCAGCAGGGCGCGAGATACGCCCGCTCATCTTCATCGCGTGAGGGATTAGATGTCCTTACTGCTTGAACTCGCATTTCAAGACGCACAACGCCTCTTCAATTCACTTTATTACCAGCAGGGCGCGAGATACGCTTCGGACTTTTCAACATATGCATCGCAGGGCAGGTTGCTTGCGTATTCTGAAGCAGAATCATTTCATGCGATGGTTTTAAAACGGTTCCAAAGCAGGTTGCCCTCAACTTTGCGCATTCTTGAGTTGGGTTGCGGAAACGGGAATAACGCGTACCGTTTTCTTGAGCAGTTGAAGCAGCTTGATAAAAAGAAAGGCACGGATTTATTGAAGCGCACACATTACGTACTATCCGATTTCTCAGAGAATATGCTTAAAGACGCAATAGCCAACAGGGAGTTAAGCCAATACGCAGAAAATCTGGCGTTCGCCGCAGTGGACGCAGAATCGCAATTCCCAAATGAAGGTGATTTTCTTCTAATACGCGCAAACGAGTTATTTGATGATCTCCCGACGCAACTCATAGTTCGCGAGGGCGGGGCATTCAAAGAGATATGGCTTGAACTGCACCTTGACTCTTCTGAAGAGATTCTGACTCGCGATGGCGAACCGATACCGAGGAGCGAATTTGCATGGCTTGCACGCAACCGATTCCAAAAACTCATAAGCACCGTTGATGGTTCTTTTGTAAAACGGTTGGAGCTGGTGGTGAAATACAAACCAGTAAAGCTTGACACCACTGCTTTTATGATTCTGCACTCCGCTTTTGGCAGGATACCTGAGGGAGAAATAATCCCCATTCCGTTTGGGGCAGCCTCCTGTATCGCTGCTGCCCGCAGCACTCTCGTTTCTGGAGGGATATTTGATTCGTTTGACTATGGTTTTAATTCTTTGAAAGGGCTTCATACGCTCCAGCCGGGAATATTCCGTATGCCGGGCGCGCTCACAACATTCGTCAACTTCAGTTTCCTGAAATCTTTAGCGCCTCTCTTCGGCTATGCCAAGGCGATTGTAGAGCCACAGCGCAAATTTACAGGCGGCAGGGAGGAGAAGGAGTTCTACCACCTAAGACTCCAAGCCTAAATAAGTGCTTCTTTCCCGCCCCTTTCGCTGACTTTGTGTTGGTTACGGCTAATCCACTACCTTGAATTTGAACCCGTAATGGATTAAGCCCTCCTTTCCTTCTTCTTGTATTTTTCTGAAAACCATCTTTACTGGTGCGCCTATCTTTACTTTTTCATAATCCGTATCAACGAGCTGGGCAGTCACCTTCGCCCCTTCTTCTAGTTCTATAACTGCCATGATATAGGGCGCTTCAAGTTCAAACCCTGTCGGGGGCGAGGTCACAAACGTATATGAATAGATTTTTCCATTGCCGGAAAACGCCTCCCGCTTAATGCGCCCGCGCCGCCTGCAATTCGGGCAAATAGTGCGCACCGGGAAGAACGCTTCCCCGCAGTTCTCACAACGCGAACCTATCAAATTATATCTTTCCGGAATGCGTCTCCAAGTCAAAGCAAGTCCTGTCCCTGTCATAATTATCCCCTCTCAATCTGCCCTCCTCATAATATGTACGACGCACGTTGCTCCACTGCCCCCAACATTGTGCGTCATCCCAATCTCCGCATTTTTAACCTGCCTGTCGCCTGCTTCTCCTCTCAGCTGCCATGTTATCTCAACAGCCTGCTTGACTCCGGTTGCGCCAACAGGATGTCCGCAACCTTTCAATCCGCCGCTCGTGTTAATGGAGATGGTGGAGTTAAGCGCGGTTTCCCCATCCATCGTTGCTTTGCCGCCTTTTCCTTTGGGGAAGAAGCCAATATCTTCAATAGCCATGATTTCGGCTATGGTGAAGCAGTCGTGCACCTCGCATACATCTACATCACCAGGCGTGATGTGGGCGAGTTCAAAAGCCTTCTTCGCAGCAACCTTTGTAGCCCTAAGTTCGGTGAGCGACTTTCTGCTGCTCAACGCGAGCGTATCGCTTGCCTGAGCGCTCGCTATTATTTCTACTGGCGTATCTGTAAATTGCCTCGCCATCTCCATTGGTGCGAGAACAACTGCTGCAGCCCCATCGCTTATTGGTGAGCAATCAAAGAGTTTAAGCGGGTCTGCTATCACTTTTGAACCCATGACGGTTTCAAGCGAGACGGGCGACTTGAACTGTGCGTACTTATTCTTTGAAGCATTGTAGTGGTTTTTCACTGCAACCTGCGCGAGTTCCTCCTCCTTCGTGCCATACTCATACATATGCCTTCTCGCCATCAGCGCATATAACGCCGGAAATGTCGCCCCCATGAACAGCTCCCATTCCTGGTCTCCAGCGCCGCCGAGCGCAACAGCAGCATCCGAGACTGGCACATCCGTCATCTTCTCCGCCCCACCGACGACAACAATATCATGCATGCCGCTCGCCACTGCCATATATCCCTGCCTCAACGCAACGCCACCACTTGCACATGCCGCTTCAACACGGGTGGCTGGGATAGGGTTCAGCCCCATATAATCCGCTATAAGCGCAGTTATATGCTCCTGCCCAATAAGCCTGCCGGCAGCCATCGTGCCGCCATAAAGCGCATCAATCTTTACTCCAGCGAGCTTTGCATCCTCAATCGCCCGCAAACCTGCCTGCGCCACAAGCTCGCGGAAACCCATCTCCCAATGTTCCCCGAATTCAGTCATTCCGACTCCAACAATTGCAACACGCCGCATAACCATCAACACCTCAAAGACTCTTCAACTTCCTCCTATACTTAACATACTTTCCATACTCAATGTACTCTTTGTCATTTACGAATGATTCAACTGTTTTCACACGATTCCTCTTTTCCTCTAACTTATCTGTTGCTATAATTAGGAACGAATCACTTCCAGCGCCGCTGCCAAATGATGTCAGCATTATTCTATCTCCGGGTTTGGCGACATCAAGCACCGCAGCCAAGCCAATCATGCTCGCTGCAGAATATGTATTCCCAATCATAGGTGTTACTAATCCACGCACCACCTTTTCTTTAGGTATTCCAAGCATCTTCGCCGCCTGCAACGGGAACTTGCCGTTCGGTTGGTGGAACACAACATAGTCAAGTTCATTAGGTCCAATGCCGGTCTCTTCCATGAGCATTTTGCTTGCCGAAATAACGTGTTTGAAATACGCCGGCTCTCCGGTGAATCTGCCCCCGTGGCTTGGGAAATCCGCACCCGGCCTTCTCCAAAAGTCCGGCGTATCTGTTGTAAACGAACACGTATGTTTAATCTCTGCAATCATCTCGCTTTTCTCTTTTCCAACTATATACGCTGCTCCTCCAGCGCCAGCAGAGTATTCAAGCGCGTCACCCGGTCTTCCTTGCGACGTATCGCTTCCAATCGCCATTCCATACTTAATCATTCCAGCTGCACACATACCTAAAACACATTGCAAGCCAGCAGTGCCTGCCTTGCAGGCGAACTCCATATCCGCAGCAGTAAGTTTTGGTGTCGCCTGAATCGCTTCGGCAACAACAGTGGCTGTGGGTTTCACAGCGTATGGATGCGATTCTGAGCCAACATAAATGGCTCCTATTTCTGCAGCATTTATTCCGGAATGTTTAACAGCGTTCCTTGCAGCTTCAACTGCAATGGTTGCAGCATCCTCATCAATATCCGGGACGCTTTTTTCGTGTATGCCAAGTCCATCCTTTATCCTATCCGCCTCCTCTCCCCAAATCTTTGTTATCTCCTCCGCATTAATCCTGAACCGCGGGATATATACTCCATATCCTACTATTCCAACGCCATTACCGTTCATAGCAGAATCATCCTCTTTCATCTATATTTTAACTATCCTCGCTTTCAGTTCCTCAAGCGGAACCTTTGTTGCGAGCAGCGGTACCTTTTCCACTTGCGCAATCTTTATTGCCAGCTTGTCAATCTCATCAATGTCATGGAGAACTATTACACTGGGTTTCATCTGGCTGACACGCACAACAACAAGCGGCGACCTTCCAGTTGAGACCTTCGTGAATATGAATGCCCTTTCTGGGCTCGCACCGAACAATTTCGGAAACTCATTGTATGGCATCTCCAATATTATTTTGATGGAGTCAAGGAGCGTATAACCATAAAGCCGCTTCTGCTCAAGAATATCATTGTTTGCGATTACCTTTGCATCAATCATCTTTGCAAACTCTGCTCCTCCAATCGCCTGTGAAAACTCGCCAGTCTCAAAGAACCTCTCTTCCTTGTCCTCCTCACGCAACCTCTTGGTGACAACACCTCCTTTCCGCATGTCCAATTCTATTAGCGCATCCACAAACCGCTTAACAACTGCTATGCCCGGGCTCTTCCTTCTGTTCCCCTCATAATCGCTAATGGTTGAAGGCGAAATTTTCAAGTATTCCCCCAATTCCGTCTGGGTGATGCCAAAAATCTCGCGCCACTTCTTCATCGTGCTTCCCGGTTTGTCCGAAAGCGCGATTTCTCCGGCGATTTTAACGTTCAATTTCTCCAACCAATCACCTGCTCTTCCAGATAATTCCAAGTTGTAAATATAAAAATGTTCCCATCTGACGAACCAGCGTTCGTTAAATGTCTATACAAGCGCATGTCAACGGCTTATTATTCACCTGAAAAACCGCCGTACTTTTAACTTTATCGGCAGCAAGTCCCCTTGACTCGGCTAGGGACGGAAGCTGATAAGTATTTATAGTTGCTAAAAATGATTGTGACTATGCAGCTTTCCTACAAGTTCAGGTTATATCCTTCACGTAAGCAGGAGGAAAAGCTATTGTGGACTTTGGACCAGTGCAGGTTTGTCTATAACGAAATGCTTTCCAAATTGAAGAAGCAAGAGAAGCCAGATAAGCTGAAGCTGCAGTCACAGTTGCCAGGGTTGAAACGAAAGCATCCTGATTTGAAGGATGTTTATTCAAAGGTTTTGCAGTATGAGGTTCACAGGTTGTTTTCAAACCTGAGGGCTTTGGTGAGACTGAGGAAGAATGGAAGGAAAATCGGCGGGCTTCGCTTCAAGGGCAGGGAGTGGTTCAAAACGATTACATACAACCAATCTGGATTCAAAATTGTCTTGAATGGAAGGCGTTGTCAAACCTTACATCTGTCTAAAATAGGTGATATCCCAATAAGAATGCACAGGAATTTAGCTGGAAGAATAAAACAGGTTACAATCAAGAGGCACAGGTCTGGAAAGTGGTTTGCTTGCTTCACAGTTGAAGGGGAAGCGAAGCAAGCTAGACGAAAGCGGATTGCGAAAACAGTTGGCATTGACTTGGGTGTGAACCACTTCGCTGCAGACAGCGAAGGTAGCTTT
>Ga0078972_1005630_pt1 | contig 31415 bp, 24 predicted proteins | sample YelNatPaOPGAMG01_FD_67568 | JGI IMG/M metagenome (GOLD analysis project Ga0078972, IMG submission 67568) | Hot spring thermophilic microbial communities from Obsidian Pool, Yellowstone National Park, USA - OP-RAMG-01 (SPADES assembly) (version 2) | ecosystem: Environmental > Aquatic > Thermal...
TGCACGCCCAGCGGTCCGTCGATGCGAGACTGACGCGTCTCCTGCCAAAAGCGAAGCAAAACAAGGACGAGCGTCATCCAGCGCCTCGTTGCGGAAGTCGCGCATGTATCCGCAGCATGCAAGAGACTCTGACTAGGCACATCCCCGAGTATCATGGGATGACGTATTGAAGCTGCCTGAGTATAGTGGCATCTTGGTGTCCCGTCGCATGCGCATGCAACCCGAGCGCCCGCGTTTCCTCAAGACGCGCTCTTCTCGGCTGCGTCGACGAAATGAGACCTCCTATCCTGGAATTATTCGCTGTCAACTTGGTCAACAGCCAGCCAGGGAAGAGATGATGCTTCGTGGAGCAATTTCGCCCCGTGAAACCCATCATCAAGCTGGGTTCATCGAGTGGATTCCGGAAAGGCATACGTACCAAGAGAGAGGGATCTCTGCTGTTCCTCAAACCCCGCGCACGACGCAAGAAATTGAATCCATCGCATTCTTGATCGAAAACGTGGATCTCGCGCCCTCGAAATAGTGCGACACCTGTCCATGTGACAGAACCTCTACCATGAGCAACATCCGCATACGCTTCCTCTTGTTTCTATACCTCTTCCCGATCGCCAACGCAATGCTAAAACGGTATCGCATTGGCGATGACGACAAAACAAGTTGGCGCACTATACTTCAACGCACTGGTACGACTGCCTTGTTGTACCGGAAACCTAGGTCAACGCACGAAACGAGCCACCTGCAAGCAACAAATTGCGCCATGAAAAGCGCAGACCCAACACCGGCGTGCTCTTTGTTCGCATCACGCGCAACGAACTTGAATCATGCACAGCATCTACGGAAGAACCCGAAGCGTCCAGCGTATTTGTAAGCACCGGCCACAGCCGAATGGAGTTATCACCAGCGCCACTGGCCAGTATCGAACCATCGCCTTGCGAAAAGTCTAAGCACCAAACGGCATCGGTATGCTCAGAGAATCGCTTAAGAAGGCGACCCTCAGCGATATCGTTGAGCAAAATCGTGCCATTGAAATCCGCTGTCGCCAGAAGACGACCGTTTGGAGAGAACGCCAACGCCGTCAGCGGCGCCCTATGGCCCAAGAAGATCCGCGTGCAGTCGCCCGTTCGACAGTCCCATAAACGACAACTACGATCACTTGAACCTGTTGCCACATAGTTACAGTTAGGATGCCAGCTGACGCAGTCTACATCGGTCATATGCCCGGCAAACAAACGAAGCGGTGACAGTCGATCCGTACAAAACAGACGCGCAGTGCGATCGTGTGAGGCAGTCACAAAATATCTTCCCAGAGGCGCGAACCGAACATCCCATATCGGTGATTCGTGGCAGGGGTACGCTACGAGATCTGTGCCGAGCTGAAGATCCCATAGGCGAACGGTGCCGTCCTCGGAGCTCGATATGCAGTAGCGCCCGTCAGCGGAGGTATGGACCGCGTAGACAGGGCCAGCGTGGCCCACCAGGACCTGCGAAACGGAAAGCGAGGGAATCTCTCCAGAAAGATTGGTTCCGCGGTCCTTGTCCGACTCGCTTGTATTCTGAAGCTCCTGTCGAACCTTGTAGAGTCTCAGAACGGAGTCATCGCAGCCAGTGACGAGCAGAGAGCCATCGTTCGAAATATCCATCGCATTCACCAACCCATGGGAGTTCAGGAGCGTGTAGAAGAGCACCGATGGGAGCGCGTTTGCTGACACTTGAACACGCTTTCGCAGGTCCTCCAGTGACGGTAACATCCCGGAGGAGCGCCAAATTCTAGGCACCGGTATCGACTGCGACATGTCTAGAAATCCGCCGCTCGCGTCGGAGGTCTTTCCGGTGCCGTCCGCTCCGCGGCTGGACATCGCGGCTGCTCTAGCACCGCTCTTGCGGCCGGTCGATGCTTTGTCTCGTTCGCTTCCGGGAGTCTTCCCCGAAGGCGCAGGGCCCGGTTTGGTTTCGGCGGCCGCCGTGGAGCCGGTTGTATCCGCCACCGCACGCTCCGCATCGCGCTCGCGAGCCATTCGCTCCAAGTAGGCGCGATCGATGTCAATTTCGGTATCCTCAGTGACGTAGTCTGATTCACGGAGGAGGCCCCATTGCACGGGAATGCGCAGCAGTGACATGCGCTCGTTTGCCCCCACAAAGCCGTCCGTTGCTTTGGCATCCACCGTGACCCCGGCAGCATCCGCTAGTGGATCTGTGCCGACGGTTTCGATCTGAACGCGGGTGTGCTCGTTGAGTATGCGCAGGAAAAAGAAGCCTCCCGAGTCTCGTAGGAAAGACACCAAGAGCTGCCATCCATAGGCAGAAAACTGCAGCTGATACCTGTTCTCCCGAAACAGGCGAGCCACTTCATTCTGGCCGATGTGCTCCGGTAGGGAGACGCTGGAGAGCGCAATAAGCTCGTCACGATGTCCACGATCCTGAAACTCACTGCCGAAGCGCCTAAGAAAACTCTCCGCAGCTTCCTGGTGTCCTTGCTCGACCAGGTCCAGGAAGCTATGCACCAGCAGCGGATACAAGACACTTACGAGCTCGCCCTTGTACATGTCCAGTGCGTTCTCCACCCAGCTGCGAAGCGACCGATACTGTTCACTAACTGCTACTGGATCAGCACGATGTCCCTGGTTCTCGATGAAAAAGAAGATGTTTCTCGCAGAATCGTCTCCGTTTTGCCTTCCTCTTCGCTGGCCGTCGACATCGACGCCACGGCTCCGAAGCAGCTCGCTGGCTGCTTGCTCGGCGCCACTCATTGCCCGCAGCACCAAGAAGTGCTAATGACTCTCGAGAGTAGTGCAGGAGGCACACAATGAAGACGTCAATCGTCTTTGCGATACCCGCACTGGAACAGAACCGCAGTATGTGTGTCGTCCGTTGTGCAGCGCCGCGGTACGAAGACAATGAAACGAGTTGCCTGCGTCCGAGGCGCCCTGCGTCCGAGGCGCACTTGCGTTCCGCTCGACGCTGTGCTGATGGAAACGCTGTTCCTCCAAAGCCCTGCCTCCGTGAAGCTGGAAGCCTGTTCTGGGGTCGCGGGTTTACAGAAAGTATGCAGTGTCTCTGCTCGAGTAGAGTGTGCCGTAGCGCATTAGCAGTGCGTTGCGAGTGAGGTTTCAAGCTACTGCGGCAGAACGCGACGACCTTTACCGCACCCTCTCGGACAGCGCCGCGAGTCCAGTTCCAGGAGCAGCTCTGTGGGCACAGGAGCGTCTTCGACGACTCTGTTCACCGGGTTGTTGGATTAGTTTTGCTGGGGAGTTGACCGACAAAGGGCACTATCCGAGTAAATTGACAAGGCACGCTCGAATCAGAGCGTGTTGTTGGCCGACAAGCTGTCTGCTGCACTGCTGAGGGTAACTTTAGAATGAGGTCCAGCGCGGCGTGATGACAGTATCTTAGTCCATGAAAAGTGGTGTGGTTGCCACAAAAATGCTCCCGGCAAAATCATGCCTCTTGGTACCGGTGGATTCGCGTTGAAGCCGGTGCGTCCGGCACTAATATGGCACGTACGATACACGCGGAACCAGTATCCGTGAAGGCTTTCTACATTCGATAGCGCCTACGTCCAGCATCCTTGAGCGCCCAACCGTCCACAGCCCCGTGATGCCAGACTGTCGTTGCCATCCAGCTTCCAGGGACGTTTGCACGGTCTCGTGAAACTCGTTGGTACAGTACGCGGCCGCGAGCGCTGTTAAGGCGCTAGGTGCCGCTATTTTATTGTGCAGCAGCGTTCGCAGTGCGTGTACTGGTCATATGCGTACCAGCAACGCGTAACCGACTCTATGCCAAGCGGTCCGCACTCGAATGAGGGCGCGTACCTCGTCTCTGGGAATCGACAATGTTCAGGGCAGTTGTCGGGTCTTCATCACTGCGTTTTCCTGTGATACCAGATGCTGGAACAGCAGCTTCGCCCCATCAGGAAGCGCGTGTGAAGGCCGCGAAGCGGGCCACCATCTAAAGGTTTCGTTTCGCGCCGATCGTTTCTTTGGCAAGAGAAAACACACACCTGCTTACAACCCACGCTTCTGCTCCTGGTGCTTCCACCAGGGTCGAGCGGGTATGTAGCCCTAAGACCCGCTATGTCCCTACCATTTCTAGAGCCGAGCAGCTTCGCTGAAAAGATTGCACGAATCAAAGCGCTTTCTGGGCAACTCACTAGCTGCGGGGTGCCTGATCGCACTCGCCCAGCACAACGCAGCATGTTCAAACAACATCTGTCATCACTGAGGAACACAACGAGGCCAAAGGTGTTGCTGCAGGACACGGATCCCTGCAGAGCGAACTTCGCGGCTTATGCATGATCTCGAGCAACCGGAAAACGCGGAAAATCATTCCTCTGGCTGATAGAATCCATAAAGCACCCTTGCCGTCGGAGAAGTGGCATTTCCGAGGCTTCCCCTCGATTCCTGCGCAATACGAATCGGCAGGCAGGCAGGCACGCACGCACGCACGCACGCACGCACGCACGCACGCACGCACGCACGCACGCACGCAGGCGCGAGAGGTGCCGTACCCATCGCGCCTGCGGATCGCTGCGGCGCAATTTTTGAAAGCCCCTAACAAAGCACAGCGTCTGTGTTACTCGGTGGGAGCGGACGTTAAAGTCGATGTCTCCCATGGGAGACGCTTCGCTGGAGACACGCTGGTGCCAACTCCTGAAACCGCTTAAGGAGCTTTCAGAGAACTGGTCGGTTGATGTTGCCGCAGAGTTGGAAAAGTTCGTGGAAAGTCTCGAGCTTCTCCCAGAGGAGGCTCGACTGCGCTTTGCTGACGCTGCTGTTCTTGTGCAGCATTCGGCTGATATTTACGGGCGCAAAGTGGAGCATCTTTACCAGCTTGTGTACCAGGCTCTAGAAGCTTTCGTCTCGGAGTCTGCTGAGCGTGCAGAGACTCAGAACAAGCAGCGCGGAAAGCGCAGATCTGCCGACGGCACCGAAGAAGGTGACAGTGCTGCGTCCGCAACGGAGCCGTTGCCCACTGCTCGGGGGCTGAACCCAGCCAGTGGCGCTGTGCGCGGGGCACTCACGATGGCGGCATATCGCAGATATGTGGCGGCTGAGCGAGCCTTCGAGGACATCGCCGAACTCGTGCCCTACGCCCGACTCGAAACGCTGGACTTGGATGAGCCCGGATTCCAATATCCAGAAGCCGCCGAATCCGATTCAGAATACTTGAGCGCATGCGCGGATGAAAGTAGTAATCGGTTAGGGCTCAACGGCCAGGAGACACGTACGATCACGGTTGCAACGCCAGGAACGCCTGGCTGGCGGACGCCAGCTTCGCGGACTGCGAGCAATGCTAGCGTGTCGGCCTCCAACTCCGTTGCGACGGCGCCTTGGAATCTGCCGGGTTTTTCGATTCCGGTACAAGACGTAGACCTACTCGATTTGGACCGTCTGTGGGTGAGGTGGTCCCAGATCCATGGGCGCAGTGGTGCTCTCCTTCTGGGTATTGCTCCTGAAGATTTAATTTACGAGGAAACGGCGCAAACACTGGGCGATTTCGAGCCCGCTGTGGAGAACAGAGACGCAACGCCGAATGCGATGGAAGACGCAGATGCTCAGCATGTAGAATGGGGCTTTGGTGCAGAGTCATTGAACCTCTCCCAGGAGGCGCTGATGCCAACTCTAGAGGGTACCCTGCGCGATACGAGCATCCAGCAGAGAGAGCGACGGCGACAGCGGCGGAAGAACCGGGTCCACGGCGGGTCTCCAGAGAGGCAATGGAAATTTCTGGAAATGTTCCCCGACAAGGATGACACGAGAGATCCTGCAGATCAACAAGTCGTGGACCGAGAGCGACCCTTTCGAAAAGGCCGCCGACACACCTCATGTCGAGCCGCACCAAATGTTTCTGCCTTTGAAGCGTATCAAAACTGGGTCCTTTATCGGAAGCGCATTCCTGGGGTGCCCTCCGATCTTGTGAACATTCAAACGCATTTGGACGATGCGTCATTCGTCACAAGTTCGGGAGGCAGCGAATGGGCGCGTGCCTGGATGCACATCATTTTTCGAGGGTCGTTGTTCCCACCATTGGATGCCAGCATTCGCGCACTGCGCGCATGCGAGCGCGTTCGGTGCTCAGTGTGTTCCAGCGGAAAGAAAAAGGCCATCGCTAATGATGCGTACGAATCCATCGATGATGACAGCGACGAAGATGACTCTAGCTCTGTGGAGTATCCCAGCTCATCGTTGGAGCGCATCCCGGGCGATTTGAATACAAACGCCTCTATCGGGCCGGTCACTGAGACGGGAACCCCCTATCATGCCGGTGACGCAAGTCACGCAATGCTGGGTGCATTGGACGCACTCGGCCCTGACCCGTTTGAGGAACAAGGAGCGTTTTTGTTTGGGGAGCACGAAGCGACCGGCGTCGATTCCCAAGCTCTTGTCGAAAGTTTTGAACAGATCTGTCGGCGCTACCTGAACGAAACAGCCGCAGCCTGGCGACGGCTTGAAGAAGAAAACGCTCTCCATCAGCGAGTAGCAACCTGGCAAGCCGAGCTGCAACCCCGTCTGGCGGCTGCGGAGCAGCGGCCCAACTTTTCTATCCCCACATACGTCGAGCGCGTCACAAAACTCGTGCACGACGCTAGGTGCAACGAAGACATCATACCGCTCGGGAGAGTTTGCGCAAACCAGAGCTCGTGGGAAGTTTGTCGCCTCTTCGTTGCCGCCTTGCACTACGCCGCGGCAACAGCGAAGAAGCTGGACGCCACGGAAGCGGTCCCTGCACAAACCCCCCCTGCCTAAGAAGGCGCTTTTCTCACACGGAAGCGTTCCGGGAAGAGGGTTTCGATCAGGAACTGCCTCAGCTGAACGCTGATAAGCGTCCACGCGCACTCGGGATCAGGAGGTCCAGCGGGAATCTCGGAATCCTAGACCCGTGCTCAGGCGCTGATTTTCGCGCTGATGCGCGTGCTCGCAGGCCTGTTCATATTTTCCCTAAAAATATAGAAATAACCCATATAGTTCCGTTTCTTCATCGAACGCGCGGCGGTGGCGCGGCACGGCGTCATTTGGTGCAGGCGTACCATCGGCTATGCGCCAACAACCGGCTCTCTTCTGTGCAGAAACCCAGCCATGGTGGTACGTACACAAATCTGCAACTTTTCGGGTTTCCGTATTTACCCTGGCCACGGCTCTACGTTCGTCCGGTCTGACGGCAAAGTGTTTGTTTTCGCCAACTCCAAGTGCAAGTCGTCGTTCCACATGCGTCGCAAACCTGCGTCTCTGAACTGGACGTACATCTACAGGCGGTTGCACCGCAAGGGCCAGGAGGAGCAGGAGAAGAGGCGTACTAGGAGGCGCGCTGTAAAGACGGTGCAAAAGCCGGTCGAGGGTGCGTCTATTGAAGTGCTTCGAGCGAAACGACAAGCCCCGCGGGCGCAAGTGAAAACAGCAGCGCGAGCTGCAGCACTCAAGGAAATCAAGGCTCGACAGCAAGGTAGTGGTGGTGCTGGCAGCGGCAACAGCAGCGGGGCCGGAGCAAAACCCAAAAAATAGACAGTTCTGCGCGATGCCGCTGCGACTGCGAGCGGCGAACCAGTTTGACCGGTTATGGCCTATGGAGCGTCCTTGGTGTGTGCGGGCGCGTCCTGCGCTATCGCGTGGCTAGCGACAGGCCTCGTATGGCGTTCTACGCCCGCACCGGGAGCCCCGTGGATCGACGTGCGGGTAGGGAACGCAGCGGTGCTGTGGATCAGCTGGACGGCAGCGGCACACGCCCGCGAATCCCTTTTCAAATCTCTACATTTACATTTCGTGTAAAACCGCGTATCGCAAATTCTCGGCGTACTGCTGCTGCAACCGAGTCGACGTCGGCGTCGGCGTTGATTTCGACCAGTTTTCCGAGCTGCCGGTACTTTTCAATCACCGGCATGCTGGTATGTCGGAAGGTTATCAGTCGTCGTTGAATGGTTTCGAGGTTATCGTCGGTTCTGTTGCTTGTTCTCCCACGCTCTAGTAAACGTGAGATCATTACATCTTCACTACACGCAAAGAAAACGGCAAACGCGCACGACGCGCCAGCGGCTCGCTCGAAGGCCTCGGCCTGCTCCAGGGCCCGCGGAAACCCGTCCACAAGAATGCCGCCACTCTTCCCGGAAAAAGCGGCGCAGCGATCCAGCAGCAGCTCAATGGTTATGTGCCCCGGCACTATTTCACCGCGGCTCAGGAGGTGTTCAAGGTATGCACCGCGAGGTTCTTTTCGACGAAGTGTGGCCTCCTCCCGAAGCAACTGCCCAACGCAAACCGTCGCCCAGTTCAGCTCCTCCGCAAGGCGTCTGCACTGTGTGCCTTTACCCGAACCTGGACCGCCGAGCACAAACACCAAAGTTGGCAGCGTATACCGCGCCGACACCACACCTCGGTCTGGTAGGCGTTGCGTCCAGTGCAGCGTGGAACAGGCGCGCCAGCGACGTGCGTGATCCCTGCCTCGCGACTGCGCACTGTTTCGCGGTAGCGCTCGCGCCGGCCCACGCGTTATTCGGTTCTCGAAAGTGGACCTGTTTTCAACACACTGCCCAAACAAGGCAACATTGACGAACATGAACGCAGCTGCGCTACAGTGTACTTGTTTAGTCTACCGGGCAACTGTAAAGCGCACACGCACGCATGTATGCACTCGCCGTTGCCCCGGCGTTGTACGTCGCGCAGAGCGATGGACGCAGTGCGCGTTTCACCGCAGCACAGCGCACCAGCGGTCGGCGATCCGCAAATCGGACGGTAGCGCTGGCGGCAACGCGCCTGCACAGCCGATCGCCGCCAGGTGCAGCGGCGCAGCGGCGCAAATCCGCTTGGCTGCGGAGCCAGAAGGCGCGCCAAAGCCGAAGGCGCCATGATGCGTCCGCCATGGCTCGTGTGTGCATCCCGCGTATTCCGCGAGCTGGGGCGGCGTTGCACTTCAGCTGCCGCTATTCGTTGTTTCTTTTTCAAGTCTGAGCTAGATCTAGCGTGGTATCACGAGCTTGTGGCTGCGAAAAGATATCGGTGGGTTAACAGAGGAGCTATTGGCTTTTGGCGGCTTCGTGGTGGCTTGCACGCCGCGGGCGTTGCAGTGGCTTGCCTCGGCTGGGCTTTGCGGTATACCGCAACTGAACGCCACAGAGCAGCCGCTGCTTTGCCCCTTTGCCAAGTTTATACCCGAGGTAGGCTAACTATATATTAGCCCGGATGCAATCTCTTCGTAGTGGACGGGAGCCGCGGCGTGGGAGAGCCAGTCGACGAGCCATTGATCCACCAGTTCCGCGTCGAGATATCGCGTCGACTCACCAGCCACCGAGACGGGGCGGAGTTGAGAGCACTTGCCCGCCTAGTGCAAGCGCACGCGCGCCATCGCTCAGCCATGGCAGTCGCGTCTCCATTGAGGCCTCGAAAACCGAATGCACTGGCACAGAGCCGAACGCATCTTGGTCGGGAATTCCGTCGCTTTTGCCGCAGCCGGACGCACCATACGCTCGATGGCGCAAGCGCACGGAGGCCATTCGGATATCCACTCAGGAATATGTCTCGTGCGAAAAGGATGGATCCGTTCGCCTCGGCGCAGGAACCGAGCTCGCGATGCAGGCGACCTGCGAAACACGCGTGGCCGAGCGATCTGACCTTGAGGTGTCGCAACCGAGCACAGTTCTGAGCCAGGTTCGGTGTCCAAGAAGATCGCTTTTAACAAGTTGTCCGCATGCTGCGTGCGCTCGCCTTCGCCAGGGCTCGTATTCACCGATGATCAATGCTCTTTTCGCGGCGGAGAAAGCGGCATCGGACCCGCTCTCGGATCCAGCCGAGTTGCACTTGACCAACATGGCAATCCATTGCTGCGCAGAGGAGACGGATGAAATTTACGAGACGCTCCATGAGCTGGAGTCGAGGCGGCGACCGCGCCTTGACTATATCGAAGCCATTCAGGAGCCGCACATCAACGCTCGAATGCGAGCGATCCTCGTTGACTGGCTCGCAGAGGTTGCGAGTGAATTCCAGTTGAGTACCGAGACGCTTCATCTCTCTGTCTGCTACCTTGATCGGTACCTCTCCTTGCAACCTGTATCACGCGAGGTTCTGCAATTGGTCGGAATGACGTGCATGCTCGTTGCAGCCAAAGTGGAAGAAATCACCGTTCCGCTTCTTGATGATTTTGTGTTTATCAGTGCTGAAACTTACTCGAGAGCACAGGTGAAGGTCATGGAGACGCAGCTGTTGCAGGGCTTGAATTTCGAGCTCTGTGATGTGACTGCGCTCCCATTTTGGCGTCGTTATGCGGGCCTTGCCGGCCTTGACCGGGAACATGCCAGTTTAGCGCTGTTTCTGTGTGAACTGGCCCTCGTCGACTACCCTTTATGTGTCCGCATTTTGCCAAGTTTTCGCGCTGCAGCCGCGGTCTGGATTGCGTCAAGGATGTCATGGCCTGAAAGCCTCTCCCAGGCATTGCATGGCATCCAAGATCCCCGGCAAAGCAGCGAAATGCAGTTCGCAGCGGCAAGAATGATCAAACTCTGGCAGAAAGCTCTTACTGCCGATCGCCTGGAAATTGACCCCGTTCCTAACGACGCTCTTCAGCTCAGGAGCATTGTTGAGAAGTACGGTAGCGAGGCGTGGTGCACAGTTGCTCGTACGCCACCGGCCGACGTCGCGTTCATGCTGAGCGAAAACCCTTTCGGGCGCTGAACGATAACTTGAACGTGTGTGGGATTCGTTTACGCGCTCGAGTTTCCTCTGTATCGTGCAATTCGACTTAAATCGACCAGTTTCCGTCAAAAACGTTTCCCCGCTTCTGGAATGATGGCCTTTGGTCCCATCTGAAGAACGATGGGGCAGCTCCTGCGAAACACGCACCCGCCTCAAAAACCGACGCCCACTGGAAGGCTCAGGCTAGTCTGCGACCGTCGAGGCTTCGCTGTGGTCCAGCATGCTTCTCGGCACCGGCTGTATTGGTCCTAACAAGACGCCGATAAAACAAAGTCGACGATGAACCTTGCAGGCAGATATGCTCAGTAATAGAAACCAATCAGTTTACCGCCGACGTGGCGGCGTCGCATCTCTGCGTCGTTCATGATTCCCGAGCTGGTCGTGCAGATCAGACCCCCAAACAGCTTTGACGGGAGCAGAGCGTCGCACCACTTCTGCAAGTCTCTTATCGCGACGTCATATCTCGGAGAAATGACTGCCACTTTATTCAAGCGACCAATTAGCTGAACCACGATCTTCCCTGAGCGGTGATCGTCGATGAAGGTGAAGTCGCCGATGTACCCTTCGCGTTGCAACAGCCGCAGCACTCGGATGATTACCTTGCTCGCTGGGCGTATCATGACTTGGCGCTTTCCCCTTTTCTCAGCGTTCGTAATACTCTTGAGGGCATCAGACAAGACGTTCACACGAGTCATGGTTCAGCGCTCGGTCGTAACGAGTGTTTCAGAAAATGCTCAACGAAACAAGTCGCGGAATGGAGGGCGGCGCGCGGGACCTCGCCGGTGCTTCTCCAAGTTTCTACCCATCTGGGGAGAAACGTTTAATTTTAGTTCTTTTATTGGCTAATTTTGTACTTGATCGTACGCGCCCAGCAGGACAGCGAAACGCCAGGCTCCATGAACGTGCGCTTCGGGCGCCTGCTACGAGCGCACGATATCTGCCGCTTCAGTGAAACGCGCAGCAAACGTATGACTGCCATGGTGCAGTAGTGACTCGTTGCGTACGCGTTGGAAGCGCCAGATAACGGAACTGTTGGAGGGCGTCTGAAACGTCCATTGGTTCCGCAGGGGACTCCCGAGTCCTTCAAGTTTATGAACGCTGCTTCGGAACCGGAAGCTGTCGCCTTACGGTTCTCGGGAATCCGAGCGAAGACTCGCTGGACTTGTTTCCGAAAGACCGGTGCTGGAGACGCGAGTGTACCGAGAGTTGCTTGAGGCAATGGAACCCTCAGGCAAGCGACCGCTTTTCGTGCAACTCGTCACGGGGCCGCCAGGCAGCGGGAAGACCACCTTTTGTGCCGCAGTTTCTCGCGTTCTGCTTGGCATCGGGCGGGCGCACGCGCTCGTCAATCTCGATCCCGGTGTCGGCAGTACGGAAGTGCTACCCTATCAACCAGATATAGACATTCGCGAGCTGGTGGTCTGCGAGAACGTGATGAAACGCTTCCAGCTCGGCCCGAACGGAGCACTCCTCTACTGCATGGATTATCTCTGGGAAAACATTGATTGGCTGGAAGGTGCACTGCGAGACATATATGATGGCCAGGGCAGCGATCACGGGTCGGACACCGCCCGCAGCACCACTCCAGAGATGGACGCGCAGCCTCGTCGCGAGAAAGACGCCAGCGCAAACTATGTTATCGTTGATATGCCGGGCCAGGTCGAACTGTTTGTGCATCACAATGCAACGCGAAAGGTTATTCATTACCTAACGATGCACGATCCAAAGCGGCGCTGGTCTGATCTGCGAGCTGTGGTGGTGAATATCGTTGATGCTCAAACCTGCACGGATCCTCATAAATTCATGTCGGCATCCGTAATCTCCCTGATGACAATGATGAATTTCGGTCTACCGCATGTGAACGTGCTCATGAAATCGGATTTATTTCAGGCGGAGTACGAACGAAGATTGGTTGAACTGGAGAGCGAAACGGAGATGTGCGCCCGTGACGGGACCTTGCGCGACGACGCTGCCAGTGGTCCAGAAGGCGATAATCTCGTACCGTCCCAACTTTTGTACCAGTTGGACATCTACGCAGACAGCGAGGACCCGTTGATGTTCATTGCAGAGGGCGATGACCCAGGTACCAAACTGAGTCGAGCGATCGCAGAGCTTCTCGGCGACTACGGTCTAGTTCGCTTCGAGACTGCCAGTGCACGTGACCCGTACTCGATTTTACAAGTTTTGGAGCACATCGATCGTGCGAGCGGATATTGCTACATTGAACAGGATATGCAGAATCTGCTTGAAATGAGACAGACAGTACAGCAAGCGAAAGCACCACCAAAGCGGCCCCATTCGGCAGGTTCATCTGCATCGCCTGCTGACTAGAATCCGATCGGCCCGCTCGCCGTGCGACGTCGTCGACACAGCGCGCGCCATTTTGCGTTCATAATCCGCACGCGGATTTCATGCGGTCTTTGATTGCGATGGACGTTAGGATGCACAAGGCTTGCCATCGCTGGGATCCTATCAAGGTTTCTTCGTGTAGCGGGCATGGGCGAGCAAGGTAGTCACGATAGAATGGAAGCGGGTGGCGCGATACCCGCTCTTGCCATCGATCATACTAGCGTGGCAGCACGTGTCTTCCGCGTTGGCGCGTTCAGGCGAGCGATCGCTTTGATACCCGTGAACAGCGTCTGCATTCGCAAACATCGAAAATATCTGTAGCATGGGCACTCTGACCGCCGCGACAACTTGCTCAATGCACTCTGCACATTTGCTGTGGCCTGTACAACTGTGGCTTTCCCCTAGAAACTTCGATCAGATTACAGCCTGCAGTTGGGCATTGTGCAAGCGTTTTCAGAGGCATCCATGAGCTCTGCGAATGCCGCACTGACCGGTGCTACACCAATGTGTTCCCTGTTCACTGGCAGAGGAGCGCAGTCCGCCTGCTTCGTAGTCTACGCGCAAAAGTTGAGGCCGGTACCCGGCCATGGTGTTTGATGCGCGGCTGTCGCTCGTATGCGTCGTTTCTATTCCACGCGCGCATGTATCTTCGATACTGATTGAGGCAGTGCAATCCGAGTTGCCCACCTAGGGGTTCTAGCTGCAAAAGTGCGACAGCGGAATGTTTACGCGGAACCCTACGTGCATGTAGCCTCCTCGCCCCCGAACTAGCGCGAGAGCAAGCCGACGGCCAGTCTCAGCGAGCGAGCGAGCGAGCGACGAGAGGCTCGAGGCACCCGCTCGCCGGAGATTATCTCGTCCCACGCCCTCAGCGGATACTTTCTGCGGTAAGTTTCAGGTTGGGGGAAACACCACTCCTCTCTGGCCTTGGGTAAACAAGACGCAAGCCCGCCCTCACAGCGCTATATAATATCCGCTAGCTGGCGTCGACGCACAACGGGGTCCAGCGGCAACGCTACGTCTGTGAGCTCCTTGATCTGGCGCAGTACTGCGCGCGCGCTCAAGTTCGTGAGCTGACGCGTCGCGTAGCTCCCGTCGCTACGCCGCACCGCCACGTAAGGTTCTCGAACGCCATCGAACGGACGCACGTACACAGGGAGTCCCGGATTGAGCTCCTTGACAAATGAATAGTATTCCTCCAGGAACTGCCGCACGCCTGCCGAGGCTGCATCGCGCGCGTTGTAAACGACTCGCAACTCGTGAAATACGTGCGAAAGACGAGCTACCCAAGCCATGGTCTCCTGCGATTCCCCGACGCAAACCCCGCTCAGAAGAGAACCTGGCGCGTACGCTCCGAAGCACTCGCTCAGGCCAGCGATCGCAATGGGGCGAGACTCGCCCACCGTAGCCGAACACAGCGGCAATGCGATCGCGCGCCGTCGCCTGCGTGCATGGAGGCGCGATGCGCGCGTCGCCCTCGGAACGGTGTATGGCGCTGCGCCTGCCTGTAACTCTAGTTATTTGTGGATAAAATTGGACACATCAGCTAACTCGGACGTACCCGCGACCATTTCGGTTTCTTCTGCACCTGATTCCTTTTCCGTTCTCTTTTCTCTGGAATTCTCCATACCAGTGTGTGTCCTGTGCGTGTAGCGTCAATGTCAGTAGTCGAAGGATGTTCACGGGAGCGTTAAAGCCCCTATTTCGCAGCTTTCGGTTGCTTTCAGCACCGTTGATGCGCAGTTGCCAGTTGCGATCAGGGAATCTTCGTTGCGTACAGCCGAGGTGCGCCTTTTCCAGAGGTGTCACTGGCTTTTGGCCCGGTGCTTCTATGTATCCAACACTCGCTGTCCTCGTTCTGCTCCAGCGAGGATCGCCCTCATGCGTGTGAACGCGGGCCTCATCGCTCGCGACACGCCCATGACCTGGACGGGGGCTTGCTTCGATGCATTTCTCCGGTGCTGCGCCCGGTGCTGTTGCCAGCGATCACGGGTCTCGTCTGGGCGATCCCGTCGGCGAGTGCGCGCTCCGCCCCAGGCGCCAATGGACGCTCTTCCATTCGACCGAGGATAAGAGGAACAGTAGTTCGTCCATGACGAATCGAGTTCAGGTAGACAAAATTCAGGCTAGAGAAGAGATCGAGAAATTTCGATCGATCGACGTTCCATTCATGGAAAATGACGACGCGCGCTCCACCAGAAGCGATTACAGCAAGGACTCAAGTTCGATTCCAACGCCATCTCGTATGCAAACAGGGGAGACATTTGCCCCTGGGAGAATATCCCATGAAGGGTATCATGCTGCCGTCGAATGGCAATACGTCGATGGCCGCAGAGAGAGCAGCATTTGTCTTTCAAGCGAATTTGACTGTTTGAGGTGAAATTCTAGTGAACTTTCGGCATAAGCTTGTGAAATAGTTGTCAAGGGACGACGTCGAATTCGTTCCCTTGTCTACTCAGCTGCGCGAATTGATCAGTGCACGAGTTGCCTTCAAAACGAAAGAACGAAGATTTGAAGCATGCTGAACTTCAGAATGCCATACGGAACGAAACGAGAAGGTTGGACGCGTACGCGCATGAATTCGATATTGATGTCGGTTCTTTCATGAATCCTTTTTCGAGTACTTCCCGAATCATATCAATTTTGGTGACCTAACGAATTCGAACGGCAACGCGTCGCACAAGGCCCGCCAAAAACGACCGAGATTCATAAAATTGTCAATGAATCCGTGCGCCTTTATTGCTGCACCACGATTGTCGAGGTCGTGCATGAGGAAAATCGGAAAAGATTTCAATGCAAGAACAGAGCGACCGCTACAGTACTTCATTTCAGTCTGCACGAGTATAGCGTTTGTGCCTTGAACACGCAGGCGATTGGCGCCACAGGTCACCATTTTGTTGCTCTATCGTTTTCGATAGCACCGTTCTGATAGCAGCGTGAACAACGCGCTCCAGCGATCGGGGATGTTACTCGTCCCACTGAAAAGGCCACACTACGATTGCAAACCGAGCTCCGATCGGTCATTCACATGTCCGGGTGCAACACAGGCTTTCCAGCCCGATGAAGAGAATCCACAACCTTTTGCAAAAAAAGTTCCGATGGTTTACGTATGTATGCGCGAGTAGCATCACAATCCCGTGCCTAGTTCTTCATGATGCAGACCATACGAGCCCTACTTGGGATCTGCAGAGTATGTGAATGCTATCTGCTTCGAGACAAGTGACCAGAAATCCGCTTCGTACCCCAGGAGTTGTGCGAACTTCAAGTCGGGGGTCGTCAACAGCACCACCAGCGCGTCGATCATGCGCCGAATTCAACGATCGCGTGTTGCTGCGTGGCGACGTGTGCGAACTCCTGCTCCACAAAGAACGATGAGGCATGGTACTCGGCAAGGTTATCACATCGCTTTACTTGAGAACTGGAACCCGCTGTGCTGCCACAAGTCTGGGATCGAGGCGCGTGTACGATACCTGGTTCCGATTTTGCTCTAGTAGCAGTAGCAACAGCGACAGTGGGAAGTCCGCTGGGGGCCACGGTAGCAAGCGCAGCTCATCGATCGAACAAGGCTCGGAGGCTACATCGGAGCCCGCTCAAGAGGTGAAGCCCTCAGAGCGAACGTTTCCGTCTTCAGGCCGGTTGTCTGACACCGCGGCGGAGTCGAGCGCCGCCTCCGAAAACGCGCTGTCGTTTGTCGATGACGCGGCGGACGCCACTGACTTTGGAACCGCGTTCGAGGGCTCTCCGATGGCCGCAGAGATCAAAAGCGGGACGCTTCTGCGGGGGCGGATTGTGGCTGCGGAACTACCTTACATTCGCGTTGACTTTGGTTTGAAACGTGAAGTGCCGTTTCTGCCTGCGGAGGTGCTCGGTGAGGGTCGAGTTGGGGACGAAGTGATTATGCCTCTCATCGCCACAGAGGACGACTTCCAGGAACCCGTGCTAGACTATTCTGGACAGTATTACAAGCCACTGCTGGTGGCGGAGCGATATCGCCTTTGGGAGCCGCCGCCAGATGCTGACCAAGAAAAGGAGCTTGATGAAGGCAAGCCACGGTTCCTGTTCGGACGCGTGGCATCGCTCAAGCGAGGCGGATTCAATGCCAAAATTTTAGGGGTCGAAGCATTCTTACCGCGGAAACAAAGTCTGATTCTTGTCCGCAGAGACGATGCGTCGAGTGCGAACCCATTCATTGGTAGCTATATGCCGTTCGTGCTCTTATCCACGAATTTTTTCGTCGAAGGTGCTAGCCCGGCGCCTTCCGCCGCTTCGCCCTCGGGGCTCGTTCCAGGCCCAGGCGGTAGACCGAGTCTCTCGGCATATGGGACGAAACGAGTTCGCGTGTTGCCCGTCGTATCGAATTATGCGAGCTTTCTCTACATCCTTGTCGAGCTTGTGCGCAACGCAGAAAAGTACAGCCTCTCGCCGGATGAGCGTCTCGCCTATTTGCGGCTGCTGGCGCGGGTCATATGGAGCCGGAATCATCACGTTCGTCGGTTCCACGTCACCCGAACCATGCCGCGAGTCAACACACTTGCAGAGGGAGCGCTCGCGGCGGCCGCGGAGGGTACCTTGGGCACTGAACAGGCACTCGACGTGCAAACCTCAGGTGCCGCTCCAGCACAGGATTTCGCTGCAGCAAAAGTTGTTCTCGAGAAGCCCTTCAGCGAAACGCGGGGCTCGGCAGTTGCCGAGAATACGCTGCAGTCTCGGCGAAAACGCGCTTCAATGCTGCGCGAACTAGCAGAGAAAAAATCCTCCTCGAAAAAGAGGTAAACTTGCGAAATAGGTTGAAAGATCGCCCCTTTGGAGAAGCTGCAGCATAGCCTCCCTGCGCACCAGCGTTCTGAAGATATGCATCCGCATCGGATGACAGGCACCGGGGGCGAAGATAGCCTGTGATCCCCTCACGTGCCGTGGCATGCGGTTCGTTCATGGAGAGCATTTTGGCAGTCATTTTCATTGGTTCCGCATATGCACGGAATACAAAGACTATGGCAAAGCGCAGGATAACATGCTGTCTGCATACGTTCAGGGTGTCGCGTGTGAGAGGCATGCACTCATGGGCAATGGCATTGTAATACGCTGCGGATTTGACCACTTTTCAGCGAGCATCGGCAGACAAGAGACCTATCCTCGATTCCAAGCTTAAACATGAAAGACGCGATTGTTCGGGAGCCTGCCTTTTCAGTGCGCATGCAGAACGGTCCGAAGAACGCGATAGCAACGCGAGTCAGCGAGCACCGTCTGCCCGATGACGACTTCGCCCAGTATGCACAAGCGAGCGCGACGTATCGGGAAATGGGTACCGCTCATGACCCGTCTAGAGACGACGCCTATTGAGGCTGCGGAGAGCTGTTCTTTCTCCGCGTGATGGCGTCTAGGGCAACGCATCCAGGAGTGTAATGCACGCGCACAGCAAACTCGGCATCGGGTGGAGCCATACTGTTCGATCGATCACGCCCTCAACCCCGAGGCAAAGATACGAAAGGGAAACGGTAAAGCTCGGAGCCGCACGACGGTCGCTTCCCCGGATACGGACAGCAATCCCACACCCCTACAAGTCCGGCTCGATACATCGATGCTGCACTGCATAGAATTTGGCGAGGCCCTGGTGCAAAGCGTCCGCTCCCAATCTGCAGGTCAGCGCAGCGTTCATGGTAACCCCTGCACAGCTCCAGTGTCCGCATGTCCACGGCGCTGTAGCCGCTTTCGTCGAGACCTCGCCAAGGCTGGAGGAGTTTGGCCTCTTTTCTATGGAGTTCAAGGCAATCGCGGATGCGCGAACGACGCTATCCGCAGCGCCGCCCTTGTACCGAAAGTACGGCATGCATGGAGCGCTCCCCAGGCACTGGGGCGTCCGTGCGCCGCTGTGCTCCATGCGGGAAATCACAGGACTGGGCGCCACACATCGCCTTCGCTGAAAGCGCAAAAACGCTTCCTCATCCTCAGAACACCACCTCTCTCGTTTTCGCACTTGAATACGCCATGCGGAGGCTTCCTGGACCCCAGAACGATGCTGATGAGAGGCCCTGTATCCACACGTGTCCAGAAGGCAGCAGCACGAACGCCTGTGCCTGCTGCGGCACTGGCAGTTCTCTCGGACTCCATCTATCTGTCTCTATCAATCTGTATGTGTATGTATGTATGTATGTATGTATGTGTGTATGTGTGTATGTGTGTATGCGTGTATGTATGTATGTGTGTATGTGTGTATGTATGTATGTATGTATGTATGTGTGTATGTATGTGTGTATGTATGTATGTGTGTATGTATGTGTGCGGGTGCGGCGCCACCTCCGGATCGCTTTCGTTTCTGGGATCGAAAAGCACGCTCAACTCGGCTTTATTCTCGGAGCAGCGGCGGCGCTCGCTGTGACTATTCTGTTTGTGACGTTTAGCGCTGTAGCTGTTCTACGGCGGGTGCGGTTGGGAACAACCACGAGACGCTGGACAGGAGCTGTGGTGCGTTCCAGCGGCGCTTAGTCGAGGAACTCTCCGTGTCAGGACTTGAGGGCGAGAAGGGCCCCTGCGTCGATGGCACGGGGTCGCAGAAGGTCGGCCTTGAGCAGAGCGCAGCAGCACGTAGAGCGGAACACAGGAGCACGGGAAGAGAGCGTCACTGAGGGTGCGAACGTGGCCAAGAGAGCAGCAGGACTCGCAAGGCAAGAGGCAGAGACCGCAACTGTAGAGAGTGGACAGCACGCAGGAGCTGTAGAGAGTGCTGCACTCGAGAAAACGGAGGTTGCGCGGCACACTCAACGCGCGGTGGAGAGTCAGGCGTTGGACGGGCATCGCTACCGGAAACGCAGGAGTGCTTGTTTAGAGAAGGAACCTGTAGGTAGAGTGCTGGAAACGAGAAGTGAGTCGAAAATCGCTGCGGAAGAACCACACGCGGCAACAACGCGCCAAGGATCCAAGCGAATGCGTCGGAGCCGTTCACGTCAGCGGGCGTTGCGCGAGGCCACGGCCGGAATGCTGGGCGGCTCAGATAGTACAGGAGCGGATAACGACGGCCTGAGCTCTATCAACTCAAGCGAGAGCCGGAGCCGCCGGCGCTACCACTCGAGGTACCGACGGCACACAGAGCCTAATACGAGCGCTTCGCTGCCGCTCGAAACGAACGACGATATACCCGAGGCCTCGTCGCTGGGCTTTCCCCTAGAGCACCAAAGCGGGCGCCGTCGCGGGGCATCACCGCGGGGGCCTTCGTCGCTTCCGCCCGAGACTGGCGGAACACTTCAAGGCCTCCTACGGCATCTAGGAGCCGGTCTGAGCGAGATTTTGCCATCGTTTGGCCATGGGGGCTTTGGCGGCTCAAGCGTCCCCGCAAGACTGCGCCGCATCGCCAGCGAGCTGCGCAGCTTGACCACGGAGGGCAACACGGAAACGGATACCGTCGCGTTAATGGCGTTGTTGAACGAGCTGTGCGAGGTGCTCTCAATCGGCGTCGAGGATGTTATCCTGAACTTTTCCTTTGAGCAGCTGGTGAGTCCATTAGTTTGGATCCTGCAGAACTGTCCAGAGCTGCCGGAGCTCCTGATTTTAGCAGCTCGGGCGCTAGCGTACATGGTTGAAATTAGCCCGAGCGTTGGTGCGAGTATCGCGCAGAGCAGGGCCGTGCCGGCGCTCTGCGGCTTCCTCCTCCATGTTGAATACATTGATTTAGCGGAGCAGTGCCTTCAGGCACTCGAGCGCCTTAGCTACAATTTTCCAAATCACATTGTGCGCAGCGGAGGCCTTCGCGCGATTCTGCAGCATCTCGACTTCTTTCCGACCAGTATACAGCGCATGGCTTCTTCGGCTGCCGCAAACTGCTGCGCACGAGTGAACGATTCGGCGCTCTCACAGGTAGAGGATGCCCTTGAGCTTCTCAGTCATCTGTTGGACAGTGATGATACGCGCATTCGGGAGCATGGAGTGACCGCATATGCGCGCTTAGTAGCCAACTTTAGCGCATCGAGTAACGCACAGGAGGTTCTCAGGCGAATTGCAAACGACGGAGGCGCCATGGAGAAACTTGTCGCTGTTCTCGCTGCTGGTGAAGCATCGCTTGACAAACGGCACAGAGGACTCGTACTGAGCACGCTCTCGAGTTTAGCTTCAGCGGATGAGGGTTTGGGAACGCGAATGCTCACGTCGCCAGCTCAAGGCGGCCTGGGTATTGGCGCCATCCTGGCAAATCTGCTTGGAGTCGCATCGGACGCAGAGGAATCTACTTCGACTGGGCAGCTACTGGGCGCTGCTGATGTCCATGCAGTGTCATTGAACCGTGCTACGCAGACAGAAACGCTGATTGGCAGTGCACTGATGCTCGTGGATGCTCTCGCCCCGGATCGTTTGCTGGTACAGCGCCTCCAAACGGTTCTTGAGTTGAACGTTCGTGCACCGATGCATGATCAGACCTCCAGGGAAGGCCGCCGTCGCGCCATATCTGCAATGAAAAAGACACTTTTTGCTCTTGAATCCGAGCAAGAGATACAGAGTTTCTCTATGCAGCTTGTGCCAACGCTGGGCTACGTGCTCTATGACCCTATTGATGAGGATGAACGGGCTTCCGTGATGTGTATGATTGAGCGCATGCTCGAGCGCGTACAGGACCTTGGGCCGCTTGGAGAACTATTTGTGAAAGAGGGCGTGCTGCACGTGCTAGAGCAAAGTGCCGTTGAAACGGATGCAGCGCAGAAAATTCTCGACCGGTTCGGGGATACGTTGCGTAGTTCAGGACGGCAGCGGATACGGAAGCTCTGTGAGCTCGTCGAGCGCATCAAAAAGGGCGACCACGAGTCGCTCATAGCGCTGTTTCCAGAGCTCGAGCACTGCTCTGTTTTCGAGGTCCAGATGTGTGGTCTGGCCGGGGCACTGGACGCGTACCTTTCCGTTCAGCCGGGCGCTGCGTCTGAGCTTGCAACGCGATACAGTCACCTCCTGGTTGCTGCGATAAGAGCCCCTGGGGCGTTGCGTCGTCTGGTGCGCAGTTTGGTGGCGATTTTCACGAATACGGAGCGCTTCCAGGTTGTCCGGAATATGGCAGCAAATGGAAGCGTATCTGCGGGCATACGTCTACTATCGCAGCCTTTCCGCTTGCAGCTCCAGCGCGGAGGTGGATGCAGTGGCTCGCGGCTACGTGACTTTCCGGCTAGTTTGGTGCTCGTGGAGCCTCTCGCATCCGCGCAGACTATTGAGGAGTTTTTGTACGAACGCGTAACAGGCGACGCTGCGGAACTCAATGAGCTAAGCGATGAACCCGTATTCGAGACCGGAACTGATGAAAATGGCTCCGACGATAGTGGAGCGTTCGAGGTCGCAACGGAGTCCACAGCGGACACCAGCGACGACGAGCATGCGATCTTCTTTGATGAGGATGCGTTGAGCGGCTCCGTCGAGTCGGACGAACCCGGTGAGCATCGCGCCCGTCGCCGACAGGCTGGTTCCCGCCCGTCGCTCGCAGGTGAAACGGCATTAGCTGCAGCCGAAGAAACCGCATCAGGCTCTGAGGAGGACTCAGACGAGTTTTCCGATCTCGGTGAGACTTTTGATGAACTTGGTCCGGAGCATGGTCTGGAAAATCCAAACCTTTCCGGTTCATTACCGGCGGTAGATATTGAATTCTCGGACGAGGTATCTGGGACTGGGAGCCCTGTGCGCGAACAGGAGCACAGCGGGCGCGACTCGAGGCGCTCAGCTCCAGAAACGTATGCAGCACGAGCTGGGCGCTGTGCAGGCGCACCATGTCCTAGCTCGGAAATCGACCGCGGTCGTCGTTCGAGAGGCATCAGGCTGAAGCGCGACGGGGAACGCCGGCGAGCCAGACTCTCTCTATGTATTCGAGGACACACGCTACTTCCGCAGGAGACAATCTTGCACGCGCTCGTAACCACACTCGGGGGACAAGCACTGGGCCCTCGTCTCTGGTCCGAAACCCATGCACTCACGTATACAGATTGCCAGTCATCACGAATGGGGCAGGTCTCGAGCCAGCCAATCTCCAACGGAGACGGTAAGCCTGGCGGGCACCAGTTTGAGGGGCCTTTTGCGGAATTCGAGCTCGTCCAAGTGGCAGAATTACAGTTCCAAGTACCACGGAGCTTTCATTTGAATGAGGTTACCGTAGCGCAGGATGTGAGCTCGTATCTCTCACTCCTAGGTAAGCTGTACTGGATGAATAACCACCATGCCGAACTGCACGCCTGGATCCAGGCTTCGCGTACCCAGAGCGGTTCGACCTTGGACGCCGCCTGGAGCCACAATGTGCACTGGCCGCCTGCCGATGACCCGCTCGTGCCAGAAGCAGATATTTTCGCCTCGTCCAGCTTAGAGAACAAGCTGGGCGCCCAGCTTAGTGATCCACTGGCGGTAGCAGCAGCCGCGCTCCCGCCATGGTGTTTCATTGTACCGCGTGTCTGTCCGGGGCTGTTCTCGCTGCAGACGCGACGGCTTCTCGTGCAAGTATCCAGCTTTGGGATTGCTCGAGCGTTGAGCGCGGTGCAGACGCGTGCTGACACGCAACGGCAGCAGCATGCCACTGCGAGTTCATCGACGGGCCGCTCGGACCTGGGAGCGCACACATCGGGTGCTGAGCAAGAGGCCCGTATCGGGCGTATTCAGCGCCAGAAAGTGCGTGTGCACCGGGCGCGTCTGCTCGAGTCTGCCGAACTGATTATGGAGAACTTTGCCGACCAGAAAGCGCTAATTGAAGTTGAATACTTTAATGAAGCAGGAACGGGTTTGGGTCCAACGCTAGAATTCTATTCCATGGTCTCCCGGGAGCTGCAGCGCGTGGATCTGAAACTCTGGTGGGAGGACTCGTCGAAGGCCGCCGAAAGGGAGCGCTTGCTCCGTTCGGGCAAGGCGCTTCCACCTGAGCTTCGTGAGCGACTTTGCTATGTTGTCTCCGCGGGCGCTGGCCTATATCCCGCACCGATCGGTCCCAGAGAGCGCGGAGCCCCCGTCCAGGAGCGCCTGCAGCGTTTCCAGTTCATTGGTCGCTTTTGTGCCAAGGCGTTCTTAGACGGGCGCCTTTTGGATTTGCGCTTCTCCCCAGCGTTTTGGCGGTTGGTGCGGGCGCTAGCAGAGGCGCGGTTCCTCGTTTCTGAAGGACTGAACGGGCATAGAGCTATATTCCGAGCCGCAAAGAAGCGCCTCGATTTTTCGCTCCGCCGACTCGGAGAAGTGGATGCGGAACTCGCACGCTCCCTGCACTCGATTGCATGCATGCGCGACGCCGATGCATGCGATATCGCCGCGCTCTGCCTCGACTGGACGTTGCCTGGGCAACCGCATATTGAAATGCGGCCTCGGGGACGCTCTATGACGGTGTCGAAGGATAATCTTGCAGACTACGTTAGACAAGTCAAAGAGCACGTGCTCTTTGATTGTGCGGCACGACCAGCTTACGCGTTTCTCGAAGGGTTCCAGAGCATCTGCTCGATTTGGGCGCTGTTGGGTATCTTCAACCCGAACGAAGAAGTCAATGTGGTGCTCTGTGGACCCGACTTGCATCCGTGGACGGAACAGGAGCTGCTGTCTGCGCTGCGTTTCGACCACGGATATACGAGCGAAAATGTGGCGGCACGGAACTTTGTACGTGCTTTGTGCAGCCTCAACGAGGACGACCGTCGTCATTTCCTGCTCTTCGCCACTGGTTCACCGCGTCTGCCAATGGGTGGATTCCACGCCCTCCTGCCACCAATGACTGTGGTGAAACGTACCCCCGAAGCAGGCCTGACGCCGGACGAGTGTCTGCCCACGGTCATGACCTGCACCAACTACGTCAAGCTACCCGAGTATAGCTCTTTCGAGATACTTTTGGATCGTTTACTGTATACGATACGAGAAGGACAAAATTCGTTTGATCTCTCCTGAATGGTAAAGAAACGAATGCCGAAGAAGGGAACCGACGAGACCAGGCCTGGTCGTGATCACCAATGAGTGCTTGCGCTTACGACTGGCATGCGCAGTCGCGAGCGCTGTACAACCTCGGGTGCGCTTTCACGCAACGTGAACGTGCCCATCGCAGGCGATTGACGATGATGTCCGCAGTGGATACAGGCAGTGGCTCGAGTGCTTGTTGACGACGACAGGCGTCGCGAGCGATGTATTCGTATTCGTGGATGTTGCAGGCACTGGTTGTATCCCGGTGCAGACACCTCGGATTCATCGGCGTATTGCACAGAGAGAAGCGCGAACCAGAACCAGCGTCCTCCGCAGATCGACAACGGATACCTCGCACGTGGATAACTCCCTGAAGCACCGCCAAGTCACGCCACGAAACGCCCGACACTGACACACAACGATCTCGCGTTGGACGCGCCAGCCGCTTGCCTCGCAGCTCTGCACCCCAGACGCACCCCGAAGACACCGAGGCGCCCCTGGCCTCACCGCTCATCCTCCATCTCCCGCATTGGCGTACAGTGCGCAAGCGCGCCTGTCCATCGTTCGATGAGATCGATGAGGCGCTGCGCGCATGCAGCGCTTCGCGCTTCCCGCCAAACACAACAGCAGCGCTCGCCGGCCTCACATACAGGCCTCGATCGCACGCACCGCGCACACGGACAGACACCTGCGTGCGTGCGTGCGTCCAGGCGGCGGCGGCGGCATTCGCTGCCGCCACATCCGTAGCTCTAGAGCATGCGTCGAATGCGACGGTTATTCTCGTGGATGCGCTCGCGCCCATAGTCCACGTCCTTCGAAATCACGTCGATCTTGGCGCTCTGGTGGCGCACCTGCTCTCCGATGCCAACTGCAAGCGTCCGCAGGTCCGACACCACAACGCTCAGCTCGTCGAGGTCCCGATCCTGTGCCTGAACGTGCTCTTCCCACGGCGCCGCCGAGGCCTGCGCAGACGCATCCGCGCATTCGGTTGCGTCCGCAGGCGACGCTGCCGCAGCACCAGCAGCAGCCGTCGGAGCGGTACCCTCTGCGAGCAGCGCAGCCCGCTCGCGCCGCACACGGTCCTCGGGCTCGTCGACGCCGCGTACCCGCCGCGTTACGCGCCGCAGCGACGAGAGCAGACCCCGCCGACGCTCGCTGTCGCCATCGAGCGACGCCGCCTCGCCATCCACCGCGTCCTGTAGAAGCGCGTGCGCCGGTACCGACCCTGGCGATGACCCGACCTGCGCATCGTCAGCTGCTCGCGCTTCATCCGCCGAACGCTCAGACGAGCAAGCAGCTGGCGGCCGTTCCCGCAGGTTCAGTGTCCCCGCCTCGCGCTGGCGCTGCAGGCATGCAATCTCGTGCCGCGTCGCTGACGTCGAGGGCCCGTCTGCCCCCAGCACCGGGGCGTAGCGCTCGTGCCGCCGATTCCGATCGCGCGCCCAAGGCCACATCTTCTTCCAGAAACTCTGCATGTCGTGAATGATTTCGTCGCTGTGCGTCAGGTGGCCGTGAATCTCGTCCAGATCGTTTTGCACGCGATCCAGCTGTTCGTCCTGCTCGCCCAGCCTCATGGTAACGTCGACGCCTATCGCTCGCGCCTCTCGTGCAAGCTGCAGCGCCCGGCGCGATGACTGACGCCCCCGCAGCGCAGCGTCCGTAGCCTGGCGCCGCAGCTGCTCAACCTGAGTTTGGCGGCTCTGCAACAGCTCGGCGTCCGGCGCACTGGTGCTTGCTGCGAATGTGGAAGGTGGAGCCGCTTCCCCTGCGACTTCCAGCCCGCGAACGGCCGCATCAGCGGCTCCGTTCAACGGTCGGCCGGGCCGCGGGCGCTTCTCCGCACCAGCGACTGGCTGCTTGCGCCTCGACACAGGCGCAGGGTTAGGCGCAGTGCCCGCGCTTGCTCCAAAGAGTGCGTCCCGGTCTCGTGCGGCGCGGCCCGTCAGCGGCAGTGTCAGCGGTTCCGAGATCACCGACGATGCGTCCAGCGCTCGTGGTGCCATCGTTTCCCCTGTGGGCGCTTCTCGTGTCGATCGCGACCCTGAGTGGCGAGCGGTGCGAGTACGAGCACCCCGTTCGGTTCCTACCAGCGTCGCAGCAAGCCGAACGTGCCCAGCACCCGTCTACCCGTGCTTGTTATGCCGTGCGCCGTCGTTGCCCTCGTGCAGGTCGTAGCACCCCCGAGGCTCGACGTGTCAGGTGTAGCGCTATAACAGCTCGCGACACTGCTTCCTCGTTGTGTATTTCCGACAGCTCTGTGGCTTGCTCGACGTATCGGATATTGTCTCGGTCTGTACAAGACAGCTCTTCTGCTGCGCAACTTGTGCGCTGCACACGGCTCCAGCAAGCGAGAGCGAGCGTCTCCTTATGCTGTCCAGTCCGCGGAATTCACCGTGTGCTGACGCGAGTGTCGACGTCTCGCGTCGAAACGGAACGCTCGTGCGAATCGCGAGAGGCGCGCGCCCGAAGCGTCCGGCATGCGGCCTGGCCGTTCCCAGGCTCAGCGAGCTGGATGGGCAACAGACGTGCGCTGCCGCTGGGTGCGCTGCACGATGCGCCAGGTTGCCTGCCTGAGTGATGGCGTGCACTGCCGCTGGGATGCGCGCGCCTTGCGCTGGTGCGGCGATTGCGCTCTGCGACAATACGGACACCAGCAGGGCGCTGCACCAGCGCGCAGCCGCCGCGTCGCCCGCCCCGCCGTCGCCAAATGACCGCTGGCTGCGCGCAGACGAATCCAGGCTGCAGGACGTCGCCGTTAGCGTCGCGCTGTGTCGTGAACATTCTTTTCTTATAGATAGCTTCGAGCGCTAGGTGCGCGTGCAACTCGACGCTTTGCCCGTGGTACGCAGATCATAAACGCGTGAGCGAGTCCGAGTCTCTGCCTGGTGAAACGGGGAGTTTGAAGGGGCTGCATACCAACACGCCTTGCGAGCACTATTGACCAGTTACGCGTGCGCGCACCCACAAGAGAGGAAAGCACCAGCGCGTTGAGCCGGTGAGCCCCGACCGCATCTGGAGACAGGTTCGTGCTCTCAGGCACCAAGGTTTCATAGCCTGTGCGCATTCTGAGCACGGCGCCGCGGAACCCTACCCGAGTCTGCAGCGCGAGCGAGAAGCGCAGTGCGGTAGGAGGCCCCTGCGAGTAGAAGGACGGCGAGGCGCGTGCCTAGTTGGTTTCCAGCGCGGTCTACGGCAACTACCCTGAGCGCGAGCAGCACACGCCGGCGCGCACCGCAACGACCTAGGCGTACTCGAGCGCACTGCGGCAGTTCAGCTTCCTGTTGGGTTTGCAGCGCAGCCAGAAGGCCCAGCCCTAAAGGCACAGCAGCCTGCTGACGGGAACTCTGCCCAAATAACACCAAACGTGCGCACGTGCTGTCACCTCGCGTCTAACCGGAGTCACTACCGTGGCGTGCAGCGCTCTTGTGGCTAGACACGCGTACACAGCTGGAAACGCGGACGGCGTTCCACTCAGTGCTGCGCCCGGAACCCAACCGAATACACTTCACAGTGGATCGGAGTCAAGTCTTTACAAAGCCTCATACGGTACAGAGCTGAACTGTGGGGACACCAGGTGCCTTCAGCGAAGCATTGAACACTGCCCATGAGCAACGGAACAGCGCAATCTGCCAGTGCGCCAGCGGGCGTGCTGCAGATCATTGATGAACATGGCGTGATGCTGGAGCGCACGCCCTGGTTCCCAAGCGAGCTCGATGTCGGCGCTGAATGCTATCGTGTCGTCGGGTGCATCGGGAGCCCGCTATCAGGCAAGTCGAGTCTCTTGAATGACATTTTCGGGACGCGTTTCGCGGTGTCGCACGCGCGGGCGACTGAGCGTCGGCGCTGGAAGACCCGCGGCGTCTCTGCAGCACTGGCAGCAAACCAGGAGACGCTTCTGGTGCTGGAGATCGACGGCGGGGACGGAGGCGCGACGGGGCAGCAGCTGCAGGAGCGCTGCCTCCGCTACGTGTCCAGTGTGTCCGATGTTGTTCTGTGCAACGTCTGGTACCACGACCTGGGACGCTACGACGCAGACCCACAGTGGTACTTGAGCACGATCGTGCGCGAGTTGGCTCACGCGGAGGGCCCTCTCCTGCGCACCTGCGTTGTGTTCGTGGTGCGCGACGCAGACGCGGATACTGGCGCGGACGCGGATACCACCGAGAGCACTGCATCGTTGATCGCGGAGTCTCTCTGGCTGGACGCCGAGGAGCACTGGCAGCGCGAAATCGGCGACGGCGCAGCATCAGCACCAACAGCAGCGAGTCACTCGGTGGAGGCGCTGCGCGCTGCGCTCGAGCTGCGCGTAGCCCTGCTGCCGTCGCCGCGCACGTCGCGTTCAGCCTACGACGCCGCTGTGCAGCGTCTGCGGCGGGACCTCCTAGACGGCAGTGGCAGTGGCAGTGGCGATGGCGGCCTGCTGTCCTCGCAATACAGCAAGGGTCTGCCTGCGGATGGATTCGGTGCCTTCAGTCGACGCCTCTGGGAGGGCATTCGTGCACAGCCCGCTGGGGCGATGCGTGCTGCGAAGCCGCTGGCCATGCGTGTCGCTACGGCGGCGGCGGCGGCGGCGGCGGATGAAGGAGCCGCTGGGGAAGCGCTCACGCCAGAGGCACTGGCAGCAGCGTATCACTGCGATGCCGCTTTCTCCGAGGCGCTTCGGAACAGCGCCGAGGAGCTCGGGGAGCTTGCGAGTCAACTGGACGAGGGCGAGAAGATCAGTGGTTTTGGACGCCGGGCGGAGGAGCTTCTGCAAAAGTACCTGAGTGGCTTTGAATCGGCTACGGAGGCGTATGCGGGAACTGAAGTGCGCGAGCGGAAACTGGCGGAGCTCGAGACTGTGCTCGATGCGTCGTTGCAGTCGCTGTTCCTGAAGCAGCTGCAGATAGTTCGGGAGAACGCGCTGCAGCACTTTAAGACTGCGTCTTCATCTGAGGAGATTCCTGGCGACTTTGCGTTCTACACAGCGGATGCGCTTTTCCAGCGCGAGGCGGAGGAGAGCGTGCGGCCCGGATCCGACTGGTCCTATGCGAATGAGCGTAGCGACCTGCAGCAGACCATGGCGGAGATCTCTGCACGGCGGAAGCAGCTTATTCACGTGCAGATCCAGGCGGCTGAGCAGCAGCGTCAGGCAATGCAGTACATGCAGCTGCAGCAGGCGCAGCTGCAGGCGGTTCAGCAGCAGCAGTATGGTGGTGCGCTCGGCAACTGGAACATTGGGCTGGCGTACCGGCCTCCGGATACGAATGTGAACATGTCGCTGCTGCATCAGCAGGGCCGGACGCAGGTCCAGCTGAGCATGGTACCCGATGAGCAGGCGGGTCTGCTGGGCCCGAACGGGTTCACGAGCGGAGTCGGGCCCGGGAACCTTGGTGTGTCGTTCAACATCAACATCTAGAAGCGCGTTCGGTTGTGAACGCTGCGCCAGGCAGTCTTAGGTCTAAACGAAAGGTGTTCTACTCGCGCCTCCTGGCAGGTCTCAGGGTTCCGTTCCTGGTGGGGCAACGCGATCGCTACGCATCGTGGCGCTGTGCTTGCCGGGAACTGCGCTACCGCCGACTGATCATCGCGTTCATTTTCATGCGCCAGATTTCGCTGCAGGATCTTCCCAGATGATCGCGCTCGTCTCGATTGTGATGCTCAGCCACATGCGTTACTCATGGAAAACGGTTTTTGCGCGCAACACGTGTCATATGAGTACTGTCTCATTTGCATCCTTTCACTCTGCATAGGTTACTGGTGCCCTTAGTTAGCACATGAACCTCATTCTCCAGTTGACTTGCACCATGAGCGCAAAAGAAGACAGCTTCCGTTTACCATCCGGCCAAGTGGCGATGCAAAGTAGAGCGGGCGGCCTTTTGAGTTGCACAGCGCCATACATTATGCATTTGGGGTGCTCTGGGGTGTTTCGCTGCCTACAAGCGCGCTCGCATGCCTCTGAGTTTACATGGATCAGTGAAAACCCCGCTAGTTTGGTTGGCAATTCACGTAGAATTCATTGCATTGTCCGTTTCCAGCTGTAATGTATCTGCTTTGTGGTACATACCATCTTGTTTTCAGCGCAACTAGCATACGTCACGACATCGCCTGGAAGGGCATCCCGAATACCCTTGCTTTTCTAGGTATCATGGAGACTATCGCCTCTGGATGCGTATAGCCGCCTCCCGCCCCCACCGCCTCCAGAATGCGAAAGATTGGATATCATGGCTGCGGGGCGCACGTCCGTCTCGAAGGCGAGCGGTTAGGGAACGATTCAGCGGAAAATGGCGTTTAGAGAGATCGCTCCTGTACCGTTCGCAAGCTACTGCGTTCGCAGCCATCGGAGATCACGCTGCATGCAACTTGGGGAATGGGCCGCGTCAGCGGGGTTTCAAGTTTTCAAAGGAAAGCATCAATGGCAGGGGCAGCCTCTACAACTATGTCAGAATAGAACGGAACGGGTCAACTTATCTAACACGGAAGTACACGCTCAGGTTTGGGTCCCTTCTCGCTATCATCAACACAAGCCGCTACAGGATGTCT
>Ga0078972_1005631_pt1 | contig 31400 bp, 22 predicted proteins | sample YelNatPaOPGAMG01_FD_67568 | JGI IMG/M metagenome (GOLD analysis project Ga0078972, IMG submission 67568) | Hot spring thermophilic microbial communities from Obsidian Pool, Yellowstone National Park, USA - OP-RAMG-01 (SPADES assembly) (version 2) | ecosystem: Environmental > Aquatic > Thermal...
TAGAAGTCAAGGCCGTCCCCGAAGGGGGACGGTTTTTTTGTAGGGCGCCCCCAGCAGGGCGTACCTACCACCGTGGAATGGGGAAATCGGGGCTTGTATCCCTTGCCAAGTTGTTTCCCGGGAACGATACTGGAACCATGAATCCCGAACCCGTTTTACCTCTTAATACCGACACCAATTCTACCGACAATAGAATGAGGTATCCGGTAATGTCATTTAAGAGCGGTTTCGCGCTGGTAGATAACGACAGAAAATTAATTCGCGAACATGCTCACCAGGTGCGGGAGGCTCTGTTTGCCTGCACCACCGAGGCCCAGGTGGAGTGCTCGGTGGCTTTTGCCCGGTACCTAAGCTACGCGGGGTTAAACAGCGATAATTACTGGCTGTTTTTACGGTTGGTAATGACCAATAACCCCTGGGTTATCGACGAACTACTCCACGATCGGGAACCCCGGCTTCTTTTTTCTACTATTCGACCGGAACAGGAGTTGATAGACGCGGCCTTCGAAGCGATTTATTCCCGCCATCCCGACGAAATTTACCTACCCGCCTTGGAAGCCGTGCTGGGGATCATCCAGAACGCCTATTTTGACCCCGATGATGGGTATCGGATTCGAAAATTCACCATTATGGATATCAACACCTTGGGTAAATTCCTCCAAAAGGATGAGGGGCAGGATCATCCGACCAATAGATTAATATTGGATATTTTAGATAGAATGGCCCACGTGGGAGAATATTACGGAGAGCCGGATAAGAACGTGCTTTCCAAACAGGCTTTCAGGGTACGGTACGCGTATTTTGATAGAACCCGCGATCTGGTGGACGCTATTCCCGAACCTCTGCTGGTTCGATTGAACGATCGAAACGGGGTTCAGCCGGATAACGATTACGCCGAATTGGCGGCCAAGAGAAAGCAACGGCGTCGGGATAGCCGGGGGCGCTTTATGAAGGAAAGCCCCGACGCGTCGGTATCCCAAGCTTCGGCTTCCCCAAACCCGGTATTGGAGGGGTCGACGGGAACCACGGGCCCTGAAGATAGGGCTCCCAAGCCTACCGCCAAGACTGCTCCCAAGGCTACCGCCAAGCCGACGCCCGAAACGGGTGGCCCTGGGGCCACGAAAGCCAGCGGTCCAAGGACTTCTCCGTCGAAAGGGTCGTCAAAAAAGAAAACCAAATAGCCCCTCGGATGGGATAATCCCTTCAGAACTTCCTGAATTTTGAAGAGCTTGGTAAAAATTGGTGGAGCAACGGAAGGAGGAATGATGACACGCAATAAAAAAGTTGAGAATTCTGGCGCAAATAGTCCTGAACCGATAAAGAAAAATCTAGAGGGTGTCCCCCTGGTCCGGGAGGTCATTAGGCTGGTGTTATCCACCCCCGGAAGGCTCCCCGACGCCGAAGGAAAACCCGGCGGCCTTATCAAATTTCCTAAAAATCTTCGTCCCATAATCATTGGGGATCTGCACGCCAACCGGGAAAACATGCTGAAGATTTTAGATCACGATAACAATAGGGCGGATCTGGAGTCGGGTAAGGCGGCGTGTATTTTTTTAGGGGATGCCCTCCACGATGATCGGACCGGGCACATGAAGGAAATGAAAAGTTCAGTAGAGATTTTGGAGGAATTGTTCCGGGTGTTTCTCCAATACCCTGGACGGATCTATTACATCCGGGGAAACCACGATACCTACGATGAACGGTTACGGAAGAGCGGGATACCCCAGGGGGTGGAGTTTAAAAAGGAACTGCTGGCCCAAAAGGGGCAGGAATACGTGGACGCGGTGTCCGATTTTTTTGAAAGTCTTCCGGTTTTTATCATCGGAGATGGGTATGTGATAACCCATGCGGGTCCGCCCCGGGGTGGGGTGGTGGAAGAGGAACTGATCAACATAAAAAAATACCCCGAAAAATTTCATCAGCTCCTGTGGAATCGGGTAAACGAATTCCACGGGAACCCTAGTTTAAAGGAATATGGAGAAAAGGAGATCCGACTCTGTCTTGAACTTTTGGACCTTCCGGAGTATACCCCCTTTATTGTAGGTCATAACCCGCTCTGGAACGATGGAAACCAGCTGGGGGTGTGGATGAACGTTATTGGCATTAAAAATCATCATATCCTCTATTCCGGTTCCGGGAGCAGGGCCCCCTATTTTACCATCGAGAAAGGCGAATTGACGTGTAAATTCGCCGTAGAAAAGCAGGCGGAGGTGTACTACTATGGATGAACAGGAAAAGCTAGTGGCCGATGTGGGGGATCCGGACATCGTCCGCTACTTCTATCTGGACAAAAAAACGCCCGAAGTGGTGGAATTTCTGAATGGACTTCAGCTCAGTCTATCCATGTCCCAGGACGACGTTCCCTTTAACGCCCAGGTAAAAAGTTACGCCGGAGCCTACGATCAGGATGGGGATCTTTGGATCATAAAACCCGTGGCCAGCGCCGAGGAGATGCTGTACCACCGGGCCTGCGAAATAGCCTATCTTTTGGACCATCGGACGGGAACCTTCGCGGCTCCGACCACTGCGGTCCTAATCAAGGGAAAGCGATACCGGGCCACCAAGGTGGTTCCCAAATCCGTACAGATCAGCTCCTACAACTACCTGGAGGAACCCTTTATCAACCTCCTTCGGGTGGATTTGATTAACCGTTGGATATTCTTTGACGAGGATCGAAATCCCAACAATTATCTGGTAATTACGAATTCGAAAAACCGACAATTTATGGTGGCCATCGACTACGACAAGGCGGATATGTTTTCCGAAGCCATGAAAATTACGGGCCTGCCGGGAAAATTTGGGTGGCTCAGAACCGAAAAGACCCGGTTTTTAACCCTTCTGCGCCCGGAAAACTTCGAAGGTATTTCGATTGGGGAGTTTGAGGGCCGACTTTGCGCTTTCGCGTCGATTTCCCGGGAAGAATTGGTGGAGATGGGGCAGAGGGTATTCACGGGTTTTTGCGATGATCCCTCCGCGATAGCCCATAGGGTGGCAGAAAATATTATCCGTCGTCGAGATTACGTGGATGCCTACTTCCGGAGTATGTTTAAAGCCCAGGTGGAAAACCAGGATGCGTGCCAAGATAGCGAATATTCCGCCTTTGGGCAGAGTTTTTTGGATATGCACAAACGAAAAATGTGATTTTTTATTTTTTAGGCTTGACAACTTATATTACAAGAGTAGACTAAGTATGGAAAATGCACTTACGATGAAATCATCGTCGCGTGGAGGTTGTAATGGATAAGCAGACCGAACGGGTTATAGAAAGAACCTGGTCAAAAGAGACAATAATGCAGGTTGAGCTGGGAATTGTGCAGAATATGCTCGGCTCAAGGACGGAGGAAGCGGTGGAAGGGTCCATCAGCTTTGCGCGTTTTTTAAGCCTTTCGGGATTGAACAACGATAATTATCCCGCGTTCCTTAAACTTTTGGAAGTGGAGAACCATTGGGTTATCGATACCATGGTTGGTAAAAAGGATCCCTTCCTTTTACTAAGCCCCATTCAGCCAAACAGTTACCTGGTTTTTACGGGCTTTAAACTTCTCACCAATTGGCATCCCGGCGGTATTTACCCCGTAACGTTGTCCATCGTGCTTGGAATTCTCCAGGCCGCCTTCGCGTCCCCCAAGGACGGTTTTAAAATTTATTCCGTTTCCATCAACGACGTGAATAACCTGGGTAAACACCTGAACAAGGAACTGGGCCAGGACGATCCGAACAACCGCTGTATCCTTGATATTCTGGATAAGCTAGGCTCCCTGGCGGGAACCTCCAACGATCCCGATAAAGAACAGATGGCTCGGCAGGCTAATAACATTCGTACCTTCTATTTCGACAAACGTAAAAAAATGGAAGATATTATTCCGCAGGTTTTGTTGGTCAAATCCGACTATATCGCCAAAGAAACCGCGCCGCGGATGCTGTACGTCGACTAAATCGGGTAAAGGGGTATAGATATGAAAGAACTTTTCGAAAAGAAGCAAGACTGGACGGAAGCCGAGATCCAGCAGATCGAATATAGTATGTTAAAGGGTATTTTGGGGTGCCGGAGCGTCGAGGCGGTGGAAGCGGCGATTACCTACGCCAGCTACCTCAACTTTACCGGGATCACCAACGGGAACTATCCGGTGTTTTTGAACATACTGACGGTCCGGAACCACGCGGTAATCGATGCGCTCCTGGGAACCCGGGATCCGTTCCTCTTTATGAGCTCCATTCAGCCCAACTATTTTATCGTGTCCACCTGTTTCGCCATATTGACCAAATATCGAAAGGCGGAGATTTATCCCAAAACCCTCGGTATTATCCTTGGGGTGTTCCAGACCACGTACAATTCTCCCCTGGACGGGTACAAAATTTATCCGCCATCGGTGGCGGATATAAACGCCCTGGGCAAGCACCTGAACGAGGAAAAGGGACAGGATGATCTGCTGAACCGGAGTATCCTCGATATCCTGGATAAATTGGCTTCCCTGGAGGGGCAGAACGTGGACGAGGATATGGAAGACCTGGCGGTCCATTCCCACAATATTCGGAATAACTTCTTTGATTCCAAGAAACGGCTTGTGGATGTAATCCCCGAGGTGCAACTCCGTCTGGAACCGAACCTGGACAAGGATGTACTTCCCCGGGACCGCAAACCCTTGGCCGAGGTAGAACAGCCCGCGCAATAATTCCACGCTGGATTAGTTTGAATTGGGGGGTTGTAAAAAGGCTAGGAAAGTTTTTTTACATCCCCGCTTTTGTATAGGAATCAGGAGGAAATGATGGCGGGCGGCGAATGGCCCATGTGGTCTGAAAACGAAATAGATGCTCTAAAGCTCGGTTACATAAACGATATTATCGATTGTAAGGATGGGTACAGTACCTTCGCGGCGGTCGCTTTTTCCCATTATGTGGTCAATAAGATCGGTCTAAATCCGGATAACTACCCGGTGTTTTTTAGGCTTATCGAATCGGGAAACCCTTGGGTTATTGATACCCTCGTGGGCGAGAAGGAGCCTAGTAAATTCCTCGGCAACATTCAACCCAACACCTTTATGCTAAAGGATTGTTTTAGGATGCTGACCAATTGGAAGGCCGGGGAAGTATATCCGAAGGCTCTTGTGATAATTTATGGGCTTTTAACCCTTTGTTACCGGGTCCCGGAAGAAGGGTACCGTTTGTATCCCCTAACGGTTTCGGATGTGAACAATTTGGGTAAACACTTGGATAAATCGAAAGATCAAATGGATCCCCTAAATCGGACTATCCTGACAACCTTGGACCGGTTAGCTTCGCTGATTGAGCCGCAAAAACCCATGCCCACCAACGAGGTTAAGGACGTGGCCCTCCAGGCGAACAATATTCGGGGCAAGTTCTTGGATATGACGAAACAGCTGAACGAAGCGATTCCCGACGTGCTTTTGCAGAGGGGAAATTACGAAGAAAAGATCGTAAAACCGATCGTTCCTAATATTCAACTGTAAGCTCCCGGTTGCTCCATAATCCGCCGTTTGTCCCTCCATCGATGGTGATAAACGGCGTTTTTTTGTGTTAAAGCCGAGGATAGAAGCGGCCAGTTTCTAGGGTGGACCATGTTAAAGCCATCGGTGGAAGTAAATAATTGTTACATTCTCCAGTCTAAAATGGGCGAGACCCTTCTTTTTGAACATTGGAAGGCCCTGGCGATTTATGCTCCTAATCAATTTCTCCTTCGGTTTATAAAACCCTCGGTTCTTTCAAAAGAAGAAGAAGGGCACCTTCGAACCGAAGCCCTCCAGGAATATCGTTTGATTCATCCCGCTCTCGATACGGTGGTGGAGGCGGACTTTTTTAAGGGGCGTCTTTTTATATCCTCCGAATACCGGGATCAGGTTCTTTTAAGAGATTTTCCTACAACAAAAATAAAAACCGACGCCGTTTGGATTGAAAGACTGGTTCTCCATTTAGCCACGGCTTTGGAATTTTTCCATGCCCATGGATTTTTGTACGGTGTTTTTTTACCCGAATCGGTCTTGGTCGCCCGAAATGGAAATAATCCAGAGGATTTTACGTTTCTTAAACCGGGGTATCGGACAACCTTGGCCACGCTTTTAAAACAAAATTCTAAGTCTACGGAGTCTCCGTATCGGCCCTTCATGGCCCCAGAGCTTCTGTCCGGCGGCGATCCGTCCATCGCGGCGGATCTGTACTCCTTTGGGATGCTGATGGGCGTACTTTGGGATTCTACGGTTTTACCTCCTGCCGTGGACCGGATTGTAAAAACCTGTACCCAAGCGGAACCAAAGGATCGATACCCCAACGGGACCACCCTTATAAAAGAGATCGAGGCCCTCCTAAAGACGTCGGCCCCCGAATCCTTTTTTATTCTCCCCTCAACGGGCGGGACAGGAAAGCAAAACGCCACCCCGTCGGGACCAACGAACCCCGCAGTCCCGCCGGTATCCCAGGCCCGGACGGAGGTGTTACACTATTTTCAGGAGATTTCGGCCAATTACCGATCCGAACACGGGTATACCGAAGGGGGGCCCGGTGACGGTTCGTCGGGCACGGCGGTACCTCCGGCTCCCCTACCGGCTTCACCTGCCTCGACCCGTCCTAGGCCCGTAGGTCCCGCGCCATCGACCACGCCATCGGTGCGGGATGATTACTATTCCCAGTGGTCCCTGCCGGCGAACCCTCAACCGGCGGCTAAAGTAACGTCGACCCCAGCCCCTGTAACGCCTGCCCCCGCAGCGTCAGCCCCTGCGACCCCGGCCCCTGCGACCCCAGCCCCCGCAGCGTCAGCCCCAGCGATCCCAGCCCCTGCGGCTCCGGCACCTTCGCAGGCGGGTTCTGCCGCGTCGGTGCCCTCCGGGGGCGCAAGGACGGTACCGCAGACCCCAACGGTGTCCTCCGGTCCGGCGGCGAAGGGGACAGCCGCGACCGTATCGCAGAAGGTACCGGCGGGGGTCACCTTCGGAGCGGTCCCTTCAGAGGAGCCGGTTCGATGGCAGTACCATTGCGTCAGTTTGGAGGCCGTAGAAAAGACCTTGGTTCGGACTTTTATGCGGTCGAAAAAGGGGATAGGGGATTTTCGTTTTATCCAGGAAGGCCAGGATTCAGAAAGTAAAGAACGGCTGAAGGGTGTTTTAAAATTCCTGGCCCAGGATTCCTTTTTTATCGATGGGGGCTCCCTTTGCGGCACCCAAAAGGCCGACGTTCGATCCTTTTTATCCACTATCCAAGGGGCTTTGGAAAGGCCTCTGAGCCAAGAGACGGCCCGATCCAGAAGACGGTTTGGCTCATTGATCGATGCGGCGGGGGTCCCTTCGTTCTTTAGTACGGGAAGGCTGGGGGACCTACTTTTTAAGAATAGGAAATCGGGGGAAACACCCCCAGCTACCTATGGAAAGGATACGTACGATGGATTGATCGAAGCCCTTACGTGTTTTGGACGAAAAAAAAGGCCCCAGGTCATTGTTGCCCGGGGTAGTGAATGTATAGGCTCCGATCTATCGGAATTTTTAGTACAATTGGCCAGAGAAATCAGGTATAAAAGCGTATGCGTCTTTATCTTTGGCCAGGAGTTTCCCGCCGAATTTCAGCGCTTCCGGTCTGAAAATGCCGGTTCTACTCCTGCTCCGTAATCCCGTCGACGAAATAGTGGCCTTCCCCTAATTTTTTCGCCTTTTTAAGGGCTTCCCGGGCTTTTGCCAAAACCGCCGGTCCTTCGGTGGGATTCCCCATGGCCGCCCCCACGGAACCGCCGATCCATACGACTCCCGTGGGTAATTCGATGGGCCGCTGAAGCATCTCCGTCAGTTTCCCCGCCTGATCCGAAATCAGCTCCGCCGATTTTTGGGGCACCACCGAGGCTACCACGGCAAACTCATCGCTACCGGTTCGGGCGGCGATTCCATCTTCCCCCGTAAAGGTGGATACCCGTTTCGCGGCCTCTTTTAAAATGGCGTCCGCCTGTTCCTGTCCCCGACTGCGGACCAACTGGGCGTAGTTGGCTAAATCCGCCGCCATAATGATAATCCCCTTATTATCCGCCGCTAAACGGGCGGTTTTTTCGGCGAACCACGCGTTGAGGCCGTTCATATTCGCTAAACCCGTAAGGGCGTCGATCCTATCGGGTGGAATTTCCTTGGGAGCTTCGGGAACCCTGGGGGGAGCTTTCTCCGGTAGGGGCGGAGGGGCTGCCGGAACCGCCGGTTTTTGTTCCGACGGGGCCGATAGAAGGAAACCAACCACCACCCCAGTTACGGTCGCCACCGATACGACGACGCCGACAACTCCGCCCGCGAGGGCCGCCAAACCACCCAGCAGGGTCGCTACGGGGGGAACCAAAAGGATAACCAGTCCCGGACTGGTTCGCCGTTGTAACAGATGGGTACTCATACCGTAAGTATCGGTAAAGATAGAAAAAATACAAGAAAAGAAGGAGGATACAATTCTAAAAACATCAGTTTTAAGAGGGAACTCAAGGAGGGTTTTGCACAATCCTCCGGGTTCTTTTTTGCTCAGCCTTCGTTGAAGCGCCTATCCCGAAGCCCCTACCCCAAAAGGCTTACTCCAAAAAGCTTAGTCCAAAAGGCCTTCCAGTTTTTCCACGAGACCGGCAAAGGTTTTACACGCCGCCGCCACCGGTTCTGGGCTGGACATATCGACCCCCGCGACGTTGAGGGCTTCGATGGGGAACCGGGAACCGCCGGATGTAAGGAATTTAAAATAATCATCCCGTTCGGCTTTTCCCCCCGAAAGGACCCGGTCCGCCAGGGCTAGGGAAGCGGATACCCCGGTGGCGTATTTATACACGTAGTAGGCCCCGTAGAAATGGGGAATCCGTAGGCCCTCCAGGTCACTTTCCTCTTCCAGGACCATCTGGTCCCCAAAATATTTGGTTAAAAGGTCCCGGTAGGCCGATCGGATACGGTCTACGGTAAGGGGCTGACCCTCTTCTTCGGTTCTGTGGGCCCAATGCTCAAATTCGGCGAACATGGTCTGCCGGTACAGGGTGGCCAGGAGGTCATCGATTCGCTTGTTTACCAGGTATTTCCGCATAGCTTCCCCCTTGTTCTGGGATTCCAGATACCGGAAGAGCAGTTCTTCGTTAAAGGTGGATGCCACTTCCGCCTCGAATATGGTGTACCCGTAGTGCATAAAGGGATTAGAACGGGCTGAATACCAGGAATGCATCGAGTGGCCCCCCTCGTGGGCCAGGGTAAAAACGTCCCGAAGGACATCCTCCTTATAGTTCATGAGGATGTAGGGATCCCCCGTGTAACTGCCCGCGGAAAAGGCCCCCGACCGCTTCCCCTTGTTTTCGTACCGGTCGGCCCAGCGGCCCAGCAGTCCTTGGCGGAGGGTTTGAACGTATTCGTCCCCCAGGGGAGACAGGGCTTGGGAAATCAGGTCCACCGCCGCGTTCCAGGGGGTTCTCTGGCGTACGGACGCCACGATGGGAACGTACACGTCGTAGTGCCGTAGTTCATCCAGTTTTAGGACCCCTTTGCGGAGGGCATAGTATCGGTGCAGACTGTCCAGGTTATCGTTTACCGTGGCGACCAGGTTGTCGTACACCCGTTCATCTACCTTGTCGGGAAACAGGGCCATAGCCCGGGCGGAGGGAAAACCGCGGATCCGGGCCTTTATCACGTCCTGTTTTACGGAGCCCGAGTAAAGGGTTGCCAGGGTGGTTTTATGGGCGGCGTAATGACGATAAAAGGCCTGGTACGCGGTTTTGCGGATACTCCGGTCGGGGTTTTCCATAAAACTGGACCAGGTAGACTGGGATAGGGGGCGGGCCCCCTCGGGGGTGTCGATGGTGCCAAAATCGATATCCACGTTGGTCAGGACCGTAAAGGCGTCCCGGGCTAGACCTTCGCCCTCCGAGTGGAGGGCCAAGAGCCGCTCTTCCTTTTCGCTGAGAATGTATTTTTTCCAGCGAAGTATTTTTTGCAGATAGATGGTATATTCTTGTAAGCGGGGGTGGGTTAAAAATTGGGCCATGGTGATGTCGGGAATCGTTTGCAGTTCCGGTATGGCCCAGGATGCGGCGGCTTGTATCTTTGCCTGGGCCATCATAAAACGACCCGTCATGGTCCGAGCCTCTGGGGAACCTTCGTCCTCCGTTTGGCGTAGTTCGCTGTAATAATTAAGCCGTTCTTCCAAAAGACCGAGATCCCTATAAAAATCCAGCCAGTCGGCCAGCGCTTCGGCCGATGTTCCCAGGGTGCCCCGATACTTTTCTATCTCTGGTAGGTGCCCTTCGTACTCCGTAAGCCCCTCGGCCCAGGCGTCGTCGTTGGCGAATAATTTGGAAAGGTCCCAGGTGTCTTGGACAGAAAGTTCCGATCGGAGGGGAATTCGGTGGTCTTGCATGGGTTTTCTCCTGTGGGCCGATTGTACGATACCTTTATTTAGTTGGTCCAGATAGGTTTTCCCCCTTGTAAGATATCGGGGCACCCGTTAGTATTACATAAAATGAATTCGCCCTTATCCCCCTATCGATTGGCTAAGGCCCGGAAGCTGTATAATCTTTTTAACGCCCTCAATTCCCTCTCGTTTACGCTTCTAAGCGGTAATATCATTATTCTCTACGCCCTTCGGCTAAACGCCAATTCCACCCTTATCGGTATTCTCAACGGGCTTGTATTTTCCGCTTTTTTCTTTATGCCCCTGGGGAAGCGCTTAGTCAGAAAACAACCCATAGTCCGGGTTTTCGCTTCCGCGTGGATAGCCCGGTATATCCTGATGATCCCCCTGTTGTTCGCTCCCTTCGCGGTTTCCGCTGGCCGGGGTGATGTGGCCCTTACCCTGGTTATCGTGGGGGTTTTCTGTTTCCACGCGAGCCGGGGCATTGGGATGATTGGAAGTAACCCCGTGTTAAACGAGCTGGCCACGGGGCACGACCGGGGCAGTTATATGACCTACGTGCAGGTCATCAACAGCGCGGTGGCCATGGTGGTGAATATAGCCCTGGCGTTGCTCCTGGGAAGGAATCCTCCCCTGGGCTTGTACGCTTTGCTAATGGGATTTGGCATAATTTCCGGCGTTTTTGGCAGTCTCTTTCTCTATAAAATCCCCGAGCCTCCGCAGGGGACGGAGGGGGAGGCCTCGGATTTTTTTCAGGTTATTCGTCACGCCTTTTCTAAGGGGGCTTTTCGGCGTTTTATCGTTATCCTTTTATCCGTTAGTTTTGTTTCATCGATTGCCCGGGCTTTTGTGGTCGTGTATAGTCGGGAAGTGTACCACCAAAGCGACGGAATGGTGGCCCTTTTTACCGTGGCGGGGGGGCTCGGGGCCCTTTTGATGGGGATGTTTACCCGGTTGTTGGTCGATAGGGTGGGGGCGAAACCCCTGTATATTACCTACACGGCCATCGCCTTTATCAGTCTTATCCCTATCATTATCGCTCCCCTGGTTCACACTCCATCCCTGGTTATGACGGTTTTGTTTCTTTTGTTTTTATATTTTTTATTGAACTTTGGATTCGCGGGGGCCGAAGGGGTGGCCCAAAATTATTTTTTTGGTCTGGTAAGCCCCAAGGATGTGCTGGATTTAGGAATACTCTACTATATCGTCTACGGTACCGCCGGCGCCCTGGGTTCTTTTTTAGCGGGCGTTTTTTTGGATGCCTTCTCCGGTATGGGGTTTGAAAGTCTTACTTCCTACCGATTCCTGTTTATTTTTTTAGCTGTCATTCTGGCTGCAGTCCTGTTTTTACAGAGAAACCTAATCCGCCTTGGGGCCCTTCCTTTGCGGGGAGCCCTGGGGGTTATCTTTTCTTTTAGGGATATTCGGGCGATCACCCTTTTGGATAGGCTAGATAAAAGCAAAAACAGCCAGGAAGAAACGGCCCTTCTGGAGGCCCTCTACGAAAATCCTTCCCATATCGCCGTTGCGGGATTGCTGGACCGGGCCCGTTCCCCCCGGCTATCCGTCCGCGTGGAGGCCCTCCGGGCGATAGAAGCCCTGGATTCTCTTACCTCCGAGGTGGTGCAGGCTCTAGAAGCGGATGTGGAAACCAATCCCTACACTACCGCGTATATATGCGCCCGGGCTCTGGGGAAACATCGCGTTTCCACTTCGGTTCCCACCTTAAAGCAAGCCCTCTCCTCGGATGACTATATGTTGGTGGGCGAAGCCATGGTAGCCCTGGCAAAAATAGGGGATCCGGACGCAAAGGCAGAAATAGAAGCTCTGATACGGCGGAATCGGAATCCCCGGGTACGAATTATGGGTACCCAGGCCTTGGAAATCTACGGGAGTCTGGATTCCCTGCCCCTGCTTTTAGACCTTTTGCGGGAAGAAAATCCTCCTCCCTATTTACGGGACGAGGTGACCATCGCCATAGCCGACCTTTTGGGCCTTCAAGAGGCCTTTTATCCCCTGTTCATTCGTTATTTGGAAGATCCGTCCCTGCTCCTTACCCTGGCCCTGGATACGGTGGAATCGGCGACGGAATCGTATAAATCCTTGCATCGGAATAAAAAATCCCGTGTAAAAAACCCCTCCTCCAATCCTCTAACGGATTTGGAACCGGCGGTGACAGCGTATATCGCCCGTTCCGACGGGGCCTTGTTATCCCGGTGGATCCTGGACAACCTGGAAAATACGAAACATGGATTGGAATACCTGATGGCGGAAGCGGCTTTGGACGATGATCTTTCGATCCATAACAGATTTCGCCTGTTGTTGGTTCTGTGGGCTACAAAACGATTAAACGCCCCTCGGGTAACCTAAAGGGCCAAGGGAAAGTCAAAGAACGGGGCGTTGAAAGGTCTAGTATTAGGACCTTTTTTTCCAGTATGCTAGGGAGTATGAATGGTAAAGCCAGACTCACCCCATTCATGGGTGCGATACTTATCCTTTTTTCTTTTTTCCTGGGTTCCTGTTCTCCCTTGATAGGGTGGGGGGTGTTGGTATGGTCGACAGACTCGCCGGTAATTCCCGCGGGGACCCTTCTTCCAGTGTACATTAAATCCAATATCGATCATGTCTGGGTCGTGGGAATTCCAAAGGAATTTAAAAATGAAACGGTTAAAATCGATAAGGTCGAATTACCCCTGTGGAAACTGAGGTTTTTTAGTACCCAACGGAAGGCCGCCGAATGGGCAAAACAATTTGCCGAATTCGCCAGCGTCTACGCCGAAACTATGCAGGACGGATTACCCATTCGTTCGGAACCGGATAATAACGCCCGAAGGGTGTACCGGCTCCATGGGGGTCAAATCGTTAAAATATTGGAACGGGCAAAAGGGACGCCGACCATGAGCGGCGATACCCCCTTGCCGGGAGAGTGGTTCAAAGTTCTCACCGATGACGGTTCCGAGGGCTATTGTTTTTCGTATCGTCTCCGATTGTTTAAAAATACGGACGGGAAACTCGGTTCTAACCATATAAACACCGTAAAACCCCAGGATGATCCGGTTTTAGATTCCGTATTAGGAAAAACGTGGTCCCCCGATTGGTATAAGGATATGGTGGATACCCACCGAATAGACTTGGATAATTTCCTTGATACCTGGGGTTTTTTCCCCAGTCCTGACACGGGAACCATCCAGATTTCCCTGCCCAAGGTGAAAAAATCCTACACCTATACAAGGATCGTCTCGGCGGGAGAAAACTCCTGGCGTTTTGATGGATCCCCGGTACAGATGACCCTTCGATCGAATAACCTCTTGGCGGTTCAATATACGGATTCTAACGGTGAACCGAAGACCCTCCTCTTCACCGCCCTGGTAGCCAAGGTGGGGGATTTAATTGCTCAAGAAACCGAACGGCGGGTTTCCCTGTTCCAGGCCCTATTCCAAAAGGGGCCGGTATTTAAAAGCGATAACTATGGGACCCTTACGTTTACCCCCGATGGCCGTTTTACCTGGACCGATAATAACCTCCTGGTTCCTTCGGTGATTCCTCTGGGAGCCCAGGGGTCGGGCCTGGTGGATATGCGATTATTCCTGGGGAATTCCCTGGCGGATCAGTACGACGGGGCCTTTTCTCTCCGGTTTGATAGGGCTCCCGCGGGTTCTTCCGGAAGTTCCGACGCTGTCGCCTCCCCCCAGGCCGGGACCGATGTCCCCACTCCTTCCGGCTCTTCCCCGCCCGGAGCCGCTACCCCCGGGGTCCCGTCGGTTCCCCCGACTTCTTCGGATATGGTGGTGAATTTTCTCTATAAGATAGAGAATACGGGTTTACGAATTGAATACGCTCCCCGTTCAGTTCTGGAAGGTACGGTGGTAACCCACCGGTCTCCTTCTCCATTAGTGATCTCTTTTACCCCCCCGGAGCGATAATTCATGGCCTTTGTACAGTTTACCAAGGTTTCCTTGGCCTTTGGAGATCGGGATGTACTGAAAGATGTGGGGCTAAACTTAGCTTCCGGTACCCGTGCCGCCTTGGCCGGCGCCAACGGGTCGGGGAAATCTACCCTGATGAAGGTTCTGGCGGGGAAAATTCAGCCCGATTCGGGGGAACGGGCGATCCAAAAAGACTGCCGGGTCTCCTACTTACCCCAATCGGGAATCGTTCACCGGGGAAAGACCCTTCGGGAAGAGGCGGATAGGGCCTTTGATAGCATTACCCAGTTGATCCAACGGATGGACGAGTTGGGGAGGCAACTGGAGGGGGTTACCACGGACGATGGACGGACCACCTCCTTGGTGGAGGAGCATCATCGGCTCCATGAACAGGTGGAACAATCGGGGTACTATAATCGTTCCCAAAAGATAGCCATGGTTCTATCGGGTCTTGGTTTCGTCGAGGCGGATATGGATCGACCTACGGAGGAATTTTCCGGGGGGTGGCAGATGCGCATCGCCCTGGCCAAGGTTCTGCTAGAATCGCCGGATATCCTACTTTTGGACGAACCGACCAATTATCTGGATATCGAAGCCCGTTCGTGGCTTGAACAATGGTTACGGGATTTTACGGGGGGATACCTGCTGGTTTCCCACGACCGGTATTTTCTTGACGTAACGGTTCAAGAGGTGTACGAGCTGTTTCAGGGGAATTTAAAACGATACGTGGGCAACTATACGACCTACGAACGCTTTCGCAAAACCGAATTGGAAACCCTGCTGGCCCGGTACGAGGCCCAGCAGGAGGAGATCGCCAAAACCGAGGATTTTATCCGGCGTTTTCGGTACAACCAATCGAAGGCCGCCATGGTTCAGGACCGAATTAAGCGGCTTGAAAAAATGGAACCCATCGAAATCCCCGAGTCCCTTAAAAAAATTCACTTTACCTTTCCTCCACCCCCCCATTCGGGCCGTATAGCCCTAACGCTTTCGGGCCTGGGCAAGGTCTACGGAGAGCGACGGGTGCTGGGGACCCTGGATTTGGTGGTCGAAACGGGGGAAAAATTACTGGTGGTTGGCCGAAATGGGGCGGGGAAAACGACACTGCTACGGATTTTAGCGGGCCTGGATCCGAATTACGAGGGAACGGTTACCTACGGTGCGGGGATCCAGGTGGGCTACTTTTCCCAAGACGCGGCGGAGGAAATGAGGGGGAACGCCGGGGTGCTGGAGACCCTGGAAGCGGAAACCCCCACGGCCCTGCTTCCAAAATTGCGGGATATGCTGGGGGCCTTTTTGTTCCGGGGGGACGACGTTTACAAAACCGTTTCGGTTCTTTCGGGGGGAGAAAAAAGCCGGCTGGCCCTGTTGCGTCTGCTCCTCCATCCGGTAAACCTGCTGATCCTGGACGAACCGACAAACCATTTGGACCTGCACTCCAAGGATGTTCTGTTGGATTCCCTGTCGTCCTATCCCGGTACGGTTATTTTCGTATCCCACGACCGATCCTTTATGGAAGCCCTATCCACCAAGACCCTGGAACTTTCGGGGGGAGAGGGGCGCTTGTATTACGGAAACTACACCTACTATTTGGAGCGGCAAGCCGGTGGGGGTACCCAAACCGTGGGGGGGCCCCATTTCGCGGACCTTCCCCCATCGGGAGCGCCGATTTCCCAAACGGTTAATGCCCCCTCCACCGCGTCGGAGTACCGGGAAACGGAAAAAAAGCGCCAAGGGGCGGTTCGCCGCTTAGAAAAGGAAGAAGAGGGGCTTCTTGAGCGGATGGAACGATTGGAAGGGGAAAAGAAACTGCTGGAACAGGAAATTCTACGACCGGAAATCTACTCCGATGGTCTTCGGGTACGGGAAATTCAAGAGCGTTTGGCTACGATTGCGGCGGAAATAGATGCGGCTTCGCAAGAATGGGAGCGGATTGCGGAAAAATTAGAGGACCTGCGGCAAGGCGCCCCGGTTCTATAAAAAATATAGGGGGATACACGGATGAAAATCTTGATTATTGGCGGGGCGGGGTACATCGGAAGCCACGTGGCCCGGGAATTCCTGGATCTGGGACACCAGGTAACGGTGTTCGATAATTTTTCCAGCGGCTTAGAGGAGAATATCTTCGGTGAAGAAGAGGTGATCCGGGGCGATATTTTGGATCCCCCGGCCCTGGAAAAGGCGATGTCCCGGGGCTTTGACGCCCTGGTTCACCTGGCGGCCTTTAAAGCCGCCGGGGAATCGATGGTTAAGCCGGAAAAGTATTCGGTGAATAATATCAACGGGACTGTCCATATCCTTAACGCCGCCTGCGCCGCGAACATCAAACGGATCGTGTTTTCTTCCTCCGCGGCTACCTACGGGGAACCCAAATACCTGCCCATCGACGAGAATCATCCCACGGAACCGGAAAATTACTACGGGTTTACCAAATTGGAAATTGAGCGGTTTTTGGGATGGTACGACAAATTGAAGGGAATAAAATTCGCCGCCCTTCGGTATTTTAACGCCGCCGGGTACGATGTTAAGGGACGAATAACGGGGCTGGAGCGGAACCCCGCCAACCTGCTCCCGGTGGTCATGGAAGCGGCCTGCGGTATGCGGTCCGAAGTGCAGGTTTTTGGCAACGATTACAATACCCCCGACGGGACCGGCGTTCGGGATTATATCCACGTAAACGACCTTGCCACGGGTCACGTGGCGGCCCTGGAGTACCTGGAAAAGAACAATAAAAGCTTAACCGTAAACCTGGGAAGCGAAAGCGGGCTTTCGGTTTTGGAGATTATAGAAGCGGCCCGACGGATCAGCGGTCAGCCGGTTCCTATGAAAATTGTAGGCCGTCGGCCTGGGGACCCGGCAAAATTAACCGCCTCGGCCCGGCGGGCCAAGGAACTGCTGGGCTGGACCGCCAAATATTCCGATGTGGATACCCTGGTTCGTACCAGTTGGGAAGTTTATAAAAAGAAGGGGAAGAAAAATGACCATCGATAAGTTGTACACTACCATTGAGAAATCTCGGTCCACCCTGGTGGAGTTGGAAATCCTGCTGACCAAACACCCGGCCCTCTCGCCCGAGTCGGGGGGGCAGGGGGAGAAAGATAAGGTGGATGCCCTGGAGGGGTGGCTTCGGTCCCACGGCATTACGGATATACGACGGTACAATGCCCCCGATCCTCGGGTGACCAGCGGCTTTCGGCCCAGTTTGGTGGTCACCATCCCCGGAGAATCGGACTCCAAACGCCTCTGGTTGATGAGCCACACCGACGTGGTTCCTCCGGGGGATCTATCCAAATGGAACAGCGATCCCTGGACGGTGGTGGAAAAGGATGGCCGCTTAATCGGCCGAGGGGTGGAGGACAACCAACAGGGCCTTACCTCCTCCGTTTTGGCGGCCCTGGCCCTCGTTTCTCTGGGTATACGGCCCCCCCATACGGTACAGTTGCTCTTTGTGGCGGACGAAGAAATGGGGAGCGAGTACGGCATCCAGTGGCTTTTGGCCCACGAGGATATTTTTAGGGCCGATGATATGGTCGTTATCCCCGATGGGGGGGACGAAAAGGGTGAAACCATAGAGGTAGCGGAAAAGAACCTCCTGTGGCTCAAGATAATTACAAAGGGTAAACAATGCCATGGGTCTCGACCCGATCAGGGCGCCAACGCCCACGTGGGGGGGGCCGAATTGGCGGTTCGGCTGAACGACGAACTACCCCTGCACTTCCCCCGGCGGGACAGCCTGTTTGAACCCGATTATTCCACCTTCCAGCCCACAAAAACCGAAAATAACGTACCGAACGTAAATACCATCCCGGGGGACGACGTTTTTTATATGGATATGCGGATCCTCCCCTGTTATCCCCTAAAGGAAGTTATCCCGGTAATCGAAAAAATCATGGGAGAGGTGGCCGCTAAGCGGGGAGTCACCATGAAGTACGAGATCCTCCAGCGGGTGGAATCCAAGGCCACAGCGGTTGACGCGCCCCTGGTCCGGCTCCTTTCCCAGGCGGTGCGGCAGGTGTACAACGTAACCACCCGCCCCATCGGGATAGGGGGCGGAACCGTGGGTTCCTTCCTTCGGAACCGGGGAATCGACGCGGTGGTGTGGGGCCGGCTATTCGAAAGCGCCCACCAACCCAACGAGTTCGCCGTGATCGACAATATTATCGGCGACGCCAAGGTAATGGTCACGCTGATGATGGAACGTCGGTAGCCTCTTTTCGGTGGAGTAGGAAATGGGACGAAATAATAAAAAGTGGGGCCCCTGGCTCCTCCTTCCGCTGGGGCTCTGGGCCGCCGGGGCCCTGGAGGCGCTTCCCCTGAACGGGGGGCCCCTGGGGTCCTTCGATTGGTCCCTCAATGTGATGGGGGCCTACTACTTCCCCAACCATGGGGGCCTGGGGGCCCAAGACTGGGTGAGCGTGGACTATTCCCCCGTCCTGGGCCACGACGCCCCCAACGCCCTCCGGGACCTGGGGTCTACCTGGGGTTCTGCGGAGGCCAAGGCGGCCGTTTCGGCGGAAAAAACCTACCCCTTTTTAAGGGGAACGGGACCCCTGACCTCCGGAAACCATCTTTCCGTCAAGGGAACCTTTGAACTTTCCCCCGTTTCGATAAACGGCATCGCCCAGATTTCCGTAAGTCCCCTGGCCATTTTGGTACTGAACACCGGCTTGGGCGTGGGAACCGGGTGGACGGCGGGAAGTTTCCAGGGCTTGGGGATAAATCCCCCGGGCAACAACGTATCTTCCGTGGAACTACAACCCTTTGGGGGCGCGGTTTGGCGGGTGTGGGGCGCCGCCACCGTACAATTTGATACGGCGGCCCTGCGGGACGGTCCGTGGAACCATGTGGTTTTTTTGGCTACCTGGCGCTTGGAATACCGGGCCTATACGGGTGCCGCCGATGGGACTGCTTGGCTTTGGGAAGCCGATTTGGGAGAAAATTTTAACGGGACCACCCTGTACGGAACCTATATTATGGGCTATCAAATGCCCCTGTTCTGGAATTTTGTGGGCCTCATGGCGGAAAGCCACGAATGGGTAGGGGCGGTTCGGGACTACGGTCCCATGGCCAATTCCCAGTGGGGGTCCGATTTTAGAACCTGGCAAGTGGGCCCTATGACGAATTTTCAACTGGACGAAAAAAATTCCATCCTTGTGCTCGCGCAGTTCAAGTATTCCCCCGATTGGACCGACGGGACCACCCAAAACAGGGATTTTAGAACCCGGGTTTACCAGGGGGGGTATTGGTATTTTAATCGGATAGCCGTATCTTATACTAGGAAACTGTAAAAAAAGGAGACAGCGATGGCGGAATGTTTGGATGCCGATCCCCTGGTTTCCCCGTTGAAAGAAGATTGTGAAAAATCGATTTCCCGGGAGGAACTGGAAAAAAAACTCAAGGGTCGGCCCGATTTTATTTTGGAAGAACACTACTGTCGGGGTATGAATACCTTCTGCGAAGACGCGGGACTCTGTGTAGAGCTGGTGGCCCACGCGGATCTGCCCACCCGGTTTGGTCATTTTACCCTCTACGGCTTCTACGACGCTAAAAACGACAAGGAACATACTGCGGTGGTCAAGGGGGACGTAAAGGGAAAAGAACGGGTTCCCCTGCGGGTCCATTCCCAGTGTCATACCGGGGATGTTCTGGGCAGTCTGCGGTGCGACTGTCGGGACCAGTTGGAAGCGGCCCTGAGCTACATCAACGGTCAGGAATTTGGCGCGGTGGTGTACATGAAACAGGAAGGCCGGGGTATTGGGCTTTTGAATAAAATTAAGGCCTACCAACTGCAGGATCTGGGTTTAGATACCGTGGAAGCGAACCAATACCTGGGGTACCCGGACGAAGGTAGAGAGTATTCCGTGGCCGCCCGGATTATTGAGCTGTTGGGTATACAATCCGTGGCTTTGCTGACGAACAACCCCGACAAGATTGAAAAACTGCGGAACGAGGGTGTAACGGTGGTGGATCGTATTCCCATCGTTATTCCCCCCAATCCCTTTGACGAAACGTACTTAAAGACAAAACGGGAGCGGATGAACCATTTGATATGAAGCTTCTGACCCGTATCTCCGAATTGCCTCCCGCCCTACGGGCCTCCATAAGCGATGAGGAACGAATTTTCATCGAATCCCTGGAGGCCCGTAACCTTCTGCCCTTTGCGGTAACGGAGTTTTATGCTTCCCTTTCGGGTACCGATCCGCTCGATCCTATCCGCCGCCAGTGTATTCCCAGCCCCCACGAGGGGCTTCGCTTACCCCTGGAGCTGGACGATCCCCTGGGAGAAGAGCGGTACCCCGCCGCCCCCCGGCTTGTTCATCAATACTACGACCGGGTGCTCCTGCTGGCCCATGGTACCTGCGCGGGGTACTGCCGCCACTGCTTCCGCCGCGTATGGACCAGCGGCCTCCGGGGCTTTGTGACGGATCGGGAATTGGATGCTATCCAGGCGTACCTGGGTCAGCACCCGGAGGTCCAGGAGGTCTTGGTATCCGGGGGCGATCCCCTGATGGGTTCCGACGAACGCCTGCGGGCCCTCTTTGTCCGTTTACGCCAAGGCCGACCGGGGATACTCCTCCGGCTGGGTAGCCGCGTCCCCGTGATGGCCCCCGAGCGGATCACCGACGCCCTGGTCCACCTGTTTCAGGAATTCCGGCCCCTCCGCCTGGTTTTGCACCTTAACCACCCCCGGGAACTGGCTCCGCCGGTGGTCCAGGCCCTGGGTTCCCTGGTTTCCTCGGGGATTCCGGTCCACACCCAGACGGTTCTGCTCCGGGGGGTCAACGATTCGGTCGCCGTTTTGGCGGAGCTTTTTCGCTCCTGCCTTACCCTGGGCCTCAGCCCTTACTACCTTTTCCAGGGGGATTTGGCCCCCGGAACCGCCCATTTTAGGGTTCCCCTCCGAAGGGCCCTGGAACTGTACCGCCAACTGGGCCTTCAAATTTCAGGCCTGGCCTTGCCAAAGTTTGCCCTGGACCTACCCGGTGGGGGAGGGAAGGTTCACCTCCACGAAAACAGCATCGAAGACGAGTACGTGGATCCGTCGGGTCAACGGCTGTATCGAATCCGCGGACGGGACGGAAACCTGTGGTCCTACCCGGCGGAAGATTAGGGTCCCCCCTACGGGCCTCGGTACTCGGAGCCTGGTTTATGGGCTCCCACGGGATCCTATGTTCCCGAAGATCCTTTTTCCCCATCCCCCGGCTTCCGATGAACCGATAGTTCATCCTGGAGAGCTTTTAGAAGAATTAAAACCTGGGCTTCCAGATCTTCCATGCACTCCTGGGCCCGTTGGCTATCCCGGTCGGCGCAGGCCCTTTCCATGGTATAGGCCACTTCTTTCAGGGCTTCCGCCCCCAGATTGGCCGCGGCGCCCTTGATCGTATGGGCCTGCCGTTGACCGCTCTGTAGGTCCCCCTTTTCTAGATACTCCTGGAGAATGGTGTACAGTTTGGGCAGGTCCTCTGAAAAAGTCTGAATAATCGAAAGAACAAAGTCCATATCGTTGGAAAGGCGGTCTAAAAGGTCCTCCCGGTTAAAAACGGATACCCGATGGATCGACACCTCCTGGGAATCCTGAGCGGAGGGTTCAGTGGGTGGGCAGACAACGGAAAGCCAACGATCCAGGACTGCCGCCACATCCTTGGCGTTGATCGGCTTGGTGATAAAATCGTCCATCCCCGCTTGGAGGGCCCGATTCCGGTCCTCCGAAAGGACGTTGGCCGTCATGGCTATGATGGGAACCCTTGGATTTAGAACCCCCCGGTCTCCCCTGCGTACGCGGCGGGTGGCCTCTAGGCCGTCCATGACGGGCATCTGGATGTCCATAAACACCAAATCGTAGGGGACGACCGCCATTTTTTCCAGGGCTTCTTGTCCGTTCACGGCCAGGTCTAGGGTGTACCCCAATTTACTCAAAATCCCCTGGGCCACGAGCTGGTTGGTTTCGTTGTCCTCCACCAACAGGATGGCGGCTTTTTTTGCTCCCCCCAGAGGGACCCCCAGAGGGACCCCCTGGGGAGCTCCGGTTCCTCTGCCATCCCGGGGCCCGGGGGAAGAGGCGGTCCTCCCATCCCCCGGCTCCTCGCAGGCCCCTAGGACGGCATTGAGGGCCCGGTACAGGGCCGATGGGAGGACCGGTTTTGCCAGGTACCCGTGCGGAAACGCCAAACCCCGGCGTTTAAGTTCACTCAGATCGGCCAAGGACGATAGCAGGATCAGTCGGAGACGGGGAAAGGTCATCCCGAGCTTTTCTGCCAGCCCAAGACCCCCGTTTTCGTCTATCCCCCTATCTATCAAAAGTACCGCCAGGGGCTTTCCTTCCGCCTCGGCCTGGGATAGGACTGCCTGGGTGGAGGGCCCATCCGCCGTGGCAAGGCTCTCCATCCCCCATTCGGTACAGTACTTCAGCAACACTTCCCGGGCGGTTTTATTTGGCTCCGCGACCAAAACCCGTTGGCCCCGCAGTGGTGGTTGAACCCCCTGGTACGGATGGCTTTCCTGTTCTTCCGCTCCCGTGAGGGGGAGGCTGAAAAAGAATTGGGAACCCTTTCCTTCCTGGCTTTCTACCCCGATACGGCCCCCCATCATTTCCACCAACTGTTTGCTGATGGCCAGCCCCAGCCCGGTGCCCCCAAAACGTCGGGTTGTACTGGAGTCCAGCTGGGAAAATTTATTAAACAGGAGCCCCATCTTATCCGGGGCTATACCGATTCCCGTATCCTGGACAGAAAACCACAGTTCCGATCCCGACGATTCCGTCGCTTCCGTAGCGGTTTCCCCTTCCGGCGAAGGGTCCAGGGAAACCGTGATGACCACTTCGCCTTCCTGGGTAAACTTAAGGGCGTTCCCTGTCAGGTTCGTTAGAATCTGGCGTAATCGCACGGGATCGCTCCGTATTTTTCTGGGAAGCCGGAGGTCCGTATCGATAATGAACGCTAGATTCTTTTCCAGGGCCCGGGGCGCCATCATGGTACCCAGATTATCCAGCAGTTCCTCTAAATCCACATCCAGCCATTCTAAGTCCACCTTCCCCGCTTCGATTTTTGAAAAATCCAAAATATCGTTGATCAAACTCAGCAGGGTTTCGCCGCTGGAACGGATTAAATCGGCGTAACGCCGCTGTTCCCCCGTCAGCTCCGTGTCCAGGAGCAGATCCGTCATTCCGATAACACCGTTCATGGGGGTTCTAATCTCGTGGCTCATATTGGCCAGAAATTCGCTCTTAGCCATATTGGCCATATCGGCCTTGAGGGCCATCTGGTTTGCCCTTTCAATAACCTCGGTCAATTGCAGGTTTGTTTCCCGAAGCTCCTCTTCCACCTGTTTGCGTTCCGAAATATCAATTTTTGACACGATAACCCGGGATAGGTCCTCTTCGTGACCCTGGAGGGGAACCCAATTTAAAAGTATACGAATCGGCTTCCCCTGCCGATTACGGTTTACCGTTTCCAAAGAAAAGGCGGAGGCTCCAGAGGCCATAAGGACTAATTCCTTTTGGAAAAAGGCCTTCTCATCCTTTTCTATAATAGAATCTAAACGTTTTTCCAATAATTCTTCCCGAGAATACCCGGAGAGTTCGGAGCTTGCTCGATTTACGTCTACAATAGTAACCAAATCCCCACACTCCCGTACGACTTCGGGGTGTTCGGTAAAATAGGTCTCAAAATCCTGGACCCCCCGCTGTTTAAGGTCCCTAATTTTTGACTTAACCGCCGAAAAATCTTCAAGCCACAGGGAAATGGGGGAATCCTCAAAGAGAGCTCGGTTCAAGTCCCCCTGTTCCCGAAGGACCCGTTCCCGATGGATAATTCCGTCCCTTAGGCGGTCGAAACTGGTTTTTAATTGGTTTAATTCAAGAAAAGGAAGTTTCAAAGGAAGGTTCTGATCGTAGTTTCCCTCCGCGTACCTACGGGCTAAGTGGCCCAGCTCCCGAAGGGGCTCCACAAATGTTTTTTTAAGGCTCCCCCGTTCTCGAAGAATCAACAGGGAAATTAGCGTAAGGGCTAACAACAGTCCGATAAGGGGAAGGATAAAGTTTGAGGAAATGACCGAAAGGGGTATTTCCACCAGGGTGTACCAAGGGGTGCCAGGGATCGGTTCGATCAATTCTACGTAATTCGTACCCTGGAACCGGCGAATATGCCAATTTTTACCGACGGCCCCGGGATTTTCTATGACCGAGACCTGTTGGCGAACCAGTTCAAAGTCCGATTGGGCCAAGGGAAGTCCCCGGCGGTCCACGATCGAAAAGACCAGGCCTTTTTCCAGAGGTATGGGGGATACATCGTTTTGAAGTTTTCTCAGATTCAAGGCCCCCACCAGGAGGCCCTTCCCATCCCTCAACGGCAGGGATAGGTAAACCGTCGGATTCCCCGTGTGGGGGGATATAAAAACATCGGATACATAGGACCTCTGGGGTTTTGCACGGTAAAACGGCTGATTTGACATATCCATCCCCAGGGGAAAGGAGGGATCCCTGGGGGAAATTTTTTCTAGAACCCCATCGGGGGAAATTTCGTACAGTTGCTCCAGGGAGCCATGGGCTTCCAGTACCCGATCTAGATCCTGGGGGCTGTTTGGTTCCGCCCCGTGTTCCCAAAGTACCTCTACCGTAGAATCCAAATAGTTCTTTGTCATTAACGATAAAAAGGAGGCTTGATTTTGATACAGTCCTAGGTCGTGTTCAATAATCGAGTAGGAGGCCCAGAGGAGGATCCCTGTCATGACCAAACCGAACAGGAGGTTCCTCAAGAGAATTCGGGAAATAATTGATTGAATGGAGGGTACGGTTTTCCCTTCTCCGTGGTTCGTTATCATTTTGAGGTGGGGACTTCTATTTTCGTAATGGTTACAAAGGAACCGATACCCATACTCAAAAAGGAAACCCCAAGGGCTCTAAAACGCATCATACTACAATTATAGAGATTTTATGGTAGGTCTGTCAAAGTAAACGTACACGCCCATTCTTGACCTTATTATGGTGTAGGGGTATCATTCCTATCCACCTTGGTTCTGATATGACCAGGGGATTTCTGTGAGGAGGAACTATGAAGAAGATTGCTGTTTTAGTCGTAGCGGCGGCCCTAGCGCTGGTGGCCGTATCGTGCGGACAAAAGAAAGAAGCGGCGGCTCCCGCCGCGGCTCCCGCCGCCCAAAAGCCCGCCATCACGGTTCGGTTGTTAACCGATGCCACCGGTATCGACGACAAGTCCTTTAACGCCGCCGCGTGGCGCGGTATTTTAGCGTTCTACGGTGACACCTGGGACAATCCTTCCCAAAAGGGTAAGGCCTACGATGTGGTGACCGCCCAGACCCAGGATATGTACATTCCTAACCTTAAACAGGCTTCGGACGAGAAGTACGATCTGATCATCGTTACCGGGTTTACCTGGGCCGATGCTCTGGGCCAGGTGGCTCCCCAGTACCCCAACCAAAAATACATGATTGTGGACGTGGATTGGGTCAACCAACCGAACGTTATGCAGGTTACCTTCTCCGAGCACGAGGGTTCCTACCTGGTGGGCGTCGCGGCGGCTTTAAAAGCCCAGGCTGATAAGATTAAGAATCCGAAATTCGGTTTTATCGGCGGTATTCCCGGCCCGGTAATCACCAAATTTGAGGTGGGCTACGTACAGGGTATCCTTTCGGTGATCCCGAACGCCAAGGTGGTGGATTACTACGCCAACGACTGGGGTAAACCCGAATTGGCTAAGGCTCAAGCCAAGAACTGGTTTGATTCGGGCGTATACGCCATCTTCTCCGCCGCCGGCGGAACCGGCAACGGGACCATCGCCCAGGCTAAAGAATACCGCTCCCAGGGTAAAAATGTATGGGCCATTGGGGTCGATTCGGACCAGTACGAGGATGGAATTTACGCCGATGGAAAGTCCGCCGTGTTGACTTCCATGATCAAAAAAGTGGAGACCGCTTCTCAGGTGGGTCTTGAGGCTGTTAAGGGCGGTTCCTTCAAGGGTGGCGTTGTCGTTTTGGATACCAAATCCGGTGGTGTGGGCTTCTCTTCCAAGAACCCCGAACTGGGCTCCGATGTGGTTTCCCAGGTCGAAGCTGTCCGAGCTAAAATTGTCTCCGGCGAAACCAAGGTCGCCGCGACCTACGCCGATGCTAAAAAACTTCCCGGCTTCCCGAAGAACCTGCAGGCTAAGGATACCCAGTAGTTTTACGTAATCCTTGGGGCCGGTTTTTCCAAAAACAAGGGAAGCCGGCCCCTTTTGTAAGGAGGCGGACATGCCGGTGAACGCGATCGAAATGATCGATATCACAAAAATATTCCCCGGGGTTGTGGCGAACGATAGGGTTCGTTTTGAAGTTTTAGACGGGGAGATCCATGCCCTGTTAGGAGAGAACGGGGCCGGTAAATCTACCCTTATGTCGATACTCTTCGGACTCTACGAGAGCGATTCGGGGACGATTAAAATCCGGGGCAAGGAAGTCCGAATCCGCAGTCCCAACGACGCGACTAATTTAAAAATTGGGATGGTGCATCAACATTTTAAATTGGTTCATAATTTTACGGTAACCGAGAACATTATTTTAGGCTTGGAACCCCGAAAAGGAAGCGGTAACGTGGACCTGGCGGGGGCTGAAAAGCGGGTGGCCGAACTATCGGCCCGGTACGGTTTAGCGGTGGATCCCCGGGATAAGATCGAAAATATAACCGTGGGGATGCAACAGCGGGTGGAAATTTTAAAAATTCTATACCGGGACGCGGATATTTTGATATTCGACGAACCCACGGCCGTATTAACCCCCCAGGAAATTGACGAACTGCTGGAAATCCTTCGACGTCTTCGATCGGAGGGAAAGACCATCGTTCTTATCACCCACAAACTAAGGGAAATTAAGGAAGTCGCGGATCGGTGTACGGTCTTGCGGCGGGGAAAATATATAGGTACGGTACAGGTTGCTAACGCTACGGAAAGCGAATTAGCGGAAATGATGGTTGGCCGGACGGTCAGTTTTAGGATCGATAAAAAGCCCTGCCAACCGGGAGAATTGGTTCTTAAAATTGATAACCTGACTGTTATTGGCTCGAAGGGGGTTCCCTCGGTTCGGGGCCTTTCTTTGGACGTCCGCGCTGGCGAAGTGGTGGGCGTAGCGGGGGTCGATGGGAACGGACAATCCGAATTGATCGCCGCCATCGCCGGTCTTTTACCGGTGAAATCGGGGACCATCTATTTAAAGGATAAAAACGTAACTTCCTCGAAAATCCGGGATAGGATCCAGGCGGGGATAGGACTCGTACCCGAGGATAGGCATAAACACGGTCTCGTGCTGGACTTCCGGCTCGATGAAAATCTTATCCTAAAAAGTTTCCGGAAAAGTCCCTACTCCAATCGATGGGGGTTTTTGGATTTTGACGCCACCGCGCGGCACGCGGAGGACCTGATAGCCCAGTTTGATATTCGTGCTGGATCGGGCCCCGCTACACCGGCCAAATCCATGTCCGGGGGAAATCAGCAGAAGGCGGTCATCGCCCGGGAAATTGATCTATCCCCCGATCTATTGGTGGTTGCCCAACCGACCCGGGGCCTGGACGTGGGGGCCATTGAGTATATCCATCGGCGTATTATCGAGGAACGGGACAAGGGTCGGGCGGTGCTCCTGGTATCCTTTGAACTGGACGAGATCCTGAACCTCTGCGACCGCATCGCCGCAGTTTCCAAGGGCTCGGTGGTGGGGGTTCTTACGGCGGAGGAGGCGGATGAACGGAAAATTGGCGCCATGATGGCCGGTGTGGGGGCCCAAAGGGCGGGTGAACAAAACAATGAAGAGGGAGGGGCCCATGTCCGCTAGGTCTTCCGTATCCTTACAGGATCGAATTTTAGATAAGTTCACCTCCTCCGATGCCTTAGTATCGGTGGTAGTGGTGATTTTAGGCTTTTTAGTGGGAACCATCCTCGTAGCGGTGGTGGGCCGGGACCCCGGGGGAATGTATTCGGCGATTACCCAGGTGCTTACCGGCTGGGACCTCCGCCGGGGAGTCTGGAACGCCCGGTATATCGGCGAATGGCTCGTGGTTTCCATGCCCCTCATCCTCTGCGGCCTTTCTATGGCCTTTGCCGCCCGGACGGGACTTTTTAACATCGGCGCCGAGGGGCAGTACATAGTGGGCCTTACGGCGGCTCAATTTGTGGCCCTCTACGGACCCCCGATTCCGGTTCTTCACTGGGTTTTGGCGGTCCTGGCGGCCCTCCTTGCCGGGGCAGTGTGGGGCGGTATCGTCGGAATTCTAAAGGCTAAGTACAGCGTTTCCGAAGTCGTGGCCACCATCATGCTCAATTATGTCGCCTTTTTTAGTTCCCGATTTTTAACCATGCTTATCCCCGGGGCCAACACGTACCGCACCCCCAATTTTCCTACCACAGCCCTGTTGGATAGCCCGTTTCTCCAGGGTTTGACCAATGGATCCCGGCTGAACGACGGGCTGTGGTTGACCCTTCTGTCCGTATTGTTTTTCTGGGTCGTGATTGGTCGAACTCGATTGGGTTTTAGTCTTCGGGCCACGGGGCTTAACAAGGAAGCGGCCCGTTACGCGGGGATCAACGTGAACAGCGGAATAACCACCGCCATGGCCATTTCTGGGGCCTTTGCGGCCCTGGCGGGGGCCATCGTCGCGTTGGGGGCCTTTACCTACGGCCGGGTTTTGGGTGGACAGGATGGATACGGGTTCAATGGTATCGCCGTCGCCCTGGTGGGCAACAGCACCGCCTGGGGAACCGCCCTTTCGGGGCTCCTGTTTGGGATGCTCACATCGGCCCAACCCTTGATGCAGAGCCGTCAAATACCCAAGGAAATTACGTCCATCATCATGGGCCTGGTGGTGGTCTTCATCTCCCTCAGGGGAGGCGTCCGAATGCTTTTGGAGTGGAGAATGAAAGAATTGGCCCGGAAAGGGAGGGTTTCCGAATGAGCGGATTTTTTAAGACTATTTTAGACATGCTCCCCTCTGTTTTGATGATCGTTTCTCCTATCCTCATCGCTGCGGTGGGCGGTATGATCAGCGAGAAATCCGGGGTGGTCAACATCGCTCTGGAGGGGCTTATGGGTATCGGCGCCTTTGCCGCTGCGGCCACCCATGTTTTGTTAGAATCCCAGACTGGTCTCTCCATCCCCATCGCCCTGTTGATAGCGACCGTGGCCGGTATGGCCTTCGCGCTCATCCACGCCTTTGCTTCCATCACCCTACGGGCAGACCAGGTGGTATCCGGTACGGGGATAAACCTACTTTCCCTGGGGATAACGGTGTTCCTTTGCCAGATTATTTTTCATCAGGAACGGACCGAACCGTTCCGGCTCGGTATGCTCCCCGGTTGGGGCGGAATTTATCCCACCGCGTGGATAGCCTTGGTGGTGCTTATCTTAGCCTGGTATTTCCTGTACAAGCGGCCCGTGGGGCTTCGGCTCCGTGCCTGCGGCGAACACCCCCAGGCAGCGGCTTCTGCGGGGATTAACGTGGTTAAAATTCGGTATATGGCGGTTTTAATTTCCGGAGCCCTGGCGGGCCTTGCCGGAGCCAGCCTGGTGCTAACCCAGACCATCCAATATACGGTGTATACAATCAACGGGGCGGGATTTATAGCCCTGGCCGCTGTTTCCTTTGGCCGCTGGCTCCCCAAGGGTATCCTTGGTTCCTCCATGCTGTTTGGAACCTCCGTGGCCCTGGCGATCTATATGGTCAATATCCCCTCGCTCCGCGTTTTACCCAGCGAATTCTTTAGCGTCATGCCCTATATAATTACCCTGGTTACGCTGGTCATCTTTAGTGGAAAGGACTACGCTCCCCGGGCCGCGGGCCAGCCCTTTGATAAGGGCCGCAGTTAGAAGGATGAACCCCTATGGAAACTGGTAAAACAATCTACGGCCCCGACCGGGGCACCCCCCATAATACCGCGAAACCGGGAGAAATCGCCCCCACCGTCCTAATGCCTGGGGACCCCCTCCGGGCCCAGCACGTGGCTAAAACGTACCTTTCCGAGGTGACGCAATTTAATCAGGTTCGGGGAATGCTCGGCTTTACGGGAACCTACCGGGGCCGCAGAATATCCATCATGGGTTCCGGTATGGGAGGTCCGTCGATGGGCCTTTACTCCTACGAACTATTTGCCCACTACGGGGTGGAGCGGATTATCCGTATCGGCACCTGCGGTGGATTGACGGAGGATGTGGAGGTGGGTGATATCCTCTTCGCCCAATCGGCATCCACGGATTCAAACTATGCCGCCCAGTACGATCTTCCCGGTACTTTTTCCCCCTGCGCCGATTATGGTCTTTTGGAAAAAGCTGTGATTTCCGCCCGGGAACACCGGATTCGACACTGGGTCGGTAATATTTTTTCGTCCGATGTATTCTCCCTGTATAGCGCCCGGGGGGATGGGGGCTGGAAAAAATGGGCCCGGATGGGCTGTGCTGGAACGGACATGGAATGCTACGCCCTGTACTGCAACGCCGCGTACCTCCACAAAAGGGCCCTCACTATCCTTACTTGTTCGGATTCCAACGTTACCCATGTAGAGATGAGCTCCGAAGAACGACAAACCGCGTTGAATAACATGTTTACCATAGCCTTGGACTTTGCCCAATAAAAAGGAAAGCCCATCTTGACCGGTTCAAGAAATATACGGATAATTTGAAGTCTATGGAAACTGTGACCGTAGAGAAGAAATATAAACGATCGCGCCAACGGGAACGGATCCTTGGCCTTCTCCGGTCAACCAAAACCCATCCCACCGCCACGTGGGTTTACGATCAGCTTAAAAAAGATTTTCCCGACCTAAGCCTGGGTACCGTGTATCGGAACCTGCATATTCTTCACGATCAAGGACTTATCCAGGTCCTCCAGTTCGGTAGTACCTTTGATCGCTTTGACGCTGTCACATCCCCCCACTACCATTTTATCTGCGTCAACTGCGGAAAGGTGGAGGATATCGACGTCCCAGTTCATGGGGACCTGGACGAACGGGTCAGCAAAGCCATAGGCCGACACATAATCGGTCACCGTCTGGATTTCTACGGCCTCTGCGAAGATTGCGATTAGTGTTACGAAGATTAATTTTTCATGCCTTTTTTTAAAGCAAAAACCTATGTGTCTCCCGTAGTAAGGGTATTCTT
>Ga0078972_1005632_pt1 | contig 31400 bp, 32 predicted proteins | sample YelNatPaOPGAMG01_FD_67568 | JGI IMG/M metagenome (GOLD analysis project Ga0078972, IMG submission 67568) | Hot spring thermophilic microbial communities from Obsidian Pool, Yellowstone National Park, USA - OP-RAMG-01 (SPADES assembly) (version 2) | ecosystem: Environmental > Aquatic > Thermal...
GACCAGCCTTCAGTATGCCAAGTTGCTCCCTTCAGCTGGTAAACAGTAGAAACATCGTTAGATATTATGTAGTTTCCGCTTATTTTTCCAGTATCTTTATCGTAAGTGCCAGATATTGTTAGTGAACCGGTACCTGTAAAACTTTGTGCTTCAGACATGCGAAAAGAAATTCCTGTGTTTTGGCTTTCAGAAAATTTACCATCTCTAACCTGGATAAGGGTATTGGCAAATATAATTTGATACTCTTTATCAATAGGAGCTGGATCTGATGGATTATTGATTCGGTAAACACCTTGAACCAAATCAAAATCTCCCTGCGGCCAGTTTGATTCCTCGGCTAAAGAAACCCGACTGAAAGCAAAAGAGATTAAAATTGCAAGAAAAAATAGAGATATTCTCTCGAAGAAACTAAATAGATTTTTGTGCAATGGTTTTTTGTTCATATTTTTCACTTCGCTTTCTTTTAATCTTTCGAACTTTATTTTGAAAGACAAAAAATTTAATTTTGTGCCTAAAATTGGCTGGCGAGCCCTCGTAGAGGGCGAGCCAGCAACCACTTTTTCTGATTGGCGGAGAGGGTGGGATTCGAACCCACGGTCCCCAAAGGGGACACCGCTTTTCGAGAGCGGCACCATCGTCCACTCGGTCACCCCTCCACGCCTTTTCACGCATTCTCAAGGCACACCCGCCCCGATTGCCGCTTCATTATACCGAGAATTCGGGGCATCGTCAAACGCTTGCGCGCTCCTCGAAAAGGGGCCGAATCCAAGCGGATTGGGGGGAAAGGCCCTTTTCTCCCGCTTCCCCCTCGCGAGTGCGGGGCGACTCGGTGTAAAGAACTTTAGACCATCGCCTTGGAAACCGGGATGATCCGCATCCCCCATCCGGGTTCGACTTCGAAGCTCACGATGTTGCCGGTAGTATGGGTGGCCCCTCTGACCTTCGAGACCGTCAGCACCTTGAGCAGTTTATCGCCCATCTTCTCGATCGAGAGGGAGAGATGGGCATCGCACATGGAGCGGAGGCGAATGAGCATCCCTTCATCGAAGGCATAGCTGTGGGCCACCACGATGATCGTCTGGCCTTCGTTGCAGAGGTTCTTGCAATCCTCGAAGAACTTGATGGTGGATTCCACCGGCACATGGGTGACGAATGGAGTGAGGGAATCCACGATGACCATGTCGGCCTGAGTTTCCCGCTTGATCGCTTCCGCAACGACGTTGAGGGCCCGCTCGAGATCGATATCCGCCTGCATCATCTGGATGGGATAAACCCGGAAGTAATCCAGAAGTAGATAGTCCATCACCCCCAGCCCGAGGCTCGTCATTTGCTTCATCAGGCTTTTCACGGTGGACTCGGTGGTAAAGAGGGTGACCTTGCATCCGGCGCAGGTAAGGGACCCCCAGATGAGTTGCTGGGTGAGCACGGATTTGCCCGCATCCGATTGGCCCTCGATGAGCGTCAGCGAGCCCGCCGGAATGCCGCCCCCGAGCTTGCGGTCGATCTCGCCGCTTCCGGTGGTGATTTCTCGGACCTTTTTGGTTTGCGCCTCTTGTTGTTCCTCAGCCATGGTCTCCCTCCCTATTCAGCTCACAGAATCACCGCCACCGAGAGGAGCCCCTTAGGGCGGCACGGCCTCAAAGGCGAGCCATCCGAACTCGGTGAAGGCGACTTCCGCCCATGCATGGGCTTCACCGGCATATACCGGTTGCGTTTGCTTCTCGGTCGGCGGGAGATAGTATCCGGCGGCCACCCGGGCCGGAAGTCCGCTGGCCCGCGCCAGTACCACGAACGCCGAGGTGAAGTTCCCGCAAACCCCTTCCCGCGACTCGAACAGAAACCAATCGTTCGGCTCCCATCCGGGCGGTGGCGGGGCATAGTCCATCTTGTACGTATATCGCACCCGCAGGAATGTCTCGATCGCTTTGGCCTTCTCGAACGGGGTGGGCATCCCTTCGGTGATGCGGAGGGAAAGCTCCTTCACCCGATCGCTGATCTCGTTTGGAAGCGCAAGGTACCGCGGATCGTTGACGGTGGAAAGCCGGTTCAGCACATCGCGGTTGAAGTCCCGATAGCTGCGCGAGAGATACCCCGAATCCGTGACGAAGATCGCTTTCCCCTCTTGGGCTTCCGCCAAACGGCTTTTCACCTCCTCGATATCCTGCAGAAGCCAATCGTGTCCATCGTATTCGATGGCGATGTTCGTACGGACGTATCGGGAGAAGGGTGCCCCCTGCGCCACGAACTGCACCGTCCCGGATGGCGGCACCACTTGCCCCAGCGAGAGGACAGATTCCTCCCGCTCGGCCCGTACATCGAGAAACCGGATGACCACCGATGCGATGAGCAAAAATGCCATCAGCGCAATGAAGAAAACCCGCACCTCACGTTTCATCGGAAAGCTTCTTTCTCCTTACGGTCGGCTCGAAAGTTCATCGCTTGAAGATCGCCGAGACATGCACTCCGTTCGCTGTGGCGGCGGTCAGAAGATTGGCGTTCGGCGTGCCCACCGCCGGGTTTACGACCATCCGGATTTTCATTTCCTCGTCCGGATTGAAGATCCCCGGCTCGAAGACCTCCGGTGTTTCTGAGGCCACATCGAGATAGATTCCCTCGACCGTCCACTCGTTATCCGCCGGCGTTCCGGAAGTGTAGCTCAGGCGCTTGATCGAATAGTTCTGGCTTTCATCGTAATATTGCAGGATGACATCCCAATGATCGAAGTCGCGGAGTTTGGTTTCCCCGGCGTTGGCCAGCGCCCAATCGACGGTGACCCCGTCCGCCGTCTCCGCACCCAGAGAGGTGATGTTCGTTCGGGCGATCTCGCCGGTGACGGACTCCATCTGCTTCCAGGCCACGGCGATGGTATCCGTGCTCCACAGGTTGCTGTGCGCGATGGTGAGCCCGGCAAACAGCATTAACGCGATGCAAAATAGAGCGATGAGGACATTTTCCATGTGCTTTCCCTATCGGGCGCCGGAGTCCCCGGACTCCGGTCACAGGCTGAAATAGAGCTCATCGCAAATCCCGTTGGGGATGATCAACTTGAACCGATAGGTGGTGTTGGTGGTGAGACCGGAGGCGGCGAAACTGTCGGCGTAGACCACGGTGAGCTTCATCGTCTTACCGGGGCCCCAATCGTCGGCATTGTCTTCCAGCGTATCCCGCCAGTACGGTTTGGATCCCCCGGCGTAGTCCTCGTGAGGGATTCTCTGGAAATCCCCCTCCTCCCCGAAGAAGACATCGCATTGCTTCACGCCGATGATGCGGGAGGTACCCACGTTCTTGGCCCACGCGATGATATCGAAGGTCCCGTTGCCGTTGACATCGTTCCAGTGGTCCACCGTGTCGTTGGGGTCGTACTCGGTCACCACATGGACGATGCTGATGTTGCTCTGGATGCGGTCGTTCACCTGCGATGCCATGGTCACTACGGCATCGCTCCCTCGATTGACCGCCGGGTAGATGGAGTTGAACATGAAGGCCACGCAAACGACCCCGGCGATGATGAGCAAGACGGTGATTATTGCTTTGTCCACGGATAGCCTCCGTCTTCATCGAAGAGGGTGGAAAGCACGGCGGATTCGGTCTTGAACTTCCCCCCGAGGAGACTATCGAGTTGAAGCAATACGCTGATCGAATCCCCCATGGTGATGACGCCCTCCGGCTTCTCATCCTCGGCTAGACGGATCACTTGAGGGATGATATCCTTGCAACTGGCGGGGAGATAGCCCGCCGTGCGGTAGATTTCCACGATGGCCTCCACCCGCTCCTTGCCCACCTTCTTGATGCTTTTCTCCACCCATCGCACGATGCCGATGAGGGTCATCAGGTTGACCTGACTCTCCTCCGGCGCCTTTTCGTCTTTCTTTTCTCCTTTGGGAGGGGATTCGGTCTTGCCTTCGGCGGCGGCGCGGCGGGCCTCCGTCGGGAAGCGGCGGCCGAACCCTTGTGCTCCGGTGCCCTCTTTCTCCTCCGGTCCCCGGCGCATCGGGCGCGGCCCTTGCTGTCCGGGGGCGGGTCCACGAGTGCCGCCCGGCTCGATGTTGCCGCGGCCCTCGGGGGGTTTGGCCTTGGGGCCGGGTCCGCTTTGGAAGTGATGATGCTGCATTGGTTGGGGAGCCGCCGCGGGCGTTCGGCCGACGGGCGGTGCCTGCGGGAACGGCTCCGGCGGAGGTGTTGGTGAAGCCCCCATGTTGGGCACCGCGCCGGCGCCCCACATGCCCGGACCCATCGGCGGCATGGGCTGCTGAGGGAAGCCGCCCATCATTTGCGGGGGCACCGAATATGGCGGCGGGGCGGCCATGGGAGTCGGCGGCTGGGTGTTCAGCGCCTCCCGCTTGTGTTGCTCGAAAGCCTGCTTCTGGCTTTCAAGCTGGTCCGATAGCGCTTTGAATTCGTTGGGTCCGATGGCTTCTTGCATCTTCTTTGCTCCCTCGCCGGGCTCGGGGCCCTTCTTCTCCGCCGGTGCGGGGGCTTCGGCCGGAACGGGCGCGGCGGCGCCCATCACTGCGTTATCCCCAGCTTTCTTCGGTGCGGCCGCTTCGATGACCTGGAACGGATTATCGTAGTGCGAGAGGATCCGTTCCCGAATATCGAGGAGAACGGTCTGCACTTCATTCTTTACGATCTTGAGCTCGGCTTCCAGCTCATCTACTCTTCGACTGAGTTCCATGGGTCGCTCCTTACCGGACCACTGCGAAACGGCACTTCAAGGGGTTTTTCCCCTTCGATCAAGAGAGAGGAAGGTCAATCCCCGGGCAAAGTGAACTGCTATGGACCTTCTCCAGACCTTTCCGAACTCTTTTTTCTTTTAGCTCAACACTCAGCAGCCGGGAGGCCCGACTGCTGAGTGTTGCCTTTGCCCATAACACCGGTTCAACCCGGATGGTCCTTAGCCAGGACAGAGAGCATCGTTTTGTGCGATTGGGCCTTTTCTCCCTAGTTGAGCCGCATGACGGGTTCGAGATAAGCCGGGATCCGCTTCTCGATCAGAAGCGTGGACCCGATGGACGGCATGAACTGGATGCTGAAGACGTCGTTGGCGCCCAAGTGGTTCGTGTTATCGTCAATGAACGGGTCGCCATCGCCGCTTCCGTTGCTCCATGTACCTGTGGTACCGTCGTAGTCTTGGAGCCACAGGGTGATCACCGCTTTCTCGGCGTCTTCAAGGAGATAGTCGCCATCGTCCTCATAGCCGCCGGAGAAATCCACCGTCCAAGCCGCTTCCGGAATCACGATATTGCTATCGCTGTAGGCCACCAGTGAGACCGGCGATCCCTCGGTGAACCGTGACTCGAAGGCATCGAGGTGGATCGTCGAGCTGGCCACACCGGCGACACTGGAGTAAAGGGCCACACAGTCGATCGAATCCATGCCGGTTGCCGCCGGGTTGCTGATCGTCAGCGTGCATTTCTTCCATGTGTTGGTGGCCAGAGCCGGAATATCGAGGGTTGCAGCGGTGGTTCCGGTGTAACCGCCGTACTTGAGGGCCAGTTTCAGGTCTCCGGAATTGCGGGCTTCATCGGATTTGACCCAGATGGTGAGCTGGTTCATGATCGAAAGATCGAACGTCTCGCTCAGGGTCTCATAGGCGATGGTGCCTGACGTGAATCCTGAGGCTACTACGATCTTGACGCTGCGCGGCGGCTCCTTGTAATCCGCCGAGTCAATGGAAACCGAGGTGGTTCCAACGGCGGTCCAAGCATCGTCGCAGTCGTCCAGCATCGGCGATGTCAGGGAGCCGTTCGGGTCAATGTAATAAGGCGGCGTCAGGTCTATTTCCCTGCCATCCACCAGGGCGTTGCCGACGGTGAACTGGATCTTGGTGATGCAGTCATCCCCGTTGGCAGTGCCCTTGTAAGCCAGAACGCTTCCTCTCAGTTCCGATGTTGCCTGACTCTGCGAAACACCGGAATGGACCGTTTCCTCCGCCTTCTGGGAGGAGAACAGGCCTGACGAGAGGATGGTGTAGGCGAAAACGGCGGCGACCACGACGAAGGCGATGATGATGATGGCCGTCTCGAGGCCGGTGATGCCTTTTTCGCCCTGCTGGAATCTAGTCAGTTTCTTGAACATTGTTTCACCCCTCTCTCGAAGATTGCTCTTCGTTCCTTGTTCTTCATACTCTCGATACCTGAGGCTTGGGACCCGTTACCGCAGGTTCATCACTTTGGAGATCTCCTCGGGCAATGTCCTCTCGATAATGAGGACTTTCCCATCGGGGGTCACGACGTCGATGGCGAAGGCTGTGCCCGGCCCCACGTTGGGCACGCCCACGCTGATGCGGAAATTCTCTCCGGGATCCAGCATCAAGTCGTCATTCCCCGGGCCATACTGGGCCACCGTCCACGGGGCATCCACTATCAGTTGCTGCGAATCCTTATATGAGATGCCAACAACGTTTGCGGGTGGCGCGGTGAAGTTGATCGGCTCCCCACCCTCCGGAATTGCCACCGTGAAGGTCACTTGATTCACTCGGGTACCGTCACCCTGCGCTAGCACTGCCCCTCGGAGTACCAGAGCGGGGTCCCCCGGCCCGGCATAGAAGACCGAAAGGTCTCCCTTGCCGGTCTCTTCATCTTCGGAGAAGGTGGTGGTGATGAGCAATGCCGTGACCGCGATGCAGGCGATCACCATGGTGACCACCATGAGCCGGGTGACTCCCCGATCGTTGTTGATCATTCTTGCCAGCATCTTTTCTCTCCTTTAGCCCTCCGGCGATGTGCATGAAGATCGCCTGGTGCGGGTCACTGTCTCCGATCGTGGGGGGAGGCCTTCAGGCATTATGGCCCCCCGGCCTCCACCCCCATCAGAGGGCGATCACTCTAGTACAGGTCCATAGCGTCATCCACATACGCCGGGATGGTCCGGTCGATCACGAGCACGGCACCCTCGCCGGTCTTCACCTGAATCCGGAACTTGTGATTGGCGTCGATCAGATAGTGGTTCGTATCATCACTATCGTCAAAGAACCGGTTGCTCGATGAGGCCAGGTTGAAGTCCGTGCCGTTGTGCTCGACGAGCCACACGGTGATGGTGGCCTTCTCATCCTGCTCGAGGAGGTTATCGCCGTCATCGTAGCCTACGAACTTCTTCGTCCAAGCGCAATCCGGGAAGTGATTGTATTCATCATCGTAGCTGATGATGGTGATGTGGTTATCCGTCGTAGCCGCATCGATATCGGACGGCGGATCCACGGTGTCGTCTACGGTGTACGGAGCGCTAAGGTCGATCGGCTCGCCGCCCAAGACCCCGGCCACGGTGAACGAGATCCGGGTCACGAACTTAGGGCCGTAGTTGTTATAGCTGGAGAGATCTGTTGATCCATCGGATCGGTCAATGGTGTCCACGCCGGTGCCCGTGCCGCTCGAACCGTAAGCGATCACCCCGCCCTTCAGCTCCAGCGTGCTCTGGGTTTGCTCCAATCCGGAATAGACCACCTCCTGACTCTTCTGCGTGGAGAACAACCCTGCCGATAGCACGGTGTAGGCGAACACCGCGGCCACGACTACGAAGGCGATCAGGATGATGGCCGTCTCCAGGCCCGTGATGCCCTTCTGGCCGTGGTTCACTTTCTTTAAGAATCTCTGTCTCATTGTTTTCCTCCTTTCCTTGTTCTTGGGAACCGTCTCTTCCCGGTGCTCCGGCAAGCGGTGAGGTCGGGACTTTGTTGAACGCTCGACCGCCCCATTCCGGGAAGACCGATTTTACATCTGTTTACCCCTGCTTCTCACTCATCGTTAGTCCAAGATCATGACCGGATCGATGACGGCTGGGGTCCGGCGCTCGATGGGCAGGACGGAACCGACGGGCGGTTTGATCTCGATGGTGAACTCTGTGTTGGTACTGAGATCCGTCGCCAGTAGATCCTCGAAATCGCCGTTGCCCGCTCCGGCCGTGGTGCCCGGGATATAGAGCTCGAACCGCTCGTCGTTCTCGAGCAAATTGTCATCGTCGCAGTGGCCGAGCTTGGTGAACCCCCAGCTGATGTCGTCATAGCGCTGGTACTGATCCTTGTAGGTTACCACGATCACGTTGGTGCTGTTGGAATCCGCCAGCCCATCCCAGTCCGAATCGGTGGGAGGGGTGAAGTTGATCGGCTCACCCTGAAGGGCGTTGGCCACGGTCAATTTGATGTAGCTCACCTTGTCGGTGTTGCCCTCGAAGGCGATCACCGAACCGACCAGTTCGAGCGTGCTCTGGGCTTCCTTCATCCCCGAATAGACCGCCTCTTGGCTCTTCTGCGAGGAGAAGAGTCCGGCCGATAGCACGGTGTAGGCGAACACCGCGGCCACGACTACGAAGGCGATCAGGATGATGGCCGTCTCCAGGCCGGTGATACCCTTTTGCTTGGTATGCATTCTGGTGTTGAGAAATCTATTTAACATGTTTGGTTCCTCCTTTCTTTGCTTGTTGGGTTGACCGTCTTTCTTATTCCGTGGGGTCTCTTTCCCGTTCACGACCCATATATCGCCCTCCTGTTTTTCTGAATCGTTCCGTTTTTAGCCGGGTCCTTCGACCCAAGAACCCGGGGATGCACTCGCTTTTCACATACCATTCATCCCTCCTCGAGAGATTCGCACCCTAAGGAAGGCTCATCACGCGATCGATCTCCCGCGGCGTTGTTTTCTGCAAGGTGAGCACCGCCCCCACCGGCGGCTTGATTTCGATCACGAACTGAGTGTTCCTCTCAAGATCAGGGTTCAGCCCGTTCGTCGTTCCGCTCTCGAGGTTATCGATGGTGACGAGGAACGACTCGTCGTTCTCCATGAGGTAGTCGTCATCCGCATACCCCAGTTTGGTGACCGACCACTCGAGATCCCCCTTCCACTGCCGGCTGTCCTGATAACAGATGATGATCAGATTCTGGCCGGCGGTGGTACCGCTGTTGGGGGTGAAGTCCATCGGCTCGCCGTTCAGGGCTAATTTGAGCGCGATATCTATCCGGTCCACCGCATCGTTGTTATCCGCATCGTAGAGGATCATGCTGCCGTTCGTCTCGATGGTGGATTTCGTCTCTTCGAGCGCTTCGTATACCGATTCCTTGCTCTTTTCCGTGGCGAACAGGCCGGAAGAAATGACCGTATAAGCGAACACCGCCGCCACAACCACGAAAGCGATCAGGATGATCGCTGTCTCCAGGCCGGTGATACCCTGTTGGTTGTCCTGCAGCACTCGACTTAAGTTGTTTCTCATCTTCGTGCTCCCTTTGTGCCTCATCCTGTCGCCCTAGATAAGGAAAGGTCTATGGCGGCTGCGGCCGCCTCTACGGTCAATTCAAGTTCATGACCCGATCGATGGATTTGGGCGTAGTCCGCTCCACCTCGAGCACAGCTCCTTCGGGAATCTTCACCTGAATGTTGAAGGTTGTTTTCCGCCCCAGATCGGTATCGAGTCCGTTGGTAGCACCGTTTTCCAGATCGCTGATCACGATCTCAAAGATCTCGTCCTTCTCGAGGAGATTGTCGCTATCGGCGCTGCCCAATTTGTTGACGGACCATTCCAGGTCTTCCTTCCACTGGCTGCTGTCCTGATAGGTGATGACCACCTTGTTCAGTCCGGTGGTGGTGCCGCTGTTGGGGGTGAAATCCATCGGCTCTCCCTCGAGGGCCAGCTGCACCGGCAGCGCGATCGAATCCACATAGTCGTTGTCATCCGTGTCCCGGGCAATGACGGCTCCTGCAAGCTTCAGTGTGCTCTGGGTCTTCTTGAGGCCGGAATAGACGGCCTGCCCGCTCTTCTGAGAGGAGAACAATCCCGCGGAAAGCACCGTGTAGGCGAACACCGCCGCCACCACGACGAATGCGATCAAAATAATGGCCGTTTCCAATCCGGTGATTCCGCTCTGGTTCATTCCTACCATACTGCCCTGCTTCTGTTTCATCATCTTTTGTACCCTTTCAGACCTCTCGAGCCTTTTTAAGGAAAGGGCGGCGGCACAGGTCTGCAAGTGCGAACACTGCTGCTACGGTGCAGAACACGATATTGAACAGGGAGCGCAGTACCCATGCCACCCGTTCCGATAGGTCAATCTTCCCCGTCTCGTTTGGGACGGATAGGCTATGACGCCTCATGGGCTAAAATTTACTATTTCCCTCTGCGGCAAGATACCGGACTTGCCCGTATTTTGGTGCCGGATTTTCCCCACAATTTTCTTGAGGGGTAAACCCCACAAAAATCGCTCCACTTTCCCCACCAAAAATAAGGGGTTTTCCGTTGCGCATTCCGCGGCAAAGGCGGTAAGGTGAAATAAGTCCAGGGGACTTTTGCGGCGATGTTCATTGATTGGATTGAGACATCCGGAAAACGATTTCTGCTGATAAAATCGGAGAAGGCATCAAAAGTTTATGAATGGCTTTCCGGGGCATGGGAGCCTTCCGGCGGGGTGGATGCGGAGAACGTGATCATATCGGAAGGAACCCGTGTCCGGGGAATCATTCTTTCGGATGAGCCTTCTCGTTGATTTCCCCGGTGATCTTCTTCCGGAGGGAGAACATGACGGAAAGCACAAGATCAGGAAATCGCCCTGAGGCCAAGAAGATCAAGCTATATATTGTAGAAGAACAGGAGATTCTCCGGGATGCCTATCGCGCGGTGTTGCCGGCGGAAGCCTCGATCGAAGTGGTGGGGATTTCAGGTGACCGCAACACCGAAAATATCCTCGCGGTGCTCTCCGCCCTCCGCCCGGATGCCGTTCTTCTCGGCACCAAGATGCTCCAATCCGAGATCATCTCCCAACTCGAGGCTATCCGGGATCGCTTCCCCGAGATCGGGATCGTTCTGCTTTCGACCCTCTTCGATATTCAGGGAATCCGCCAACTTCGGGGGTTCACCAAGGGGAGCTCGAAGGGGTGTGCTTTCCTTCTCAAGCACTCCATTGACCGGGTGAGTCAACTCGTGCAGGTGGTTCATGCGGTCACGGAGGGGCAAGTGATCCTCGACTCCGTGGTGATGGAAGGGTTGATCGGGGCGGGCGAGAGCAAGACCGCTTTTCTAAAGGAACTCACCCATCGCGAGCTCGAAGTGCTGAGCTGGATGGCCAAGGGTTACCGGAACGCAACCATCGCGGAAATCCTCTGTGTGGACCCCAAGACGGTGGAGCGGCACATCAACTCGATCTACAGCAAGTTGAACATGGTGACCAATTCGAAGCACCCCCGGGTGAGCTCCATCATGCTGTATCTGAGGGCCACCGGTCAGCTCCCGCAAGAAGATTTCAACGACGCGTAGAGGGTTTGCGCATCGGGGTTTCACTCGTTTGCGGCGGGAGGGGTTCCCTCAGCCGGGCCCAACCGCTCCAGTGCCTCCGAAGCGGCCTGATATCCGGGAGCAAGCTTGAGCGCTTGTTGGTATGCCTCCCGGGCCTTCTCGATCTCCCCCGTGTTGGCATAAGCGCCGCCCAGCAGAAAGTACAGGAAGGGCTCATCAGGTTGCTTTTCCACCATTTTCTGCAGAATGGGAAGGATGCGCGCGAATTTCTCCGCCGCCTTTTCTTCGAAGCCCGCTTTCCGATAGGCCACCGCCAGATAGTACTCAGCCGTGGCATCTCCGGGTTTGACCTCCACCGCTGTCTCCAAATGGATGATCGCCCGGTTGTACTGGTCCAGAGCCTCATCCGACTTTCCGGCGTCTTCAAGCTCCTCTCCGTACAGGACCTCGTTCACCCCGATGCGGAGAAGGGTCTCCAAATCCCGGGGAATGATCACCAAGACTTTCTCATCTGCCGCGATGGCCTCTTTGTAGTCCCCTTGCTCACTGTGGATCTGGGCCAGCAACCGGTACCCGTGATAGCCGTTCGGATACATCTCGATGGCCTTATATACATCCTCGAGGACTTTGTCCATGCCGCTGGGTTCGCCCGTTTTCATGAAGACCGGATCGCATGAGTACCGGAACTGAGCCCGGTTGAGATAGAGCATGGCGCTCTCCGGCTCTTTCCCAATGGCCTTGTTGATGGTCTTGAGGCACTCCGAGCAATTCCGGTATTGTTCTTCGATCGGGGCTCTCTGGACCGACTTGAGCAGCGCATAGGCATAGCTCCAGAGGTATCGCACCTCCGCCGGGTTGTGGCGGATCGCCTTGCGATAGTAGGGGAGAGAATCTCGGGGACTCACGGTATTCTCGATCTTGGCCGCCTTGTAGTAATAATAATTTGCCGCAAGCGGCCGGCCGGCTTCGTAGGCGGTGAAAATGCCCAGGCCCAGAACGACCGGAATCATGCACGCCGTGACGAGCGCTGAGGCATTCCACCGGAAGACGTGCATGCGCGGTTCCTCCCCGATGGCAAGGCCTATCCCGATCCCCATAACGATCCAGAAGAAGGCATGGGGGATCACCTCGTCGAACATCGCCCAAGTGAAAGCGGTGTAAATGAGCACGGAGAGGAGGATCATGCCCAGCAGAAGCTCGTTCTCCTTCTCCCAGTGTTCCCGCACCCAGTGGATCAGATATCCGGCGAGCGCCGCTACAACGAACATGTAAGCGACCCAATAGGGTGCCCCCGCCCCCGTGATCGCCTTGATCGCCAGAAGTACGATGCCGAGCCCGATAGCGGCCGCCGCGGCGCTCTCCGAAATCCCCCAGCGGCGCCGCAAACGCCACAGGATATATGCCATCGGCGCGAGCAAGACGGCTAGATAAGTGATGAGCCCCGGAACTCCGGTAGTGGCCAGGGCTTCGAAGAAGGAGTTGTGGACTTTATCCTCCCGGCGTTCCGGGCGATCCTGAGCGTATTCAAGAGTTACGTGTTGTTGGAAGGTATCCCGGAAGGTGTTGGGCCCCGACCCGATGATCCAAGCTTTGGGGCTATCCAGTGTCTTGAGGGCGATCTCCCGCAGTTGCTGCCGATCGCAGTGGCCGCAGTCCATCCCTACGAGATGCTGGTTGGCCTTCTGCACCGCCTTATCCCGCACGTCCAGAACGTTTGAGGCGAAGAGGCATACGATGATCAGCAGAATCGATCCCAAGTATCCGGCATATACCTTTCTTCTTTCCCGGGGGATCAGGGTGCCGATCACCGGGAGGAGCAAAATGAGCACGCCGGCAAGGAAATCCAGCCGATGGTCTCCGAGGATCACCGGCTTGCTCATGGAGAAACAGAACACGATGAGGAGCAGCGGCACCGCATAGAGCCATCGGCGGCGGAGAACGAACGCGTAGGCGATCGGAATCGCCAGCACAAGGAACATGATGAGGAAATCGGGGTTGCCGAAGGTGGAGCTTGCCCGCTCGGCCATGATCCCGCGGAACAGTTGAAATCCACGGTCCATGTTGATTCCCGGCTTCGGGGTCAGCACGAACGCGTCTGAGCCTTCGGGCTTGGCATAGAGGATGTGTTGATGGGTGAAGGTGTCTACCAGAAGGAGGATCGTCGCCCCGAAGAGGATCGTGAAAAGGAGGGCACAAGATCGGGTATGGGGGGAATTCCGCCCGCCCATGAGGATGAGGAGCGCTAGAGCCCCCGCCGTGCCGGCGGAGATCAGCCCCACGACGATATAGAAGTGCGTTTCCCGGATGTTTCCGTAGAACTGATACATGCCCAAAAGGGCCACGACGGTGGAAGAGACCATGAACAACTTCAGGCATCGCAGAAGTTGCCCCCGCTCCCGCAGGATGTTGATCAGCATGAGGAAGAGGAGAAAGATGCTGATGAGCGAGACCAATCCAAGGTTTCTCCCCTCGCCGCTGAAGAGGCTGATCCCGGGGAAGATCGAGAGGGCGGTGGAAACGGTATAGACCAGAAGATATAGGAGAATGAAGATCGTCAGAATGGCCAGCGGCCGGCTCACGGCAAACTCCCGTGCCGCGATGATCCGGCAGAGGTAGGCCGTGAGTACCATGATCGTCAGGATCCACAGAACGGTCGTGCGGGTGATATCGAAGGGCCAGTAGGTTTGTTCGAAGAATGCCAGAGGGGAAAACAGGATGATAGCGTAGATGCCCTTTTCAATGATGTGGTCGAGCAATCGGATGCCGATGGAGTGGGATCGAACCGCTCCGCGTGCCTGAGCCGACGCCTCTCGCGCTTCCTCTCGAGCGCGCTTGGCCTTGCGTATTTCCTTGCTTCTTTTTGCCATCCGAATTCTCCCTCAACCGAATCCAGAGATTGAGCCGAACGAACTGAAGGCGGATGTTCTGGACGAGCCCCGGTTCAACTTTGCCAAATTATACCCGAACGAAGTGTGCCGGAACAAGCGGCGGCTTCTCTTGTGCTATAATCAGCGCAGGCAATCCCATGAAGCGTTTTCACATTTGGACCATCGGTTGCCAGATGAACAAAGCCGATTCGGAGGCCCTCGGTGCGGCGCTCCAGAGGCTCGGCTACGTGCCCGCGGAGCGGGCCGAGGAAGCCGATATCATCGTCCTCAACAGTTGCGCCGTCCGCCAGAGCGCCGAAGATAAGGTCCGGAACAAGATCGCCAATCTGAAGGCGCTCAAACGGCGGCGGCCGGAGATCACGCTGGCGCTCACCGGATGCATGGTCAACTCGCATGAAGAGGCGCTTCGTGCCGCCTTTCCCCATGTGGATTTCTTCTTCAGGCCGCAGCGCTTTGACGATCTCCTTCGCCGGTTGCCCTCGGGGAACGATGGGGAAAATGGCTTGCCGGTCCTTCCGAAGGGGATAACGGCGTTCGTGCCGATCATCCATGGGTGCAACAATTTCTGCTCCTATTGCATTGTGCCGTATCGAAGGGGTAGGGAGAAGAGCCGGCCGATGCCGGAGATCCTGTGTGAAGTGGAGCGATTGGCCGCAGCGGGCGTGAGGGAAGTTACGTTCGTGGGTCAGAACGTCGACTCATACGGGCACGACCTTCCCGGAAAGCCGGATCTGGCCGACCTTTTGCGGGAGGCGAATCGGATCGAAGGGCTCCTCCGTATACGCTTTCTGACTTCTCATCCCAAGGATATGAGTCCCAAACTCATCGAGACGATCGCTTCACTCGATAAGGTCTGCGAGCACATCAGCCTTCCGGCGCAATCCGGCGATAACGAGATTCTGAAGGCCATGCGCCGCGGGTACACCATCGAACAATACCGGGATTTGATCGCGCGTATCCGCGCCGCGATCCCGGGGGTGGCGCTCAGCAACGATATCATCGTCGGGTTTCCCGGGGAGACCCGTGAGCAATTCAACCGAACCTATGCCCTCCTCGAGGAGGAGCGGTTCGATACCGTTCATGTGGCCGCCTATTCTCCCCGGCCGGGTACGATCGCCGCTCGTAAGCTTCCGGACAATGTGCCGCCGGAGGAAAAGCAATCCCGATTGGAGCGGGTGGAATCCCTTCAGGAGCGCATCTCCGCCGAGAAGAACGCTGCGTTTGTGGGGAAAGTCGTCGAGGTGCTTGTCGAGGGGCGCAGATCGGGCAAATGGCACGGCCGAACCCGAACCGATAAGCCGGTCTTCTTCGAAAGCGGGGGGAACCGGCTGGGTCAGTTGGCGCAGATCAAGATCGAACGCGCGGGGGCATGGTCCCTTCAAGGGGTTCTCGCCGCGGATAGGTAGGATGCCATGGGCAACAAGGAATTCGATTTCATCATCGTGGGGAGCGGGATCGCCGGACTTTACACGGCGCTTCTGGCCAAGGAAGTGGGAAAGGTGCTCATCCTCACCAAGGGGAGCCTCGACGAATGCAATACCAAATATGCTCAAGGGGGGATCGCTGCCCCGATCGGGCAGGGGGATTCCCCGGAGCTCCACTATGCCGATACCATGGCCGCAGGCGCCGGACTGTGCGATCCGGAGGCGGTGCGAATCCTTACGGAAGAGGCCGGAGACCGGATCGCCGATCTCATTGATCTCGGCGTTCCCTTCGATACCCAGTTCGGGGCTGTGGCGCTCACCCGGGAAGCGGCTCACAGTGTGCCGCGCATCCTCCATGCCGGCGGGGATGCCACCGGAGAACGGATCGAGGTGACGTTGAGCCGTGCGGTGCGGGGTTCCGCCAATATCACCATCATGGAACACTGTTTGGCCACAGATATCCTTGTCCGTGATGGCAAAGTGTATGGAGTGAGGGCATTCGATTCGAACGTGGGTGCGTGGGAGGAGTATGAGTCCCCTAACGTGATCTTGGCCACGGGAGGGGCGGGGAGGTTATTCAAGCTGACCACCAATCCGGAGATCGCCACGGGGGATGGGATCGCTCTTGCCTATCGGGCGGGGGCCGAAGTCACGGATATGGAGTTCATCCAATTCCATCCCACCGCCGTTCGCTTTCCCGGTGTTCCCCCCTTCCTCATCAGCGAAGCCGTTCGGGGTGAAGGGGGCCTCCTCCGCGATGTGGAAGGCCGCCGCTTCATGCCAGAATATACCCCCGATGCGGAGCTTGCGCCGCGCGATATCGTGGCCCGTAGCATCGTGGCTCAGATGAAGAAGACGGGGAGCGATCGCGTCTTCATTGATGTGACTCACCTCCCCCGCAAGACCATCACCACCCGCTTTCCCACCATCTATCGGTTTTGCTTGGATCACGGATTGGATATCACCAAAGGCATGATCCCCGTTGCCCCGGCGGCGCACTATATGATGGGGGGCGTCAGAACGAACGTCTATGGGGAAACGAACATCTCCGGGCTTTTCGCGTGCGGGGAAGTCGCTTGTACCGGTGTCCATGGTGCCAATCGCCTCGCATCGAACTCGCTCATGGAGGTACTGGTGTTCAGCAAGCGCATCGTTGAAAGGGCGAAGGGGAACGTCTCGCCGCCCGTGCGCAAACCGAACAAGGATTTCCATACCACTCTCAGACACCGGGATATCCGGGGGATCACGGCTCCATTGCGTCTGGCCACCCTTCAGACGCTCATGTGGGATAATGCCGGGATCGTTCGGAGCAAGGAGAAGCTCGAAGAGGCGGGCGCGATCCTCGCGGCATGGCACAGCACCCTCGGTACGCCGACCGATCGGCCGTATTATGAGCTCTGCAATATGGTGCTCGTGGGCCGATTGATGATCGAGGCAGCGCTTATCCGTGAAGAAAGCCGCGGGGCGCACTTCCGCACCGATTTCCCCGAGCCGGATCCGGCATGGGAAAAACACATTGTATTCCGTAACGCGGACACTTAGATCGAAATCCGCCCCCGAATTTCAGTAAACTCAGGAGGTCCACGATGGATTGGGGAATGGAAAACCGTTTGTCTCGCTTGATTCAACCCAACGGGCGCTGTATGTTCTTGCCCATTGACCATGGCTATTTTCAGGGGCCCACCCGCAAGCTCGAGCAACCCGGCAAGACGATCGAGCCGCTTCTCCCGTACTGTGATGCTCTGTTCGTCACCCGCGGCGTGCTTCGGGCATGCGTGGACCCGCAGGATAGCCCCCCGATCATCCTGAGGGTCTCCGGCGGCACCAGTATGGTGGGCAAAGACCTCGCCAATGAGGGCATCACCACTTCCATGGAAGAGGCGATCCGCCTGAACGTGTGCGCCGTGGGGATCTCGATCTTTGTGGGGACCGACTATGAAAAGGAATCGCTCCTCAACTTGGCCAAGCTCGTGGATGAGGGCGAGAAATTCGGGATTCCCGTGATGGCCGTGACGGCGGTGGGGAGGGAGCTCGAGAAGCGCGATGCGCGGTATCTTGCGCTCTGTTCCCGCATTGCCGCAGAGCTCGGCGCTAGGGTGGTGAAGACTTACTGGTGCGAGAACTTCGAGAAAGTCACCTCCGGATGCCCCGTTCCGGTGGTGATGGCCGGCGGTCCCAAAACGGAAACGGAGCGGGAGGTTTTTGAGTTCGTCTATGACGGCATCCAGAAGGGCGCCATCGGGGTGAATCTCGGAAGAAACATTTGGCAACACGAGCATCCCGTGGCCATGGCCAAAGCTTTGCGGGCCATCATCCACAAGAATGCCACCGTTGAAGAAGCGGAGGAGATCTTCAAGACCGCAGTCGCCGGCAGCGCTCGGGTGATGCGGGTCCGGAGAAGTAAATGAACGTAGAGACAATCCGGGAGTACTGCCTCCGGAAACCCGGGGCGACCGAAGATCTGCCGTTCGGGGATGAAGCGCTGGCTATCCGCGTAGGGGGGAAGATGTTCGCCCTCATCAAGATCGGCAAGGGCCCGCCGCGGGTGAACCTCAAGTGCGATCCCGCTCTGGCGCTGCACCTTCGCCGGAAGTATCCGGCGGCCGTCATCCCCGGATTCCACATGAACAAACGCCACTGGAATACCGTGATCCCGAACGGGACCGTCCCGGATGAGGAAATTTTTCGGATGATCGACCATTCGTACGAGATGGTGCTCCGGGGCTTGAGCCGTTCCAAACGGGAGCAGAGCACGGTCTGAATGGGATTCGTTCAGATGGCCCCTTCTGAGGAATGACCATGCGGGTTGCCATGTACTATAGCAATCGGGACGTCCGCCTCGAGGAAATGCCCGTGCCGCCGATCGGACCGGGGGAGCTTCTGGTCAGGGTGATGGCGAGCGGAATCTGCGGGAGCGACGTGATGGAATGGTATCGCCTCAAGAAAGCCCCGCTGGTTCTGGGCCATGAGATCGCCGGAGAGATCGTCGAAACGGGGGATGGCGTGCAGCGGTTCAAGCCGGGAGATCGGGTGTTCGTCTCGCATCATGTGCCGTGCAACGTGTGCCGATATTGCCGGGCCGGACACCATACCGTCTGCGATACCTTGCGGAGCACCAATTTCGATCCGGGGGGCTTCGCCGAGTTCATCCGCGTTCCGAAGATCAATGTGGAGATCGGCACCTTCCTTCTGCCCGAAGGGATGTCGTTCGAAGAGGGTGCCTTCATCGAGCCGGTGGCCTGTGTGGTGCGCGGTCAACGGAAGGCGGGGGTGGGATCGGGACAGAGTGTGCTGATCATCGGGAGCGGGATCGCCGGGGTTTTGCACATTCAACTGGCCAGAATATATGGCGCGGCGAAGGTGTTCGCGACGGATATCAGCGATTACCGCCTCGAAGCGGCCCGGCGTTTCGGCGCCGATGCGGTTTTTCACGCCGCCGATGATGTTCCCGCCCGCTTGCGGGAGGCCAACGATGGCTACCCCGCCGATCGGGTTATCGTATGCGCCGGTGTGCCCTCCGCCATATCGCAGGCGATGGCGTGTGTGGGCCGGGGCGGAGTGATCCTCCTCTTTGCACCGCCGCAGGCCGGTCAGACTTTTCCCATGCCGCTATATGATATTTGGCGGGACGATATCGCGCTGGTCAACACCTATGCGGGTGCCCCTCAGGATATCGTCGAAGCCATCGAACTCATCCGTTCCCGAAAGCTCAATGTATCCGATATGATCACGCACCGGTTGGGGCTGGCCGAGACCGGTCGGGGCTTTCAACTCGTGGCCGAGGGGGGGGAATCCCTCAAAGTGATCATCGAGCCGCAGCGCTGAGCGTGCGGCTCGTTTCGGTGGGACCGATGACCCTCTTCGATTTTCATCGAGAGAAACGGTTGAGGAGAGAAGCACCCCTTGCCGCGCGCATGCGGCCCCGGACTTTCGCCGAGTTCGTGGGCCAACAGCAGATTGTGGGGGAGGGGAAGGTGCTCCGCAAGGCCATCGAGCAAGATCAGATCCCCTCGATCATCCTCTGGGGTCCCCCGGGAAGCGGTAAAACCACCCTTGCCTACGTCATTGCGAACGTGACCAAGTCCCATTTTGTCCCCGTGAGCGCCGTGAGCGCGGGCGTGGCCGATCTGCGCAAGGCGGTGGATGAAGCCCGGGAACGGCTGGGCATGTACGGCCAGCGGACGATCCTCTTCATTGACGAGATTCACCGCTTCAACAAGGCCCAGCAGGATGCCATTCTGCCGTATGTGGAAAACGGCACGATCACGCTCATCGGTGCCACGACGGAGAACCCCTCGTTCGAGGTGATTTCGGCGCTGCTCTCGCGATGCCGGGTATTCACTCTGGAGATGCTCAGCGATGCGGAGATCGAAACGATCGTCCGGAGGGCCCTCGAGGATGCCGAACGGGGGCTTGGTTCCTTCAATGTTCAACTGACTCCAGAGGCGCTGAAGCATCTTGTCACCATGGCCGGCGGAGATGCGCGGATCGCGCTCACGGCGCTGGAATTGGCGGTGTTGGCCGCTGTTCCCGATGCTGAGGGCAAGCGGCTCGTTGATCTCCCCGCAGTGGAAGGTGCCTTCCAACACCGCGCCCTCTTGTACGATAAATCGGGGGAGGAGCACTATAACCTCATCTCGGCGCTTCACAAATCCATGCGCGGCTCCGATCCGGATGCGGCGCTCTACTGGCTCGGGCGGATGCTTGAGGCGGGGGAAGATCCCCTTTATATCGCCCGCCGACTCGTTCGGTTCGCCTCCGAGGATATCGGCCTTGCCGATCCTCAGGCGCTCGTACAGGCCAACGCCGCCCAGCAAGCGGTGCACTTCATCGGTATGCCGGAGGGGAATCTCGCTCTGGCTCAGGCGGTGATCTATCTGGCCACCGCTCCCAAGAGCAATGCGCTCTATCTTGCTTACAGTAAGGTTCAAGAAGATGTCAAGCAGACGCGGAATGAGCCCGTTCCGATGCATCTCCGCAATCCGGTGACCGGACTCATGCGGGATGTGGGCTATGGTCGGGGTTACAAGTATCCCCACCGGTATCCGGGACATTTCGTGCGGGAAAACTATCTACCCGAAGGGCTCCGGGGCCGAAGGTACTATCAGCCGGGTGAACTCGGCTTTGAGAGGGAGATCCGCAAACGGCTAACCTCGTGGTGGAAGGAGCGGTACGAGGAGAAATCGGAGGAATTGGACCCGTGAAGAAGGAACGGTTGATGATCCCTTGCGGTGAGATCGCGCTGGAAGGAGTCCTGTGGATTCCGGAGGGTGTGGGCCCGTTCCCCGGAGTGGTGGTATGCCATCCGCACCCGCTCTATGGGGGGAACATGAACGTGAATATCGTTCATGAGGTATGTGTGGCCTGCGGCGAGCGTTCCATCGCTAGTCTGCGCTTCAACTTCCGGGGGGTGGGGAAGAGCGGGGGGCGGCATGAAAACGGGATCGGGGAGCGCGAGGATGTGAAGGCCGCCCTCTCCTTCCTTGAAAGGCGGGCGGAGATCGATCCCCATCGTTTAGGCCTCTGCGGTTACTCTTTCGGAACGATGGTGGGGATCCCCGTTGCGGATGGGGATGAACGCGTGAAAGCGCTGGCGGGCATCTCCTCGTTTTTTGTGGCCCCCGGACTTCTGCAGGGGTTCCGCAAACCGAAATTCTTCATCCATGGGGATCGGGATACGTTCATCTCGGCCAAACAAGTGCGGGAAATCGTCGAGGGGTTGCCGGATCCAAAGACCTTTGAGGCGATCCCCGGGGCGGACCATTTCTGGGGGGGATTCGAACGCGTGGTGGGGACGAAAGTGGGGGATTTCTTCGCTTCAGCGTTGACAAATCCCAAAGCCATGCCCTAAAGTGTCTCATAAGGCTCTGACGAATCGAACGGAAGGTGATTCATGGAGAGCAGTTTTTTGACGCGATTCCTCGTGCGGCTCATCATCGGCGGGGGCGCTTTCTATGCCGGCTCGGTCGCGATCCCGGATCTCGACTCGGAAGGGTGGGAAATCACGCTGTTCTTCGCGGGCCTCTACGGGCTTGCCATGATCGCTCTGCATCCCCTCATCGCCATGATCGCCCGTTTCACCTCCGAGGTAGTGCTCGTGCCATTCATGATCGGCTTCAATCTTCTCATGCTTTATGCCGCGGAGGCGATCGCTGAGCAGCTCGAGTTTACCTACACGCTCGGTGAGGCTTACTGGGCGGCGCTCGGCGCATTTGTCATCACCGTGGTTGGGCTCTTCGGCACGGTCATTTTCCGGAACTTCGTTCGGGGCCTGTGAACGCAAGGTAAGATCGGTTTGTTTCATCTACCCCGCGGCGTGAGTTCGGTGTAATGCCCCTTGGGCCATGGCGGCGCCTCGAAGCGGATTCTCTCCACTGCCGATTCGCGCAAATTGTCTTCCATGCTCCAGAAGTATGCTTCTCCCCGGCCGACCCGAAAGACAGCGAGGAGAGGGTCATCCGGCCTTCCCGTCCCGATCTTCTTCAGAAAAGGCCTTTCCTCGAGGAGAACGTTCTTGAGAGGGATATCCTCGAGGAATTCCACCGTTCCCGCGACGCGCATCATTCGCCCCGGATCCGGCGGAATTCCGGGGGCATGGAAACAGATCTCCACCCGGGGATTTTCCCGTAGCTGCCGGTAGACTCCCTTCGTGCTGGCGGTGTGGAAGTAGAAGCCGGTCTCATCGGCAAACCACATGAGGAATCCGCGGACCCTCGGCTGATCCTTTTCCACCGTGGCCAGATAACAGGCCGGATGCTCCATGGCAAACGTGGTGCAATCCTGAAAGTTCATTCATTCCCCTTTCGATAGGATGCCCGAGGAAGTTTGATGGCGGCGCTAGTCCACGATGAACCGGATCACCAGACCGAGCGCCAGATAAATGGCCCAACCCAGGATGCAGGTGACGATCGCCCGTTCCGTCGAGAAGTTCATCGCCTGCCGAACGGCGATCACCGCTGCCACCAGTATCCAAATGAGGACCCCGATGACGATGAATACGCTGAGGACAGGCACGAAGGCGAAGAAGGCCAGAACCCTTGGAGAGCTGGCGAAGCCGATTGTCCGGAGAAGCCCTCCCAACGTCGCGCCGGAAGTTTCACCGGTCCGGAAGATCGTGGTACCCAGTAAGTAACTCAGTACCGACCATGCCAACCATCCCACGATGGAGAGCCCCAATCCGCCGAAGGCATATACGAGAAAATCGGAGATATCCGCATCCTTGAGGTAGAGGAGCGCGGCAATGCCCGAACCGAGTCCGCTCGCCATGCCCCCGATGAGCACGATTGCCACGGCTTGACCGGTGGCGGCTGAATCGGATTTCACCTCATCGTAGAGGGCGGGATCCAGCTTGGCGGCCCGCACCATCCGGTTGACCAGTGATCGGGGATCGGCCATGCAATGTCCTTCTTGAATGCTCTGGAAGGGTACTCTTCTCCGCCGATGGGCGGGAGCTTTTATATCCCCCGGAAAGAGGGAGCGAACGGCGAATCGATCGGAAGTTCTAGGTTATCTGAATATCTTCCTTATCGAGGGGGAAGACCTCCTCATCAACCCCGAGCTCATCCTCAACCAATGGTTCCTCTTCGCTCTCCCATTCGCCCGCCTCTCCGGTCTCCTCGCCGAATTCATCTTCAATATCGTGTTTGACCAAGCTTCCCTTTAGATACGGCTTCAATTCCTCTGAGGCCTTGGGGAGGAATGAAGGGTGTCCCACCAGACTGGGATGCTGGAAGACCTCGCGGATGACCACGCGCACGTTTTCATCCCGCACACTGCTGATCGCGGCGCGGTATTGGTTGCCCCCCTTCATGAGTTCAATCAATCGGGACCCGATCCGAGATTCAACTTCCCCCAGATACTCGCCGGTATCCGTTACCACGACGAGCTTTTGCCCCTTCGGTTGCAGATAGACTTCTTCCCCCGCCGCCATCTTGGCCAGAACCGCCTTGGCGGCCGGTTTGCTCAATGTGATCATCTTGGCCTTGCTGGTTTCCTGAATGAAGAACTTCGAATCAATGCCGCGCGGCTCTTTGTTGGGGGAATGCTCGCCTTCCTTCAAATAGGACAATCGCTGGATATTCCGCTGAGCGATGCTGTTGTTCGGATCGTGCTCCAGCACTCGCTGGTAGGCGTCTCGGGCCTCTGCTAGATGACCGAGCTCGCTCAGGGCTTTCCCCAGACGGTTCAATGCATCAATATCCGAAGGAGAAACCGCTAAGATCTCCCGATTGATGGCCACGGCCTCTTCCCATTTCCCTTGGATCGCTGCTTTGATCGCGTCATCGCTGTTTCCCATTCCATTCTCCTCAAAAACCAACGCTCTCGTACCGGACAAATCGACTTCGGGCCTGTGCCTCGGCCTCTTTTGGTCGAACCCATTCCAAGCCGTGGTGCATGATACCACGTTTTTTGCAAGAGCACAATACAAGAAAACACGTAAACCTGTATCTTGTTTTTTCCTCGGTCTTCTACCGAAGGGCGGTGGCTTGTCGGTGCTCTAGGGGTGGCATGATGTTCGGGTTACAGAAGCGAGGGAAAACCGGGGGGATCAGCGGAGACCGGCGATGCGATAGATTCGCTCGATATCCATGCTTTGCCGAACGCAGGCGGCAAGCCTATCATAGAGGGCCTCTTTTGAGGGTGAGGATTCTACGGCTTCACCGGGGACATATTCGGGATTCAGGTTCCGCAAGAAGGCCCTTCGGAACTCCTCGGTTTCGAAAAGTCCGTGGAGGTAAGTGCCGATGATCTTCCCGCCTTTCCCGCAGGCGCCATCGGGATGCCGCCCGTCCCTTGAAGATCGTTCGGTGATCTCGAAAGCCGGGGGGACGTCTTGGCCGGTGGTTGCGCCCATGTGGATTTCGTATCCGTGCAGTGTTTGGCCGGCAAGCCCCTTGAGGAGTCCCTCATCGGCAAGCACTTTGGCTTTGACCCGGTGGGTCGTCTTCTCCCTTTCGAACACGGTGGTCACATCCAGAAGGCCGAGCCCTTCGGCGCTTGCGGCTTCGGACTCGATGCGATGGGGGTCTTCGATCCTTTTGCCGAGCATCTGAAACCCGCCGCAAATGCCGAGGATGGGCGTTCCCGACTCAGCCCGGCGGAGGATCATCCGAGCCAGACCTGAATCCTTCAGGTGCTGAAGATCGGATATGGTGCTCTTGCTCCCGGGAATGATGATGAGATCGGGGCGGCCCAACTCTTTGGGGTGGGCGATGTATCGCACGCGGACGCCGGGCTCTTGCTGCAAAGGTTCGAAGTCGGTGGAATTGGAGATCCGCGGCAGATAGATCACGGCGATATCGATGAGGAGATCGCCGGGGCCGTCATCGTTCCAGCGGATGGAATCCTCCTCGTTGATCAGAACATTGTGGATGTAAGGGACCACACCGAGGACGGGAATGCCCGTGTGTTTCTCCAAGAAATCGAGCCCGGGCTGCAATATGGAGGCATCCCCGCGGAACTTATTGATGATGAATCCCCTGATGCGTTCCCGTTCCGGTGGATCGAGAAGGATGACCGTACCCACCAGCGAGGCAAAGACGCCGCCCTTATCGATATCCCCCACGAGGAGAACGGGGGCATCGGCTATTTCGGCGATCTTCATGTTTACGATCTCGGGGCCGCGGAGGTTGATCTCTGCCGGGCTGCCGGCGCCTTCGATCACGATGATCTCGTACTCCGAGCGCAACCGTTCGAGGGACTGCTTCACGATGGGAAGAAGCTCCGGCGTGTGACGGTAGTAATCGAAGGCGGAGACCGTCTTCCATGGCTTACCCCGGACGATCACCTGAGATCGGGCATCGGCTTCGGGCTTGATCAAAATGGGATTCATATCCACGGTGGGTTCGATGCCGGCGGCTTCCGCCTGAACCACCTGGGCCCTTCCCATCTCGCCGCCGTCCAGAGTGACGAACGAGTTGAGCGCCATATTCTGGGACTTGAAGGGCGCTACTCGGAAACCATCCTCGCGCATGATGCGGCATAGCGCCGCGGTGAGGAGGCTTTTTCCTACCGAGGAGCCTGTGCCCTGAAGCATGATGGTTTTGGCGGTCATGGGTGTGCTATCCCTTGATCTTCATGGGAATGCCGGCCGCCATGAGGTAAACCTCGTCCGCGTGCTCGGCCACGATCTGATTGGCTCGCCCCAAGACATCGCGGTAGATCCGGCCCAAGCGGTTTTCCGGCACGAGTCCCCATCCGACTTCGTTGGAGACGATGATGAAGGGCACCGGCGTGCTCTTCGCGAGGGCGAGGAGGGCGTTGATTTCCTCGAGAACGAGCGATTCGGCTTGCTCGCTCTGGATTTCGATCGAAGAAGAGAACCCCCGTTCGTGCCCGAGAATGACATTGGAGACGAGCAAGGTCAGGCAATCGATGAGCACCACGGAGGCTCCTTCGAGGTGTTTGGCGATGTTTTCGGCCAGATGGGTGGGGGCCTCGATGGTCTCCCAGTGTTCCGGCCGTTCCTTCCGATGCTTCTCGATTCGCTCTCTCATGTCCTTATCGAGGGGCTCTGCGGTGGCCACGAAGAGGACCTTTCCCCCCCGGCTTTCCGCAACTTTCTGGGCAAACCGACTCTTTCCGCTGCGCGCCCCCCCCAGAACAAACACGCATCTCTTCTCTCTCAAGATACCCCCTTCGCTCGCCGGCCATAGATATCTTAGCCGAAACGGTCCGTGGGGGAAACTCCTCCGGGGGTTGCAAGATAGATCCCATCGCCGGCCGGTTCGGGATGCGATGGGCATCGGAGGAAGAGAGGACCATCCCGCGGGTGGAGAGAGGATCCGAAGGGAAGGATCGGGTACCGTACGAGAGGGCTATGGGAAGCCCTCCGTAGATCGCGATGCCCGGGCTTCAGAATATCAGAAGGGTTCCGGTTGGGAGTGCTTTCCGACCGCGGCGTTGCCGTCGGTGGGCGAGGTGGCCCCGCAAATCGAGTTACGGAATATCAATAGGAGCGCCCCCGGCCGACTCCGCGGCGGCCATGGCCGCCGCGGCTAGTGCGGTGCGGTTTCTTCTTGTTGCCCCATCCCCGATTGAAGGGACTTCCTCCCCCCGCCCCTCCGCTCCGAGGCTCCCGGGGTTGGGCTTCATTCACCGTCAGGGTTCTTCCCCCGATCTCCTTGCCATTCAAGATGGCGATGGCCTTCTCGGCATCCCCATCCGTCTCCATCTCCACGAACGCGAATCCTTTGGAACGCCCGGAAGCCCGATCGGTGATGAGCGCTACGGAAGTCACCGGCCCCACGTCGGAGAAGAGCGTCAGAAGCTCTCCTTCGGTTGTGCTGTAGGCTAAGTTGCCCACATACAATCTCTTTCCCATTGCTCCCCTTTCAAGAATGCACGCGCAATCAGCCCCGCACCGCTTAGCTCGGGCCGGACTTCCACTCGCTACCGCAGCAAGCCGCCTCAGGAACGCTTGCCCAGCGGGAAGAATGCCCTGGCCTCCACAATTGCACCAAGACAAGTTGTGGGGCCTTTCCCTGAAGTGGGAAGGGCTTTTGCGATACGCTCTAAGGTTACCCTAGGAAGCCCGGAGAGTCAAGAAATTGGCTTACCCCAAAGCAGCGATTGAAGAAGGTGTGCCGAGATACCTCTCTCGGGGGGATGGGGTGCCCCCCGAGAAAACCCTTTGGGGGGTGGGTGGGATCGGAGAAGCCCGATCGTTCATAGGATATGGACGGTTGGGAGATGATCGGAGCAAATCCGATCTTGATTTGGGGGGACCCCAGAGGTCGGGACGGCTGCTGCCGCAGTTCCAGCATTCGGTGAACTGGGGTTCGTGCTCTTCACCGCACTTCGGGCATTTCCATCGCCAACCGCGCGGAGTCGGGTGGGAGAAGGCCTCTTCAATGATGCGTTTAGCCTGATCGTAGCGAGAATCGTCGATGATCCAGAGCTCCGGCCACATACTCATGATGAGGGGAGCCCATCTTGAAATGAAGGGATTTTGATTCCGGATGAAGCAGAGAATCCCTTCGGCATCGAGAAGATTTTTCAAGTGGCTCACGAGTGCAAAGTCCTTAGACGTATAGACCTTCCGCATAAAAATCCATTCTCCCCTGAAGGGGGACCATGAAACAAATGGAGCAGGGCTTCGGGGGAAGCCCTGCTCCTTTGCGGGTTCTTTTCTCCGGGTTCCCTTGCTTTACACGTTCACGCCGTAAGTCACGAGCTTGGGCACGGCCTTTGTGAGCTCTTCCACGGTCCAGCGCTTCTGCGAGCTGAAGATATTCCGCTCTGGCAGCATCTCGCCGTAGAGCCGGATCTCGCGTCCAAGGACGTGAAAAACGCAGCCGTTGATGAACTTCGCGGCATCGGTGCCCAAGTAGGCCACGATCGGGGCGATGTCCTCGGGCTGAAGCTCGCCGGATTTCATCTTATCGAGCACGGCGGTGGTGGCATCCACGATTCCGGCGGCGGCGCGCTTATCCCATGCCGCCTCGAGTTCCGGACTCCATCCCATGCGGGTTCGGGCGGCGGGGAAGATCACATTGCAGGTGATGCCCTTCCGGGCCCCCTCCATGGCGATGGTACGGGAGAGCCCGATGATCCCCGCTTTGGCGGCGGTGTAATTGGCTTGCCCGGGGTTCCCCAGAGGCCCTCCCCCGCCTCCGCCGATGGAGGAGAAGTTGATGATGCGCCCGAAGTTCTGCTCCCGCATCTTGATGATGGCCGGCCGGCAAGTATTGAAGGTGCCGTAGAGATGGACTTTCACCACCGCATCGAAATCCTCATAAGTCATATTGTGGATCATCTTGTCCCGGAGGATGCCGGCGCAGTTCACCAAGATATCGATCCGGCCGAACTTCTCCACGGCGATCTTGATGAGGTTCTCGCCGCCTTCGGGGGTGGCGATGTTATCGTAGCTGGCCACCGCTTCTCCGCCCGCCTTCCGGATTTCATCCACCGTTTGATCGGCGGGCCCACCGTTGAATCCGGTGCCATCGAGGTTTACCCCCACATCGTTCACCACCACCTTGGCCCCTTCTTGGGCCATGAGCTTGACAATGGCCTGCCCGATCCCTCGGCCGGACCCCGTTACAGCGGCCACCTTGCCCTTCAATGAATCTCCCATCGTAAACCCTCCTATCGTTTTTATTGTGAGCGGCGCGCAAACGCGGTTATTGTGCTTTCGATGGCAGAACGACTATGGCCTTGTGCGGTGCATAAACTTCGCCCTGAGCGTTCTCGGTCCAGAGGTCGCATTCCACGATATGCTCGTTCCCCTCGACCCGCTTGGCCGTTACCTTGCCCCGGCAGACGATATCCTCACCCGGGAAGTGGAATCTCTTCCAGTTCACGATGAACTTCTTGACGAACCCATCCTCCCCCATCCAATCGGTGACCAGTTGTGCCAAAAACGATGAGGTCAGATGCCCCTGAACGATCACATTGGGCAGCCCGGCCTTCTGAGCCACATCCTTATCATAGTGCAACTCGTTCCAGTCTTGAGAGGCACCGGCCCATTTAACTAATTGACGGGTCGTGGGGTGTTTGACCATTCGGGGCAACTCATCCCCTACTTGAACATCCTCATAGTAAAGCTTCTTGCCCACCATCGTCCTCCTCAGGTTTACCACCGCGCGGCGGCCATGGTCTCACGGGCGATCAACTCGCCCTTCTGGTTGGTGAAGGTCCTTACCGTCGTGATATTCACCATGAATCCCAACTTGGATTCCTTGCCTTCAATTTTTTCCACTTTGCAGGAGACGGTCACCACATCCCCTGCCTTGAGGGGGCGGAAGAACTCCACTTCGAATCCCCTCACGATCCCATTCTTCTTGGGGCCCACGGGGATCTTGGTCATGAGGGCTGCCTGAAGTTCGGGGGCCCCCAGCGTGGTGACCATGAGGAGCGGCGCGATGATCGTGCCGTGCTTGCTCTTGCGGGCATAATCGGGGTCTAGGTACAATGGGTTGAGGTCTTCAATCGCTTCGGCCAGACGACGGATGGCCCCTTTCTCCACTTCAAAAGTCATCGGGGGCACCAGATCCTTGCCGATCATATCGAGTGCTGCTTGGGGAACGGTCTCTCCTGCGGTCATTGACATAACTCCTTTTGGGCATAAAAAAGGAACTCGAACGAGAGCAGTCCGAGTCCACAAACACTTTCAATTTACTTTTCTGCGATAGGGTTTGTCAAGGGCCCGAGGTGCCCCAAAAGGAGCGGTTGAAGAAGCGTGTGCCAAGACGCCTCTGGCCGGCGGGATTCCCCAAAAAAAACCTTTGGGTGGGATCGGAGAAGCCGGGTCGTTCATCGGATATGGGGGAGGACATGTCCGGAATGAGACGATCATGGTCATTCACCCTGAGCGCGAAGGTTACAAAGCGGAATCGCGTTTTTGGGGCTCACAGGGCACGATCGGGTGCAGAAAACCTAAGCTCCGGAGTGCATCCACCGAAGTGTGGGTGTGCGCTCAGAGGATCAGCATGGCATCCCCGAAGCTGTAGAACCGATACCCTTTCCGGACGGCTTCCTTGTAAGCACCAAGGGTAAGGTCCCTGCCCGCAAACGCACAAACGAGCATGAGGAGCGTCGACCGCGGCAAATGGAAATTGGTCACGAGGGCTTCCACCGTGCGAAACCGGTATCCCGGCAAAATGTAAAGATCATTCCAACCCCGGAAGGCCTCCACCTCGCCGTTCAATTGCGCCGCTTTCTCGATGGATCGCACCGCAGTGGTACCCACCGCAACGATCCTCCGCCCCTCGCGTTTGGCCAAGCTCAGCCTCCGGGCGGTATCGGGACTGACTTCACAGAACTCGTTATGAAGCACATGTTGGGCGGGATCTTCCGTTTTCACCGGTCGGAAGGAGCCCAGACCCACGTGCAAAGTGACGAAGGCGATCTCGATTCCCTTTCCGCGGATACGATCGAGGAGGGCCGGCGTAAAGTGGAGCCCCGCCGTGGGAGCGGCTACGCTTCCCTTGTTCCGGGCATAGACCGTTTGATACCGCTCCGGATCGGAAAGCGTCTCATGGATATAAGGGGGCAAGGGAACCGTTCCCATGCGCTCGATCAAGCTCTCTTCGGAAAGACGAACGATCACGGTCCCGTCCGCCCTCTTATCCCGGATTTCGGCTATCAGTCGATCCTTCCCATCGGCGGAGGCGATCTCGATCACCGATCCCTTTCGAAGGCGCTTCCCGGGTCTGGCCAATGCCTCCCATGTGCCGGTATCCAAGCGGTTCAATAGGAGGATTTCGACCTTCGCTCCCCCACCCCTTTTTTCCCCCAAGAGACGTGCCGGAATCACCCGACTCTCGTTCAAAACCAACACATCCCCGGCTTCGAGGTAATCCTCGATCTCCCAGAAGCGCCGGTGTTCAATCCTACCCGAAGCCCTGTGGAGCACGAGGAGCCGAGAATGATCCCGTGGCTCGACGGGCGTCTGGGCGATCCGATCGGGGGGCAGTTCGTATTCGAAGTCAGATGTCTTCATGGAGCTTCCCGGGAAACGGCAATGACCCGGCGGGGGCACATATCCCACGGGTATGATAGCACGAGCACTGAACGGCGAACAGAGAAAAGGGATTTCGAATGGCCCGCTGAAAACGAATCCGGGTTGCCCGCGGCCCGCTTTCTTCATGCAGGCCATGGGCAACCCGGTCTTCTTTCTCAGACTTTCGAACGCACCTTCACGCAAAACAGGGGCGTGATGGTTGTTCTACCGACCGCTGAGTTCTTAACCCGCGCAGCTCTGGAAGGGCACGAGGACCGAGTCAATGGTCATGGTGCCGGTGTAGGAGCCAGCGCCATTGGGGGCCTTGTCCACCAAGATGGAGAAGTCCAGCTTGGTGGGCGTGCACATCACCAAAATGCCCGGAATAACCGTCGGCGGCTGGTTCGGATCATACGTCGCCACGCCGACAGC
>Ga0078972_1005634_pt1 | contig 31391 bp, 29 predicted proteins | sample YelNatPaOPGAMG01_FD_67568 | JGI IMG/M metagenome (GOLD analysis project Ga0078972, IMG submission 67568) | Hot spring thermophilic microbial communities from Obsidian Pool, Yellowstone National Park, USA - OP-RAMG-01 (SPADES assembly) (version 2) | ecosystem: Environmental > Aquatic > Thermal...
TGCGTATATCTCCCAAGCCGTCGCACACACTGCGCGCCTGCTGGGCAATTGCATTGCCGGTTGCGCACAGCATATCGTACGAGCGCAGGTTCTTCTGGATAACCCGGCGCTGAAAACCGGATTGGTAAGGCGCAACAAACACATCGCTTCCCCATATAGACAAAATCCGCGGGTGGAACCCGCTGAGGCGCCCAAGCACCCCATACCCCGCGGCATAGTGCACATGAAGAAGCTGGGGCCTTAACCTGTGAAGTATTCGCCTAACCCAAGGAGCGTTAATCCAATATCCCCAAGGCGGCAGAAAAGGCAAAAAATACATTCTCACGCCGGGCAACATAAACTGCGATATTCCGCGTCGGGTTATGAGATGTACCTCATGCCCTCTGTGGGCCATAGCGCTGGCCCAGCGTTGGGTGTGCACAGAGCCAACATTCGCCAGATAAGCAATCTTCATGAAAACAATTTGGCACAAATGGATTCGCTAAGCAACCTGCTTTTTCCTTGAGCTTGCAAGGCGATAGCGAATTCGCAACAAAAACCTAACCGGATGCAATTCAAACTTGTGACAAACAGCGGCCAGCCATGCAATTACATAATGCCTGAAAATGGCTCTTACAACAGCATCCAGTCCCCCGTACTTCCTAATAATCGCTACCATATCTCTGTCCATCTGCTTTCGTTTTTTTAAACTCTGATTTTCGCCGGTAATGTAAAAATCCGCAATCACAGCGGGGATAACCCCCATTTTTATCCCCTTTGACGCAGCTCGGCAGAAAAATTCCATATCTCCAGGAATATAATCCGTTGAATACAACCCTATTTTCTCGAAAACCCTCCGCCTCATAAAGTGATTTATATGGTAAACACCGGTCTGTTCACGCACCCAATGCTTCAATGACAATTTCGATTCATCTTTTACTCCAGACACATAAAGCTCAACGGGTTTATCTCCGGTAGCATCCCAACAAACGGCCCGTCCAAAAGCTATGTCCACATCAGGATGCGAAGCAAAATACTCAGCCACAGTCCAAAAAGCTTCTGGGCGAAGTAGATCGTCGTCTTGCATTACTTTGATTAGCTCTCCTGTGGCCATCTTAACGCCTTTGTTAGAAGCGTCGTACTCGCCTTTATCAGGTTCAGATATCCATTTGACTCTTTCTCCATATGACTTCAGCATATCCACAGTGCCATCGGAGGAATTACCGTCTACCACAATTACTTCCAGATCAGGATAGTCTGACGCCAATATAACATCCAATAAACGCTTCAAGCTTGCAACCCGATTCAAAGTGGGTATCACAATAGAGATGCGCGGCCATCGAGAAACGCCAGAAGAATTGTTAATCCCCATTTGTCCTTCCCACCCCTAAATCCAATTGTTCCAAACGGGCAGCAATCTCGGCAATACCCTGGCGCAAACTGGTCTTCGGACGCCAAATCTTAAGAATGTAAGGGTCAGGCTCGTTCTTCAAACCCTTTTGCACACTGTCGCCGGCCCGCCCAGGTTTGATCTGTGTACCTGGATATATTTCGGCTACCAATCGGGCCACATCCATTATGCTTGTCCACTCAAAACTCGTTATATGCCATTCCTGCTGGCGATCCAGTTCGTTGTACCTGCGAGACAACTCCAACAAGCACTCGGCACAATCCCTGGAGTAAAGGAACTGCCGCTCCTCCGAACCATCAGTAAGCATATCAATCACCCTGGTATCACGGGCTTTCCTTATGAAATCCGTAATAACATGGGATTTTTCTCTATCCCGCTCAACCCCATAAACATTCCAAAACTTTACTACTAAACCGTCCAGAGCCCTAGTATACGCCTCGCCAACCGCTTTGAGAGCGCCGTACGGCGAAAACACCATGTTCGACATCTGGCTAGACGCAAACAAAAAAGGCCGCCTCGTTTGCTTCAGAGCCTCAAAAGTGTTGGCCATGATTCTCGTATTGTTTGCCACAAATTCATAGGAATGTTGATATTCGCGCAGATAGCGTGATCCACCAACATCAAAAGCAAGGAAGTGCACGAAATCGCATTCCTCCAGCTTCTGAAGCAAGAGAGGGTTTCTGGGAATCCTCAAGTCTTCATCTGGACTGCGCACTATGTCGAACTCTAAAACTTCCTCGCCATTGACTTTGAGAAACTCAACCAGCGCGGAGCCAATCTGTCCAGCCGAGCCAAGCACAAGATGCTTCACCTACCGGCCCTCCTCTGCTCTTGCCTTGGCAACCTGTTCGCTTATCCACGCATATGTTTTAACAAGTCCGTCCCTAAGAGGCGCGGATGGTGCCCAACCCAACTTCTCGCGTATCAACCTGTTGTCCGAGTTTCGACCACGAACCCCCAGCGGACCAGGCACATGCCTTATCCTCAAGCGCTTCCCAGCGATCTCCATCACCATCTCTGCCAACTGGTTAATGCTCACCATCTCCTCTGAACCGATATTAACAGGACCCGCAAAGTCGGACTCCATTAAGCGCCTAACCCCTTCTATACATTCATCTATATAAAGGAAAGAGCGCGTTTGCTTGCCGTCGCCCCAAATCTCTATCTCTCCGCCGTCCGGAGCCTCCGCCACCTTGCGACATATCGCCGCAGGTGCCTTTTCACGACCACCTCGCCAAGTGCCCTCAGGCCCGAAGATATTGTGGAACCTAGCGATATGCACCTCTAAACCGTAGTTGCGCATATAAGCAAGGTACAAACGCTCGCTGAAAAGCTTCTCCCATCCGTATTCGCTATCCGGTGCAGCCGGATATGCGGAGTCCTCCGAACAGTTCGGATTATCAGGATCCAACTGGTTGTGCTTGGGGTAAACGCATGCCGACGACGAAAAGAAAAACTTCTTTACACCGGCCAATCGTCCTGCTTCAAGCATGTTCAAATTTATCAAGGCAGAATTATGCATAACGGCCGCATCATGCTCACCCGTGAATATGTAACCGGCTCCGCCCATATCAGCGGCAAGCTGGTATAGTTCGTCAATTCCCTCAACGACTGCTCTGGCCACGTTTGGATCGCGAAGGTCTCCTATGATAAATTCATCAGCCTGACTGGGGCAGAATTCATGATATTTCAGATCCACTCCTCTTACCCAATACCCCTCTGCCTTAAGCCGCTTAACCAAGTGCCCTCCTATAAACCCACCGGCACCAGCCACCAACGCTCTCTTCATTCATTCCCTCCTCAGCTTCAAAACTTTATCGAGCACGATAATATCAAACTCCTCTTAACGCGTCAACCGCGCGCATTGTCGGTTCCTGCAATAATCAATGTTGGGAGATTTGAAAAATCAACGCAACCTCCTTTCCCCTGCTCCATGCTTAGCAGCAGCCCTTCTGTTATCCCATCCATTCTTGCTCAAGCGCCGCAACCAAAGCTTCCCAACCGGCCACAGCTTCCTACTTCGACCAGGCCTAATCCCTGGCATTTACTTACACACCTTGTGCATTAGGGGCATCTGCGGGAGTAGTTCGACCTTTCCTTGCCCCCTAAAAGCTGGAGAATAAAGCACCGGCACGGCAGCCACCTCCTTTTGAGCCATTATATCACCAAAAGCCCGCTTCCTGCATCAAAAACCTACCGCATCTATTACAAAATGGCAATGCGGGTAGTTGACACGTTTTTGGAGTAGTAGTATAATGCAAGTGCATGCTCCTCGGTAGCTCAATGGCAGAGCGGGTGGCTGTTAACCACTAGGTTCGAGGTTCGAGTCCTCGCCGAGGAGCCAATTTTATTTGGCGGCAGAGCACAAAAAACGGTTTAACACCATCTCAGCCCTGTGCAAATGGAATCCGCATGGGGCTGTTTTGCTTTTACAAGCGCGGTTCCCGAACGGGGTTGTGCTTTTCAGTAGGTAAACCCGGCTGTTTTCGCAAATAAAAGAGCGGAAAAACACGAAAAGGAGGACCAACCAATGGCCACCATGGAAATCACCATAATTCCGCTTGGCACGGGAACCACAAGCGCCAGCGAATACATCGCTGAGGCAACGCGTATTGCCGAAAGCTCCGGCTTGAAAACGGAGCTAACCGCCATGGGAACAAACATGGAAGGCGACCTTGCAGAACTGCTGGATGTCGCCCGGCGGATGCATGAAAGCTGTTTCGCAAAGGGAGTTAAGCGCGTTTACACCATACTGAAGATCGACGATCGGCGGGATAAGCCGAGCACGCTGGAGGGGAAAGTGGAGTCGGTGAGGAGGAAGCTTGCCGGGGGATAAAGCGAAGGTGCAGGCGTCTTTCCGCGGGCGCTTGCGCCTTCGCAAAAGGGCTCAACCGGTCTTACCGAGCCGACTCCTCAGGCCGTCAGCCGGTGGTTGGTTTTTGCCCAAAGCCATCCGGGGAAATCGAACCGCAGGTGTCCCTTCAAAAGCAGAAGAGCCAAAGTACCGCGTCCGTGCGTTGATTTTTTGAAGATTTGGAGGGCTATTCCAAATCAGTGGCAGCGGATGATTCGCCACCCTGAGCTTCCTCGTCTCCCTCGGCTTCCGCTTCTTCCAGCGCCTCTTCGAACTCGTCGCCGAAATCCTCGCCCATCTCCTTCCCCATCTTCTTCATCCATCTGGCAATGCTTTTTGGATCGTTCTCGTCCAGGTCGCCGAGGTTGCTGGGGTCGGCCAGGGAATCGAGGATTTCGTCTTCGGATCTGGGGCGTGCGAAGCGCGAAACAAGCTTAACGAGGTCAGTGCCGTGGCACCGAGGGCACTCCAGGGGGTCCGAGTTGGCAACAACGCCAACCAAAACACTGAATCTGCGTCCGCATCCTTTACAGCGGTATTCGAAGATGGGCATCTGCGGCTCCGCAAGAACTGCGGGGCGCAGGTTGCCCCGCACCCCGCAGTTAAAAACAGAGGTTACATGTCGTAGTCGTAGTTACCCGGGCCGGTGCCTTCTTTCTTCTCCTTCTCGGGTTTCTCGGCAACAAGCGCCTCGGTTGTGAGAATCATCGCCGCGATGCTGGCCGCGTTCTCGAGGGCGCTTCGGGTAACTTTAACCGGGTCAACGATTCCGGCCTTCACCAAGTCCACATACTCGCAGGAGATGGCGTCCAAGCCCACGCCCTTCTCGAGGGTCTTCACCTTCTCAACCACAACCGACCCCTCGAGGCCTGCGTTGCTGGCGATGCAGCGCAGTGGCTCTTCAAGGGCGCGCTTTACGATGTTCAAACCAATCAGCTCGTCGCCGCTCAGACCATCCTCGGTGAGGGCTGGAATCACGTTGATCAGCGTGGTACCGCCGCCTGGGACAATACCCTCCTCAACCGCCGCGCGGGTAGCCGAGAGGGCATCCTCAAACCGATGCTTCTTCTCTTTCAGCTCGGTTTCGGTGGATGCGCCAACCTTAATCACGGCAACACCGCCGGCCAGCTTGGCAAGGCGCTCCTGAAGTTTCTCGCGGTCGTAGGAGGAGTCGGTCTCCTCAATCTGCTTCTTGATTTGGTTAATGCGGCCCATAACGGCGTCGCGAGAGCCGGCGCCCTCAACGATGGTGGTCTCTTCCTTGGTGACGGTGACCTTCTTAGCGCGGCCCAGCATAGAGAGGTCCACATTCTCCAGCTTGATACCGAGGTCCTCGGACAGGAACTTGCCACCGGTGAGGATGGCAATATCCTCCAGCATAGCCTTGCGCCTGTCGCCGAAGCCCGGGGCCTTCACCGCAACGCAGTTGATGATGCCGCGGATCTTGTTGACAACCAGCGTGGCCAGCGCATCGCCGTCAACATCCTCCGCGATGACAACCAGCGGTCTGCGAGCGGAGGCAACCTTCTCCAGCAGAGGCACCAGGTCAGCCGCAGAGGAGATCTTCTTCTCGTGGATGAGGATAAGAGGATCCTCCAAAACGGCCTCCATCCTCTCCGGATCCGTCACAAAGTACGGAGAGATGTAGCCCTTGTCGAACTGCATGCCCTCCACCACTTCGAGAGTGGTGTCGCGGCCTTTGGACTCCTCTACGGTGATAACACCATCCTTGCCGACTTTATCCATAGCATCGGCGATAATCTTGCCTATTTCGGGGTCGTTGCCAGCGATAGAAGCCACGTTGGCCACGGCCTCGCGGTCGGTTACGGGGATGGCCAGCTTCTTAATCGCCTCCACCGCCTTCTGAACACCAATCTCGATGCCGCGCTTAACGGCCATTGGATTCGCGCCAGCGGCCACAACCTTCAAACCCTCGTTAACGATGGCCTGAGCCAGCACGGTGGCGGTGGTGGTACCATCGCCCGCAACGTCATTGGTCTTGGATGCCACTTCGCGCACCAACTGGGCACCCATGTTCTCGTAAGGGTCCTTCAGCTCTATCTCTTTCGCCACCGTTACACCGTCTTTGGTGATGGTGGGCGAACCCCATTTCTTGTCCAGAACCACGTTGCGTCCCCTCGGACCGAGGGTGACCTTCACGGCGTTGGCCACGGTGTTAACACCGCGCTCCAAAGCCCTCCTGGCTTCTTCGTTGAAAACCAGCATTTTAGCCGCCATATGTGTTGCTTACCTCCTTCCGTCGTGAACCTGGATGTGAACTACTCCTTAATGGCGTAGATGGAATCTTCATCCAGAATGATATAGTCTTCATCGTCTATTGTGACCTCGTTGCCGCCGTACTTGGCATAGATAACAACGTCGCCGACTTTAACCTCAGGCGGCTTGCGAGTGCCGTCGTCCAAAACGCGGCCTGGACCCACAGCCACCACAGTGCCCGTTTGGGGCTTTTGCTTTGCCGTATCCGGAAGGACAATCCCCCCGGAGGTGGTTTCCTCGAGCTTGGCCGGTTTAACCACTACCTTATCGGCAAGGGGTTTTATCAAAGGGGGTCACCTCCTTTAGTCTTCAGCGCACGAGAATAGTGCTTTACAGTGGCTTTGGCAAACTGCCGAAGTGCTCTTGCTCCCCAAATTAGCACTCTCGGGTTTAGAGTGCTAATCACCGGTGATGATTTTACCATCGGCATCCAACAATGTCAACGGTTTGTGCAAAAGCGCCAGGGCTTTTCAAAGTTCCGAACCCCACCACCCGAACCTTCTCTCGGATTGCCCTTATCCCCAAACCTTCTCCCACCTCAGGGAAAAGGAAGCATTCGCTTCTCCCATCCCGAAACCGGGAGAATGGTTGGGGATAAAATGGGGTGGCTTCGGAAGAAGATATTTAGGGGATAAAGGCAGGCTGATAAGATAACCGAAGAATGGGTAACCCCAGGAAATAAGAAGGAACCTTTTAAAATCAGCAGAAGTAAATACTGAAGCACGGAAACCTGTGTTTGTTTTCAAAACGCCAAGAGGGTTTAAAAGTGGAGCTGGAAGAGCTTCGTCGGCGCATAGACGAAACAGACCAGAAAATCCTTGAACTGCTGAATCAGAGGGCGTCTTTGGCGATTCAGATAGGCCAGCTTAAAGGCGACATGGAGCTTCCGAACTTCGCTCCGGCAAGGGAAGCCAAGGTGCTGGAGCGGCTTAACGCTGTCAACACGGGGCCCTTGGAACCAAAACATATCCTTGCCATCTACCGCGAAATCATGTCGGCTTGCCGCGACCTCCAAAAGCCAACAACCGTGGCGTATTGGGGACCGCCGGCCAGCCACAGCCACACCGCAGTTTTGGAGAAGTTCGGGGCCAGCGTAACCCCAGTTCCGGTGGACTCCATAGCCGATGTGTTCGACTACGTGGAGAAAGGCCTGGCCGATTACGGCGTGGTGCCGGCGGAAAACTCAACCGAGGGCGTCATTCCCTATACTCTCGACCTATTCACCGAAAGCGACCTCAAAATCTGCGGCGAAACGTATCTTGCCATCGCCAACCATCTGCTTTCGCATTGCACCAGGATAGAAGACATCAAGCGGCTTTACGTATCGCCGCAACCGTACGCTCAGTGCCGCCGGTGGATTATGGAAAATCTGTCTCACGCGGAGCTCATCAACGTTTCCACAACCTCGAAGGCCGCAATTGCCGCCGCGGAAGACAAAGAGGGTGCCGCGGTGGCGGGTAAAGCGGCTTCTGTTGCGTATGGTGTTCCCATACTGCGCGAGCATATCGAGGACAACCCGCGCAACCGCACGCGCTTCCTCATAATCGGTTTCAACGAGCCCGAGCGAAGCGGGAAAGACAAAACGTCCCTCCTTCTGGCGCTTCCACACCGCGCCGGAGCGCTCTACAGGGCTCTTTCAGCCTTCAGCAACCGCGGAATCAATATGACGATGATACAGTCCAGGCCCACAAAGAAAACGCCCTGGGAGTATCTATTCTTCATAGATGTCCAGGGCTATGCCACAGACCCACCGGTTGCCGCCGCCATCGAACAGCTTCGCCACGAGTGCTTGTTCGTTCGAATTCTCGGGTCCTATCCTGAAGCCGAGTAGCTTTGCTTGCCTTTTTGGTTTGCTTCGCCGTTTAGGGCTTGGTTGTTTTTCGGTTTCGCCCGCTTCTCTTCGTTGGATGCTGATTCGGGTTCGCCTTCTTCAACCGATTTGCGCACCCTTACCTCTGTTATGCGGTGTCCGTCGGCGTTTTCCACTGTGAACTCCACGTTTTGGTAGCTTATCGTTTCCCCCGCAGACGGCAGTTTGCCAAAAAGCCCGAACACAAACCCACCGATTGTTTCGAACTCGTCGTCCGGCAAAGACACCGACAGGGTTTCGTTTACGTCTTCTATCGGCGTGCGGGCATCGAAAACCGCGCAGTTTTCGTCGATAGGGCGCACCATCACCTCTTCCTCATCCCACTCATCCATTATCTCGCCGACGATCTCCTCCAGCAGATCCTCAATGGTAACCAGGCCTGCTGTTCCTCCGTATTCGTCCACAACGATGGCGATAGGGGTTTTCGTGGTGCGGAATTCCCTCAAAAGCTCCGAGATCTTTTTGTTCTCCGGAATGAAATATGGGGGCCGCAGTTTGCCGTCTGCGCGCATCTGTGCCAGGCTGAAGGAACGGGTTTGAGCGGGTGCGCTTTCGCCACCGCGGCTCACCAGTCCGTGTGCGCGTGCCAGCTCATCCAGCACATCGCGGGCGTGAAGAATTCCAATGATGTTGTCTATTGTGCCCTCGTACACCGGGATGCGGGAGTGCCCCTCTTTTAAAATCGCCTCCAGAACCTCCTCAAGGCTTGCTTCGATATCCACGGCGGTTATGTCGATTCGCGGAACCATCACTTCGCGGACTATCGTGTCGGTGAACTCGAATATCGAATGAATCATCTCCTTCTCCTCTTCCTCGAGCTCACCGACCTCCACGCCCTGCTCAGCGAAGATTTTGATTTCTTCCTCGGTTACGTAGGGGGAGCGATCCGGAACCTCGCCACCGCCGGCTTTCACGAATATGCCGGCCAACCGCTCCAGGAAGGTAACCGGCGGATAAACAAGCCCAGCTATGCGGTCAACCCAACCGGCTGTTGCCAATGCCAACCAATCTGGCTTGAGAGATGCCAGCGTTTTCGGCACCACGTTGCCGAAGAAGAAGAGGGCCGCAATGTAAAAAACCAAACCCAGAACGGCGGCATAGGAGCCCAGCGGTGAGGTGTGGAAGAGCTGAGCGGCACCCAACCACGCCGCCACAGCGCCGGCAACGGATGCCACTTCGCCAACGCGATCTATCGAGGTTGTGAAGCGGGCTGGATTCTCAAGCAGTTGCAGAACACGGGCGGCGCGCTTGTTTCCATCCTCTTGAAGCTGGGTGAGACGCGCCCGACGAACCGATATTAGAGCTGTCTCTGTGGCTTCAAGCAGAGCTTTTACCAAAATGGATGCAACAGCTATTAATAATAGGTTTGCTGTATCTTCTTCAGGGACCAAAGGGCTTCATCTCCTTGGCGGAAGCAAAATTAGCGAATGGAGCCGTTCGCCAGAAGGCTTGGCAGTAAAAACATGATAAGCGTTATCCCAACGCCCAAAGCCGCCCCAGCCAAAACTTCCCAAACCGTATGTATTTTTCCCTCAACGCGGCTTTGTGCAACCAAAAACGCCAAAATGCAGGCCATGATGAATGCCAGAATGTTGCCCTTGGATACGAAGAAGACGGATGTTGCCAAGAACGAACCCAGCGCCGCATGCCCGCTGACAGCACCGCCGTGGAAAAGCGAGCCGCGCTCGCCTTTTGCTTTCCAAACCAGGATGAGAACACTCATCAACACCACTGCGGTCAGTATCAGAACGCCGGCGTCGGGCGGCGAAGGGGAACCCGCGCGGAGGGACAAAAGCTTTCTCAGCCTCGCTTCGTTGAGGAATACGAGGATTCCAATCGCCACGGCGTTCAAAGATGTGATCAGCACGGCACCGGCCGCTATGTCCTTGGCGTACTTCGCAAGGGGGTGGTAGGAGGATGTTTGAAGGTCCACCGCGGCTTCCACCGCAGTGTTGAAAAGCTCGCTGACAAGAACCAAGCAGATGGCGAATAAAAGAGCCATCACCTCCAGCCGGCTTACCTGCAGAATATGGGCCAGCAGTATAACAAGCGTCACCATTATGAAGTGGAACCGCAGGTGCCTCTGGGTTTTAACCGCGTGCACTATGCCGTCCAGCGCGTGTTTAAAGCTGTCTATGGAACGTTTGGATTTCATGGCTGTTTAACAGCATCTAAGGCGGCGTCTTCCTTGGCCTTCATGAGCTTCTCATCCTCCGGAGTTTCGTGGTCGTAGCCGAGCAGGTGCAGTAAACCGTGCGCCAGAAGCCTTTCAACCTCGTCTTGAAGACTGTGGCCGAACTCTTCCGCCTGTTTGGATGCTGTCTCTAATGATATTACCACATCGCCAAGCAGATTGGGATCGTTCTGTGGGAAAGAAAGCACATCGGTTGGAGAATCCTTTCCCCTGTACCGCCGATTGAGGTCTTGGATATAAGCGTCGTCACACAGCAGAAGGGTTACCTGGGTACGGGGTGAAAGGCCTTCAGAGGCCAGCAGCTGCTTGGCCAGGGCCTTCAGCCTCCTCCGCTTCAGCTTTGGGCTGTTCGGCCCCAACACTGCCAGAGACATCAGCAGGAATCCTCCTGGGAGTAGATACAACCGGCTCGGGATACTCCAGCCGCGCGTGTAGCATGCCGCACAGTGTTCGCGTGAATGAAGCGATAATCTTCTCGATGTCGCGGAAGGTGAGGTCGCTTTCGTCAAGCTGACCGTCTTCCAGACGGGCGTGGACGATTTTGGACACCATGTTTTCAATTCTGCCGGGAGTTGGCTTGTAAAGCGTTCTGGATGCGGCCTCCACGGAATCCGCAAGCATCAAAATGGCCGTTTCTTTACTGCGGGGTTTGGGCCCCTCATAGCGGAAGTGCTGTTCCAGCACAGCCGACGGCGGGTGGTCCAAACACGCTTGCTGGTAGAAAAAGCTCACAAGGCTTGTGCCGTGGTGTTCGCGGATGCCGTCTATTATTTGCGGCGGCAGTTTGTACTGTCGGGCCAGCTCTATTCCATCCCGCACGTGTGAAGCTATGACCAGCATGCTTAAGCTTGGATTCAACCTGTCGTGCAGGTTGCCGAAGCGCTGGTTTTCCACGAAAAAGTGCGGGCGCTTCATCTTGCCTATGTCATGGTAATACGCCTGGGCGCGGGCAAGCAGTGGATCCGCCCCGATGGCTTCTGCCGCGGCCTCGGCAAGACTGCCAACCACCATGCTGTGGTGGTATGTGCCAGGCGCTTCCATCAGCAGTTTCCGCAAGATCGGTTGGTTTGGATCGGCAAGCTCAAGCAGGCCCACGTGGGTGATAACCCCGAACGGTTTTTCAAAAACCGCCACTCCCAGCCAAAAAAGAAGGGCGGAGAAAACCCCGGATCCAACGCCCCAAGCGGCTCCGGTTACCAGCTCCATCGGGCTTAAGCTGTCCGAAACGCCGGCTATTATCCACACTGCGGCGGTGTTGGCAAAGGCCATCGCCAGGACCAAGCGCACCAGCGAATTTCGGTCCACTATTCTGGCAACGGCATAAATCCCCACCAAACTGCTTACCAAGGAGGCGGCCACATATCGAAGCTCGATGTCCATGCTGATTCCGGTGCCCACCGCCAAAAGCGCCGCCATCAACGAGCCGACGCTTGGGTTCACAAGAGCGGCAGACAGCATGCTTGCGGAGGCTATCCACAGCATGCCGACGTAGCCCACCAAGAAGCCGGTTGTTTTGAGGTTTAGAGCGTTGACCCCGATCTTCATGCCCGCCACAGAAACTGTGGCTATAAGGGCCAGCAGACCGAGAAGCTTGAATTCTTTGTAAACATTGGAGTGGTAGCACGAAAGGTACAAACTGCAAAGGGCTACCAAAGCCGCCACAAGTACGGCTATCCAGGCTACGCGGCCCAAATTCGTCTGCGGATGCATCAGTCCGAGGGCTGTAAGTTTGTCTATGTGCTCGCGCTTTACAACCTCGCCTTCGCGAACAATCACCTCGCCCTTCATTATGGTCCACCTTACGGGTGGAACGCGCATAGCCTCCTCGCGGCGAGCCTTATCTGTGGCTTCGAAGTCGTACAAGCGGTTGTAGCGAAGCGCGCTTCTGCAAATCTCTGCCAGAGCGGGGCGAAACTTTTCGGATATGGGGAGCTGGGCAACGGCTTCAACAACCTTGGTTCTTGATGCCGGAAGGTCGTCCGGCCGGTTTCTAATCTCCCGGCTCATGGTCTCACCGACGATGCGCCGCGCATGCGACCGAAGCTCTTGAAGCGTTGGCAGGTCGCACTCCGTAAGCACAGATACGGCGCCGGGAGACAACCTGATTCTCGATGCCTTATATATTTCCTCGGCTATATCGGAAGCCGGCTTCGGGCTGCTTACCTTCGCCGACAGGATGATTTCGAAGACCGAATCCACGTCTTTTACGCTGTCTTGGGCGGCAAACTCATCTACCCGATACTTCGGGGGGATTTGGAGCATTGCCTGCTGGCGAAGTTTTTCGGTTTCAACCTGGTTTACGTATTCAACGGTGCGGTTGGCCCGAATGTCTTCCGTGGCAATCTCGCCGATGCGGAGGTTGAAGCGGGTGGGCACGAGATTTGTAGAGAGCAGGACGGTGATTACCACCACCGTACCTGCTCCCAATAAAATGCGCTTCCTATCCCCTATTCGGGTTTTCAAGAAGCGCTTGGCTTCGGCCAGGGAAGACAGTTTCATAAGTGGCTTCTCGCTTAGCCTTGCGGCCTTCAATTCATCAGCCACTTTGCTGCTGCTGTTGTTTCATAATTTTGCGCCTGCGGGCAGCTTCTGCCTTGCGGCGCTTATCGCTTGGTTTCTCATAGTGCTCGTGCTCACGGGCTTCCTTCAGGATTCCCGCTTCCTGGAGCTGCTTCTTAAAGCGCTTCAGAGCACTATCTAAGGACTCGTTTTGCTTCACCTGAACCTGCGCCATCAATATCCCTCCCCTCAGATTGTATTTGGGTCAGGAAAAGGGGCGCTCCTTCACCAATGCGGAACCAGATCTCCCTTTTGTGACCGTTTGCTATTACATTATACCACCCAGGAAAACAGTGCGTCAAGGACAGAACTATCTGGCGACTGCTTGGCAGGATGAAGCAAAGGCAAAATCAGCGCGTTTTCCCCGCAATGGTCAACAGCCGCTTTTTAACAAGCTCGAGCCTTGCCTCCTGGCTCTCGTCGTATCTGCCCGCGGCTTTCTGCACATCTTTCCATCTTCGAAGCCCCAACAGCGCCTCGTCTGCCGCTCGGACGCCCAACCGCGCCTCTCTGCGTGCTGTTTCGGCATCGCCTTTGGCGAGGGCGGCTTCGGCCAGCGCCAGGTGAGCCTCCGCGTAGTTGGGATCTCCGAAATCTTCAAGCGCCTTCACCCTGGCCACCGGGCTTTGTTCTAAGGAGGTTACTTTCCGGTAAAACTCCTCGGCGGTTTTGAAGTCGCCTTTTTGCAAACACAGACGTGCGGCGGCCATCAGCGGGGTGGTTGCGTTGGGTTCCAGACGCACAGCGGCGAGATACTGCGCCAAAGCATCTTCCAAGCGGCCGGCTCTCTCCAAAGCGAGCCCATAGCGGTAGCGCAGTTTCGCTCTGTTTGGCTCGGCATTCACAGCGCGGCCCAGCTCCATTAGCGCTTGGAAGAAGTTTTGCCTTTCAACTGCTCCTTGTTCGTTTGGCAAAACCCCCTGCTGAGTTCCGGACCACGCAAGCGAAGTTGCATAGTCACTGCGGTAGTCTGGGTTGAGGGGGTCCCATTTAAGCGCGGCTCGGTACAATTCGGCTTTCACAGCCGGCGTGCGTTGTACATCGGCCCACTCTGCGTAAAGCTCCCCAATCCCAAGCGGCAGCAGAACAGAAGCTGCGGCAGCCAGCAAGCCCATTCCAACCGCTGTACAGCGGCTGCGCACCGCTCCGGCGGCGCTTCCACAGGTTAAACCAGCGCACAGCCAAAAGGCGCACGCAGTGGGAGTAAGATACCAGCCGTAATCCACTGCGTTGTGCAGGGCAGAGCCGACGATTCCCGCCGCGGCCGCCTGCTTAAGCAGTGAAGAATCCGCGTTTGGGGCGGGGCTTCGCACACCGAGAAAAGCGGCTCCGAGCATCCAGGTCCACAAGGCAAGGCCAAGCAGTCCCAACTCGGCGGCAAACTGGAGGTAGCTGTTGTGGGCCATGCGGGTGAATCCGGCTTTGGCGTAGCGCGGATATGCAAACTCGAAGGTGCCGGCGCCGAAGCCCAAAAGCGGCTTCTGCCTCACCGCATCTATCGTTCCCAGCCATGTGAGAACCCGAAACCGACCCGACGACACCTGCGCCGCCGCCTTTGATGAAACCCTAACCCTGAGAGGCGAAGAGGCCGCGGGGATTAGTACGGCGCAGATCAATACCATCGCGGCCAGCCGACTCCACTGCGGCCGCGAAAGGCTTTTGGCGCTTAGTCCAAGCCAAACAGCCGCTGCGGCGACGGCGGCAAGCCAGCCTCCCCTTGAGCCGGTAAGCAGAAGGCCTGCCACCTGCAGGAGAACCGAAACTCCGGCCAGCACCCGCCACTGACGGGCGCATGTTAGGTACAAGGCAGCGCTTATGGGCAGGAAAGTCAGCATGTACGAGGCGAGGGCGTTGGGGTTGATGAAGGTGCCGAAGGTCCTCCACGTTGGATCGCCAGCCGACCACGATGCCAGATATTCGCGCACGGCCAGAAGCCCCTGCAGTCCCGCCGAGGCAGACGCCGCAACCGCGAGAACGCCGCCGTATCCCAAGCCCGCAAGCTGGAAAACCAGCATGAAGAAAAGCGCCTGACCAGCGCGCCTTGCCGCCTCGGTTAGTGTGGCGTGCGTGCTTACGGTCCACCCGATGGATGCGAAAGCCAAAACAACGAATAAAACAACCGGTATATCGCATTGGGATGCCAGCGGGCGCCAGGCTTCTTTCCCGAACCGCAGGCGCGACAAGAGCAGAAGCCCTAGGGATAGCAAAACCAAAAAGCTCAGCAAGCCGTCCGGCGGCAGTGAGCGCAGAATCCGCCAGGCCCATCCGATTGGGGTTGAGGGTGCATCGGCGACGAGAGCCGCCGCGCTCCGCCCGCCCGGGTAAGGCAAAAGAAGCACGGCCCCGGCCAGAACCAAGGCCGACAGGCGCTGTAAACGCACGTGAGGCTTTGCATTTGGAACCGTATGCTTCTCTTCGTCCCGAAGCGGCGGTTTTTTCCGGGATTTAGGCTGCCCTTTTGGCGCGCCTGGCATGTCGATTCATCCTGTACACGTCTATGCGGTTTTTGATAACCAGCACAGAGGCCCGTGCCACAAGGCCCAAAATCACAACAGGCCAAACAAGGGGGTTTGAGTTGGCGGCGTAGTGCTTGCGGAAAAAGCGGAACATGCTTTTGTGGCGCTCTATAATCATTGCTGCCGCGTTTTTATCGGATGCACGGGCTATCATATGGGTTATCACCGCGTGGGGGCAGTAGAGCACCTCCCATCCGGCTTGGCGCGCGCGGTAGCAGATGTCAACATCCTCGCAGTACATAAAGAAGCGCTCGTCCAGCAGGCCGATCTGCTCCAAGACCTCTCTGCGAATCATCATTGCGGCGCCGGAAACCCAATCCACGGCGCGAACATCGGAGTGGTCCCAATCGGTTAGGAGGTACTGCCGGTTGAATCGATTGCTTGGGAAGAGCCGCCCCAAAAACGTGTTTCTGAAAAATCCGGTGGCAAGCGTGGGGAAACTTCGGCAGGAGTACTGAATGGAGCCGTCGGCATTGAGGAGGCGGGGGCCGATTATGCCAGCTTCTGGGTGCTCATCTGCAAAAGAAACCAATGCAGCAAGCGCTCCGGGATGCACCAGTGTATCGGGGTTCAAAAGCATTATGTAGCGGCCGCGGGCCTGGCGGATACCCGCGTTGTTTCCAGCCGAAAAACCCAAATTTCGCGGAAGCTGTATCAAACGCACCCAAGGGAACAGCTCCGCCACCATATGCGCACTGCCGTCTGTGGAGCCGTTGTCCACAACGATGACTTCCACATCCGGAACCGCCACTGCAGTGGTGCTCACGGCCGCCTCTGATGCCTCGGATGTGCGAGGTAGTGCGGTGGATTCCCGCGGCAATGCTGCCTCGCTTTCGCGGCAAGCTGAGGCCCTGCGGTATTCTTCACCGCGCGCAACCTCCCGTTCCAGCGTCATCAAGCAATCTGCAAGCTCCTGCTTTGTATTCCAGTTAAGCACAATCACGCTCAAGTCCACTTCTTTTACCTCCGCGGCATCCGCAGGCCTTTCTCATTGTTGCGGCCGCCCAGCCAATCCTAAAAAGAGCACCCAAGTAGATACTTAAAACCACCAGCAGGTAAACCGCCAGGGGTATTCGCCTGCGGTAGTGCTTTCTGTAAAACCTTGCCAAACTGCAGTGAGACTCCCAAAGCGCCCTCAGCCTGACCTGCGAGGTCCCTCGGCCGCCGTAGTGCACAATCTCCACAGTAGGTGTGAAAACCACCTTCCATCCTTTAAGCTTTGCCCTGTAGCACAGGTCCACTTCGTTGAAGAACAGTGGAAACTGTTCATCAAACAGGCCTATATCTTCGAAAACCTCGCGGCGCACCGCCAACGCGGATCCCATCGGCTGGTCCACTTCCATTTCGCTGTTATGATCAAACCAGCCCATTCTGTAGGCCGCAAAACGGCGGCTTTTGCGAAACAGCCGCGCCAATCCCAGTGTTTCGTACAAAAGGTAAGCCGGCTCCGGAAAACTGCGGCACGACGGCTGAACAGTTCCATCCGGGTTCAACAGGCGCACACCAACGATTCCGGCTTCCGGATGCTCATCCATATATTCCACAAGTCGCCCCAAAGCACCATCTGGAACGATTGTATCCGGGTTCAGCAGCAGCAAGTAGCGCCCGGAAGACAGCTTTATCCCCTGGTTGTTGCCGGCCGCATATCCCGCGTTCGTTGGGTTGGCAATAAGCCTCACCCACGGGAACTCGCGGCGGACCATTTCGGCACTGCCGTCTTTGGATGCATTGTCCACCACAATGACCTCTATCTGCGGCTGCCAGCCGGCATTGTGCGGCGCGCCGAATCCCAAACCGCTGGAGATACTGTCCAAGCACCGGCGCAGGTAATCGGCCGTGTTCCAGTTTACAATCACCACGCTTAGATCAGGCACAACAGCTCGTCCAAACTGCTTACAAAGACATCCGGAGGGCACACATCAAAGCGCTCTCGGGTGTTGGGAGGGTGCACTACTCCCACCGTAAACATACCCGCAGATTTCCCACCTTGAACATCCATAGGGTGGTCACCCACCATAATCGACAATTGCGGCTGGGCCTTAAGCAGTCTGGCCGCTTCCAAAAGCTGTTCCGGGTGGGGTTTGGGGTGGACCACATCGTTGCGCGTCAGCAAAACCTGATGCGGCAAAGGGACCCGTCCAAGCGCAACAAGCGCGGCAGAGCGGCAGTTTCGGGTAACAAGCCCAACGCGCACGCCTTTTTCAACGAGGGCGGAGACCACCTTCCGCGCAGGTGGTATCTCCTCCGCCAGATGCGCAGCCGGCAGCTCAAAGGAAACCAACAGCTCCTCAGCGGCTTGTTGGTAAGCGGTTCGCTCCCAAGCGTCTGATATATGCTCCGAAGCTCTCTGAATAATTGAAAGCATGTCTAGCTGTTCCAATCCGCTTGGGAGGGGTAAAAATTCAGCCGTCAGCCTTAAGAGGGCCTGCTTCATGGCCGCAAAGTCGAGGTTGGTGGCGATTAGGGTTCCGTCCAGGTCGAACAGAACCGCTTCCACAGGCTGAGGAGCACGCTTCACAGGAGCATTATAGATTTCGCGGGCGGCTCCGTCAACAAACCGCATCGCCTCACCGCAAGCGATGCGGCCGAAGCGCTTCCCCCAAGGCTTGCGAAGCTGCGTCCAAACGGTGCGTCAGCACTTACCTATCCATTCCACCTTGCGGCGGCGGTAGTACTGGTAGTTCTGCCAAGATACATCCGGCGGAACCAGGTGGTCCGTATGCGGAATAAATCCGCCGCGCTTAAGCAGTGGGGTTAGGCGTTCGAACTCGGCGTCTATTGCTTCGGGGCCGGCGATGAGGGCGCGCTTGTCGAAGTAGCCACGCAGGGCCACCTTGGTGCCGAACTCGTCGGAAATTCTGTACGCGTTGGTGTGGGCCGCCTCCAGCGGGAACATCACGTTGATTCCGCCCTCCAGCCACAGCGGAACAAGCTCGTGTATATTTCCATCGCAGTCCACCATATTAAATTCACAGCCGCACTCGTTCCGCAGAAAGTCCGTCACCCTTTTGTAGCGCGGGACCATAAGCTGTTTGAACATTTTCGGCGAGATGAGCGGCCCCTTGTTGAAGCACATATCCTCCCACCAGTGTGAAATGTCGATTTTGCACTTCCCCGCGATTTTCTCGTACAAGTGGAGCCAAAGCTGGGTTAAGTGCTCCATCATCTCTTCCACCCACTGAGTATCTTCAATTATGGCGATGGAGATGTTTTCAACCCCCATCCAGTTGCGGAGCCAGCCGTAGAGCGAACCGCCGCCTATGCCGATGGGATAGTCGGCATCGAAGGTCAGCTTGCACAGCTCGTCTATATTCTCGGGCACGCGGCCGGGGGTGTCTGGGTTAAGCCTTTCATCGCGGATTTTCTCCCAATCTTTGCGGGTTTCTATGGCATAGCGCAGGTATTTGGGTATGGATGCACCAAGCTCCGGCCGCACCATCTCGGCAATGGCGCCATCGCCATCCTGCACCACTATATGGTCGCCTTTTTCCTCCAAAACCTTGTATTCGAAACCAGGCAGCAGACCCGTATGCAACCAAGGGCCGGGACCGTACTCCGTATCGTCGGTGTGGAAGTACTGGTTGATGGCAGACCAGACTCCGTCGCACTCCTCTGGAAGCCCCTCTTTGTGCCAGCGGTCTATGGTTTGCTGCCAAGCACCGAATTCATAATCCGGAACGCGGTCCACTGGTTGAAAGCGCAGTGTGCGCAAAAGCCTCTCTCGATGAGTCATGCAAAAAGACCTCCTTCACTCAAAGGATTCAACAAACGATTGTGTTTGCCTTTAAAAACAGGGCTGTTCGGCCAGTTGTTTTGGGGGTGCGTGCCCTCACCCCTGGCCCCTCTCCCGTAGCTTCGCACGGGCGAGGGGGAGGCGCGCGCTCCTTCTCCCTTGGATGGGAGAAGGGCTGGGGATGAGGGCAAATGCGCAGGAGAGGTTTCAAATACTCCTGTTAGCTCCTTGCGGAGGAACTCTGGATGGCGCGTAGAACCAAACTTTTGCCATGGCAGTCGAACCACCCAGCTCAGAGCCGCTTCCGCCAACGTACACTCCAGAAGTGGTGGAGCTTTTGAAAGAGGCCGCCGACCGAATCGGCTTTCTGCGCCTTAGGGTTTCCGGCGTTTCGATGGAGCCCACCATAACCGACGGCGAAGTGGTTCGTGTGCGCCCGGTAAGCGCCGAACAGATAAAGCGCGGAGATGTGATCGTGTTCCACATGGAGGGAAGGCTGGTTGCGCACCGGGTTAGCCGCGTGCTGAAATCCGGTAGCGAGGGGCTTTTTGTAACGCGCGGTGATGCCATGCAGGAAAGCGATTTGCCCGTAAGCGCCGACCAAGTTTTGGGAGTGGTCGACTCCGTGGAGCGAAGCGGAAAGGCGGTTCGCTTGCGGCCCAAACCCCCCGGTGTATCGGCTCGCGTTGTTTTGGACGGCCTGCTCAAATTTCCGCTCAAAATCGCTTATAGAGCGGTGTGCAGGGTGCGCTCCGGGCGCCTGTTTATGAAGAAACTGAGGCAGGTGGTTCCGGAAATACGCGATGCATCCGAGCCAGACACCCCGCGAATCGCCGAGTTTCTGCTTCAGTTTCACCGCCGCTTCGGTTTTGAGCGCATGTGCGGAGTGGTGCGCCGCGAAATAAGCTCGGTGAGGGCCTGCGGGGGGCACTACCTGCTGGCATATTGGCAGGGCAGAGTAATCGGCTCTGTGAAGGGCGGTCCGTTGATGGAAGACGTGGGCGGTTTCACCGGCTGGTGGGTGGTTGGGCTTTACGTGGACGGCATGTACCGCGGTCTTGGAATCGGCGAGCGCCTGGTGCGAGAACTTCTTGAGAGGGCGAAAACCGACGGCGCCACCGAGGTATTCTGCCATGTGGAGGAAACCAACACGCCCTCGCTTATGCTGTTCAGAAAGCTGGGGTTCCTTCCATCTGAAGAAAGTTTGGAAAAGCGGCTTAACGAGTTTTACAAGACGGCGGAACGGGGCCGCCCAAAAATCCTCGCGATGTGCCTGAAGCTACCGAAGCAGTAGTTCCTCGCTGCCCACGGAAGGCCTTACGAGTTTTTGCAGGTTGACTCACCGGGTTGTGCCGCTGGCTGTGTGGTGCTCTGTTTTCGCCAAACCGTTGGCTCGGCATTCCAAGTCGGCGGCGGCAAGCGCGCGAAGCTTTCTTTTAACGCGGAATATCGCGCAGTCCACCGACTTCGTGCCGCAACCTAGCACTTTTGCGATCTCTGCGTAGCTGTAACCCTCTGTGTACAGTTTCATCACATTCAGCTCGAACGGCGAGAATTTGGCGCCTTGGCTGCTTAAAACCGCAACCACGCTGTCGCGCCTTAAAATCTCCTCCAAAATATCGGGAGCGGATTCGTCAGGCAGTGCATCAAGAAGGGTGCATTCTTCAAGGATTGGGGTGTCTAGGGATACGCATTCCGTCAACATTCGCTGTTTGCCGCGCATGGCGGCCTTCACCGCCGTGATAATCTGGCGCTTTATGCACAACCTGGCAAACGCATCAAACGAGCGGCCTGAACCCGGTTTGAAATCCCTGATAGCCTTCCACAGGCCGATCATTCCCTCTTGAATAACATCCTCTCGGTCGGCTCCCCTTATAAAATAGTGCTGGGCAATTCCAGAAACGAGGCTTCTGTAAGCCCTGAGGATGGCCTCAATCTCTTCGGGATTTAGGCGCTTACCCTCACTTTTTCGATCTGCGTAGGAATTTGCAGTTTCTTCAATAAGCATCGGCTTTTGAGGCTCCTTAGTAAATGCACACATACGGTGTTTCGAAGCACCTTGTGCAGAGTTCCGTCAATCCAGTTTTCACAGCGGCAGCCCCTCTCTGCCGATATACAGGTGTGCTTGCAAAGCTCCTTCACTATTTAATTATCACTTTATTAGACGCCTGAAACACCCGGCGGGATTGCATTCTAGAAGAGCCCGCAGAGGTCATAAGGCGGCGTTTGGAGAAATTTCCCCTCGAAATGAGAGGCGCAAATTCTTCAACACGGCCGCCTGGCTCCAAACGTTCGCACCGCCGGTTGGATGCGCCTGTGCGTTCATGGGTGGTGGGCTTGGGCGCCGGGCTTATCCTTGCGAACGCCTTCTGGCTGGTTCGCATGGAGATGGTAGGCGTTGGCGGTTCCGCCGGACCGTACCCAACCACCTTTTCGCTTTTTGCCAACGTTGTGTGCTTTCTGCTGGTTCTGCGGTTGGTCAATTCAATTTTGCTCCGATATTGGCCCAAGGCGTCTTTGTCCCAAACAGAGCTTCTGGTGCTTTACGTGATGCTGGCCATCGCCAGCGCAATTGCCTCGGTTGACTTCTTGGATGTTTTGGTTCCCATGATGGTCCACGCAACCAGGTTTGCCACCCCCGAAAACGGCTGGGCGGAGAGAATACTTCCGCTTCTCAGCCGCTGGGTTTTCGTTAAAGACCCTGAGGTTGTGCGGGGCTGGTACGAAGGCAACTCAACGCTGTACACGGCGCGGCACATTACCGGGTGGCTTGTGCCTGCGGCGCTTTGGAGCGGCTTTATTTTTATGTTGCTGTTCACCATGCTTTGCATCAACCTGTTGCTCCGCCGGCGCTGGATCGAAGAAGAGCGCCTGAGCTACCCCGTGATTCAGCTTCCTCTGGAGCTTACCGACCCGCAGGCCGCTTCGCTGAAGAGCAGAATGCTTTGGATCGGCGCCGCGGCGGCCGGCTCCATTAACCTGTTAAACGGATTGGCAATCCACGTGCCAAGTCTGCCTTCCATAAGGGTAAATATCTACGACATCTCTCCTTTCATAACGTCGCGCCCATGGAACGCAGTGGGATGGACTCCCATATCTTTTTATCCCTTTGCAATAGGGCTTGCGTACCTGCTTCCGCTGGATCTGCTGTTTAGTTGTTGGTTTTTCTACTGGTTCTACAAAGCGCAAAGGGTTTTGGTTGCCGCGTTCGGTTTAGACCGAGGGGGCACCGGAATGCCTTACATAAACCAGCAGGTGTTCGGTGCATATGTGGCAGTTGCGGCATCGGCGCTGTGGCTCGGCAGGAGGTATTTCCTGGGCCTGCTCCAAAGGCCTCGGCACCCCGACGACCCCATCTCACCGAGGCTTGCTGTTTTTGGCGCGGTTTTCGGGTTTGCCGCGGTTTGTGGATTCTTTGTGGCTTTGGGACTGCCGGTTTGGGCCGCCACTGCGGCGTTTGTTTTGTATTTTGCGGTTGCACTTGGTGTCACCCGGATGCGCGCCGAACTTGGACCGCCTGCGCACGACCTGCATTTTGCCGGGCCAGACGTTGTTTTGACCACAATGCTTGGGACTTCGGCGTTTGCGCCGTCGCATTTGGCACTGCTCAGCCTGTTCTTCTGGTTCAACAGGGCATACCGGTCTCTTCCCATGCCCATTCAGTTGGAGGCTTTCAAGCTGGCGGAGCGCCGGCGCGTTCACCCGCGAGCCTTTCTTCTCCCAATGATTCTGGCTGTGCCGCTGGGTACCGCCGCTGGTTTTTGGGCGCACCTGCACTTCGGCTACGCGGAGGGCGCATCCGCCAAGATGGTTGGCCATATGGTGTATTTCGGATTTGAGGCGTTTGGGCGTTTGGACTATTGGCTGCGCAATCCCCAGGGGCCAAACCTGCAGGCGGCAACCGCTGTGGGCGCCGGAATGGCGTTTACCTTTTTCCTTCAGGCGATGAGTCTGCGTTTTGTGAGGTGGCCTCTGCATCCGCTCGGCTACGCTCTCGCCGGAAGCTGGTCGATGAACACCATCTGGCTGCCCACTGCAATAGCTTGGTTGGTTAAAAGCCTGGTGTGCAGGTACGGCGGTTTGAAAACGCACATGCAGGTTCTTCCGTTTTTCTTGGGGCTTATCTTGGGGGATTACACCGTTGGTTGCGCCTGGAGCCTGATCGGTTGGGCATTCAGGGTGCCGTACTACAGCTTTATGCAGTGAACGCCTGCCGGATGTTTGCGGCTTAACCTCCTCCCTTCAGCCCAAGCCACTGGAAAGCCAGAAACTGAAACCGCTCGATGAAAAGCGACATGCGCGCCATCACCGTGTTGCCGAACATGGCCCCGAAGGCTATCATCAGCAACCACCGACCGGCCGCGGCGCCGTGCTTTACAACGGGGTTCTTATGCTCGAAGCTGAAGAAGAAGTAAAGCATAACGCAAACCAGCGTAACGGCGAATACTATGTTGTTGAACGAGTTGAGCGGTTTGAACGAGGAGATGAGCTGTGGCATCTGACCCCCGATGAAACCGCGGAAGCTCATCCCGGCCGCCGCCCCCATGAAGAACCCGAATATAATCCGGCTTATCCAAACGTATCTGCGGCTGTAAACAAAGTACCACATGCTTCCAAGCGGCAGGGCAAGAATCCACAGCGCGCCAAGCGCATCTCCTTGACCACTGCTCAGGGCCTTGAACCCGCTTACCATTGGATTCCACCACTTGGGGCGCAGGACTTCGGTCCAGGTAACCACAATCCCCCAACCGCCTGCCACGCCCATGAATACGTGTTCGAAGAAGCGGTAGAACCTGTTTTCTCTGTAGAGGAAGGAATATATGCCGAGCGTGCAGATAGCCGCCACCCAAATCTCTATGCGCTGCCAAAGTGCCTCGCTCATCCGCTTCCCCTCCGCCGGAGGGCTATGTAGCCGATGTTACCCAAAACCACAAGCGCCGCAACCAGCAAATGCGCCATGGACTGCAGAATCATCCCTTGCGTTGCCTGCCCCGGGCTTTCTATAAGCTTCTCGTATTCTGCCCCTCCGCGCATGCCAACCAGCATGCCGGAAAGCTGGTTGCTGTCCAAATACGGATAATAGCCGGGCGCCATAACCGCCGTGCACCCCAGGCCCACTTTTATTTTGTAGGTGGGCTGCACAAGCCGTATCCAGGAGTCCACCGTGCCGCCGGCAGTGATGTTGTAAACCAGATAGATACTACTCAGGTCGCGAACTCCGCGCATAATCGGCAGTTCCGAAACGGGTGTGTTCTTCACATCCCTCTGCACGAAACCAGGGATATCCCTGCTGAAAGACAGAAGCTGGGCATCGCCCCAGTATTTGTATCCGAAGCTCACCCAATCGATTCCGTAGCGCCTTCCGTATTTCGGAGCGATGCGCTCTGCCATCTGCTGTGCCAGAACAGGCCCCACCGTATCCGAGCCCATGATGATGAACCTTATACCGCGCCTAAGCAGGTGGTGTATAACAGCCTCTGTTTGCGGCCAATTTTCCCCTTTAGAGCCGGGTCCCCAATCGCACATCAGGAGGACCAATTTGTCTTTCGGGGTAGACTCCACCGTGCGGTAAAGGCCCAGCGTATCATCAAAAACATGTATAGGCAGTGAGATGCGCACGAATGTGGGAAGGGCAACCGCCGCCACAAGCAGGAGGAAAAGGTAGCGTCTGTCGATATTCTGTGTGCGCTCCAGAAAGCTGTACAGCCTCACCGGTTACTGCCCCTCCATGGAGAAAAACACCCCGCGCTCCAGGCTCAGCCATATGCGCAGGGAGATCGCCAGCGCTCCAACCGCCGCACCGAATCCTATGGCGCGCTGGGCCGCTGAGTTGACAACGGTAAGCAGCCACGCGCCCACATACGGTATCTGAAGCTGTTTGATTGGTATCCAAGCCGTAAGCCATCCGCCGACCGGTACCTGCGCCAGCATCACGATGAAAGCCGCGGCCATAAGGAGCGTGGCCTCCCAGTTGCGTATGCGGAAGGCGCGATACGACGCAGAAACGATGTAGAACGCCAGCAGAGAGAACACAGTGGCCACCAGCGGCATGAATACGTAGTTGAACATGAGGTCGAACCCCATGTTCACCCACGCCGGCGCGTGCTCTTTCTCCAGCTCGTGCCTGAAGCCGAAGTAGAGAATCGATATCAAAGCCGCGAAGAACCCCAAACTGCTGGGCACATCCCTGCCGGTTATCAGGTTTTGCCATTGGGCCTTCAGCAGGTGGTACCATCCCATGCCTATGGCAAACGCACCAAGCACCGCCATGAAATTGCCCAACGGAACCCGCCAATCGCTAAGCGGAATGACAACTCCTCCAATACGCGGTGGAAGGATATACTCCAGGAAGTAGAACAAGCCGGCAACAAACGTTACGACAGCGATGATTCGTCTTTGTATAGTCATTTGCCAAGCAGAACAGCCAGGTAGTTTTGTTGGATTATATTGGCATCAACCAGTGTTGCCAAAATCATGCCGATGATTGCAACAGCCAGGAACACCATTTTCCCGATGTCCTGCCCAACTAGACTGCCGACCATTGTCGGCTCTCTGCTGAGATAGGCGCTTGCCGCGAAGAACTCTTCGCCGAACACGGTGTAATCGCAGGCGGCAACGAAGAACGGAACCTGAAACAGGTCGGGCGTGCCGGCAACCTGAATAGCCCCCACTTGGTAGCCGGTTTCCGCAAGCATTAAAGACTCCGCGCCGTAGCTTCCGAAGTAAAAGCTGGACGCCACATTTTCGCGCGTCATCAACCCCATGGTGGCCATTGCCCACGCAAACTGCCCGCCTGTTAGGTACTTTACATCATCGGCGCGGAAAGCCTCCGGGCGTCCTTCGCTTTCGTAAACCTCGCGTATAGCCTCCTGTGCCAGTGGATACGCTGAGGGTCCGTCCACCGGCACAATAATCCGTGCCCCCATCCGGGCGCAGATGCGTCCGACATGCTGCATAACAGACATGGCCGTAAGCACCAATATGCTGTCGGCGCCGCCAAGCCCGATGGAGAACAGCACCGGCCGCCCCATTTCGGTGGCTCTTCCAGCGGCTTCATCCACGGCGTTCAACCCTGGAATTCGCCTGAGGAAAAGCTCTTTACCCCGCCGTGCGCGGAATATGTTCACCAGCACCGCGGCGCTGACCGCGAAAATCAGCACAACCGCTGCGGCGTTGGCATGGTCGCTGTTCGGGTTCAAATCTTAAACGCTCCACTTCTGCAAACTGTTTTCAAACCGCTTTGTAAATCACTGGTTAATTCCACAGCATTCCCTCGCCTCCTTTTTCGAAGGACGAAACGGACCTTCTGCCGAAACCAGAGTTTGGTTGGAGGGGGTTTGGGCAATGGATGCATGCGAGACTGCGCGGAAGATTCTGCGCGGACTGAACTTCCCTGCCGGGAAGGGACAGATATACGAGTGGCTGCTTCAAAAACGGGCGCCGGATTGGTTGGTTGATGCTGTAAACAAGCTTCCTGCCATCAGTTACGGAAATCTTTTCGATTTGCTTTATGATCTGCGCGCTTTCCTCCCACCTCAATCCCAAGAACCCGAGAGCGCCCATCCGCAGAACGAGCCGCTTTCCGAAGACAGCCTGCCGCAAATTCAGGTGTAGCCCGGGATTAAAACGGGGCTGTGCGGCTTTTTGAAAGCACCCCACCTATGCTAAGGCTTTTCAAAAGTGGGTGATGTATGCCTGCCCTCACCCCTTGCCCCTCTCCCGTAGCTTCGCACGGGCGAGGGGAAGCACGTGCGCTCCCTTCTCCACTGGGTGGGAGAAGAGCTGGGGATGAGGGGGTGTATGTTACTTGCCCTCACCCCTAACCCCTCTCCCAGCTTCAGGAGAGGGGAAGCGTGCGCTCCCTTCTCCCTTGAATGGGAGAAGGGCCGGGGATGAGGGTGGCTTGGTAAAGGGGGTCAGAGGATTAGGTTAAGGGCGGTTGTGTTGGCCTGCGTTCTGCCGCTTCACATCGGCTCGGTGCGGTTAACCTCCACAGCGGCCCAGTTCGTTAATGCCGGTTTGGGGATTTGGCGTGCGCTCAAGTGCAATGCCGCTCAGCTTGAGCACGCACACCTCTGCTAAATAAAGCACGCGCGAACCCGGCTCCAAGTGGCCAGCAAAAGTACCCAACAGATCCGCACCCACAAAATGTATGTGCGGCTGATAGTTGGCAATCACGCCCTGAGCCGATACGATTTCTATCGGGCCCTCGCGTTCCACAAATTGATCGTGCGGAGGGTACCCGGTGGTGGTAATGCGGTGAAGCCTGCACTTATCTACCGTTGCAATGCACGATACCACCACGCCGGTATGGATGTCGGCTTCTCGCGCCAACTGGGCGATAGACTCCAGAAGGTCATCGCCGTGGGCGAACCGAGCAACAACAACCTCTCCGATTACTCCTCCACCGAACCACTCCATTGTGAGACGCCTCCAAACAATAATCACTCACGAACCACCATGGTGCCGATGCCCTGGTCTGTGAGAATCTCCATTATCAGCGCGTTTGGCTTTCTGCCGTCGATTATATGGGCGGCATCCACGCCTTTTTCAACGGCGGTGAGGCATGCTTCAATCTTGGGAATCATACCGCGGTCCACAGCGCCGGAGGCTATCAGCTCTCGGGCCTCGGTTGTGGTCAGAACCGAAATCAGCGACGAAGGGTCGTTCACATCCCGCAGCACGCCCTCAACGTCGGTCAGCAGTACAAGCTTGGCGGCTTTGGCCGCCGCGGCCATCTCTCCGGCAACAATATCGGCATTGATGTTGAGGGTTTGCCCGGTTTCGCTTACGGCAACAGACGAGACAACCGGAATATAGCCGGCAGATGCCAGCAGATCCAAAAGCTCCGGGTTGATTTGGGTAACCTCTCCCACGAAACCGAGGTCAACGCCGCCGGAGGGCTGTACCTTGCGCGCCAGGATCAAATTGCCGTCTTTGCCGCTTAGGCCTACGGCTTTTGCACCGCACTGATGTATTAGCGATACAAGCCCCTTGTTGGTCTTCCCTGCGAGAACCATCTCCACGATTTCCATAGTCTCGGCATCTGTTACGCGGAGTCCGTTGACAAAAGTGGGCTTCTTGCCGAGACGCTCCATCGCTTCGGAAACCTCTGGGCCGCCGCCGTGGACCAGTATGGGGCGCATTCCCATGTAGTGAAGCAGAACCACGTCGCGGATAACGCTTTCCTTCAGTTGCTCATCCACCATGGCGTGCCCGCCGTATTTTATGACCAGAGTCCGCCCGTGGTACTTTCGAATGTATGGAAGCGCTTCCGAGATGATTGCAGCGCGTTCAGATGCTGTTACCACCGTACACCCCACCTAACCAAGCAGTGTTCCTCGAAGCTATAACACTTCAGCGGGCGTCAATGCATGCGGAACTCCGCTCAAGTGTGGTATTCCGCATTTATGCGGACGTAGTCGTAAGACAAATCGCACGTGTAATAGTGCGCGCGGCCGGGACCGTTACCCAACTTCAGCAGAATTTCCACCTCCCTGGCGGAAAGCGCGGCGCGAAGCTCGTCCGCGTTGAAGTCAACAGGACCGCCGTTTACGAAGACCGGCGTCCGGCCGAAATACAAACTTGTCTCATTCAACGAAAACCGAGCTCCAGAACGGCCGGCCGCTGCCAAAACCCTTCCCCAATTCGGGTCGTTTCCGAACAAGGCTGTTTTCACAAGGTTGGAGTTGGCAACGGCAAAAGCGGCGGCACGAGCCTGCGCATCATCTGCCGCTCCTTCCACCACAACGGTAACCAGTTTAGTTGCTCCTTCGCCGTCGCGGGCAAGCTCTCGGGCTAGAAAACAGCAAAGTTCTGTCAACCCCTTGCGAAACAGAGAATACTGCTCGCGGTCATCCTCCAAATTTGGCCCGCCAGCGGCTCCATTGGCCAGCGCAAACACCGTGTCGTTGGTGCTTCCATCGCCGTCAACGGTTAAGCAGTTGAAGGAGGCATCCACGGCGTCTTTCAGTGCCTGCCTCAGCGCCGCTGGCGAAACGGGGGCATCGGTGGTTATAAAGCAGAGCATGGTGGCTAGGTTTGGGCATATCATGCCAGAGCCTTTTGCTATGCCGCCCATCCGCACTTTTCTGAAGCCCGATGCCGCGGAGCTTGACGGAATGGTCAGCTCGAAAGCGCATTCTTTGGGTCTGGTATCCGTGGTCATTATGGCCTTAGCGGCGTTGCCACTGCCGCTGGCATTCAAAGAGCCGACCGCATCCTCTATGCCTTTCAGCACCTTATCCATCGGCAAAAAGTGGCCTATCACGCCGGTGGATGCAACCAGCACCTCTTGGGGAGAAATTCCCAAAAGCTCGGCGGTGCGCCGGGCCATGGTTTCGGCGTCGCGAAGGCCCTGCTCTCCGGTGCAGGCGTTGGCGTTGCCGGCGTTGGCGACTATGGCTCTGGCCCAACCACCGGATGCACGCTCCATGCTCACGATGACTGGAGCGGCTTTCACCACGTTGGATGTGAACATCGCTGCGGCTGCGGCAGGCCTATCGGACACTATAAGCGCCAAATCCGGCCCCTGCGTTTTCAGGCCGCACCGTACTCCGGAGGCCGAGAAACCCTTTGGGGCGGTTACACCTCCCTCTATCGGCACGAGAAAATCGGTTCCGCCGTTCACGATCGAGCTACCTCCTCCAAAAACTGTTCCACCTCGCGCCGCGTGGGCAGGGAGGGCTGTGCTCCCATTTTGGTAACCGAAAGAGCCGCGGCCGCGTTGGCAAACAGCACGGCATCGCGCAATTTGCGCTTTTCCGCGGTGGCCACAGCCAACGCTCCGGTAAAGCAGTCTCCGGCACCGGTGGCATCAACCGCGGGGACTTTAAAGCCGGGTACAGAGAAAATCTGGGTTTTGGAACTGTTAGATTGGGATGCCACCAGCGCACCGTCGGCGCCCAAAGTCATGACAACGATTTCCACGCCCAAGCTGGAGAGTTTGACAATCAGCTCCTCAGGCGCTCCGTCGAAACCAGCAATCGCGGCGGCCTCGTGGCGGTTCGGGATAAGCAGGTTTGTGTTTTCCAGCAAAGCTTTCGGAAGCGGCTGGTTCGGGGCAGGTGCCGGGTTTAGAATGAAAGTCACGTTGTGCCGTTGGGCCAGCTCCGCTGCACGGCAAACGGTCTCAAGTGGAATCTCAAGCTGGGCAACAACGCAGTCGGCTTCCGCAATAGCTTGGGATGCTTCATCAATGTGCTCGGGTGTTAGGCACGAATTGGCTCCCGGCGCAACCGCAATGGCGTTCTCACCGCCGGGTCCAACAAAGATGAGGGCCACGCCGGACGGCCGCCCCTGCACCTGATGCACAAACCTGGTATCGATACCCTCTTTCTTCAAATTTTGAATGTAAGCATCGCCCAGATCGTCCGCCCCCAAGCACCCTATGAAAACAACGTTGGCACCCAACCTTGCCGCGGCCACCGCTTGGTTGGCGCCTTTGCCCCCGGCGGCGCGAACCAAATCACCCCCGATGACGGTTTGGCCGGGTTTGGGTATTTGCGGAACAGAAACCACAAAATCAGTGTTGGCCGAACCAAGTACAACTATATTTTTCAATTTTCACTCACCGTAAACAGCAAAGTGCCGCACTAAGCAGAAATCGGTGCGCGACATCCATAAATAAAGAAGCCGCCAGCACCGCTTCAACTTCAGAAGCGATGCTACCCAGCAACCGACTTCAGTTTAGCCCGAACGCCAGCCCGAGTCAACCGCAACAGCCTCCCCTCCAGGGCCTTTCAAAGTTCTGAACGCCGCCACTCGAAACCCTTCTCTTGGCTTGCCTTCTTCCCCGGCTCTTCTCTCACCCAGGGGAGAAGAGCTGGGGATGAGAGGGTGGCGCATGTCTGCCCTCACCCCTGGCCCCTCTCCCAGTTGTACAGACCGGGGACATAGGTTACAGATTGTTCGGAGACATGGGTTACACTTTTGGCGTTGTTTCTTCTATGCCAAACTGTTGCTGGTGACAACCTCTATACAAAGGCGCTTCGCTCCT
>Ga0078972_1005582_pt1 | contig 31377 bp, 27 predicted proteins | sample YelNatPaOPGAMG01_FD_67568 | JGI IMG/M metagenome (GOLD analysis project Ga0078972, IMG submission 67568) | Hot spring thermophilic microbial communities from Obsidian Pool, Yellowstone National Park, USA - OP-RAMG-01 (SPADES assembly) (version 2) | ecosystem: Environmental > Aquatic > Thermal...
CAGACAGAATCAAAGCTTATAAACCTAACCCATAGCCATCAACTACGAAACAGCCCACCAGCTTTTATAGTTAAGGGTCACGCCCTTCAACGCGGTGAAAACCGTTCTCAGCTGGGCCATTAAAAGAAGGTCAGGCTTATATGACTGAATCCATGCTCATATGGATGGAGATACATATGAAGGGTCTCATACTGTGTGACAGGGGACGTGCCTATCCTTCCAGAAGATGAACATCTTCGAGGTTGCGAATTACCTGAGGAGCCTAAGCATCCATAAACTCTACAAAACAATCCGGCATTAAGCCTAGACCCAGCGATGGGATTATCAGGACCGTTAGGGTTAGATAATGCGGTGGTCGATGACCCTCCACTCCTTAAAGTATCTGGCTACCACAGGGGTTTGGAAGCTGGATGCTGTGTCCCAGCAGGTCGGGATTGGTCTTAGCTGTGGAGGAACTCGTTAAGCTTATAATGCCGGAGGACCCCGTCCACGGTTTTGGGCATGTTGCTAGGGTTCTAGAGCTGGCTTGTAGGTTTGCTGAGGGCTACAGCGGGGTTGACTATGAGGTGCTCCAGCTAGCAGCCTTACTGCATGATGTGGGTAGGGTCTCCGGGGTCGAGAACCATGCAGCTAGGTCTGCTCAGATCGCTAGAGCCGTACTAGAGCTTGCCGGGTATCCCAAGGAGAGGGTTGAGAAGGTGGTAGAGGTCATAGTCTCACACTCCTACTCCCACGGACAGAAAGCCGAGAGCCTAGAATCCAAGATCCTGAGTGACGCTGATAAGGTCGATGCCCTCGGGGCTATCGGGTTAGTGAGGGTCTTCATGTACTCCGGCACCCTAGGTAGGGACCTCGAGAACTCCCTAGACCACATCAGGAGTAAGATACTGAAGCTACCGCAGCTACTCCACACCGAGGAGGCTAGGAGGGAGGCTGAGAGAAGGGTTAAGTTAGTAATGGAGTTCCTCGAGAACCTAGAGAGGGAGATAGGTACAGTAAGCCGTCAGCTAAACAATGCAGCTCGTACCTAGATCCCCACAGCATTCACAGCTGAAGACCTCGCCCTTCATGGCAGGGAACCTGAGCCCGGTTCCTTAGTTCGGTTCCTGTCGAAGATGTAGTAAGGTTAAGTACCGCTAAGTACTGGCAACTTATTTGTGTGCACCTAGTATGAGGCCTGGGTGCGACAGTGGTAAGCAGGGAACTCATTGAGAGAGCTAGAGAGTTCCATGGGCATGTGTGCCCGTTTGTAGTGCTGGGCCTGAGGGCCGCTGAGGTAGCTTTAAGGAGGTTGGGGGTTGGGAAGGCTGGGGTTGCTGAGACTATACATGAGGATATCGTAGCCATCGTTGAGGTGAACAACTGCTTCGCCGACGGTGTTCAGATAGCTACTGGCTGCACTCTCGGGAACAACTCCCTACTGTACGTAGATACGGGAAAGAACGCTGTGACCGTGTTTAGGAGGGGTACTGGTAGGGGTGTTAGAGTATACGTAGATGCTGAGAAGCTTAGGACTAAGTACTTCCCGAGGGAGGCCCTGGAGCTGTTCAGGAGGGTTGTAGCTGAGAGGAGGGGTACCGACGAGGATGTGAAGAGGCTTAACAGGATGTGGGAGGAGATAGGTTTAAGAATGGCTGAGCTACCTGAGGAGGACCTCACAGTCCAGGAGGTTGAAATAGTTGAGGAGCCTGAGAGGGCACCCATATTCGAGAGCGTGCGCTGCTCCAAGTGCGGCGAGCTAGTGATGGCCCCGAAGGCCGTGTACTTAAATGGGAAGCCCCACTGCCCGACATGTGCTGGCAGGGAAGTACCCGCCGTCGTCGGCAGAGGTATTTCAACAGCGTTCCGCATCCCATTCAAAGTAGTTGAGCGGTGAGCGACCGTGGAGGTCTCTGCGGGGCTCATACTATTACTAGTTGCTGCGATCTCGTCTCTCACAGCTTACTACTACCTCCAGCTACCTACGAAGCCCCCACCTACACGCCCGCGGAGACCTCGACGATAGCGGTGCCTACTACCTCGCCTCAGCATACGGCCGCAACAACAGCAACCACCCCGCCACCACAGGAAGCTCAGTACATAGTGGTCAGCGCCCTCGGGGCCTCCGTCGTAACAGCTTTTGCCGGTGTCATAGCGTTCCTCTGCTTAGTAGCGCCGCACATAGCTAGGCTCGCCGTTGGGAACAGCCACAGGTACCTGGTACCCGCCTCAATGCTTGTAGGGGCAGTACTGCTACTGATGGCCGACGACATCGGCAGAAGCATCATAAGCCCCGCTATTCTGCCTGTGGGTATAGTGCTGTCCTTTATTGGAGCACCGCTGCTGCTCTACCTCCTTCTGAGGGGTGGTGAGTGACGGCCATAATAAGGATCCAGGAAGTTGAAGTTAGGTACGGTAGCTTTAAAGTACTTGACGGTGTTTCGATGGATGTGGGTGAGGGTGAGATCGTAGCTGTTCTAGGGCCTAACGGCAGCGGTAAGACAACCCTGCTTAAGACCATTGACGGTATTCTGAGACCTGTTAAGGGCTCTGTGTACATAGACTCCAAAGAAGTCTCCCGGCTGAGTAGGAGGGATATAGCGAAGCTGGCGAGCTTCGTGCCTCAGCACATAAATGTCATGCGAGGCGTGAGGGGTTTGAGCCGTATCCCTCGTCCAGGAAATCAGCCCCAGACCAGACCCCCAACCCGTTACCCCAAGCGGGACTCAGGGCTTTCGTATGCTCTGCGCAACCATAGCTTTCAAATGTAGATTTCTCGATAACGTCTTCTCCATTAACCTTCTTTATTTTCAAATAGAGCTTGATTAAGTCTCCACACGCAGGGCTACCCGCACTCTCAACCACGGAGGCATCCTCCATTGATCCAAGGTTCTCAGGGATTCTTAAACAATTCTAAAACCTTCGGACTGTATGGGAGGGGTATACGTGTACTCAACTATTCTTCCATAACACTATTATAGAATACTAGAGCTAATATATTCCACTCTACTCAACTATATTCTCCTCAATAAGAGACTAGAGGGACTTAACACCATATATGTCACAGATACGGATCTCAGGCTTCAACATTAATCTCGATAAAAGTATAAAATCCCAGCAACTAGTAACAAAATCTTATCCTAAACTTAGTCTAGGGCTCTAACCCTCGAACCACGGTCTAGACACAAAACCACCGAACCTTGACAATAGGCTATGCCCTACATGCATTTCATGATCACGAGAGAGAACCATGAAACAATGAATTTAAAAGCCGTTAACTTCCCCGGTGTGGCGGGCCCGCCGGGATTTGAACCCGGGACCTCCGGCTCCGGAGGCCGGCACCCTATCCTGGCTGGGCTACGGGCCCTAAGATAGTTAGGTCAGTCCTCGCTTATTAACCTTCATTGCTGTTCTCGGGGGCTATTTTCGCTGAGAAGGCTGTTTAGGATTGCGTATCCTTTTCGAAGTTGTGGGTGAGCTCACGAAATTCTAGGTTATCCTGGTCTTCGGGCTACGGCCTGACCGCGGCGAGGGGTTTAGGGAGGTCGTAAGAAGCCGGAACAACCCTCTTGGGTGATCAGCTATGGTATAAGTTACGGTCGCGTTGATGTTTCAGTGCCCTCTAGGACCCTGCTTATCCCACCTATGTTCTCTACTGTGATCACTTTCTCTGATACGTTCACTACACTCTCGTCGTGAGTGACTACTACCACCTGCTTGAGGGATCTTCCCAGCTCCTTGATTATGTCGAATACCTGCGATCTCCTGCTTTCGTCTAGGTATATTGTTGGCTCGTCCAGTATAAGCGCTGTCGGTGCCCTACCCATCACTATCTCTGCTAGAGCTAGTCGGAGGGCTATCGATATCCCGACTCTCTCCCCTCCGCTAGCGTTTCTCACCGGTAGTTCACCTGTAGGTAACACTACACTTACCTCGAAGCCCTCCCCGATCTTAATGTGGGGCAGCCCGAGCCTACCTAACACTCGGTTAGCCCTCCTCTCCAGCTCAGACCTCACCACCTTCGTCAAGCCCCTAGCAACCAGCCCGTCCTTACCTAGGTAGACCTCACCAAACCGCTCCACAAGGTCTACAGCCCTCAACCTCCTATCTAACTCCCTTACCTCACCCTCCAGCGAGGATATCTCCCCCTCCAGCTTCTCGACCTCCTCCTTCTTAGTACCAAGCAACGTCCTCAACTCACCGAGCTTGACCCTCAGCCTACCCAACTCATCCCTAGCAGCCCTCAGCTCCTGCTCCAGCCTCCTCCTCACAGGCTTCAGCTCATCGCTGACTAAGCGATCCAAGGACTCCGGTGTGAGCTCGCTTGGTAGGGTAATTCCCAGCTTGGAGAGGGACTCAGCCAGCCTAACCCTCAAGACATCGACAGGCTCCGACGGGGGCGGTGCGCTACCTGTGAACATCTTCTTAAGCACATCCAGCTCCGCCCTAGCCCGCCTCAGCTCGTCCTTCATAGACTTAAGGGCGTTGAAGCATTCCTCAACCCCCCGGAACTCCACCTTCATCTGACCGCAGAGCTCCTCAGCTCTACTCACTATGTGCTCGAGCTCCTCCCTAGCTGATTGAACATCCCTCCTCAGGCTCTCCCTACTAGCAATAAGCCTAGACAGTCTCGGGTACCTCCCCTCGAGAAGGGAGAGCTTTTCCCTCAGCTTCTCGAGGTCGCCCGCAAGCAGCGAGGACCTACCCTCCATCTCGCTAAGAACCTTCCTCAACCTCCTCCTAACTTCCTCAGGGTCCCCGATCCTAGAGCCGCAGACAGGGCACGACTCCCCTATCTCAAGCTTAGACAACATCTGGGTGTAGAGGTTCGCCAGCTCCCTATAGCCCCCTACCCTCTCACTAAGCTCCCGAACCTGCTCCTCAAGCTCCTTATAGACCTTACCGACATCCTCAGGGTCCTTCAGCTGCGTCCCTAAAGACCTAGCTAAGCTCTCCAGAGCCTCCCCCAGCTCCCTCTCAACCCTCTCAAGCTCAGCACTCTTACGCTTAAGGTCCTTCTCACGGAGGGAGAGTGCGTCTGGATCCCAGCCCTCAACAGGTTCGAGTAGCCTCACCATCCCCTCCAACTCCGAGACCCTCCTCAGGACCAGCCCGCTCCTCAGCTGGTAGCAGAGGTCTACTGCGTAGTCGAGGACACCTAGCCTGTCCTCATACTCCCTCACCCTCCCCTCCTCCTCAACTAACCTCCCTTCGTACTCCCCCAACTCCCTCTCAACCTCTCTGATCTTAGCCTTAGCCTCCTCAACGTCCCTCCTCAGCTCCTCCAACTTCCTCAGCTTCTCCCCCCTCCTAGCCTCCAGCTCCTTCCTGAGCTCCTTCGTGTAGTTCCTCAACCCCTCCAGAGCCTTCTCCAAGTAGCTGAGCCCGAGGAGTGACAGAACCCACTCCTTTCTCTCAGAATCGGTGACATCTATTATCTGAGTCAGCTCGTCCTGGAGGGCCAGTATCGTTGCTCTCACAAGCCTTCTAAGCTCGCTGGTAGCGTAGGTCGAGAGCCCCATGACCCTCCCAACTTCCCTGACGACATTGGGCACCCTCTCCGCGACCAGCTTCCTCGACCCGGAGGTCACCTCGTAGAGGAGGGCATCGCTCGACCCAGACACATCGATCCTCCTCACCGCTAGGTACCTCCTACCCCCCACCTCAAACTCAACCGATATCTCGCCCCTCCCCTTCCCGCGCATCACTATGAACTCCTTCTTCCCGCCCCTGATATCTGGCTTGACGTCGGAGAACAGCGCTAGGTATATGGAGTCAACTAACGATGACTTGCCCGCACCGTTAGGCCCAACTATAGATACCACACCATCCGGGAACCTCACCTCGGTGTTCTCATGTGATAAAACGTTTACGAGCTTCACACCCCTCACAATCATCTCTTGAGCATCACCCTCCCGAGCTTCTCCACGAGCCTCTCGTTGCTGAGGACCCCGTCGATGACCTGCCTGAGGCTCTCCTCCCCGCTCTCACTACCCCTAACAATCTTCAGCAGGAGCTCCGATAGCTCCGGGTCCTTAACCACCTCATAGACCACGTAGTCGAGGGTTGGCGGCGGGGTCTCCTGATCCGTACTTTCACCCCCCTCAGACTCTTCCTCATCCGCCCCCGGTAGGGCCAGCCTGTAACTCAGGACCCTGCCCTGCCGTACGAGCTCCCTCAGCAGCCCCACGATCCTGTCGGCATCAGGTACGCGGCTCCCCCTAGAGGACATCCTCACATACAGTATTGGGGGTTTACCGAGCTCCTCCAGGCGGTACCTTGATAGCGCCCTCTGAAGGTCTGCGAGACCCGAGACAGCGTCAGCCACTAGCACCCTCCTAAAGCGGGACAGCTTAATCCAGCTAACAGATGCTGCCTCCCCGCTCAGGTCAACGGCAGCTACGTACCTCTCGTCACTGCTCTCCAGCACGTCTAAAGCCTCAGTAGAGCCCGGGTACGCTATTGGGATACCTGCGTAGTTCGTCGACCACCTAAGGTGATAGTCCCCGAGGGCTACGTAGTTGAAGCCGTCGACGCCCAGCTCCAATAAGGAGGTATGCGACATGGGGAGACCTAGCTCCTTGAGTAGTAGGTGAGCCATCAGGACACTCCTTTTAGTGCCCGGCTTCTTCAGTTTCTTCAGCATGTGCTGCACAGTGCCCGGAGGGGCGTATGGGATGGCTGAGACCCCCAGCTCGCCTGTGCGTAGGCCGATTACATGGGTCTCAGGCTCCCCCAGAGCCAGCACCCTAGCCACACCCACCTCTTCGAGGACCTTGAGGGGGGATACCTCAGCCCTCTTAGGCTGGTCGTGCTGGCCGGCAATAACTAGGAAAGGTATTCCAGCATCCGAGAGCTTCTTCAGGGACCTAACAGCGTGGTAGTAGGCCCTAGGGCCCGGCTCAGGAGTGTCGAAGAGGTCCCCGCAGTGCAGTACAGCGTCCACACCCTCCCGGAGGGCTATGTCGACCACCTCATCAAACACGTCGTAGAAGTCCAGCTCCCGTGTCTTAGAGTGGCTTAGGGGTCTCGACGCTCCGAGGTGCGTATCGGAGACGTGTAGCAGTAGCACCTCACTCACCCTCCCACTCCTTCGCTAGGGATTCCCTGTCACGTAGCTTTCTTTCCTCACCTTCCAGAGCAGACCTCCAGACACCAACTACGTCGGGGGTCGTACCGACCCTCTTACCCCTGTGTAGGTCTACCTTGACGTACACCGGGTACCACCCTACCCACTCACCTATCAGCACCCCGTGCCCCGGCGGTAGTGTAGGCAGGATGTTTGCGTACTCCTCGCTGAGGACGTCCGTGATGTCCATGACGACCGACCTATCGGCCCTCTGAACCAGCCTCAGGAAGGCGAAGTTCTGCACCTGCGACACTACCCCTGTGTCCAGAGCCCTCGGCCTCTGACTAACTATAGCTAGCATACCGCCGAACTTCCTGCCCTCCCTGATGAACCTCTGAAGCGCTTCCTTAGACCACGTGCTCTTGTTAGCGCTGAGGAAGAGGTGGGCCTCCTCCACAACTAGGAGGGTTGGAGGTATCTTACGCTCCTTCAGGAACCACAGGAGGTTCTCCGCGACTACCTTAAGCATGTAGTCCTTCTCCTCGTCCCTAAACGTCGAGACGTCTACTACGACCACCCTCCTGTTCCCAACTACCTCACCTACATCAGGGGTTTCTAGGTCGACCCTGTACCACTCAAAAAAGTCATCTATCTTGTCCTTCACATCCTCAACGGCTTTCTCATCCCCACTGAGGTACGACTTAAGGAGTTCCCTATAAGCCTCAACAGGTTCGGACTCCTTCCCCGTCTTTGTCAGCTCCTTCTGCCTAGATGCGTAGAGCCTCCGAACTGCTTCCTTGACAGGTATCCTACTGCCCCTAACGTTACTCACTATATCGTCGTTCAGCTTCTTGAGGGCGTTCCTAAGTATCCTCCTCTGCTTCGTTGCCGAGTGCTCGGGGATGACGAAGTTGACTAGAAGGTTTACCGGCGTCTTCAGTACATTGATGGATGCTTCGTAAACCTTCACATCCACGTCGCTGGACTCTGGGGAGAGACCGCGGTACTCCCCGTGTACGTCGAATACCACTACGGACCCACCCATCTGGGCTACCCTATCGGCAATCACAGCAACTAGGTTGCTCTTACCGGAGCCTGTAGTACCGGCTACTAGGATGTGCTTAGGCATAGCATTGACGTTCACCCTCACCTCCAGCTCCTCGAACCCCACTAGGGAACCGATCCTTATGCTCGTGCTAGCATCGTAGCTGTATACTACCCTCAAGTGCTCTGAGCTCGCTAGGTAGACCGGGGTCTCAGGTGGGGGAGGGTGCCTCGGTGCCTCAGCCTTCCCACCAGTTATGTCGGCTATTAGGAGGGCCCTCATGTAGCTCTCCTTCTTAAGGTCGCTCAAGTAGCTCTCAAACATCCCTGCCTCAGGCCCCATGGTCACAGGGAGAACCGCTCTGTACATGCTGGACCCCACTATACCAACAGCTTCCCTAACGACCTCAGATTCCTTAGCTGCGTCCCTAGCCTTGAACCTTATGTAGATGTAGGTTCCTGGGGGTAGCGGGTGGGGTGCCTTTATGTCTACCTCAACAGGGGTGGACTGGTCCCCAACAACCCCCACAGCCTTTAAGCTCAAACCACCTCACCCAGTAGCTCACGCCCGGTAGGTATAGACGAAAGCCCGAGCTTTGCGAGGACCTGCCTGAGCTCGTTGGTTGATAACCTGCACATGTTGTGGGCTACCTTGAGGGGATCTGGATATCCAGAGTAGGAGTATGGGTAGATCGATGATACCAGCCCCGCTAACTCCTCACCTCCCCACCTCCCCGGCACTGTTAGCTGGTAGGGCTGAGCAGTTGGGCTGAAGAACACGTAGGTTACTGTGACTGGAACTATGGGCTCCACAAGCCTGCGGTCCTCCAGCTCCAAAGTGTTGAGCGGTTTCGGCATCTCCTCAACACTTGAGATCCACACAGGCTCTAGGATGCATGGCTTCCTCGGGATGCGCCCACCCGCCCTTAGGAGGCTTACCAGTATCAGGTCGTTGACCCTACTCCTGAGGCCTGTGAGGAGGCTATCGCCTAGAAGCCTCCCAACATAGTAGCTCCTCCTTATCGTTTTAGCTACGAACATAGGTACCGTACCTGACCTACGTACATCCACTAACTGACTGACCACCGAGCTCCATATATCCCTAAACTTCCTCGGTATCTTCCTAAACGAGACAAGAGACTCCGGCACCTCAGGGAACTTACCGTACCAGAGGAACGAGAATATGGAGCCGTCGAAGAAGGCTATCTCAGCACCTTCAGACACCTTCCGCACTGACTCGACCTCAAGCTCCCGGGATATGAACTGGACAACCCTCTTCACGAGCTCGTCTGCCAGCAAATCCCTCGAGGCCGGGGTGGAGATGTAGTACCCTGCATCAGCCTCCACGACATGCTCCAACCCCCCGGGGATCCGCGGCCTCACACGTACCGCAACAGCCTGCACCGCATACACCAAAGCCATGGAGTAGCTCCTCAAGGCCCTGCTGGAGTCCCCAGCAACGACGTCCGGAGGTTCCCCAGGCAGGGCCCTGATTTCGTAGACATGAACATCCCTCAGGACACTGAGAAGCTCACGGGACTTCCCCAGCTCAGACAGGAGAAGCCTGGAGACCTCGTCCAAGGCCCTCAGCAACTGCCCGTGGATCGGCACGGTAGCACCACCTGAACCAGCAAATCATCTAACCCTACCGCCACCACACACCCGATGACCCTCTCATATCGAAGATAATATAAGCAGTTCCAGAGCCCTCACAGCTGTTTCCGGTTTCATATGGTTTGATGCTACTCCTCCGCTGATATCACTGCGTGGTTAGAAAAGCCTATAATCTTTGAAAGCATGCCCCCGAAGTGGTGGGCTGCCCTGTGATGCTCCGGGGTGGCCCCGAACGCCCCTAAGGCAGATGCAGACCCAAGGAGCGATGCGGGGGAAGGAAGATGAGGCGATGACCATAAAACAGCATAAACTCACATAAGAGCTGAACCCCCTCACAGCTGAAGGCCCCCAAGGCGGGGAGAGGCCGCTCGACGTGTTGATTTCAATCTATTTATGGAGCCTACCTCAGGATGTTGGATACTGCGAGAACCTGTGCTATGAGCAGGTTGGAGCCGCTGATAGCTCCAACCCCTTAGAGCGAAGCCTCTGATAAGGGAGACCGTCAGGCCCGGCAGAGCATGTCCCCCTGCAGTAATTAGTTGCGTATCTACCTAGTCATAGGGAAGTTTGTGGAGGTCTATGTTGGCACGTCGGGCTGGGTCTACGACTGGAATGCTGGTGGCTCGTTAAACTGGTACTTAAGGAACTCCGGGCTTAACGCTGTGGAGCTGAACGCGTCATTCTATAGGTTCCCCTTCCCGGCTCAGGTAGCTAAGTGGGGTAGGATGATGAGGGACAGGAGCATTCGCTGGTCTGTTAAGGTACATAGGAGCATAACGCACTTGAGGAAGCTGGGTGCTGGGTCGCTACCTACGTGGGGTAAGTTCAGGAAGCTCTTTGAGCCCCTAGAGGACTACATAGACTTCTACCTGATCCAGCTACCACCGATGTTTAAGGCTGATGAAGGTAATGTTGAGAGGTTAAGGGAGTTCGCTAGGTTTACTCAGCTAGGTGGTAAGCTCGCGGTCGAGTTCAGAGACAGGAGCTGGTTCAGCCAGGATACGGTAGAGCTGTGCCGGAGTCTCGGTGTGACTGCTGTATCGGTCGACTCCCCGATAGGGTCGTGGGTTGTGTCAAGCAATGGAATTGTCTATCTGAGGCTCCACGGTAGGGTTGAGTGGTATGCCTATGAATACTCTGAGGAGGAGTTGAAGGGGTTAGCTAGGGCGGTCGCAGATCTGAACCCAGGTAAGGTTTACGTTTTCCTCAACAATGACCATTGGATGTTAGAGAATGCTAGGGCTATGCTGAGGTTGCTTACCTCAATGACTTAACTAGCAGCTAAAAAACTAAAATTTAAAATTAAAAATTGTGTGCTCAGCTCTCCTGCCTTAGCTTAAGTCCCACTAACTTAGTTATTAGGACGCTACACGCGTTATCTCCTGACGCGTTCACGGCAGTCCTTAGGGCATCAGCTATCGGGTCTATAACCATCATTATACCGACACCCTCCAGGGGGAGACCAAGGGTTCCTAGGACGAAAGCCAGCATTATCGTGCCACCGCCGGGTATGGCTGCCGTAGCTACCGAGCCTATTGTAGCCGCTACCACTGCTAGACCTACCTGAGCTGGTGTGAGTGAGATGCCGAAGAGCTGCGCGATGAAGAGGGCTGAGAGGGCTTGGTAGAGGGCTGTTCCGTCCATGTTAACCGTAGCTCCTATAGGTAGGGTTATCTGGAAGACCTCGTCTGGGACTCCCATCCTCTTAGCGGCCTCCATGTTGTAGGGTAGGGTCACAGCGGAGGATCTAGTGGTAAACGCTATTAGGAACGGTGTGGACTGGTACTTAAAGTACTTCAGAGGGCTTAGCCCTCCGGCAGCGACTATGATGCTGTAAATGACGAAGAAGTGTATGAGGGTGAAGGAGTACTGACCCAGCAGGAACATGCCGTAGGCGCCGAGCATCTTAGGGCCGTAGGTCGATATCAGCCATGCGGCGTAGCTGAAGATGGCTACCGGCGCGTAGTACATCACTATCCTGACGGTAGTTATCATGACGTTCGAGCCGAGACTTAGGAACGTGTATAGCTTCCTGCCCTCACCTCCCAGCAATACCGCGGCTACACCGAGGATTATAGCGAAGATTATCATGGTCATGGACCCACCGACCGTCAGGAGGGAGCTGAAGTCGGTCTGGAAGAAGCTGAGCAAGATATCTACAGCAGATGGCGGTGTCGGAGGTGTGTAGCCGGCCGGCGGTTTCAGGCCTACGCCGACGCCCGGCTGGAATATCATGCCCGCAAGAACACCCCAGAAGGCTGCTAGGACTGAGGTACCTATGTACAGGATGAACATCCACAGGAGGACCATCCCGAGCCTGCGTAGATCAGCCATGGAAGCCACGGCAGCGGCTATAGTGAAGAATATCAGCGGAGGTATCACTATGCGTATGAGCCTCACAAATATGTCGCCGAGGGCCTTAAACCACGTAGCAGCAGCGCTCCGAGTAGCCTCCGGCGCATACAAGAGCGCGAAGCCCACCAGCAGACCCAAGAGGAAGCCGACCGCTATGGCTATGAGTAACCTAGCACCTGCCCCCTTCAGGGACACATAACACACCTCACTATTATGTTTTGACTGACCAAATATATTTATATTTAGCCCTTGACGACCGCTCTGAGTTTTCATACGAGTTCATAAAGCTCCACGCGAATAGATGCCGCTTAAAATTTATAATACATAGAATGTCCTTTAAAGCTGACCTCCTCCCCCCTGAAGGGCGGAAGTTCCCCTAGGGCGGTCCACAGGTCCCCGCATCTATTTAGGTTAGGGATACATCTGTCATCTGCGGGACAGTGGGGGCGGCCAGAGATCCCCCATTAGGTAAACCAGGTATTCAGTAAGAAAGGAGGGTCCTCAGAACATCATAGGGCCTTCGCTATTGACCAGCAAAGTCATCAGGTTCACAACTGAAAGCCTCGCTCTTTAGGGCGGGGAGAAGCCAGCACAGCAGTATCTGGGCATAGGGTTCACAAGTTCCCTTCCTGATCCTTGCCCTGAAAGATTGAACTCCGGTTGTTATGGCCTACTCTTTAGGGTGGTTTAAGTATTCAAAGCTATTAGCTGCTGTTTCAAGCAGTTCGCGGTGGTGGAGGTGTTCATCCTCATAATGAGGCATGGTAGGGCCGTTGAGGCGGGGCCCGGTATGTCGGATGAGGAGAGGCCTCTCTCTAGTGAGGGTGTTGAGGAGGTTGTCGTGGTGTCTAGGCTCTTACCTAGGGTGAGGATTGTCTACTCCAGCCCGCTTAGGAGGGCTGTTGAGACAGCTGAGATAGTTGCTAGAGCTCATAGGGCTGAGTACAGAGTGGTGGATGAGCTCTTGCCGGGTAGGTACCTCAAGGACGTAGAGCCCTACTTCGCTGATAGAGCTCTCTTCGTAGGTCACGCACCCTACGTTGAGGACTACGTAGCTGAGCTCTCCGGTTACAGGCCTAGGCTTCCAACAGCCGGTGTTGTCGGGTTGAGGAAGGTAGAGAACGTGTGGCTGGTGGAGTTCTTCCTAACCCCTCAGTACGCTAGAGAGGTGATTGAGAGGTTGTCCAGCCATGGAAAGGCTAGTAGTCAAGCCCCTCAATGTTCACGGCCCCCTTCCTGAAGTAGTGCTTAACCTCCCTGACCTCGCTAACTAAGTCAGCAATACCCTTTATTGTGCTTGGGACGTACCTACCGGTAACTATCGCATGGATCTCCCTACTCCCCGAGAACCTCCTCAGAGCCCTCACCGCAACCCCCTCATCGACTATCCCCATATGGACTGCGAGACCCAGCTCATCGAGTACCACCAGCTTAGGCTTGAAGCTCCTGAGGGTCCTTGGGAGGACGTACGTTAGGAACGCGTACGCCCTAGCCATGTTCTCCGATGCTGCGTCACTATCGTACGTCCCCGGCTGGACGAACTCCTCCGTCCCCAGCACGAATATCTTCACCGGCAGCTTGGACCTCCGGAAGAAGATTACCTCACCACTGCCCCATCCCTTCATGAACAGAGCTATCACTACCTTCCATCCCCGACCGAGCGCCCGCACTGCTGTTCCGTACGCAGCAGTGCTCTTACCCTTCCCCTTACCGTAGAATACGAGGAGCAATCAACTACCCGCCTCGGGACACGTACCCAACGCTCTCAGCAACGCTGACGAGAGCGTCGAACACCTCCTTCGGCACCTCAACGCCCAGCTCCCCGGAGACCTCGAACCGCAGCCTCTCAGCCTCCTTAGCACCCTCCTGCAGGTATATCCCGGCGATTGCTAGTGCCAGCATAGAGTACTTGAACCTATCCTGTAACTCCTCCCGTAACTTCCTAGCGAACTCCACACCGAGCCTGTACCTGACGTAGAGAGAAGTCAGGTAGCCCTCCTCAACGAGCTTGACCATCCCCCCACCAGTCGGTGGTCGAACCTCCGGGACCCTGAGGTCCGCACCGAGCTCCCTACTCACCCTCCCGTAGAGATAGTACCTAGCCTCTAGGGGCAGTCCCGATACCCTCATAGTGTCAAGCCCGTACACAATGTGTAGATATGGCTCGACCCTAGCTCCGTCGAGCTCTAAGACTGCAGCTAGGGAGGCGACACCTACACTGTAGACCAGCCTAGGGCTCATCATCTCCAAGGTGTCCTCACTAGTGTGGTAGTACCTGTCAGGCCACTGATTGAGCATCACAGCCGGGATACCCAACGATACGTAGACGTCGTGGTCACTACCGGTCTCGTAGTTTATGATTGAGAACCTAAGCAGCGGGAACTCAGCGGGGCTCGAGAAGCTTGAGGCCCTAGGTAGGCCAGACACGATATTACTGTAAACCGAGGCCTCCAGCTTACTCAGTAGCCTGATCGGTGCCCTAACTAGGTTCAGGACAGAGCCTGTCTCACACTGCTTCTCCCCTATCATATCGAGGTTCACAGCACCCGCAACCCTCCTACCCTCCCCAAACACCTCCCTAAGGTACCTCACAGTGCCGTGGTGTTCGGGAACCCACACGAACTTTATGGTTCTACCACCGACTTCCAGCCTCCCCTCCCTCATCGCTAGGGAAGCTGCCCTCGCAGCACTCAGCACACCGACAGAGCCGCTGACGTTGTCGTTTACTGTAGCACCGGGGTGGCAGTAGTGAGCAACTAGGTGGTACTCCTCCCCGCCGGACCTGCCGATGGAGGCCTCAACCACCCTAGCATACGCCACGTCCCTATAGCCAGACCTCACGTACCCCTTCACGACAACCTCCTCACCCCTCTCAAGCTGGGCGATTATCTCCTCAGCAACCTCACGCGTAGTGGTTAAAGCCGGGATCTTCAGGTAGCCTACATCCCGCGTCGTTGGGAATATCCCGTAGTACGGATAGGCGCTGGGAGGTGCCCCCCTCCTGAAGGCTATTACGGCCCTAGCCCCCGCCTCAACGGCCCCCACATACGTGTCGAAGCCCCAGTCAGGTGTCAGGACAACACTGTCCCTACACTGAGCTACGTGCTTATAGGTAGGTGCGTAACATACCCTACCCTCGAACTCACCGGGAGGGGAGTGCGCGACGACAGCTGTCCAAGCATGCTTCAGAGACGAAACAACCCTACTCCTAGGCTTTACAACCTCCGCATAACCGTCGGCGACGAACCACCCAACGACTGGAGCAGATGTGGGGGGAGCCTCCGAGGAGTAGGGGAGGTCGTAGACCCTCACCTCCAAGCCCCAATCTGCGAGGACGTCCCTTATGAACCTACCGGCCTCCTCAAGACCTGGGCTCCCCTGGATCCTATGGAACCTAGACAGCTCCTCAGCTAGGTACTCGACCTCGGCCCTCGAGAAGTACTCTGAGAGTAGCTGAAGCGTGCCCAAGCGCTACACCTCCATGCCCAACCTCCTGAGAAGCCCATATACCGTTATACCTATTATCCTACCCCCCTTGATCCTATACCCCACATCGTTCTCGGTGAGGATGGCTTCGTCAGCCTCCTCATTACCCTCCCCGAAAACTATGTGGAGGGTGTCGGTACTCCGATCGTAGTCAACCTGCACCCTATCTAGGTCCTCGATGGTGTAGACCTTCCTAACCTCCGGCACCTTAAACACCAACCTAGGATGCTCACCAGAACAAATATTCTTAGAGGAAGCGCATTAACCGGTGCGCCGCCCTCACATCTTTCCGAGGGAGAGTAGCGTAGCTATGTCGAAGTGTCCTAGGAGGGGCTCAGCGGTCTTGAAGAGAGCGTGTCCCGACCTGATCACATGTGACTTCATTAGGGCCACCCTATCGGGGGCTAGCTCAAGTATCCTAGTGAACTCCTGGGGTATGTCGAGCATCTCTAGGTACTCCCTCTCACTCCTGAAGACTACCTTAGTGTTTGACAGCTGGATCACTATCCGGTGGACGTCCTTAGGTGAGTGCGTACTGAACACTATCCCAAGCCCTCTAGACCTGCCCAACCTCGCGACCCTCGCTATGAAGTCTGCGAGGAGCTCTACCTCCTCAGCGGAGGTTCCCTCAGACGGAAAGAACCTGTGGGCCTCGTCTAGGACCACTATCGCGGGCTTCGTTGAGGGGCCTCCAACCCTCTTCCACTCGTGTAGGCTCCTCAGGACCTCGTACGCTATGAGGTTCGCCATGAGGAAGTGCACCCCCTGAGAAACTGCGTACTCTAGATCCAAAACTATCGGGCTCGGGAGCGACTCGCTGAGTAGCCTAGGCTCCGGTATGCCGACGTTACTGCCCTCTATGTAGACGTCGACGCAGTCCGAGCTAGCTATGAAGTTGAGGGCCCTCTCTATGTTGTCTAGGGTGCTCCTATGTATCTTAAGGGTCCTCTCAATCTCCCTCCTCCTACCTATGAAAGCTGTTGAGAGCATCGTGAAGTTCGATACCTCACCCTCCTCCTGCTCTATGTAGTCAACCACGTGGCGTAGGTAGATCTTAGCCTGGCGGGAGAACACCGGCAGGGCTTCTAGGTGACCCGCTACCTGCGGGTAGCTGAGCGCGGTGGGAACTACATACACCTCTACACTACCGTACCTACCGAGGTCGACGGACGCTCTAACCGCCCTGAGACCGGCCACCTCCATCACCTCAGTAGAGATCCCGGCATCGACCCCGTGGTACGCCCTAGCTACCGACGCTAACCTCTCCTCGATGTACCCCCTGACCACCCTAACGAGGTCCCTAAACGCGCTCACCGTGCGCAGTACAGGTAGGAGCACCGTTATCCTGCGGAGCCCACCTACACTCCCGGAGGTCCCTAGGTAGACCTGCGAGTCCGCTGGCTCCCTCACGGGGGGCAGAACCACCTGAGCGTAGTCCCCAGCAGCGTCCACCACTAGGATCAGCACCTCCGGGTAGTGGACCGTCAAGTACCATATAGTGTTCTTGATGAACGTAGTCTTACCCGACCCCGTGGTACCGATGACTAGTAGATGCTTGAAGAACTCCCTGAGAGGTAGCCTCACAGCTATACCTCCCCCAGCCACAGGTGACGAGCCTGTGTGGAGGTGGCCCATGACAACTCCCTCCTCCGGTAGCCCAGCGACCTTCGATACGAGGCTGGGATCGCTCGGCACGACCACCGGGGACTGGGGCTCGATTGGTGCCATGTAGGGTAGGCCGTCCTCATCTAATAGTGGTGAGGCCTCGACTACGACGGGGGCCAGCAGACCCTCAGGTGAAACACCTAGGCTGACGGAGAGAGGTGGTTGGATATCTGACGCGACATCGGACCTCCTTATCGAGGCTATCCTCAGGCCGACAGCCTTCAGGGTCCTTATGTCGACTGCCACTAGGTAGTTACCTACATCGAATGCGTGCGTGTGCTCGTAGTACACCCTCGGGCTGACCTCTACGTAGGTCCTACTAGCACTATCCGACGAGGACGAGAAGGCCCTCCTACTGACATAGCCGACTAGAGCACCCAGCTTAGAGGCCTTCGAGAACGCCTCGGAGATGAGGCCCGATATCCTGCCGATATCCTCATCCATAGATCATCTCGCCTGGGTGGACCGCTAGCACCCCCCGAGACTTAGCCGTGAGCTCAACGAGCTCAACAATCTTCCTAGTAACACCCTTAGACACCTTATCGGCTACGTATATCCCGTAGGGGACAGGTAGCGCTAGGTGATTGTATGACGAGAAAATAGCGGATAGAAGCTCCCCCAGCTTACGAGGCCCTAAGGCCTCAGCGGTACAGCACGGTATCTCCACCCTAGCAACCGCGTGCGAATACCCAGCATTCCTACCCACAAGGAGATAGGAACAGACCTCGACGTCTCCGGCCAGCACTACCGGCCCCACAGCCACGGGCTTACTACCCTCCGGAACATTTAGGAGGTGGTCGCTGACCGCAACCCTCTTGACTACCCCCACCACGACCTTACCCCTATCGGCAGCCTCCCTGATGAGGCGGGCCCTCTTACTGAAGTAGAGGGCCAGCTCATCCAGCCAGTAGCCCTGCCTAGAGTAGGATCTGTAAACCGGGGTCAGCGGCCCGTCTACGAGAACGTAGGTAAACCGTGAAGCTACAGCCACGCCGAGCCCGTAGACCTCTAGGGCTAGCCTCACATCCGACTCAAGTGTTGCTGGGTCTACGTACGGGTCGTCCCTATATGGGATCCCGAGCTCTACGTACCTATCGGTCACACCGGTGGGCAGCTCGTCTGGGCATATCAACGTCGAGATGAATGGCGGTCCTGAGAGTCTACCAGATAAGAGAGCTGGGTACAGCACTAGACCTTCCGGTGATACGAGGGAGAGGGCGGCAATACCAACTATGTTTCCGCCTAAGTAGAGGCTGGCAGATGCTGCGTCTACAGCTACGTAGTTCGTGGCTAGCTCGGGGCTGACCCCGATGTCTAGCTCCACTACCTCAGCAGTACTGGGCCCCTCTCTAGGCACCCCGCTATGTGCCCCTAGGCGCCTCTTACTAGCGTCAACTACCTTCTCAACTATCTGGGCTAGCGTCCTCCTCCCTAGAACCTACGTGCTTGTAAACTAATAACAACATAGAGGTCTGACGAGGAGTCCCCGCACCTTAGGTGGTTAGGTCGGAGCTAGCGAGGTCCCTGTGAGCTACCCTGGCAGCTTCTGTGGACGTAGTAGTCCTCGACCTTAATGAAGTCAGCTGGTTCTCCGGGGGGTTCTAGGTACTTCGTGCAGTCCGGTATCCCAGCTTCTAGGAATGCTCTGTGCCTGTTGCGGCAGCTCTCACACCTCCCGCAGTGGTACTTCCCGGATAGGTAGCAGCTCCATGTCCTGTAGACTAACCCGCCCACTAGCTGATAGCACGACCTCAAGTTCTCGTGTTTTCTGAGTCCCTCCCTACTGGGGCTCCATATTTCGACCTTCCTACTTCCTCTGAAGTGGCACAACCTCACAGACGTCTCGAAGGACTCTATGCACTCGGGGCTGCAGTCGGGGTACTTAGGCTCCCAGCTGTCCTCCCTTGGGGATACGTCATCGTACTGAGCACCGAAAACCACGTAGACCTCCTCTGGCCTCTGCTCCTCTAGCACGGTGTAGGCGTATGCGGAGGCTATTGAGAGCATCACGATGTTCCTTATCGGGACGACCACGGTCGGCCTATAGCCTGAGGACACCTCAACTCCCTCATCCGTTAGCTGTGTACCCCTCCACAGCTCCCTCATGAACGATATGTCCACAACCTTATGCTCTACTACAGACCCCCAACCCCTGGACCTACCCAAACTTTCGAGTTCCTTCAGCACCTCCTTCAGGGAGTCTACCTCCGCCCACCCCTTCTGGCCGTAGACGAATGTGAGGACGTGTGCATCGCATCCCCTCGAAAGCCACTTAGCTAGGTAGCACGTACTGTCCAACCCACCTGACACTACAGCCACGACCCTACACGCCGTACCCTCACACCCACACCCTCTAGGGGCTGAGGGCTTTAAGCGCGCCACTAAAAAAGTTTTATGTGTTGCCGCAATATGCTGTGGGCGAGCATATGCCTCTAGCAGTCAAGGGAGGATACGTCTACACGTTCTATAGGGGGATAATTGAGGACGGTGTCGTTGTCATAGGGGATGATGGTAAGATAGCTGCTGTGGGGAGGGCTGACGAGGTTGAGATACCTCCGGGCTCGGACGTCATCGGCGCTAAGGGGGCTCACATAATACCCGGCCTTATAGACGCCCACACTCACATAGGTGTAGATGAGGAGGCCGTCGGCTGGGAGGGTAGGGACACCAACGAGACGACTGAGCCGGTGACCCCGCACCTCAGGGCGTTCGACGGGATAAAGTCTGACGACGTAGCTTTCAGGGAGGCTCTAGAGGCTGGAATCACCTCAGTCGGCGTCTTACCTGGTAGTGCTAACCCGATAGGGGGCCTGGGAGTAGCTGTTAAGTGCTTCGGTAGGAACAGGCTGGAGATGTTGATAAGGGAGCCTATAGGGCTTAAGATGGCCTTCGGTGAGAACCCCAAGAGGGTTCACGGAGTTGAGAACAAGAGGTCCCCCTCTACGAGGATGGGGATAGCTGGGGTGATAAGGGAGTGGTTTGTGAAGGCAAGGAACTACTCCAGGAAGAAGGAGCTCTTCAAGGATCAGCCTGAGAAGCTCCCCGACGTAGACCTCAGGCTCGAGGCCCTCGAGCTCGCGTTGAGGGGTGTGATACCGGTTAGGGCCCACGCCCACATAGCTGACGACATGCTTACAGCTATATCCATAGCTAAGGAGTTCAACCTGAGGATAGTCCTAGACCACGGCACTGAGGCACATAGGATACCGGAGATAATAGCGAGTGAGAAGATCCCGGTCGCAGTCGGGCCGCTGATGACAGCTAAAGGGAAGGTGGAGCTCAGAAATAGGACGATTGAGACACCTAAGGTGCTCGTCAGCTACGGCATAGAGACAGCGATAATCACGGACCACCCGGTCATACCGCTGAAGCTCCTCCCAGTCCAGGTAGCTCTAGCTATGCGTGAGGGACTCCCCTTCGAGGAGGCGCTCAAGACAGTGACCGTGAACGCTGCGAGGATACTCGGGATATCGGATAGGGTTGGCAGCATCGAGGTAGGGAAGGACGGGGATATAGTTGTGTTGAGTAGGAGACCTTTCGACATAGAGGCGAAGGTCCTCTACACGATAGTGAACGGTAAGGTAGCCTACAGCTCGGAGGAGGCAAAGAAGTAGCTTCCTAACCCACCACTTTTTAAGTGTTTTAATCCTCGCACCAGCTCTTTTAAGCTTATCCTAGAGAAGTCCGCGGGCGATGAACTAGTGGATATACTCACAGTCGCAGTAGTGTTCGCGACGATAGTGGCGGTGATAGTCGTGCCCGCAACTAAGAGCGTTGTAGCGTTTACCGGGCTACTCGCAGTGGCGTTCCTATCCCCCACCTTCTCCATCACCCAGCTAGCTACTGCCGTAGACTGGAACGTCCTCGCAGTCCTCTTAGGTACCTGGATAGTTGTGGGCTACATGCTGAGGTCAGGTCTTCCTAAGTACATAGCCTACAGGATATCGGTAAGGGTTGGGAACCCCTATCTAGCTATCTTAGTGATAGCCGTCGTGGCCGGGCTCATATCCACCTTCCTAGCTAATGTGCAGGTAGTCTTGCTGTTCGCCCCAGTAGCCATGACCCTGGGGAGGATGGCCGGACTCGACCCCCTCGTCACATCCATGGTTGTAGCTATAGCTGCTAACTACATGGGGACGGCTCTGATGCTCGGGGATCTCCCGCCCCTCCTCCTCCACTCAGTAGCTGGGGTAGAGTTCTTCGACTTCCTCTGGTTTAGGGGGAAGCCCAGCAGCTTCTTCCTCCTCCTAGCCTCGTTCCTAGCTACACTCGCAATATTCTACAGGGTCTGGCTCCGCCCTGGGGGCGAGGGCAGTGACGGGGATGAGCTGAGCTACGAGAAGCCCGTTGTGCTGAAGGCACCTGCCGTGCTTTCAGTAGTAGCACTCGCGGTGCTGATGGTGCTGGCTGCGGTGAGGTCCTCGCTGGGCCTCCCCCTCGGGGCGATAGCCGCGGTTGTCGCCATACTTACCGCAGCCGCTCTCGAGGCTGTGAGGGTCTTCGACAAGACCGTGCCCGGGTTCGACGAGATCCTGAAGGATGTTGAGTGGGAGGCCCTAGCCTTCTACGTAGCCCTCTTCGGGCTGACAGGCGCTCTAGAGGCATCCGGGTTCTTTGAGGAGGTATCGCACCACATAGCTCAGGTAGTTGCTTCCAGTACTGCCCTAGCATACGGCCTCATCTACTGGATAACAGCCGGGCTCAGCATGCTCGTTGAGCACGATGCCCTAGTGCTAGTCCTGCTCTACATGGTCAGGGACATAGCCAGGGCCGTCGCCGTCGACCCATGGCCCTACTACTGGGGGATAGTCTGGTCAGCGACACTGGGTAGTAACGCTACGATAGCTGCAGCACCGACACTGTACCTAGCCCTAATAATGGCTGAGAAGGAAGACCACGTAAGGAGGAGCTGGAGGGATTGGTTGAGAATAACCCTACCGTTCACGCTGACATCAACAGCAATCCACTTCATCCTGTCGATACCGTTCGTCCTTTAGGGACGGTGTGAGGTAGGTCCCAGTCAACCTCCCATATTCCCTGATGGGTGGCCTCTCATTCGTTAACATACTCGTTGCTTAGATGTTAAGACATAAATTAATCTACTCGAACCAGCATGCTGGTGTACTTACTTGGGTGACAGAATAAGGGTGGGCATTATTGGTTTAGGGAACGTCGGTAAGAAGGTCTACTACGGGGCTAAGCAAGCAGTAGACATGGAGCTTGTCGGAATATTCTTGAGGGAGGAAAGTATCCTGAGGCGCTCTGAGGAACTCCCTGAGGCGAAGGACTTTATGTACCCGATTGACCGCCTAAGCAGCTTCAAGCACGAGCTCGACGTAGTTCTGATATGTGTTCCGTCGAGGCTGGTACCGGATGTAGCGTATAACGCCCTTAAGATGGGTATAAACACAGTCGATTCCTACGATATCCACGATAGGATTCCCGAGTATAGGGCGGGTGCTGATAGATTAGCTAGGGAGAGCGGCAGTGTCGCCGTTATCGGGGCTGGCTGGGACCCGGGCGTGGACTCAGTTGTGAGGCTCTTAATGGAGGTAGTAGCGCCCTACGGCATAACGTTCACGAACTTCGGCCCCGGCGTCAGCATGGGCCACAGCACGGCAGTAAGGTCTTTCGAGGGGGTGGCAGACGCGGTCTCCTACACTATACCTAAGGGTAGTGGACTCCACCTGAGGCTCGTATATGTACTCCTAAAGGAGGATGCGGATCCCAAGAGTATTGAGCAGAGGATCAAGCAGGACCCGTACTTCGCCCACGACGAAACACACGTCATCTTCGTTTCAAGCCGTGAAGAGCTTGAGAAGGTTAGGATGGAGGGGCACGGCGTCCTGATCGAAAGATACGGCAAGACCATAGACTCCCCGAACCAAACCCTCAGATTCAGTATGAGAGTTGATAACCCAGCAGCAACAGCACAGATCATGCTGGGAGCTGCTAGAGCCTCACTAAAGCTGAAACCTGGAGCATATACGCTAGTAGAGATCCCACCGATATACCTCGTGCCAGGTGAACCGGAGGAAACCATAAGAAGGCTTTACTGATAAAAGGTGTGTTAGCCCCTTTCGGGTTAATGGCTACGTTTTACAGCTGAACGCCTCACCATTCAGGGCGGGGAGGAGGTCAGCACAACCATGCATCCTAGTGAACTTAACTCTCACGTTCGGTCCCTTCATTTGAGAAGCTTCCATGTTTTATAGTGAATTTCGCTGTGGGCCGGTGACTACCCTGAACTAGGTACCTGCTTATCTCCGAGGCGTATTGAAATAGTGCTGGGATTCCGCCTGTGTGTATGAATATGACGTCGCTACCTTTCTCTAGGGTTCCTTTGTGGGCTAGGTCTATGAGTCCGTACATAGCCTTAGCGGTGTAGATCGGGTCTAGGAGTAAACCTTCGGTTCTAGCTACGTGGACTATGGTCTCAACTACTTCCTTAGTTACGGCGCCGTAACCTCCGAACCCGTAGTCGTCGTAGACTAAGAAGTCTTCTGGGGCCATCTTTATATTGAGCTTGAGCATCTCAGCTGTTGCGTTGAGCAGCTTCGCAGCGTTGCCGGCTATGGTTTTGGCGCTCGTACCGTCAGTTATCCCCACAACCTTAACGTCATCTATGCCCAGCATTTTGAGGCCTAGGGTAAGACCTGCCTGCGTTGTGCCAGTTCCTGTTGAATGGACTATGTACCTAGGCTTTAAACCTATGTCCAGGCACTGCATCATCAACTCAACAGAGGCCAGCGCGTAGCCTAAAACCCCGAACTCCGATGCCCCGCCACCAGGTATCACGTAGGGCCTCCTCCCCCTAGCCCTGAGCTCCTCAGCCAGCCTACGCATAACCTCGTCAGCCTCCTCCCTCTTCTCAGAGAAGACCAGCTTAGCCCCGTAGACCTCGTCGAGGAGCACGTTACCCTGCGCAGCCATGTCCCCGGGGGGTGTTAGAACCGCGTACACGTCGAGACCGACCTTCCTAGCGGCAGCAGCTGTTATCCTAACGTGGTTCGAGTGCGTAGCACCGCGGGTTATCAGCACATCACAGCCCTTACCCAGGGCGTCGGCAACTATGAACTCCAGCTTCCTGACCTTATTACCGCTCAACCCGAGCTCCATCGCATCATCTCGCTTAACGAAGATGTTTAAGTCGAGCTCCCTACTAAGCTTCTCAGCCCTCTCGAGGGGAGTTGGGAGGGGCACAAGCTTAAACCTAGGGAAACTCAGCAGCTTCCAAATCATTCCTACTCTCACCGGCCAGTCTTTCGTTCTCAAAGGTATTATACCCTTCGGATTACGGCTGAGAGTTAGTCTACCTTAACTAATCAGCTAAGATAAAAACATGGTAGGAAAGCTATTGCCCGAACGCACCCTGATTTGTCACCGGCTGAAAACAGCATCTTTGATTCTTAATGGAGACTGCAAACAAAACTTCTGAGTGCTGAACCTCACATGCTCCCCCGATCCCTGCCCTCAAAAGGCGAGGTTCCCTTCAGAACGAGAGGAGGTTTAGCAGAACATGAACGCAATTTTAGTCTGCTACGTACTAATTTTTGGTGAGCCTGCTTGGCTAAGGTATCCGTAAGAGTTAAGAGCGTGACAGATAAGGTCGTAGGGATAGAGATAGACCTACCGAACTCCCCACCCCTCGTGCTAGTATCCGGGGAGAAGGCCTTCGTAATGTGTGGCTTCCTAAACATAGATGCTGCCGAGAAGTTCGGCGTCCCCTGTGCGAGGGTCACAGGGGTTAAGACAGTTGAAGACCTTCTAAGCAAGGAGATACAGCAATCCACGACTAAGGCTAAGGAGATGGGAATAGCTGAGGGCATGAAAGTATCCAACGTGCTGGACAAGCTTTGAGGACCGTGGAAGAGCGGACGGCTGCCTGTTCCCATATCTCCCCACGGCAAACTTTTTACAGCTGAAAGCCTCGCCCTTCAGGGCGGGGAGGAGGTCAGCGTTTTAGGGTGGTGACCGCGGCTCCGCTCCCTTAGTCGACAGTTCGCTAACTGATTGCTGCGTTTTAAGGTTGTCGGCTAAGGACTTGCTGGTGGTAGATTGAGTCAGGGTTCTCAGCGGGGGGGTAGCTCCTCAGGTGTTTTTAAGTATGTTGCCGACGCTATTGACCTCGAGTTCTTCCTCGTGGTGTCGGATGAGGAGGAGGCTAGGAAGGTGTCCATAGAGATAGTTAGGAGCCTAGGACTCCCCGATCCGGACGTCGTCTTCGTGGAGAGCATGAATTCAGGGAGTAGGGTTAGGGTGAGGTCATACATAAACAGGGTCGGGTCTAGGTACTCGTGGCTCTCGCTAGGTGGGGGCGGTGAGAAAGCTTAAGCTCCTCCTCGTAGCCCTAGACCCGGCACACGACGTCGGCATAAGGCTGATAGGGAAGAAGCTTCAGGAGAGGGGTCATGAGGTCGTCGTCTTGCCTAGGGACACAGCACCCGAGGAGGTTGTGAGGAAGGCCCTCGAGATGAGGCCGGACTACGTGCTGGTGAGTAGGACTATAGGGTACGACTTCGACCCCCTCGTCAGGCTGATAGAGCTTGCGGAGGCGGCCGGCCTCAGGCAGACCACGAAGTTTGTGGTCGGTGGGAGGGCTGTAAGACCGGAGCTAGCTAAGGAGCTAGGCTACGACGCTGGCTTCGGGCCCAGCACCCGGGTCGAGGATGTTGTTGCCTTTATTGAGGGGGTCGAGGTGCGTGAGGTCTCCCCAGCGCTTAAGCGTGAGAAGCCGGACATAACTAGGGGGTACACCTACGAGATAAGGGACGAGGAGGTTAGGAGCCTCCTCCTAGAGATAGCTAGGAAGACCCTAGCGTGGGCTGAGAGGAGGACGTCCCCGGGTGTGGAGAGGGCCCGGCTTGTTTTCGAGGAGCTGAGGACGTACGGTAGGAGAGGCGTGGACATGAAGAAGTACCTGAGCCTCTGCGATGATAGGGTTGTGGCGTTCTATCAGGGGTCACCAGAGATTAAGGGGGTCAGCGTAGTCGGTGAGGATGAGGTGGGCAGCTTATCTAAGATGGTTGGGGCCTACGACCCTGCGAGGAGGGTGCCCACAGTCAGGCACACGACTGGGAAGCCCCTAGTGTTCACTCAGTTCGGGACGGGCTGCCCAGTGGCTGATGTGATGGCTATAAAGGTATCTGAGGCGTGGGGTGCTGACGGCGTCATACACTTCGGCCCAGCCTGGGAGGCGAGGACTGAGGGGCTCCTCTCAGGTTACGTGAGGTACAGCGGTGACGGGACCCCGACTACGTTCGAGAACATAAAGCTCTACGCGAGGTTTAAGGACAGCACCACACTGCTTAGTGTAAGGGCCCATAGAGGGCTGAACACCCCTGAGACAGTTGTTCTAGCTGGCTTCGCCGGTGCTGAGCTCACTAAGGTGAACCCCGTCTACGGCTCCATAGGGGGTGGTACGGACCCTGAGAGGTTGGTAGTGGATGCTGTTGCTTCATTGAAGTATGCTGCGGGCTTCTCACTACCGTACGATATCCCGACTAACGAGGAGCTGGCCGGCGTACCCCCGCACAAGGCGTTTGCGGGGATGCTGGTCTCAGCGGCCCTGGGGCTCGCCGTCGGGGCTAAGCCGGTGCTCAAGCCTTTGGCATGCCTCTCACCGCATATAATCCTTCAGGGGTACATGGAGGACAACTACGTAGACTACAACTTCGCTAAGGTGATGGCTCTGAGGGAGATAATTGACGCACCGATATGGCCAGGGGAGCCGATAGGATTCATGACTCACAGCGAGGACAGGGTCCAGTCGTCACTGACGACCGCGGTCCACGCGATGATAATGCTATCGGCAGGCGTAGATGCTGTGACTATAGCCTCATCAGATGAGGCTTACTCAGGCGGCCCCATATCTCTCATGGCTAGGGTGGACACGTTGAGGGCTGTCAAGGAGGCGCTCAGGGCGCTGGGTAGGGCGAGGATAGTGCCGACGGAGGCTGCCGCGAAGTTCAAGGAGGAGTTGAAGGACGGCATTAGGAGGGTCCTGAAGGAGGCTGCCTACTACGACAACCTCGCTGAGGCAATATATAGTGAGGTATTCGGCACTAAGGAGGAGGGGGCTTACCCCGGTAGGGCCGGCCGCAACACCGTCACGAACAGGTAGGTAGTAGTGCTTAAGGTAGGGGTAGCAGGGCTCGCAAAGAATACTGGGAAGACCACCTTCGCGCAGACCCTCCTACTAGAGCTCGAGAGCAGGGAGGTGAGGTTCGGCATAACCAGCATAGGCTTCGACGGCGAGGACGTGGATACCGTGACCGGGCTACCGAAACCGAAGTACTACCTTCCTGAGGGCTCCCTAGTTGTGACGTCGAGGAGCTTGCTGAGGCTCTCGACAGCGAGGTACAGAAAGATCCGTGAGTACCCGTCCCTAGAGACACCCTTAGGCCCGCTAGTACTTATTGAGACTGCCTCGAGCGGGAGCCTCCCGATTGCTGGGCCCCCGACGCGGGCTACCCTAAGACAGGTACTGGAAGACCTAGAGGGTCTCGGGGCCAGGCTCGCGGTTGTAGACGGGGCCTTCAACAGGATAGCCCCCTTCACAGTCCTAGACGCAGTCGCGGTAACGACCGGCCCCAGCAGGTCCGAAGATCTGAAAGCGCTTGCGGAGGAGGTTAAGGTTATTGAGAAGGTGTTTAACCTCCCTAGATTCGAGGGGTTCCCAAGGGGCCTAGATCCCGGGATCTACCTCCTAGATGAGGGGGGAGGCGGGCTAGTGAGGCTGGCTGAGGGGGAGTTCTTCTGTGATGAGCTCCCCCCGAGCTCGGGGAGTCTGAGGAGGGGCGGGACCCTCATCTTCAACAGCTTCGTGACGCTGAGGCTAGCTACCTACCTAGTCAGGGCGGTTAAGCCATCGTCCGTGGTTTTCAGGGACCCGATAACGCTGGTTCTCTCCTCTAGCTCCCTAGTTGAGGTGGGCAGGGTGCTGGCCAGCTTAGAGGGGGGTGGTGTTAGGGCCCACCTACTCGGTGGGCCGGCCCTACTATGTATAGCTGTGAACCCGTGTAGGGTCGGCTTAAACCCGGAGACCGCGAGGTTCGAGAAGAGGTGTTACCCGCCTGAGGCAGTCCTCAAAGCGGTACGTGAGGCCGTCACTAAGACACCGGTCGTCGATGTGGTCTATGAGAGGCATATGAGCTTATATGAGCTCATCGAGGAAGCGCTTAGAGGTTTAAGCGGTGTCTGAGCCCTACAGGGAGGGGAAGATAGCTCGAGATAAGGAAAGCCTGAGAAAGGTTTTCGCTAGTAGAATCAGTGTTGAGGGCCAGCTCGTAGTCGTTCTGAACCTAGCCCTACCAAGTCGGAGGCTGCGGCTGATAACCACACCATCTAGAGCCGTAAAGAAGTATGAGGTGCATGAACTCATCGGAACAAACGAAGATGCTGGCCCGGGACAGGAGGTCGGTAACGTATGGTACCTCGGGTTCTTCGAGGTGTCGCAAGGTGGGGTACTACTCTACGGGGATGAGGTCGTAGTAGGGGGTAGGAGCGTCGGTGAGATTGCTGGCTTCGACGAGACCCACATGCCGAACCACATCAACATAGTTGTGAAGTTGAGGGAGGTGGGTACTGGGATAGACCTTAAGCTAAGGGTCGGTGACAAAGTGATCTTCAAGCCCTCGGAGTAGGCCTCGCTTACCGGTTGTTCGGTAAGCTGCTGCTCGGTATGTACTCCCTCTATAAGCACCTTCTCTAGCCTTTCGCAGCTGTTTCAGGTTTCATATGGGTTTATATGGTTTGATGCTGCCCCTCTGCTACTATCACTGCGTGGTTAGAAAAGATTTTAATCTTTGAAGGCATATCCCCGAAGTGGTGGGCCGCCCTGTGATGCTCTGAGGGCAGCTCCAAGGGTCACCCAAGATGTGGGGTCCTAGGGGTGGCCCTGAACGCCCCCAAGCCCGATGAGGCCCCGAGCGGGATGCGGGGGAAGGGAGATGAGGCGATGATATGAGAGCTGAACCCTGGTACTAACACCGCGGTTTAAATTATGTCCTGTTGTACGGTGTTGGGGTTTAGATAGTGGGTAACCCTAGGTTTAAGAATAAGTTTGCTTTGTATAAGTACCTCGACCAGCACAGGGACGAGATATACTCCGAGCTTAGGAGGGCTGCGGACGAGGTAGGTATCCCGGAGAGGTTGAGGGGTAAGATAGGTGCTACCGGAGCTATATCGAGCTGCCACATGACCCTCGCTAGGCAGGTCATCAGCGAGGTCTTGGAGAGTATGAGGAAGGTTGTTGACTCATCCTACTACGTCGACCAGCTTAGGGAGCTGATAAAGGACGTCTACGGGGACAGGTACGATGCTGCCCCTATCAGCACGTGCGAGGCTGCTCTGTGGCTAGCATTTGACACTCTCGTAACCCCACCTTCCCAGGTTAGGGGGGATAAGTACTACTCGACCTATATAGTCCCCTACGAGAGGCACCTCCACCACCACGGTGCCTACGGTGCACCTTACCCACCGAAGTACAAGGACCTGTTCTCCGATAGGGGTGTAACCGCCGGGGAGTTCGGGATATACGGCAAGAGGCTTGAGAATCTGAGGGCCGTCTTCGTTAGGCTGGTGGGTGCTAGGTACGAGGTCCACGGGATCAAGTCCTTCGTCGTACCGCTACTCCTCGGTGTGAGGGCTAGGGAGTCTTACGAGGTTATCAGTAGGGTCGCGTCCAGGTATGAGGACACCCTCGGCGCCTTCGCGTCCCTCGGCTACGACCTCCCGGGCTACGGCTACGGGGAGAAGGATGAGGACGGCACGCCACTCCTCCAGAAGTACATAGCTAGGCTGGCTAGGGAGTACGATGTCCCGTACATAGTGGACAACGCGTGGGGCATCCCAGTAGTCGGGGTAGACATAAGGAAGGTTGGGGCGTCCCTAATGCTCTACTCCATGGATAAGGTGGCCGGCGCGCCGACCTCCGGCCTCATAGTAGGTGAGGAGGAGTACATGGTTAACGTGCTGAAGGCTCTCGGCCTCCACTCCCAGAGGTACGGGGTTGGGAGGGCGTACGGTAAGGCAGCCTACGTCACCTACGACCCGGGTAAGGAGGCTATAGCCGGTCAGATAGCTACTCTGAGGAGGATTAAGGAGGACCCGAAGGTCGTGACGAAGCCGCTTGAAGAGCTCTACAAGCTGACCCTCGAGGTCTTCGAGGACTTCCCGCTACGCGAGAAGCTCGCGATAAGTAAGTCCGTGAACAGCTGGGCAGTGGAGATAAACTACGAGAGGACCTGGGACGACGGGGTGGGGATACCGATATTCAGCATAGAGGACATGTACGGAGGGTCCCACATGATACAGGAGGGGATGAAGGTGATGGGGATAATCCCGACAATAGCCTACGATGCCAACATTATGATCTCCCCAGGACTTGGAACAGTTGATGAGGACGGCAACCTAATACATGAGAACATGCTGTACGTACTGAGAGCCACGCGCAAGATATTGGAGGTACTAGCCAAGATAGTTGGGTTAGTCTAGGACACCGGGGTTCAGCTCTCATATCATCGCCTCATCTTCCTTCCCCCGCATCGCTCCTTGGGTCTGCACCTGCCTTGGAGGTCTTCGGGGCCACCCCGGAGACCCCACATCTTGAGCAACTCCTTGAGCTACCCTCAGGGCCTCAACAACAGACTCTCCACCCCTCACAGGGCAGCTCAACAACATGATGACAGCACCAACCCTTAACAAACCTATATGAAAACCAAAGCAGTTTCACAACAGCAGCGCAGGTCCCGGCTAGACCCTACCGAGCTACTAACGGGCTGTCCGCTGAGAGCTTCTTAAATGTGTTACACTGTGCTAACAGCCTTTTGTAGTTGCCTGATATGAATTCGTTGAAGGCTGTCTCGGAAATGGCTTAAACTAGTGGAAGTATATAAACACGTAAATATCTAGGAGCATAAACTAGTGTTGAGGGACCAACATGTCCAAGAAGGGGAAGAAGGAGGAGAAGAAGGAGGCTAAGCCAGAGGAGAAGAAGGAGAAGAAATAAACTCCCAACCATCACAGCACCCATGTACTGACATACACCTACTACCTACATACCCACTTTTTACTTCCGGTCGGAAAACCCCCGCCCTCCGTGGCGGGCTGTTTCGTAGTTGATGGCTATGGGTTAGGTTTATAAGCTTTGATTCTGTCTGTTA